>Ga0209550_10000062_pt1 | contig 79382 bp, 57 predicted proteins | sample LauGreSuBDMM15SN_2_FD_187567 | JGI IMG/M metagenome (GOLD analysis project Ga0209550, IMG submission 187567) | Freshwater lake microbial communities from Lake Michigan, USA - Su13.BD.MM15.SN (SPAdes) (version 5) | ecosystem: Environmental > Aquatic > Freshwater > Lake | place: Lake Michigan... | reverse complement strand
GATTGATGAAATTTAGCGCGTTTAAAACAAGTTTTAAATGTGCTTTTTTGATCAATTTAAGAAGGGGGAAGGTGTGTTAAATTTGGGGTACCTTGCCATAAGAGGCACCGGTCGGTTTCTTTTTTTATCAAAAAAGTTAAATTCCGTTATTTTCATAAAATTCTCCGAGATTATTTAATATTTTCTATTTCATCAGCACTAGGAACAATTTCTTTGATTTTTTTATCAGTAATTTCTTCGGCAATTTTATATTCAGAAACACCGATTGGCTTTGTCATATAGCGCACTGAATGTTACTCACTTCTTTGTTGTTTTTAGTGCAGAGAATTATACCAATAGCGCTTTGGTCTTGATCTTTTTTTAGTTTCTCATCAATGACAGAGAGATAGAATCCTAGTTTGCCCGAATATTCAAGCTTAAATTCTCCTGTATTTAACAATAACTACAAAACTTTTAATTTGGCGCATTAAAACATTGCGCGACCAGCCATTTTCAACGGTTTAATTAGCATACCAGAGACGCTGATTTTGATCTTCGATAGAATCTATTTAACCCCAAGGGATTGCAAAAAATGGCAACTCCTCTAATTTGCCCGCAACCTGTGGGCAAATTGCCACGCAAGACTCAGCGAATCTCTGCATATATCTGACATTTGAGTAAGACAAGCCCTTCATATCTGGAAATTCACTGGATAAATATTGATTCTCCAATTCTAAAATAAAGCAAAATCAATTCACGATTAACTGCTAGATGAGCTTTAACTCTAGCTGGGCACACTTGCGCTAAGAGCGGTAAGATAGATCACGCGCCCCACCAAGACTTGTCAATTTGCCATATTTTCCTGCCTGCGCAGCTTCAAAAACTGATCTGGGTTTTTCTTGATCATCACCTGCTAAAGAAGTTTGCAAAATGGGCAGTTGTTCAAAAATAATTTTATCTGCTTCTAATTTTAGACTTACATTTCCGCCACCAACTACTCCTATATTTAAAGTATGGCCACATCTAGTATTAAGAACAGTGGGCACGCCATATTCATTACAAATTCCGACCAAAACTTCTCTTATTTTAAGTATCTTTTGATTCTCGCTTTCTAATATTGCAGCAATGTCTTCCTTTGTTAAATCAATACCTGTCGATACTTTTGCTTTAATAGATTCAGGAATTTGAGTAAGAGAATTATCATATTTTGCAGCTTCTTGCGAACTACTTTTCAACACTTCGATAATTTGCTTAACCAGGCCCGAAATTTCACCTTTGGCTTTTTGCTCCTCCATTTTTCTAAAAATTCTATCTATATTAAAATCATTAATTTCAATCAAACCATTTTCTTCGTTATGCAATAAACCTATATATCCATTCGCCCCATCTATTCTTGTGGTGAAAAGTCCAATTTCTACTATTTTTGGCAATTGACCTTTTGCTTGGCGCTGACGCAAAAATTCATCTAAATATTTTGGAAATTGAGTATCATATTTTTTGTTTGTTGTTGGCTTTTGTAAAAAGCCCTCCAAGCCTAGAATATAAGGTTTTGAGGTTTCTAGTTGAGGCGCCTTGACTGGCATATGTCCAAAACAAAATTCTCCCCCTTTTGCAATGTCAAAGTCTGTAGAATCGGCCCAAATCATATCATTATGCAGAGGAAAATATTGAACAGACTGCATGTTTGATAAATCTTTACCAGCCCTTGATAATAAAGGTCTTTCATAAGGAGTTAATGCGCCGGTTTTAAAAAAACTTTGCATTTCACCGACATTTCTTTCAAAGATAGGTCTTTCTGCCGCGTCTATTTCAGCGTCATTTTTTAATAAATAAGAAAGAACATTTGTTGAGTAAAACTGAAAAATATCTGGATGATGAGATTGTAAAAAAGCCGCAAATGTGTTGTCACTAAAACCAAAAATTCTAATTGGTTTTTTTGGCTTTACCAAAGACGAATCTTTGAAGTGCTCTATAACTGTTCCTATCTTATCAACAAAACCCCAGCCACCCATATAAGTAATGATATCGCAACCATTTTCAGCGCATTCAATAATTTGCTTTGCTCCAGTGTCTGCAGAAACGCCCCGAGCATGAGAATCGCCAATTTCTGCATGTCCACCAGGTGCATCGGGTTCAAAAACCATAGATCCATCTTCGTACCTAGGGATATATGCGCAAAATCCTAATCTTTGCAACAACTCTATTCTTTTATTGATTGCCGCTTCAATTTCAGCACTCCATTTTTTTCCATTAGCCGGAGCAATCAGGGCAATTTTTGGCAATGACTCGTCACCATATTTCTACCATTCATATTTCATAAATATTTTACTTTAAATAATCAGAGAATCTCAATTTAACTTTTGCCAGTTTAGATAACAATATCTTGTGTTTGTTTTAGGTGATTATATACTTAATGCATATAAAAATATTTGACAATAAAATTTGTTTCAAGCAGAATTAAAGAAAACATCACAATTTAAATATAAGCATGAAAGAATCATTTGCAGCCACAAATTACATAATAGAGAATCTAAATAAAAGAAACATTAGCGATTTAACCAATCTTAAGTTGCAAAAGCTGTTATATTTTGCTTATGGCGTTCATTTATCTCTTTTTAATGAAAAACTTTTTAATGATGAAATTCAGGCTTGGAAATTAGGCCCAGTTATACCATCTGTTTACAAAGAATTTAAAGACCATGGGAAAAATCCAATTGGCGTATCTTCTAGGGCGGCTATTTTAAAAGATGACGATTCTGGAGAAGTTGAAACGCCAGCAATAAATGAAATGACCGAAGAAAATAAAGCAAAAAGCCTTTTTATTTCTTGCGCTTCTTATGGAGAAAAATCGGCTTGGGATTTGGTGGATATGCTGCATAATGGAGAAAGTTCTGCTTGGAAAAAGCACTACGATAAAAATAAGAGAGGTATAATAATACCGGATCAAGATATCCTATCTGAATTTGAAGGTTCAATAGATAAAATTGCCACCTTTATTCTTGGATAAAATGTCTCATAAAAAGCAAGATTTAAAAAACTTTAGCCTTAAAGATTTAAAAAGTGAAAATCTAAAGATTGCAGAGGTAAGAAAAAATGAAATTGATGGTATAAAGCATCATGGTAAAAAGATTCTTTATTCCATGTTTTGCAATCCTCTTACTGGAATTTTGCTCGTGGCATTTTTTTTGTTGTGGTTTTATTACAAAGATGCGCGCATTGCTCTGCAAGTATCAAGCACTTATCTTCTTGAATATTTTTTAATTCGCTATTTTGAGAAAAAATAATTATTTTTTCTTTATTGATATATCTTGTAATCTTTCCTCAAACCGCTGATTTTTAAGATTCGGATAATCTTTTCTAACAGATTTTATAATTTTCTCTTCCTCGCTTTCTTCTTTTTTTTCAGTAGATTCAAACAATTCTAATAATTGAGGCTCTGGAAACAAATCCTCCTGAATTATGTTTCCAAAAACTTTGTCGAATAGAGTATCAAATTGCCTTTTATTATCGGCAATTTTCATAAGATTGGAAATCGTAGTTAAATGCTCAAAAAATTGCGGCTCACCAACTTCTGCGATAAACTGATAAAGCATTGTTCCGCTGTTCAAATTTTTTTTCTCTTTTAATAATTTTAACATAATTCCTCTGGTTTTCACTTGTCCGTCGGTAATAATGGTATCTAGGGGTTTATAAATATATTTTATAATAAAATTTCCAAAAAATTGCGGATTTTGCCAAGGCTTATCTTTTTTGCGCGGTAAATTGTATATTTTATAAAGACCCTCAAAAACACCTCTTTTTTCAAATTCTTTTACTCTGTCAGATGCTATTTCACGCACCATTGTTTCTTTGAAGATTTTGATTAATTCGCCTGTTTCTCTTATTTTTTCATATCCAGTGGCTTCATCAATTAAGGCGATAATACCAGTTTTAGCAAATGCACGAATGGCTTTCTCAGCATAATCAGCATAAGTTGCTTGTTTCTCATTTAAAATTCCCGCTTTTTTGGCATCCATCAATAAGTCAGCAATATCTACCAACAAAGTCGCTTCAAAGCCATGAGTTATAGGAACACTTCCCCCTGAAGTATTCCTTTCAAATTCAATTTTTTCATCTTGAAGCCGGCGTAAAATATGAGTAGTTTTGTCAAAAAAATTGCTTTGGAACCGCTTATTGCCTAGCATTGTAATTAATCCATCGCCGGCGCTTTTTGGATCAAATCCAAGAGCATTTTGAATGCCTCTGCCAGATAATACTCTGGTCTTGTTGTCTAAAACATAGCAAGGAATTTCTATATTCCCTATTTTTAAAGTGGTTTTTTCTGAACCACAAATCGCTTTTGGTAAAAATTTTTTTATTTTTGTCATATTTTTTTAATTAATTAAACCAGCATAAGATAATCTTTTATCTTCGCATTTACTAAACCAAGCATCAAACCGTTCAAAATCCGTTATTTTTCTTTCATTATAACGGAAGCAATACTCATTTAAATATTTGTTAATATGCTTTTTGCTTGCCCAGTGGTAAATTCCTTTAATTCCACGTTTTAACTCACCCCAGAACCCCTCAATTGAGTTTGTATGAATTTTAAAAGCGGCGTGTCTGTCGATTTTCACATATTCACCAGCGGAATGTTTAACTGTTTTGTGAGTATAATGTTTCCTAAGGCTTTTATATGCTTGAAGAGTGTCCGTCACGATTGTTGCTCTATCTACAACATTTTTATAAATTTTTGGCAAAAGATTTTCCGCTTCTGCATTTGCAACCATCATTGCTTTTACTTTTTGTGATTCACGATTCACCATGCCAATTACAACAGTTTTTTCTTTTTCACCAATTGCCAATTTATCTTTTAAGTGGCGGTTTTTCTCACTTCCGCCTAAATAAGCTTCGTCAATTTCAATCGTGCCATCAAAAGGGTTATGCGTGTCGTTGCCGTCCATAACTTCGCGTATTCTATGCAGCATAAACCATGCTGTCTTTTGCGTTACATTGATATATTTTGATAGCTGAATTGAAGAAAGTCCTTTCTTTAAAGATGTAAAAAGATAAATTGCTATAAACCATTTAAAAAGAGGAAGGCGAGAATCTTCAAAAATTGTGCCAATGCGAACTGTAAATTGTTTTTTGCAATCAGAGCAGCTAAAAATTTTATTGTCTGAATGGATGTAAATTTGTTTTGAATTGCAGTGCGGACAAATTGGGGTTGCTTCACTACCCCAGCGGCGTTGTGCAAGCCAATCGCGACAGGCTTTTTCCGTTCCAAACTTAGTTTGAAATTCAAGTAAATTCATATCTAGGTATATAAAAAATGTTATCAATTACATTAACTATATGCCTAAATATTTTTTAGTCAATAACTTTTATATATTTATTTTAGGTTTGTTTTAATATGTATTAAGTATATAATCACCTTGTTTTATAATTTATGAGCCCCAACTCTACTTCCAATATTGCTATATTTTTCAGCTTGTATGGTTTTGCAACCCAGCCTTAACTTTCTTTTCCCTCGCGATCTATTTTGAATTATTTGTGTAACGGGCGTGGAAGCTTTGCTTCCTATCATCTAAAAGTTTGACGTGACTAACCTTAAAAAAATCGCAGATTTTTTTAAAATGGCGGAAGAGGCGGGATTCGAACCCGCGATACCTGTTACAGTATACACGCTTTCCAAGCGTGCGCCTTCAGCCACTCGGCCACCCTTCCCTCGAAAATTGCGGCCTACTTTTTTTCCATCCGCTTCATGATAAAGGCTTGCTGCGCAATCGAAAGCAGGTTGTTCCATGTCCAATAGATCACCAATCCAGCCGGAAAGGCCGCCAACACAAAGGTAAGAATATAAGGCATAAACTTTAACACCTTCGCTTGCGTTGGATCTGTAGCTTGCGGACTAAGTTTTTGCTGCAAAATCATGGTTAAGCCCATCAAGATAGGCCATACACCAATCGCCAACATGCCGCTAACGTGAAAAGGCAGCACGCCAAATAGGTTAAAAATTGAGGTAGGATCTGGCGCCGAAAGATCGTGAATCCAACCGTAGAAAGGCGCCTGACGCATATCTAGCGTGACAAAAATTACTTTATAAAGCGAAAAGAAAATTGGAATTTGAATTAAAATTGGCAAGCAACCCGAAGCTGGATTGATTTTTTCGCGTTTGTACATTTCCATTACTTCGCGATTCATTGCGATTTTATCGCCTTTAAATTTCTCACGAATTTCTTGAATTTTTGGCTGCAATTGTTTCATTCTTGCAATTGCGCCATAAGATTTATTAGCCATTGGAAGCAGCACTAGCTTGATGATAACGGTCATCGCTAAAATTGCCAAACCAAAATTTCCAAGAAATTTATTGAGGAAGGCAATCGCAGAAAAAAATGGTTTTGTTAAAAAATAAAACCAACCAAAGTCAATGGCGCGGTCAAATAAAGGAATTTTATATTCTTCAGCATATTGGTCTAGAAGGTTTACCTGCTTGGCTCCAGCAAAAAAATGATGATCAAATTTTAACTCACTATTTTTTTCAACTTTAAATTCTTGCGAGATAAATTCTGAATTAAAAATTTGATTTTGATTATTAACCGCCGCAGAAAAATCTGCTTTATAGCTTACAGATTTATCTGGAATAATCGAGCTAAGCCAGTATTTGTCTGTAATGCCAACCCATCCACCACTTTTGCTGGTAAAAGTTTTTTCGCGATCTTTAGCAATATCTTTGTAAGAAATTTCTTGCAGCACGCCGTCAAATACGCCAATTGGGCCTTCGTGCAAAATGTAAACTGGTTTTTGCACCATATTTAACACGCGGTTAATTCTTCCATAAGAAGCTAGCGTGATTTCTTTGCCAGAGCGGTTAAACACTCGCTGCTTAACATTAAACATAAAGTTTTTATCTAACGAAATATCGATAAAAAACTCAACACCTTGCTTGTTTTTCCAAGATAAAATAATTGGCTGTTCTGGCGTTAATTTTGCCGCAGAACTTTTCCAGATAGAATCTGGCTTTGGCATGTCTAAAGCTGCATCAGAGCTAATCCAGCCAAAATCGGCAAAGTATCTTTCTTTGCTGTCAGAAGGTGCAAAAAGCACAACTTCTTCCTTCTTGTCGCTTTCTTTAAAATATTTTGCCAAAGTTAAATCATCAAAACGCGCGCCCTTTAATAGCAAAGATCCGTGCAGGTTTTCACTTTCAATTTTAATGCGCTCATTTTTAGTTGCCGCCAAAACTTCGTCGCGATTTTTTAAGGCCAGAATTGCGGTTTTACTCTCGGCAATTTGCGGGCTATTTACATCAGAAGCCTTTTGCACCGGGGCCAGAGACTCTTTTGTTGCAACGCTATTATTTGCACCAACGGCTTTATTAGCCTTGGCAATTTCTACTTGCTGCGCCATTAAAATTCTTTGCGCTTCTTCTTTTTTATCGATACGCGGCTTCTCATAAAACCATGTCCAGGCCAATAAAATAGCCATAGAAAGCACTGTTGCGAAAAGGATATTTTTGTTATTTTGCATGTGATTTTTAGTTGAAGAATTTATTGCTTAAGTCAAGAGCAAAATCGGCTACCCAACGAGAGGCGTTGCCAGCTTTGTATTCTTTAATTTTTCCAGATTTTTTATAAACTACTATCACGCTTCCTGCGTGCATAAAACGATCTTGTTCTGCTGTTTTATCTGCCTCAAGCAAACAAAAATCAGCCTTATCTTCGCCAGCATTTTTTAGCTCTTTTTCAAAATCTTTAAGATCGGTTTCGTGAACTAGTCTTAAATTTTTTACCTCGCCATCAATTACTACTACCGGCTTTATTCCTTTTTCTTCAAGATCTTGAATTAGCTCTTGAATCAAAACTTTATTACTTTCTTTAATGCCGCCTTCGGTTTTTTCAATGACTTCATTAGAATGCATATAGCTTCTCCCACAAAATTTTATCAATTACCGTAATTTGATTTTCTTGTTTTTTTGCAATTTCTATTAATTGCAACCCACTAGAATCGTAGATTGTAGCGGTATCAACAAGCGCAAGGTATTTTTTAAGATTTTTAAGACCTCTTGCAAATCTGCGATAAATTACTGACGGCTCTATATTGTGACCGCCTTTACTAACTCTATCAAGAACTCTTTTATGTGCAAGCTCTGGATTATCTAGCCTTAAGAAGATTAGATTTACTTTATATCCAAATTTTTGGGCTTTTTTAATAAAATTGAGGTAAATTTGCGCCGATAATGTGGTTTCTAAAGCAAAATCTCGCCCCTCTTGCAGCAAAAAATCCATTCTTTTTAACATTAGCCTACCCGCCGCAACAGCCGATTCTCCCGGGTTTTCGGGGGAGAGGTTTTTGGCAATTTCGTCGGCATTGACAAATTCGTTGGTTTTAAGCCAGTTGGGCAATAACATAACGCGCGCATTCGCGCTTTTGCCCGCGCCATTTGGGCCTGCGATAATATGAATTTGTTTATCTTGCGGCGCGGTTTGCATGTTATTTTCTTGGCTTTTTCTTGGCTTTAGGCGCAACCTTTATTCGCCCATCAGTTTTTTTAATTACTCTCTCTAGCTTCTTATCGACCAAACACTCTTTTAGCGCCTCTCTCACATGCCCGATTGGCTTAATTACAAGCTGATCCAATACTTCTTGCGGCATTTCCTCTAAATCTTTTTTGTTGCGCATAGGAATAAGCACCGTTTTAATGCCGCCACGCAAGGCCGCCAGCAACTTCTCCTTTAACCCGCCAATTTCGTGCACCGCACCAGAAAGACTGATTTCGCCAGTCATCGCCACATCTTTGCGCACCGCTTTACCGCTAATTACCGAAGCTAGCGAAACACAAATTGCCACCCCGGCAGAAGGCCCATCTTTAGGCGTAGCGCCCTCTGGCACGTGAATATGAAAATCGTATTTCGAGAATTTTTTTGCATCAATTTTCATTTCACCAGCAATCGAGCGCACGTAGCTTAGTGCCGCCTGCGCCGACTCTTTCATCACCTCGCCCAATTTTCCGGTAATTTGAATTTTGCCCGCACCTTCAAATTTTAACACTTCAATATCAAGCAAATCTCCACCATATTCTGTATAAGCTAAACCAGTTGTAACACCTACAGTATCTTGCTTGTGCGCCATTCCGTAGTGAAACTTTTCTGGCCCTAAATATTTGTGCAAATTATCAACTTTAATATGCACCGATTTCATATTTTTCATCACGATTTCTTTAGTGGCTTTGCGCGCCAATTTAGAAATTTCGCGATTTAAATTTCGCACCCCAGCTTCAAAAGTATAGCAGCGTATAAGCTCTAAAATAGCGGCGTCGTCAATCTTGAACTCGTCTTTTTTTAAGCCGGTTTCTTTGCGCTGCTTTTCGATTAAATGCCCTTTAGCGATATGCATTTTTTCGTCTTCGGTATAGCCCGAAAGTTTGATGATTTCCATGCGATCTCGCAGTGGCACCGGAATGCCCGCAATATTGTTGGCCGTAGCAATAAACATTACTTTTGATAGATCGTAATCCACCTCTAAATAGTGATCAGAAAAGTTAATGTTTTGCTCGGGGTCAAGCACTTCAAGCAGCGCCGACGAAGGATCTCCGCGCAAATCGTAAGACATTTTATCAATCTCATCAAGCAGCATCAATGGATTTGTTGTTTTAGCCTTGCGCATAGATTGCAAAATACGCCCCGGCATAGAGCCAATATAGGTGCGGCGATGGCCACGAATTTCAGATTCGTCGCGCACACCGCCAAGCGAAACCTTGGTATATTTGCGATTTAACGCCTGCGCAATCGAATGCGCAAAAGAAGTTTTACCAACACCAGGAGCGCCTACAAAACAAAGGATCGGGCCTTTTAGATCTTTAGTCTTCATTTGCACCGCAATAAATTCTAGGATGCGCTCTTTGATTTTTTTCAAACCATAATGATTTTTATCCAAGATTTCTGAAGCTTTTTTAAAGCTGTTATTAGGCTTGCTTTGCTCGCTCCACGGCAAAGAAATTACCCAATCAAGATAATTGCGAATCACGCCAGACTCTGAGGCGTAAGGGTTCATCTTCTCTAACTTCTTGATTTCATTTTTACATTTTTCACTAACTTCTTTAGGCAATTTTAGTTTGGCGATTTTTTCTTTTAACTCGGCAACTTCGTTTTCTTCGTCTTGCCCTAGCTCTTTTTTAATCTGCTTTAATTGCTCGTTAAGATAAAAATCTTTTTGCGCTTTAGTAACTTTTTCTTGGATTGATTTACTGATTTTAGCCTCTGTTTGAGAGATTTCGATATCGGTTTTGATTAATTCTAAAGTTTGGTATAATTTTTTTCCTAAATCGTTTTCTGCAAGAATTTTTTGTTTAAATTCAACAGCGCTACTCAAATAAGTAGCAATTAAATTTACAATATCAAAAGGCGATTTTATCTTAGAAAGAGTAGAGATAACTTCGGCAGTAATTTTTTTGTTAAACTCTGCCAGCTTAGAAAAATTTTCGACACAGCCTTTAATTAAGCCAAGAAGTTCTTTGTTTTCTATTGCAAAATTTGCATCAGCTATAGCCTCGACGGCGCAAACAAAATAATCTGGCGATGGCAAAATTTTAACTATTTTGGCGCGCATTAAGCCCTGAATAATTACCTTTAACGTGCCATCAGCCATGCGCGTAGATTCTATGATGCTGCATAAAACACCAATGTTGTGAATGCTTTTTTCGTCAAAAGTATCGGTGTCGGGGTTGGTTTGGGCGATGGCGAAGATTGGCATCTTGGCGCGCTTGGCTTCCTCTACTCCTTTTACCGATTTTTCGCGACCCACTAAAATTGTTGTGGTCATGTGAGGAAATAAAACTACGTCGCGAAGTGGCAGTGTGTAGAATACCTGGGGCTGCAGTACTTTATTTTGTTGATCAGTCATTTTAAAAGTTTGTTTTGTATTATTGAATTCACCTGAATTAATATAGAAATTTAGAATGTTTTTGGCTTGTGTCAAAACTAGGTCACGTTATATCCCCTTGCGGGGATACGCTGACCTATTTTGACACAAGCTAAAGACATTCTAAATTTCTATATTAATTCAGGTGAATTCAATAATTGATTTTATCTTTTTTTGATTCTTGTTTTAGAATTTAATCTAGGTTTTCTAGTTTTGCTATAATTCTTTGACTTTTTTGCCAGAGCCTGTGCTGGTTTTTAAAAGTTGATTGATAATTATTATAATTAATTCATAATTGCAGAAGGTTTTATTGCTAGATGCTGGTTACCAATATCTTGTTATTAAAAAAACAAAGCCATTATAATTTTGTTACAGCACCCTTAATGCAGCAGCAATCTTATTTTTATTTCGCGTATCAGATGGATTTTCTAATGTCGTTTCTCCCTTTCTAAAAGAAGTTTCGCAATAAAATATATCAATACAAAAGGCAAAATGGCGGCGTTAAAGAGCCTTTCGATTTTTGTAAAGTTTTAATATATACAATAATTTATGCCGTTAGACACAAAATTTATAAAAACATCAGCTATTCTCGCAATAATTTTTGCTGCAATCAATTTTAATTCTGCAAAGGCCGATAGCGCCATGATTGATATTACCGACCCTTCTAACGCAAGTTATTTTATCGCAAAAGGAGTTTCTGGTGATGGGTCGGTTATTGTAGGACAAGGAACGAATTACGGATTTGAATTGCGCGATGGAACAGCAAACACAATTCTGGGAATTAATGGCAGTGCCTTCTCGTCAATCACTGCAATCACTGCAATTTCTAGCGATGGCTCTACTATCGTTGGAACCTCGCGCAGCTCTTCTTCTGTGCGCGCTACGAGATATCGAAATGGCGTCGCTACCAACCTGGGCCTATTTGCTTTTAACACCTCAAGTTATGCCAATGCTACTTCTAACGATGGCAGCGTAATAGTTGGATATGCCACGAGATCTGGAGTTAACACAGCCTTCAAATACAGCAATGGTGTAATGACTAGCATCGGAACAATTGCTGGAGGATCTAACTCAGTAGCATTTGGGGTTTCTGGCGATGGCTCGATAATTGTTGGAGAATCTAGCATTGCGGGCGGCGCAAATCACGCCTTCAAGCATGTTAATAATATCATGACCGATCTTGGCACGCTTGGCGGACCAGGTTCTTTAAGCTATGCCATCTCTAACGACGGCTCAACAATTGTTGGAGCATCTCAAATTACAAGAGCCAATAACTCCAGCTATCACGCCTTCAAGCATGTTAATAATATCATGACCGATCTTGGCACGCTTGGCGGGTCTGCGTCTGCAGCTAGAGCGGTTTCTGGCGATGGCTCGATAATTGTTGGCGAAAGCGATATTACTGGCAACGCAGCAACTCACGCATTTAAACATAGAAACGGCCTAATGTTTGACCTAGGAACACTAGGCGGCACAAACTCTAAAGCCTACGCCATTTCTTCAGATGGAAAAGTAATTGTTGGCGAAAGCCAAATTGCGGGCGACGCAGCAACTCATGCCTTTGTGGTAAATGTTTCAAGCACCACCATCGTAGACGTTAACAACACCGCTGCAGCACTTGGCAACAACGCTAATCAGTTAAATTCGATTTTTAATCTTAGCAACACCTTGCTTTATACAAGCCTTAACCAAGACGCAACTTTATTTGGAAAAAATAACATTGCCCTAGAAATTGGCGGTCGCTATTCAAGTATTCGCGATAGAAGCAACGTTGATAACTCAAATCAATCGGGCGCAACTTTAAAAATTGCCTATCGCTTTAATCCTCATTTGCGTGCCGGAATATTTTTAGATCAAAGCTTGTCGAACAACATGCCTAGCAATTTTTCTATGCAAAAATCAACACCAATTGCAGCAATTTTTACAACATTGTCGCAAGAGCCTGACGGTAGCGCAGCGCAAATTCGTTTAGCTGCGGCCTATAGCTCTGCCGATTTGCAAATTACTCGCGAGGTTTTAACTCATACAGAAGCAGGTCGCGGTAAAAGCAGTTTGGTTAGCAAGGGCGCCCTAGCTGAATTTGGCTATGGATTCAAATTTTCTGAAAAAACTCTATTGCAACCATATCTTGGCTTGCGCTTTATGCAAACAGTGCGCGATAGCTATACCGAAAATAGCGGCGCCGACTTTCCGATTTCGTTTCAAAAAGCAGAAAAAAAATCGACCACTTCGTTTTTTGGAACTAGACTTCTTGTTGAAATGTCTTCAAAGTTACAAGGAAAATTTTCTGTGGGCTACGAGCGCGACTTAACAAGTTCGCTTGATGGCTATGCCGGCAATATTTCTTATTTAGGATCTTTCGATTTAACGCCCACCAATGTTCGCAAAAATCGCGCCTTTGCTAGCTTTGGTCTAAATTATAATATTGCAGAATTGCAAAAAATTGGGGCCGAATTATTTTATACAAAACAAGCCTTAAATAGCGCAGATGGCGCAACAGTTTATTTGCACTACGCTATTGGGTTTTAAAAATTATTAATGGCTTAGCATGATATTTGTAATTTCGGCGATACTAATCACACCATACTTTTTCTTCTACTTACAGCTAAAAAAAAGTATCGCCGAATTACAAAAATCTAAGTCGCAACTCATGGTTTTTGATGAACGAATTAAAAACCTTACCCAAGATTTATCCACCCAAACACATAAATTAAAAACATTAGAAGAAGACAATAACGACTTGCGTAATTTTAAAGGGCGTTACGAGCATGCTCAAGGCGAGATCAACGGGCTCTATGTTGAAAAGGATAAAAACCTAGCACAAATTAACACCTTAAATCATAAAATTCTTGAATTTGAAAAGCGCCAAGAACTTCTTGCGCAAAGCCTGCAGCAACTTGAAAAAGAAAAATCTGACTGGCAAAAAAGTAAAGAAAATATTTTATCGCAGCTTTCTGAAGAGATGATTAAAAAAAATTACGAACAGCAAGTTAAGCTTACAGCTGCAAGCCAGGATAACATCACTAAAACTACCGAAAGCCTCTTCAAAAACTTTGAAAGCGTAATGACCAAAGTGCAAAATTTAGATGAAGAAGTAAAAAAATCTTCAAGCTTGGTGCATGATACTAGAAGCGCGCTATTAACGCCGGGGCATGCTGGACGCGCGGCCGAGATCACTCTCGAAAATATTTTAAAGGCTTCGGGCTTAAAAGAAAAAGTGGCGCTCGATGCTGTTGGCGATTATATTTTGCAATCACATTTTGCCAATGCCAACGAAACAGAAACCAAGCGGCCCGACGCTATTTTATTCTTACCCAATAATTATATTTTAATTATTGATAGCAAATCTTCTTCGCATTTTCTCGATTTATTTGCGGCACGCACCCATGGCGACGAAGCCGTTGAAAAAGCCATTCTTGCTAAGTTAAAAGAAAGCATGCGCCGCCACGTTGAGGGGTTAAAAAAACGCGATTACGCCAAATTTTTTAACGATGAAATGCGCTTAAATAATTTTGCTGATTATAAAGTGATGAATGTGATGTTTTTGCAAACCGAGCAAATGCTTGAAACTGTTAGCGAAATCGACAGTCAGTTCTTTCAAAAAACTATGGAGAGCGGCATTCATTTGGCCACGCCAATTTCTTTAATTCACCTTTTAAATAACGCTAAATTTTTGATTGATCGCATTAAGCAGCAAGAAAATATTATTGAGTTGAAGCATGAGGTGGCAAAATTATTGGATAATATTTTCTTTGTCACGCGAGAATCGAAAGAGGTGGGAAACAACTTAAAACGCGGGCTTAAGGCTTATAACGAAATGTCGCGCAGGTTTAATAGCAAGATTATTCCGGCGGTAAAAAATATTGGCGAGTTAGGAATTTCTAGCAAGAAAAGTGAGGAAATTCGCTTGCTAGAAAGTTATGATGTTGAAGAAGAATCTGCTGATGCCTAATTTAATTTTGTTACGTTAAGAAATTGAACTAACCTTAGACCACGCACCAATAAGAAACACTAGAACTATTGCCCTATTGGCCTCGCCGCATCCTGATTTGCACGCTCTTGAACTTCCTCTGCCTGCTCTATTTTTTGTGCTTCAAGCTTATTTTTTGTTACCACAAATTTTGATTCGAGCACCACAAGAGCAAATACCGAAATAATTCCACAAATAAAAGTTATTGAGGCTATAGCAGAAATTCTTTCCACAGATTTTTCTAAGATCTCCATTTTCTCACTTCTGTCAATTATGCTTTTGAAATAGGTAGAATTTTTAGGAAATAAAACCAGCGTCGCAATAATGCAAAGCGTGAATGATATTGACGCTATAAGCCAAAATACCATAGAAGAAAATCCGTTTAAATCATCGGTTTCAAAAATTCCCATTAGCACGCCAATAGCAAGCGACGAGAGCATTAATAGCTGACGATCTTTTTCCATGTCGCTATCGATTTTGGCGCATAAATAAGCGCCGTAATGCTCTACTTGGCGCAGGTCGTCATTTGGCCCGCTATGCATTAACGCTTCTTCTTTTGTGTGTAGTTTTGTCATAAATTTAAGTGTTAAAATTTATTTTTTGTTAATTCACGCAGCGCTCCGGTGATAAGATTTTCTAACGTAATATCACTGTTTTTTTTCACAAGTGCCGAGATTACTTGCAAAGCATCGGCTTTTTTATAGCCCAGATTCTCTAGGGCCGAGAGCGCATCTGCAGCTGTTGCATTTTGCGGCATTGTCATTTCTGCACCGCCTTTTTCTGCCATAAATCCAACATCAATTCCTAGCTTTTTTGGGCTGTCTTTTAGCTCTACTACAATTCTTTGTGCCAACTTCGGGCCAATGCCCGAAACCTTCGAGAACGATTTTATATCGCCAGAAACCAAAGCTTTCGCCAAATCTTCTACGGCAAAAAAACCAAGGATTTTCATCGCTACTTTTGCACCAACGCCCTGCACTTTTGTTAATTCGGCAAACCAGATTTTTTCAATTTCGCGCGCAAAGCCATAAAGCTCGATGGCGTCTTCTTTGACAAGGGTTTCAATGATTAGTGAAATTTCTTTTTCTTTCGGTAATTGCTTCAAAAATTCTGCAGTTTTACCCGATAAAAATACCACATAGCCAACGCCAGCAACGTCGATCACGCATTTATCTTCTTGCAAAGAATCTATAAATCCACGAAGTTTACCAATCATATTTAAAAGTATTAATTTTGCTAAAACCTTGATTCTAAAGCTTTTGAGGGCTATTATAGCCTCTTCAACATTTTAATCAAATGCACCGATGAATCTCTCTAATATTGAATGGCTTGAAGAAAGTAATCTAGTAGATTTTGAAACCGCCATTGCCTTTATGGAAAATCGCGTCGCTCAAATTAGCGCAGGAACCGCGTCGCAGTTGGTTTGGCTGGTTGAGCATCCTCCCCTTTATACTGCTGGCATTAGCGCGCAAGATTCTGATTTATTACACAAAACCCACATCCCAATTTACAAAACTAATCGTGGCGGCAAATATACTTATCATGGCCCCGGCATGAAAATAATTTATGTAATGCTCGATCTTAAAAAGATTTTTGCTCCGCAAGAGCCTGATATTGCTCGCTTCGTAGAATTTCTTGAAAATTGGGTAATTGCATTTTTACAAGAATTTGGCGTGAAGGGCGAAATTAGAAAAGGTCGCGTCGGCATTTGGGTTACGCATGGCGGCAAAGAAGAAAAAATTGCCGCAATTGGCATTAAAGTAAAAAAATGGGTGAGTTATCATGGCATTGCCATCAATATAAATCCTGATCTGGCGGCGTTTAACAACATTGTGCCTTGCGGAATAAAAGAGTTTGGCGTTACCTCGCTTGCAAGGCTCAACAAGTTAAATAATTTAGCTGATATAAATCTGATTGCCAAAGAAGCTTTTTACAAAGTTTAATCTCGCGCCACTTGTCTTGGTGGCGGCATAAGTTGTGCAGCAATAATTCTTGAGGCCGCAACATCGGGCTGATCATCTGCACGAGGTATTGCCGCCTTAGCCATGCCATCGTCATCATCTTTTTTTCTTTTGCTTGGAACCGGTTTTCCGATAGCGCTTAATCTTAAGCGCTGTGCCAAATTATCGTATCCGCCCCTTTCAGCACATTCAATCACAGTTTTTTCTCGCAAATTTTTCTGCTTAACATTTATCTCTTGATTGCTATCGATAATTTCGTGAACAGTTACGCCTTCGGCCAGCAAATCTAATATTTTTTCTCGATCATTTGCTTTTATTGTACTTACCATCGCCGTCGCGCTCTTCAAGGTCTATCGATTGCAGATTTTCTGCAACATACTTTTTGAACCACTCGTCATCATGTGTTGCCATTAAAAGGTGCGTAGATAGAGGTGCCAGAGCTTTTGACATATTTTAAATTAAAAAATTATTGCACTTATTTACACTCGCAACGCATGATGCAAAATATTTCGCTACTCGCTTTTCATCAAACCATTTTCAAAAAAATAGCTTGCAGTTTGATAATAAAAAATTGCCTGATTTAAATCTGCCTCGCTATAGCTTGCTGCAGGCGTTTCGATAGACCCATTCCAGCCAAATTTTTCTAATTTTACATCAAAAACTTTGCGCTCTTTTTTTGGTTTTAACAAAAATAATTTATCATTTTTAAAATAAGCAATATCGGTGTAAGTGCTTACAAATGAACGCTTATCAATGGTTTTTTCGTTATGAATTACGTCTTGGCCAAAAAATTTACTTTTGTAAGACAAGTTAAGAATGCCTAGCAGCGTAGGCGCTATATCGATTTGACTAACATTATGCGCAAAAACTTTTGGCTTAATAATTTTTGGTGCATAAAAAATTGCCGGAATTTGATAACGCCATACAGGCACGTCTGTATTGCCTGCAGAGCCTGCGCAATGATCTGCTACAAAAATAAAAATTGTGTTATCGAACCATTTTTTATCACGCGCTTTTGCTAATAATTGACCAATTGCATAATCGGTATATTTTACCGAACCGTTGCGGCCAGTCTTCGAGGCAATATCGATTTTGCCATCAGGATAAGTAAAGGGGCGATGATTTGAAGTTGTCATCACAAAATTAAAGAACGGCTTTTTGGCGGCATAAGATTTATCGGCCTCGCTGATAGTTTTATCGAAGAGGTCTTCATCTGAAACGCCCCAAGCGTTTTCAAAAGCGATTTCATTCTTCGCAAATTTAGCACGATCGACAATTTCAAAGCCGTTATTTTCGTAGAAATAATTCATGTTATCAAAATAGCCATAGCCGCCATAAACAAAGCGCGCATCATAGCCGCGCGCTTTTAGCGGAGTGGCGATATTAAATAAATTTTCGTTGCCGGTACGTCGCACGATAGAATTTCCTGGCGTTGGTGGCACTGCCAATGTAAGTGCCTCAAGACCACGCACCGTGCGGGTTCCTGTGGCTTTCATGCCGGTAAAAAATAAGCCTTGTTGCGCAATTTTATCCATATTAGGAGTAATGTTTTCTTGATTGCCAAAATAAGCCATAAAATCGGCGCTGAAGCTTTCGATCGAGACAAAAATTACGTTATATTTTTTTTCGCCACCAGCACTCAAGCTAGGAATCAAGCGCTCGATATCGGTATTGTTTAAAAACTTTGAAGCCGGCTCTTGCTTTGCTATATTGGCGCGCAAAGCTTGAATTGCCTCACTATGATCTACCGTTAAATAAAGCTGATTATAATTAATTTTATTATTGCGATAGGCTGAGAATAGCTGATAAATGCCGTTTGAGGTGATTTCGTTAGCATAGTTATTTTCAGAAACTTTAGTTAACTTCGAGCTATCAATTGTTAAAAATGCCGCAAGGGTAATTAGCAAAATAGCTGCGCTGCCCTTAATTCTTGCCGCAAAAAACTCTTCTCTAGCTATTATAATTTTCTTGCGCGTAAAATAAAAAATTGTTGCCGAAATTGCCAAAATTGCCGCCAATAAAGGCCCCATCGGATAAGATTCGACAATATTATTGATTACTTCGGTTGTATAAATCAAATAATCGACCGCAATAAAATTAAAGCGCGTTTGAAACTCTTGCCAAAAAGTGATTTCGGCAAAGCAAGAAAAGGTAATAATGTATAAAAATAAAAAGTAAAAAATCTTATTAACCCTTTGATGCGTAGGGCTGTTAAAAAACTTTATTGGGGCGCAAATATAGTAAATTAAAAAAGGCGTCGCTATGTAACATAAGGCAAGAAAATCGAAAAAAACTCCAACAAGGTTGATTTTAGCTAATAGCAAAGGTGAAAAATCAATTTCTTTTCTCTCCCAAACTAAAAAAATAAGACGTAAAATAAAATTCAAAGCTGCAAATATCAGAAATATCTTAGCAAAACTTGAACGCAAAATATTTTTCATAATTTTTAAATATGGATAAAGACCCTAAAAATAAGGATTCTCGCAAGGATTCTCGCTTAGTTCTAGCAATTTTATTCGCTTTTTTTGTTGTAATTTTTGCAGTAAATTTTGCTTATATCTATATTTCGCAAAAAACTTACCGCGGAGTTTACACCCAAAATAGCTACCAGAAGGGCTTGGAATATAACAAAACTCTTGAATATGTCAAATCACAAAAAGAGTTAGGATGGAGCTTTGCCATAAAATATACTAATAGCAAAAATAACGCCGGAGAGCTTACAGCCTGCCTGTTTGATAAAAATCATAATCCAATACAAAATGCCAAAGTATTAGCAAAAATTATTAGGCCAACTCAAGAAGGGCACGATTTTACACAATCTTTATTACCCCAAAATAATTGCTATTTTGCTAAAATAAATTTTCCGCTAAAAGGGCAATGGCTTTTTGAAATTCAAGCCTTTAAGGGCAACGACACCTTTCAAGAAGTAAAGCGCTATATTGTACAATAAATGATCGAGCAACCCCGCAAAACCAATCTCTGCCTGCATTGTCAAAGTGTTATTGACGATAAAACACTAACCGAATTTTGCTGCAATGGCTGTGATGCGGCCTATAAAATCATCAATAAAATTGGCCTTACCAGCTATTATAATTTACGCAAAATCGATCCGCAAACCCGCAAAATAAAGCCAGAAATCACCGAAAAAATAAGCATTGCTGAATTTGTAAATGTTGAAAATGGCGTTAACAGTATTTTTTTAGCAATCGATGGCCTGCACTGCGCCGCCTGCGTTTGGCTAATTGAAACCATCTTGCAAAAACAGCCAAATGTTTTGCTGGCAAGAATTAATTTATCGAAAAAATATTTATTACTAAAGTGGCGCGGCCCTAAAGAATATGGCAACAACCTGATAAATTCAATTCACGAAATTGGCTATAAATTATTTCCTTTCGACGAAAAAATTCTGCGCGAAGAAGAAAAAAAATATAATAACGATCTCTTAAAATGCCTTGCCGTAGCTGGTTTTGGCGCTGGAAACGTTATGCTATTTTCATTTATTTTGTGGTTTTCTGATATTCAAAATATTGGCAATGCCACCATTGATTTTATGCATTTTTTTTCGGCACTAATCGCTCTTCCTGTTATAATTTATGCAGCGCGACCTTTTTTTGCTTCGTCTTGGCGCGCATTAAAAGCGCGTGCAATGAATATGGATTTAGCAATTTCTGTAGCAATTTCGCTGGCCTGCATGGTAAGTTTGCTTGAGTCTTTTCGTGGCGCCAAACATGTTTATTTCGATTCGGCAGTAATGCTGGTATTCTTTTTATTAATTGGTCGCTACCTTGATTTTAAAGCGCGCAAGAAGGCTTTTACTATTGCAACAGAATTTTCACTACTTGCCGCAAACTACGCTCGCCAGGTTTTAGAAGATGGTGGCATTAAAATTATTGCCAGCAAAAATATCGCTCAAGGCATGGTTTTATTGGTTGTAGCCGGAGATAAAATTCCTGCCGATGCCATAGTAATTGAAGGCGAAAGCGAAATTGACACCGCAATTATAAGCGGCGAAACCTTGCCAAGGCCCGCTAATATTGGCTGCGAACTTTTTGCCGGCACTATAAATTTATCTGCGCCACTAAAAATTAAAGTGATTAAAAGCCCGCAAAATAGCCTGTTGAAAGACATCATCAATATTGTTGAAGAGGTTGAATCGCAAAAAAATAAATATGTTCGTCTGGCCGATAAATTATCGCGCTCTTATGCTCCTGCGGTTCATTTATTGGCCTTGATTACCTTTTGTCTTTGGTATTTTTTCTTGGGCGGCGGCGCCGAAAATGCCTTACTTAATGCCACCGCGGTTTTAATTATTACCTGCCCTTGCGCCTTAGCTTTAGCGGTTCCAATTGTGCAAACCATTACTATTTCTAGCCTGATTAAAAAAGGAATTCTTATAAAATCGGGTGAAGCGCTAGAAAAAATCAACATAATCGATGTAATAGTTTTTGATAAAACTGGCACGCTAACCCTTGGAAATCCTGCCTTGATTAGCGTTCATGGACTTAATAAAAACCTTACCTTAGCCGAGGAAGAATTTTATCTTAAACTAGCGGCCTCTATGGCGCAGATGAGTAAGCATCCATTATCGCAAGCTCTTGTTCACGCCTGGAAAAAAGAAATGTATTCGCTGCAAGTACTAGAAAATCAAGGCTTTGGACTAGTTACAACTTTTGATGGAAGTGAAGTAAAGCTAGGTCGCAAAGAATTTTGCCAAACCGCCAATAGCGATAGTTCGGCAATAATTTTAGCCCCACAAAATATCGCACTCAACCCCGATAACCACTATTTACAAGCCGCAGCGCCAATGCAATGCTTTCTTAAATATCAAAATACCGAAGTGGTTTTTTTATTCCAAGACCAGCTAAAAAACGACGCCGCCACAACAATTACCCAACTGCAAAAATCTGGCAAAAAACTCATTTTACTTTCTGGAGACTCTGAAACGGCGGTTCGCAAGGTTGCAAACACTCTCGACATCAAAGAATTTTATGCCCAGCAAACGCCGCTAACCAAAATAGAGCTGCTCAAGCACCTAAAACAAAGAGGTCACAACATTATGATGATCGGAGATGGGCTTAACGATGCCCCATCGCTGGCCTTTGCCGATGTTTCAATATCCTTTGCCAAAGCTGCCGACATTACACAGACAATTGCCGACATCGTTATTCAAGGCGACAAACTCGAGCCTGTCCTTACTAACATTAGCTTCGCCCGTAAATCAATAAAACTTATAAAGCAAAATTTGCTACTGGCACTAGTCTATAACCTAGTCGCCATTCCTTTTGCTATGGCCGGAAGCGTTACTCCCCTTATTGCGGCAATTGCGATGTCATCATCGTCAATCTTGGTATTACTTAACTCTCTAAGGATCTTGCGATGAATATCTTGCTTTTTTTAATTCCGATCACGTTAGCTCTAAGCTTGCTTGGACTTGCTACTTTTTTATGGAATCTGCGCAACAAGCAATACGAAGACTTGGACGGCGCCGCCAACCGCATTTTATTTGACGAAGACAGGCCAGATAACACTTTAAATACCCTCACAAAACCCTTGCAAAAAAATAAGAAAAAAAATGATTAATTTCTTGCATAAATTTGGCCGCTTATTTCTCTAGATGGTAAAAAATTACACCCCATTTACATCCTTTATTTATAAGGCTTGATGCAATATGTCTTTATTTATAATTCCCACATGATTGCCTTGGTCGGCTGTCAAGAAAATTATTTGCAATTGAGGTAAATTTTTATCTTGTGTGAAGGGGTTTATTAGTAGACTATATTTCTTATTAAATGAGTAATTTTTTAACTCTTTAACATAAATTATTTTATTTTGGGTTTCGCCATATTTTGTCTTAGATTTAATAAAATTATTTAGCCTTTAGATTATATTTTTGCCTTTCAATTAGTTTACTTTTGCAATTTATGTTGGTGCAACAAATCAGCGCTTTAGATGCTTTTTCTAAACTACAAAACGAGAAAAACGTTGCCCTGATTGATGTACGAACTGATGCAGAATTTACTTTTGTCGGAACGGCAGATTTACGATCTACCAGGTCTAGTTTAATTCTACTGCCATGGAAAATATTTCCAGGGATGGGGTTAAATCCCGGCTTCACCGCCACTCTTGAAAAAACCTTACTCGAAAAGTTTGGCGAAGAGCGCTACGAAGCGCAATTGATCTTCTTATGCCTTAGCGGCGGAAGATCGCAACAAGCAGCGATGCATATTACACAACTCGGTTATGACAAATGTTTCAATCTTATCGGCGGCTTTGAAGGCGAAGCCGATTCTGCAGGGCATCGCGGCAATATTAGCGGCTGGAAAGCCAGTAATTTACCTTGGAGGCAAGCATGATTAATCTTGCCATTCAGGCCATAGAGCCAGCCCCTTCACAAGATTTTCTTAACAATTTTCTTAACGCTTGTCGCCAATTTTTAGGCGAAGAAGCCACAGAGAAATGGCTAGCCGAAATTACCGTTTTTTCGCATTCTGAAAACGAAATAATCTTTGGCGCTCCTTCAAAATTTGTACGCGATTGGATTATTCGTCAATTTATTGAGAATAAAAAAATTCCCTATAATTTACAAAAAATTGCCGCCACAATCGATACAAAAATTAAAAAAGTTAGCGTCATTTCTATCAATCAAGACGCGCTACCAAAGATTTCTTCTGCTAGCAATAACGCTAAAATTATCAACCTTTCTAAACATGATAATGTTTTTGCTTTTGGCTCAGAACTAAATCCAAAATACACTTTTGCTAATTTTGTCAGCGGCAAATATAACAAGCTGGCTGTAGCGATGGCACAAATTGCTGCCGGCTCTAAAGGGGCGCAAACCAGCTTATTTGATGCCGCAATTCCACTTTATATTCATGGTGGCATCGGAATGGGAAAAACCCATTTAGCGCAAGCAATTGCCTGGCAAATCAAAGAAGAAAATAAATCAAAAAAAGTGGTTTATTTGTCGGCAGAAAAATTCATGTATCACTTTGTGCAATCGGTGCGCAGCAATGCCACCATGGATTTCAAGCAAAAATTTCGCTCGATCGATGTGCTTATTATTGACGATGTGCAATTTATTGCTGGAAAAACCGGCACCCAAGAAGAATTTATGCACACCTTTAATAGCTTGGTAGAAAATGGCAAACAAGTTGTATTGGTTTGCGACCGCTCTCCATCTGATTTAGAAGCCATTGACGAAAAACTAAAATCACGCATTTCTGGCGGCATGATTCTTAATTTTAAAAATCCCGATTTTGCTGATCGCCTAGAAATTTTGCAGAAAAAAACCGCACTAAGCGGCGAAGAAATTGACGAGAAAATTCTCGAATTATTAGCCAGCAAAATCAACTCTTCGGTACGCGATTTAGATGGCGCATTGCGCAAATTATTGGCAAATAAATTTTTAGCCAACGAAGAAATAACCATTGATAGCGCTCGTTTAATTGCAGCTGAATACAGCAAAACCAGTGCTGCGGCTGGCATCTCAATTGAAAAAATTCAAAAAGCAGTTGCGGCCCATTACGAAATAAAAGTGGCGAGTTTGCTTGCTAATACAAGGTCTCGCGCCATTGCTCGCCCACGTCAAATTGCAATGTATATGGCAAAAACACTAACTGCGGCAAGCCTTCCACAAATTGGACGCGAGCTTGGCAATAAAAATCATGCAACAGTAATTTATGCAATAAAATCGATTCAAAATGAAATTGCTAAAGATGTTGTTTTTGCAAGAGAAATTAAGGGGTTAGAAGATAGCATTCGGTCTTAAAATACAATTAAAACCTGCGAAGGCGAGAGGTGGCCCGCTAGCGCATACGATGTAGTTGAAGCTGGAACAAGGGAGCAAGCTTCTTTTATTGCAACAGCCCTGACCCCAACCCCTAAAACTGCGTACCAAAACTAAACCTAAAAGCTTGAGTTCTATCATATTGCTCTTTCTTGGCGATGCGCGAGAAATCGAAGCGAATCGGCCCCATTGGCGATGTCCAGGCGATGCTTAAACCATAGGTAGAGCGCAGCGACCCGCTATCTTCAACGTCGGTTGATTTGCGGTTGATGGCGTCAACTTTTTTTAGCGTACCATTATCAGAAAACAAAATACCGTTAATTCCTAACTCTTTTGGCAAGCCTAGAGGGAAGCGCATCTCTGCGGTTGCCACATAATAAATATTACCGCCGACAGCGTTGCCACCTACTGCCGTGCCATTAACTTTGGTGCGCGGCCCCAAACCAGCATATTCAAAACCACGAAAATTATTACCGCCCAAAAAGAATGAATAGTTACTGCGCACATCTTGTCCAACACCATCAACAACACCACCGCGCAGCAAAAATTTTAAAATAAACTCATCATTAAATGTTGGCGTGTAATAACCGGCAGATCCTGTATGTTTAATATTGCTAATGTCGCCGCCAATGCCGCTATAATCTTGCGACAACGTAATATAATAACCGTTGCGCGGATCTATTTTATTGTCGCGCTTATCATAGGTAAAGCTCTGCCCAACAGTTGAACTTACAAAACTGCCTTGCAAACTTTGAATGCTAAACGAGGCTGTAGTAGCAACATCGCTAATGGTTTGCGTGCTTAAAGAATAACGAATTTGGTGATTTAAAAACTCGGTAATAGAATATCCGCCACTCATAGTAAAGCCATCAGAAGACTGACTATAAACCAAGGTATTTCTTTTATCAGACTGGTATTTAAAAAGATCGACACCTACATCAATGGCGCGGCCGGCAAAATATGGCCTGGTGTAGTTTATGTCACCAGAAAAACTATATTTTGATCTTTGCACACTAACGCCAACTTCTTGCCCGGTGCCCATTAGATTACGCTCTTTTAAGCCAACGTTTGCCGTAGCTTTATCAACCGTTGAATAGCCAATACCAAAATTTAACTCGCCGGTTTTCTTTTCTTTTACCTCGATTTCGAGATCGACTTTATCAGAAGATCCGATTCTTTTTGTATGAAAATCAACCTTTTCAAAAAAACCAAGATTTTGCAAACGCTGCTTCGAGCGATTGATTTGTGTAATATTATAAGGATCGCCGTCGCGCATACGCAGCTCTCGACGCAGCACTTCGTCTTTGGTGCGCGTATTGCCGATAATTGTGATTTTATCAATATAAATTCTTTGCGTTTCTTCAATTACAAAATCTATATCGATAATTTTATGTTCTTTGTTGCGCTTTAAAATTGGCTCGACATGTGCAAAGGCATAAGATTTTTCCGACATAATCTCGACCATTTTTTCGACCGTTTTTTCAATTAGTTCAGAATTGTAAACTTTGCCTTGTTTGCTTAAAATTGCTTTATCCAATAATTTTTCATCAAACTTCTCTACGCGGTTGATAATATTGACTTCGCCCACATTATATTTTATGCCCTCTTCTAGCAAAAACGTGATATAAAATTTATCTTTACTAGGCAAAATTTGCGCAGTTGAGGTAGGCACAGCAAAATCTGCATAACCTTTCGAGCCATAAAAACGACGCAATTTTTCTTTGTCAAATTCAATGCGATCAGAATCATAAACATCGCCCGAAGAAAAGAATTTATACCATTTTGATTTTTTAGTAGAGACTTCGTCGAGCAAGTCGTTATCTGTGAATGCAGCATTTCCAATAAATAAAATATCGGCAATTTGCGCTTTTGGCCCTTCGATAATATCAAAAATTACCTCAACGCGGTTTTGATCTTTTTGGATGATTTTTGGTTCAATTTTTGTGAGAAAACGACCAGATTTTAAATAGATTTCGCTAATTCTTTTAAGATCTGACTGCAATTTAAATTTAGTAAAAACCGAGCGCTTTTTAAGCGAAGCCTCTGCCTGCAAAGCATCGTCTTCCATTTTTTTATTTCCGATAAATTTTACCTCGCTGACAATCGGGTTTTCTTTTACTTCTATGATAACTTTTTTGCCTTCGGTATAAATTTTTGCTTCAATGAATAAATCTGATTCGTAGAGTTTTTTGAGAGCGCGATCAATTTCTTCTTTGCTTGGCAAGTGGTTGGCAGAAAGGTACGAACCAATGGTTTCGCTATCAATTCTTTCATTGCCTTTAACAATTATTTCTATTGCCGAAGATGATTTTTTTGTAATACTTTTTTGAATCGAATGCTCATCTACAGATTTTTTTGCAGCAAAAACTGGCGCGCAAAATAAGGCGCAAAATAAAAAGCCGCTAAAGATAATTTTAAAAAACTTTTGCAAAATACTAATTAAATTTTTTGTGCATTGCCAAAAAAATGGCCGTAGCAATTAATTATGCCAATTTTTTGAAGAATTTTTTTATGATTTATTGGCGATAAAAATCATAGCGCAATCCAATCTGGATCTGTTGCGCCTTCACTTTCTGGCGTTGTTAGTTCAAACTCAAAACCGGTGGTGATGTCGATAACGCAAAGTCGCGGGATACTATCTTTTCCATAGGCTCCGCGCTTTTTTGAATAAACTAAATAACGCCCATTTGGCGACCATTTGGCACCTTCTACTAAATATCCACTGGTTAAAAGTCGTTCATTTTTGCCATTTGCCGACATCGTGCCAATATAAAATTGCCCCGATTTTATGCGAGTGAAAGCAATCATCGAGCCATCTGGCGACCAGATTGGTTTGGCGTATGAACCTGGCCCATTGCTTATTTTGCGCACCTCCGAACCATTTCCATTCATCAGATAAATTTGCTGCGCACCATCACGATCAGAAACGAATAAGATTGATTTACCATCGGGAGAGTACGTGGCTGTAGTGTCAATTGCCGGGCTTTTGGTAAGACGATGCGCTTTATTTTCGGCAATATTCATTTCATAGACATCGCTATTGCCATCAAAAATTGCCGAAAGCAAAACCAGGTTTGGATCAACAGGATGGGCACTTGCGGCAAATGTTGTGCCGCGAAAACTGCCTAACCTGTTGCTGCGAGAAGTGCGCGTGTCTAGATTAAAAATTTGCGGCTTGTTTTCAAAGTAACGCAAATAATAAATTTCGTTTGGCTTGCGCGAAAAAATTGGCGTTAATACTAAATCTTTGCCATCGGTTAAGGCGCGACGATTCTCGCCGTCAAAATCCATCATGATGATTTTTTTGGTGCGCTTTTTAATTCCTCCGGTTTCAGAAGCATAGAGAATTTGCGAATTAAAATGGCCTTTTTTCTCGCCAGAAATTGCCTTGAAAATTTCGTCAGAAAGTAGGTTGGCAACCTTTTTATAATTAGGCTTTGACGCCGAATAAAACTTGCCAAAAAGTTGGCGCTGATCAAGCACATCCCACATTCTGACGCGCATTTCTAGGTTATTGTCTTGATCGTAATTAAATTGCGCAACGATGATGGCCCCTACTCCCGATTTGACATATCTGTCAAAATCGGGAAGTGTTTCTACTGAAATTGTTGGAGGTGTTATTTTTGAATCAACGGCAAGCGCTTCGGTTTTATCGCCAATAAACTCTATTCTTCCGCTATTTTTTACAACTTCAAATAAATCGGTGGTTTTAAGATTGCGACGCACGCGCTCAAAAATTTCGAAAGCATCTTGTCTGGCATTTGGATCGGCTGGATCAAAACCAAAAAATAAAATTTTGGTTTTGGTGGCATCTTCATTTTTTATATTAAAAAAAACCCCTGCAAATGCTTGATTGCCAAGGGTTAGTGCAAATATTAAAATTAATGTGGCAAATTTTTTGAATTTCATCGCAATTATTTTTACTCGAATCAAATCGTTGAAGCAAGTTTGCAATAGCTATTCTAAAATCTCAAGCGTGAGATTATTATTTGTGTAAACACATAAATCTGCCGCAATTTTCATTGATCTTTCGACAATTGTTTTAGCATCAAGATTATCAACCGCAACCAATGCGCGCGCAGCCGCCATGGCATAATTTCCTCCAGAACCAATGCCAATAACACCGTCTTCAGGATCGAGCACGTCGCCGTTGCCAGTTAGAACCAGCGTGGTTTCGCGATCGATTACAATCATCATTGCTTCTAGGCGGCGCAGATATTTATCGGTGCGCCAATCTTTGGCAAGCTCGACGCAGGCACGAGTTAATTGATTGGAATGTTTTTCTAGTTTGGCTTCGAGGCGCTCAAATAACGTAAAGGCATCGGCCGTAGCGCCAGCAAAACCGGCGATTATTGAACCATTGCCAATTTTACGAATTTTTTTTGCGTTAGATTTTAGCACGGTTGGGCCAAATGAAACTTGTCCGTCGCCCGCAATTACAACTTTGTTGTTTTTGCGCACCGAAAGAATTGTGGTGCCATAAAAAATATCGGGATTTTTATGATTTAGCATCGTAACAAATAATTGTGTTTTGAGGTATTTACTTTCTTCTATATTTCGCCCGATATTCATCATTTTTGCAACAAGTTTTTTGGGCTAAAATGCGGCGTAAATCATTCGCGGCGGTTGTTGCGCTAAAACTCTTGATCTTGCTTGCGGTGCGAGTCTTGGCAATCATACTCTGCTCCTCAAACATGATGACCCCGCACTATTCCTCTTTTATTTATAATATCTTCAGGAGGGTCATCAAACTCGGCTCAGAGTATGATTGCCAAGACTCGCACCTTTCTTTAAGTGGGAAGAAAAAACATGTCTACAATTAAAATTTTACTTATTTTTTATTTAGCTCGTTTTTGATAGCAATTCGTACAAATTCACTCTGAATTTCTTCAACTTTTGTTAACATTAAGTTTCTGTACTTATCTGTAATAAATTTGTTTAAGACAAGCCAGCTCTGAATTGCAAACTCTACATATTCATATTTGGCGTCATCTTTTCCAATCTCATTAAAAAAATTAACTAGGAATAGAGTCCAATCAATTTTTTCTTCCTCTATTACACCTAAGCGCAATAGCCTAACTAAGAAATTGAAACACACACTGAGAAAACTTTTTAAATCAGATCCAGGTAAATTGATTTGATTTAAAAGGTGATAGGCTCTGAGAGAAATTTCTAGACTTGGATTCTGTTTTAAGTTTTTACGAAAAGGGATGGTATGGTTTTTAATCCTATTGTTGTCATCCAGCACAATATTTAAAAAATCTTCTCCATTAAAAGGTATAAAATGGAAAAAAAGACCAGCTAATTCTCCCAGGGCTAGACTGTATTGCTTTCTATCTAAAAGAGATTTTTCTAATCCCGCTTGGAAAAATATAAAACTGTTAACAGATTTTACCCCGATATCCTCCGATTTCATCAAGCCAATAAGTCGCCAATCATCAGTTAGAAATACAGTATCATTATTCATGCAATAGATCATGGATTCAATTAGCCACTTGTGATCACTAAAAGATTTTTTGATTGATTCGGATGGACTTTTCTGATCCTCACTCTTCTTGTGACGCGGAAAAATTTCTACTTCACCCTTGCGTAAAAAATCCCAAGCTTCCCTTAAAATTTGCTTCTCACATAAAGCCAAATCTTTTTGAACATCAAACAGCAACTCTTCCGAAGCTTTTATTTTTTTACCTAAAGCCCTTAGTAAACCCAATTGACCACATCGAGCAAAATTGAGCAATGCACAGTAATCAATGACAAAATCTGAATTTTTAAAGTTTTTCTCTTGGTATTCTATGAACTCTTTATCCAGTGTGTTGTATGGAATAATAAAACTAAAATCGTAATTGTTTTTTGGAATCTCTATAGCCTCTGGAAAAGAACGCTCGAACATTTTTTGTAAAAAATAAACGGGCATAGGTGTTGTTAAAAACAACTCTCTTTTCTTTTCAAATGATTGACGAGCTCTAATAAAAAAATCCTTCATCTCATTTGAGACTGACCCATCAGGATCTATCATCTGAACTGGCTTAATAATCGTTTTTTCTGGCGTTATATTTTGAAGTTCAAAAATATTTTGAACAAACCTATCTGATTCACTATTGTCCTGATAACGACCCATTAAAGCACTATAATGAGATAGGACATCTCTATAGATTTCTTTATCACCAGAAAAAATAGCTTTCGCCTCATTCATTTTGCTCAAGGCTTCATTCTTTTTTCCTTCCAAAACATAAGAAATACTTAGAAGCGCCCAGCATTCAAAATCCATCTTGTCTTTTGCCTCGGTAAGCAATGGTAATAGAAATCTAATTGTACACTCTGGAGAGCCGTTATATAGAAATTTACGAGCTACATCCTTTATTTCCTCATAAGAGTATTTGCAGTCTTTGATTATTTTTCGAAATAAATCATACGCACCCGTGTAATCTCTATTTTTGGTTAGTTGATCTGATGCATCGCCAAAAAGTTTGGTCTGCTTTTGAGCATCCGATAACTTATCCTCTTTTATCGTTGGCTTTTCTATACGACCAGAAATTACAGCAGCATTATAGAGATCAAATTTGATTTCATTTAGCGTATCCTCTGGCCAATTATTGATTTTTGCATAATCAAGAGCTTTAGAAAAATACTCTGCTGCCTTTGTTGCCAAATGTGATTTAGAAAAGAGAGGTATTAAATCGGAAGATCTTAGTTCATATCCACCTCTCTCAACCTCCTCCATCAGGGTATAACCTTTCAATCTATTCAGATTAATAGATTCAGGAAAATTGCACAATCCCATATCAATATATGACGAAGCGGATTCAAATTCTTTTAGCCTTAAATAGGTTTCAGCCACTATAGCAATCGTGTTTTCATCGCGACTAAATTCGTCTCTAGGATTATCATACCTCTCAATAAAATTTTTAGATTCAGAGAGTTTATCGCAAATATTTAGCACGTAGATATGCAATGAAATGTAATCCAGATTCTTTTTATCTTTGACCAAGAGCTCTTTAGAAAATTTTAGAGCAATCTGATATTTGTTACTAATTTTTTTTCTAATTACATTCTCAATCAAATTCCGCTTCGGAATATCAAAATCAGGATCAAGATCTATGGCCTTTTCTAGAAATTCAATTCCTCTATCTATATCTTCTTTTCTTTCATCATGAGAGAAACATATACCTAAATTGTTATACCATTTTTTGCGCTTTACTTCCTCTCCCATCTTTTCAACTTCACTCTTTAATTCTAGAAGAATTTCTTTGGCTTCAGAATATTTTTCTTCGTTAATTAATCTTTTAGCTTGCGCCATTTTAACATCAGTTTCCGAAGTATTTGCTGCAAAAAGTTTTCTATCTATTGATGCAATAGTTCTCGAATTACCTTTTATTATTTCTTTAGTATTCTTGACATCCTTGTCTAACTCTTTCGCAATCTGCTTTAACTGTTTTTGGCCTTCTTCAATTTCACCAAAATGGCCGCCAAAGAACTTATTCTTAACATCTCTGGATATCTCCTTCATTTTACACATATTGTCTAGCACGCGAGCATCCCAGAATATTGGTGAGGGGATCTCTAGAAAAATAGCATGTTTTATTACCTCATCCATTATGTAAGCTGAAGGTGAATCTGCTAAACAAAATACTATGCTTTCTATCGGTGTAGTTGTGTTTTTATTAGAAAAAAAATGCTTTTTTATTCCCTCAAGCTCTCTCTTTAAAGTAGAACCGTCGATTCTTGCGTACCGCTTAACTTGAAATAGAGTGTATAGTTGAGAGCCTTTTCCGTTAAGAATTTTTTTAGCTATAATATCTCTTTTTTTATCCCCAACCCCATCAAATATTTGTATGTCTTCGTACTCTTCTTTTTTGGATCTCAGAAGAATGTCAATTAAGCTGACAAAATTTCCTGGGGTTAGTTCTCTAAATGGCAATATATCGCCACCCCTTACATTTGGCTTCGGAGCATCAATTAACGATGATAGAGAAACTTCTAGCGCATCAGCTACTTTTTCAATAAACTCTGGGCTTGGATTTTTAGTTTTTCCCGTTTCAACTTTCTTTAGCGTACTATAGTCAACAGAAGCTTTGGCAGCAAGTTGTTGCTGAGTCATTTTGCTATTCTTTCTGAGTCGTAAAATCTCATTTCCTATAAATGTCATAAATCCTAGTTATCTTTGAAAACTTGACAAATACATAATTTGCATCTATCTTAATCATACAAATTGCCATCAGGCACAAGCAACCCTCCGAAAGGGGGGTTGAGTAAATCAGATCATACCTTTTAAAGCTTCCCTTATCTCATCAAATTGCTTTTGAGATAATTTTCCCATCTTGTCCGTTAATCTCCTACTCTCCAGCAAGCGAATTTGTGACAGCATCACGCATTGCTCTTTTTCCTTGAAGTGTATCTTATAATAACAGTGCTTTTCTTTAACTTGAGTCGTTAGAGGGATGCCCCAAAATATATGATCATTGAATTTTCTGATTACCAAAACCGGCCGACTGTAATCTTTATTTTTTCCATTTTCTTCGTGACCAATGTTTAAGCCGATACTACACCACCATATTTCACGTTTTTGAAATGTTGGCGCCATGTGACCAGTGTCGAGCTTCTTCTTGACTAAATTCCAGTCATCAAAATTTTTATACATTTTTTGAAAAAGTTAAATTATTGTTCTAATAAAAGGACAAAATATGGCACTTATTAATAAATATCAAGAGAGAATTTTGTGAAAAAATTAGGTGGATGATTTTGTCCATACGTTATTTTCAAACTCCTGCTGGCGGACGGATAGCACTTTTTCTTTCCCTGATCCGGTAAGAAAAATCAGCCTGAGAATATTTGTACTTATTTGATTTGGATAAGAGTTCGAAACTTTTATTAATCAACCAATCTCCCGACAGGTTAAAAAATCATACCTCGTCAAGTAAGCTAAAAGTTTACCATACTCAATGGAAGGTGCGAGTCTTGGCAATCATACTCTGAGCCGAGTTTGATGACCCTTATAAAAACATTATAAATAAAAGAGGAATAGCAACAGGGTCATCATGTCTGAGGAGCAGAGCATGATCGCCAAGGCTCGCACCGCAAGCAAGATCTAGAGTTTTAGCGTTTATAGTTTATTGCCATTAGCACTAACTAGCCCAAGAGCAAAACCCATGAGAAGGAAATATTTTAGAGATTTAGCGCGAATTTTTGGTTGTTTTTGCAATGGCGCAGAAAGCAATTACAATTATTAAAACTACCCCTCAACAACCTTATTATTTCCATCAACCACCACAACTTTTGGCGTAAAAATTTTTGCTTCCTCTTCACTCATTGCGGCATAAGCAATGATAATTACATGATCTCCGACACAAACTTTTCGTGCAGCCGCTCCATTAACTTTAATCTGCCCACTGCCGGCTTCTGCAGCAATTGTATAAGTTGTAAATCTTTCGCCATTATTGATATTTAGCACATCAACTTTTTCATGAAGAAGAATGCCTGATGCCTTAAGCAAGTTTGTGTCAATCGAGATTGAGCCTTCGTAATTAAGATCGGCTTGTGTGACGGTGGCACGGTGAATTTTGGCTTTAAAGAGAGTTAATTGCATTTTAAGTTTTTTAGGTATTGTTATTTTTAGGCGCTTAATTGCCGATAAATTTTTGACCAAAATTAAAAGAAGAACTTACAAAATGCAATCTTAACTTACAAACACCTTTACGCTGCAATATAAAGGATTCTCAGCCAAAAAAACTTGTTGCAAAAATGATGAATATCTGGCGAAATATAAAGACAGTAAATGCTTAATTGAGAGTTAATATTTATATTCAAATATTAACTTGCATCACCTTGTAACTTTTTACTTAAAAGTCATCTTTAAAAATTAGAAAAACAATTTTTAAAGATGACTAAAAAAGAATCGCTAAATGCCTCAAATAAAGCACTTATTCAATAAAAAATTTGCAACAATATTCTTTCTTGGAATTGCCAGCGGATTACCTTTGGCACTGCTATTATCAACTCTTAAAGCGCTGCTTGTCGATAAAGGATTTGATATCAAAACAATAGGTTTTGTCTCGCTAGTTACACTGCCTTATAGCCTAAAAATTTTCTTTGCGCCAATAATTGATTCTTGCCCGGTGCCTTATTTAACAAAGCTTCTGGGGCAGCGCCGCTCTTGGATTATCATCACCCAAATCATCTTAATTATCGCAATCGCCCTATTAGGAATTGCCGGCGAAAATGGCGATTTGCCACTAATTATGCTATTTTCTTTTTTGGTAGCCTTTGCCTCAGCAAGCCAAGATACTGTAATAGACGGCTATCGCATCGAATTAGTGGAAGCAAAAAATCAGGGCCTTGCCGCCAGCTTCGCAACTTATGGCTATAATATTGGCCTGCTAATAGCGGGCGCTTTCGCTTTATTTCTTTCTGATAGCATTAGTTGGAGTGTTGTTTATTTTATTATGTCGCTAATTATGGCTGGCGGCTTAGTGGTTACGCTTTTGGCCGAAGAAACGCGCAAAAATTGGCAAAAAAAAGATTATCATTTTATAGCTTGGACAAAAAACTATGTTCTCGCTCCAATAGTTGATTTTATTCAAAAGCCGCGCTGGTATTTTATTTTAGCTTTTATTATTTTTTTCAAACTAGGCGATGTTTTTGCTGGCACTTTAACCACGCCATTTCTGCTTGAACTAGGTTTCACTAAAACCGAAATCGCTGGAATTGTAAAAAGTTTTGGCCTTGCTGCAACGCTTGGCGGAGTTTTTGTTGGTGGATATTTGGTAAAAAAAATCGGCACTTACAAAAGCTTGTGGATCGCCGGAACAGCGCAAATGCTGTCTAATTTAGCCTTTTCTTATTTAGCGCAAATTGGTCATAGCGATAAAGCTCTTTGCGTTATAATATTTTTAGAAAATTTCAGCGGCGGAATTGGCAGCTCGGTACTTGTTGCCTATTTAAGCATTCTTTGCAACATAGCATTTAGTGCAACACAATACGCAACACTTTCGGCATTTGCGTCTTTATCACGCAATTTATTTTCGTCGAGCGCCGGTATATTTGCCGCCTCGCTTGGTTGGTATAAATTTTTTATTTTCTCTACTTTTTTAGCAATTCCTGGTTTAGTATTTTTGTTGATTTTACGAAAAAATAAAGACTGATTAATAAATGTTAAAATTAAGCGCCGTCAAACCAGCAAAAGAAAAAGTCGCTAAATACGAAGTTTCGGCTGCGCATTTTATTCCTTATCGCTGCCACTGGAACTCTAACACAATTCTTACCCACACAGAAGAATTTATTCGTGTGATAAAAATCAAAGGCTTTGCTTTTGAAACAGCTGACGACATAGATATTGATCTCAAAAAAAACGCCCGCAACAACCTGTTTAAGGGCATGGCAACTGGCAATCTTTCGCTTTATTTTCACACTGTAAGGCGCAAAGAAAAAGGCTTTCCTGATGGCACTATGCCAGATTCATTTTCGCAAAGAGTTAACGAAGAATGGGCCTCTAAACATAGCGACAGCAAAAGCTTTATCAACGAACATTACCTCACAATTATTCGCGGACAAGACACCTCGGGCGTTGCAGTGCTTGAAAATATGGCAAAAAAACTGCAACATAAAACCGACAAACTTTCGTGGGAAAACTACATGCGAGAATGCTACGACGAGCTCGATGAAATGACCGAACGCATTCTCAACGGCTTTGCTAACTATGGCGCACAAACTCTGGGCATGGTTGAATCAGAAGATGGCGTGCATTCTGAATTGTTAGAATTTTTATCGCGCCTGGTCAATGCTGGCTATTCGCAGCCAATAGGCATCCCGCTTGGCGAGATTTCGCACCACTTGCCAATTAGTCGTATGTATTTTGGCAGCAAGTCGATAGAAATTCACAACTCTAATGGCGTCAAGCATGCAGGCCTGGTTTCAATTAAAGAATATCGCCCTTCAACTCATGCTGGCGTTTTTGATGGCTTTATGCAAATGCCGTTTGAATTGGTAATTAGCCAATCATTTTCTTTTGTAAACCGCATGATTGCGATTAGCTCGATGCAGCTACAACAAAGGCGTCTCGTGCAATCGGAAGACGTGGCGGTGTCGCAAATTCAAGAAATTGATCAAGCGCTAGATTCGGCGATGAGCGGCGAATTTGCCTTTGGCAATCACCATTTAACCGTGCTTTGCGTTGAAGACACGCCCAAATCGTTAGAAAGTGCGCTATCGATGGCAGTGGTAGAGCTCTCTAACTCTGGCATTAACGGGGTTCGCGAAAAATTAAACATGGAGCCAGCCTATTGGTCGCAACTTCCTGGCAATTCGTCTTATATGGCGCGGCGCAGTACCGTTAACACTTTTAACGTTGCCGCCTTTGCTTCGTTTCATAATTATCCTTCTGGCAAACGCAAAAAAAATCATTGGGGCGATGCAGTTACAGTGTTTAATACGGTTTCGGGCACGCCCTATTTCTTTAGCTTTCACGTTAGAGATGTTGGCCACACCATGATTATAGGGCCGACCGGGTCGGGTAAAACAGTGCTTCTTAACTTTTTATGTGCCCAAGCGCAAAAGTTTAGATGCAGGCTTTTCTTTTTTGATAAAGACCGCGGTGCCGAAATTTTCATCCGCGCCATTCGTGGCCGCTACATGGTTCCTGATGCAGCAAAAAATTCTGGCTTTAACCCGCTTCAATTAGCAGAAACCAATGAGAATAAATCTTTCTTGGTAGAATTGATTAAAACTTTAGTTTCAACAAATCACGAAATCGTCACCGCGCAAGATATGGAGCGCATCAACGAAGCTGTTAACGGCAATTACAAATTACCGCAAAATCAGCGAAGAATGCGCAACATCGCCCCATTTCTTGGTTTAAGTGGCCCAGGCACCTTAGCTGGACGCTTCGCCATGTGGCACTCTGACGGCTCGCACGCCAAACTTTTTGATAACGAAGAAGATCTGATTGATTTTACCTTGGCGCGCAGCTTTGGCATTGAAATGGCCGAAATTTTAAAAGATAAAATGAGTATTGCGCCAGTGTTGCTATATTTATTTCATCGCATTCAAAGCTCGTTAGATGGCAGCCCCACCATGATCGTACTTGACGAAGCTTGGGCGCTAATTGGCAATGCAGTTTTTGCGCCAAAAATTAAAGACTGGCTCAAAGTACTAAGAAAACTCAATACTTTTGTAGTATTTGCCACGCAATCGGTAGAAGACGCAGCCAAATCAAGCATCTCCGATACTCTTGTGCAGCAAACCGCCACCCAAATTTTCTTGCCAAACTTAAAGGCAACTCCACTTTATCGCGAAGTGTTTATGCTTTCGGAGCGAGAATTTACCTTAGTTAAAACCACCGATCCATCAACCAGATTTTTCTTAGTAAAGCAAGATAATGATGGCGTAATCGCCAGAATCGATTTAGGCGGAATGGATGAAGTAATCCGCGCTTTATCTGGGCGCATCGACACAATATTAATTATGGATCAAGTAATTGACGAAGTTGGTGACGATCCAGATAATTGGTTACCATTATTTTTAGAAAGAACCGCTAAGTGATCAAAAAAACTTTTGTCCAAAGTCTGCTGAAATTATTTTTGATGACTGTTTTTGCCTGCGCCACTTTTTTGCAATCGGGGCAAGCCGCGATTGATGGCGGGGTTGGTCGTGTACGCACTTGCAGCCCAACTGGCGCCCCTGATGGCCTTGATTATAATCCATTTAATGGCGGCAAAGATGTAGAATTTACAATGTCTAACCCCGTATGTCTTGCGGTTGTAGCCAATGCCTACGCCCTTGTAAAGGTAAACGTTGCGCGAATGAATGCAGCTTGCGGCAGTGGTAGCTCTATGCCTCGCTTTACGCCATCGCCAATATTAGATACTATCGATATTGGTCGCGGCACAATCAAAGCCATATCCACCAGAAATCCTCAATGCGGTTTTCAGGTTGCCACAGCTTCCACCAGTTTTGTGAGTGCCATCGCTATAATTTCTGTAATTTATGGAATTGCCCGCAACGTTTATGATAATTCAGAAATTTGCGGATCTCACTGGATGGGGCCAAGCACGACTCAATATATCAATAGCACCCCAAATTACAAAGCCCAAGTAGAAGATGCAATTTTTGGCACCAACGGCTACATTGCCAACAACAGGCTAGACCAACTCACATTCGATAATCAAATTTATCGCGAATGGTATTATGGCGGAATTGAGGTTGAAAACAAGTCATGTCCCGATGTTATGGCTGCAAAGCGCACAGACGGCTTGTTTCCACCGCAAAAATACTACATGAAAGGCCTTGAAACCGCTAATTATAACTGCAAAAAATATGATATTTTACCGGGGCAAGGCGTTAAAGACCCTAGAGATGGCTCTATTCTTACGGCGGCAAGACTTGCAGAATTTCGTTATGCCTATGATTGCTGCAAAACAACCGCCCGCGAGTATGCATGCGTTAAATATAACGATAGAACCGAATTTTGCAAAGCCGGCTCTTTATGCGCAATCAAAGGAATTACTTTTAGCGCTAAACCTGTTGATAATGGGCGATTAGTTTGCGTCGAAACCTATAGTCTGTGCCCTTATAACTTCACTCTTGGGGGCGGTGCAGAAAAATGTGATTTTTGGCAAGATGGCATCTATAATAGCGGCACCGGAAACTACGATTACATAGATGTTGCCTCGGTAACCAGCGGCGATTGCACCGGCAAAAGCGAAATTCGTAACGCCGATTGCACCTACAACGCCAGAGCTGGGCGCTGCAAAAATTATTGTCAATTCATGACACACTGCACCAAAACTGATCTTTCTGATTATCAATATTCTAGCAGCATTACCTCGCCTTATTTTTCTAGCGCCTGCCTAAATTTTGTTGGAGATTCGCAAAACGTTATTTCATTTGGCACCGGTTTTATCGCCGGAAGTGCGCGTCATTTTAGCGCTCCAATCGCTCAATGCACCAAAGAAACCATTGAAAATATCTTCTATAATCGCGCTGGCCACACCGCTTGTCGCCTAATAACCGACACGCCCTCCAATAATAGCTGCCCTAACGGCACTCTATATAAAAAAGGCGATAACATAATGGCGCAGTCATTCTTCTCTAATCTGCAAGATAAAATGCGCTTTATCGTAAAAATGGTTCTTACTTTATCGATCACTTTCTTTGGCACTAAACTATTATTAGGCGGCGGCATCAAAAAATCTGAAATCTTAATGTATGCCTTAAAAATTGGTCTGGTATTATATTTTGCAACTGGCGAAGCTTGGCAAACAATGTTCTTTGATGGCATCTACAGCGCCTCCACCGTATTTTCGCAGATTGTTTTTAAGGTGGAAGCCTCCGTCGATAAAAACAAGCGCGACGGCTGCCAATTTGGAAATGTCACCCTCGCCGATGGCACTAAAATAACGCAAAGCCACTATCCTGTCGGCAAAGAATATTTAGCAATCTGGGATACTCTCGACTGCAAAATAACGCGATATCTTGGCTTTGGCCCCGAACTCTCGACCGCCAATATTGCCAAACTCATTCTTGCTGGCTTTATCACGCCAGGGTTTCTTGGGCCAATTGGGGTTTACTTCTCAATCGCGTTATTATTTTTTGGACTGATATTAATAGCCAATACCATACGGGCATTGCATATCTTCCTTTCCTCTTGTATTGCCATAATTTTAATGGTTTATGTTTCGCCATTAATAATTCCTTTAGCATTATTCGAAAAAACCAAAGGCATATTTCGAGGCTGGGTAACCCAACTGATTAGCTTTTCTTTGCAACCGATGATTCTTTTTGCCTATATCGCAATTTTTATTACCTTAATGGATAAAACCCTCATCGGCAGCGCCACCTTCTACGGCGTAGCACCTTCTCGAGCTATCTCATGCAGTCAATATTGCCAAGATGCGTCGGGACAAGTAGTTAACGGCGCTTGCGACCTAGTTGGCCAAAAGATGGTTATTCCTAAAGCTGATAGCGTTGCCTGCATGATAAGTTCTAATAGTTTTGGTAACTGGCCAGGCTTAGAGCTGTTTGGTATTTCGCTGCCTTTTCTCATAGATTTTTTTGCCGATCATACAAGAGAAAAAATTCTAACGATTGCAAAAGCAGTATTAGTAATGTATTTTTTACTTACCTTCATGGATGAAATTCCTGGAATTTCCTCGCAATTGCTTGGTGGGGCTACATTGCCAAGCTCTAAAATCAGCGCTATGGGGATGTATAAAAAAATTGGTGGCGCCCTTCTCGCCATACAAGAACGTGCTAAACGTGCCACAATAAAATGGGGAGCAGAAGGAGCTGGTGGCGCAATAAATGCAGTAAAAAAGGTAATGGAGGCAGGAGACAAGGGCAAAGAAGTTTCGTCTAAAGGAGAAGGAGAAGGAGCCGACGAAGCAGGAGATTCTGGCGGAGGAGACGACGATCCTGGTAAGGCTAAAGCCGCAGCCGACAAATCAGAAGCTTAGCTTTAGCTTCTTGCAATAAATATAAGCTGCCATAGCTCAGCGGTAGAGCACTTCATTGGTAATGAAGAGGTCGCGGGTTCGAGTCCCGCTGGCAGCACCATTAATTCGTAGGGGTGGATGAGGTTGGTGGGTTTTAAAAATTTTTACGGTTCCGCTCTGGTTCCATAAATTTAAGATTTTTTGATATATTTCTGCGGCATCTGAATTACCTCACCATCTTTTGTAATAATCTCTTTCGGCATAACCGCCTGCTCCAACATAAATTCTTTAATCTGCGCCGTTTTAATATAAGTTTGCCCTTTCTTATTTTTATTAACACTTCCAGCCGCAACATACAAAGAATAGCTTATTTGTTTAGTCTTGGCAATTGGCGGTGAAACAATTTAAATTTTTAAGTTTGGATTTTTTTCTTTCGCCATTTTTATCGCTGGCGCAATATCTGAATCATTGGTTATCACCACTATTTTATCGCTTATTTTTTCATAAGCATCTTCAACAATAGCCAACGACAAGTTAACATCAGATTCTTTTTCTTCAAAAGTTTTGCGAGTAAATTGTTGATTATTATGATAAAAAGTTACGAGTTTTTGCTTAAATTCTCCTTCAATAATTTCTGTGCCGTAATGCTTTAAGGATTTCGTATATTTTATGTATCTTTCTTGCACATCTTGCATCTTATGGCGAGGAAAGGCTGTAAAAAACTTCACCCTTTTAATTTCATCTTCCTTGATGTTGATAAAAAATTTGCAAAATAAAAATGGATTTACCCATTTAAGATGAGGCTTGTTTAGATTTTTAACTGAGTGATAGAGGTTATAGCCATCGATGAATACAGAAACTTTTGCATCTTGTGGGAAAATAAAAAGCCACCCCATTTGCAAGCAGTGATAGAGTGGCACACCAACTAAATTGGCGTGTGTTGTTTATAATATATGATAATATACTTCTTTCTGCCAAGTGTACAAAAAGTTAAATCTTGCAATCTCTTACCACCCCCCAAGATTATTCATTGCTAAAAAAATCAACTACTTGTGCAATACCATAGATAACTCGCAACCTCATATTGATTTACAAATTTTAAAACAAAATGCCCGCTTACCCAAAAAGAGAAATGATTTCTTTTGTTGGCAGCAAAGATGGCGTTCCTCTAAAATTACCAAAATTTCTTTTTTGTGATCAGCCTTTTGTTTATAAAGGACTTTCTCCTGCTGCCTGTATTGACCCCGCTGCGGCGGTTTGTGGCAGAAATGCTTTTGCAAGCGCGACGGCCCCCTCAAATGAGTTGAAAAAAAGAATTCTCGTCATCGACAAATCTTTCGCGCCACATGAAATAAGTTTTGCAGATAATTTTGCTTTCGTTGCAAAAATGCGTAATGCTGGTTTTGAAGTAGTGATGTGCTGCAAAAAAGAGGGTCGCAAATCTTTTGTAAAAGTGACAGATGAAATGAATTTGTATGAAGAATTTTTTAATTTAGAAATTTTTGACGAATCGGCGCAAAGCCTTGATTGGGAAGGTTTGGCAGAAATAAATGTTGCAAAAAGCGAGTCGTGTTTTGTTGATCTAGAAAAAAAGATGGATGTTTTAAAATGTCTTGCGGTAATGAATGTCAAGAAAATTGAAGATGTCCAAGAGACGTCTTCTTATCTGACTTTGGATGATGGGTTTTATAATTTGTATTACCGCCCCTATTTTGAAAAATCTGGTTTTAGTGATGAAATTTGCAATGTTTTTATACCACGAATCGATAAGGCCAGTTTTGAACGAAAATTGGCATCATTAATTAAAAACTATGATGAGCGTGCGCTAAAAGACTTGTCTTGTCTTTGCGATAAAAATCAGGCGAAGATTCTTCTTAATAATTTTATCCATAAAATAGACGTTGCAGATAATCTAGGTTTAGAAATTATTACTAATCTTGCCGTTGCTGCCCCAGTTTTTTTTACTCAAAGCAAAGCTGAAATAGCTTTATTAGAAAGTTTATATAAATCAGATACGCAAGATAAAGACCATTTTGGGCGCAGGATTAGAATGATTTCTTTTAAAGTTGCCGCAAGAGTAACGAAAGATAAAGATAAGATCTTGTCTTTGATTGCGGCGTGCGAAGAAAATTCTGTTGTTAAATCTTTTTACAATTTAGCATTTTATTTGCAAGAATTGCCGCAATATAGTAGCGAAATTTTTAGCATTTATAAAAGAGAAATAACTTTTGATGATTTATTTTTCTTATTAAAAGAAAATTACTCTCTTGCCAAAAAGGTAATAGAATCTTGGCCTGATGGCAGCAAATCGGCTTTTGATGGCAATTTTCTTAAAATCATGCGGTGCTTAAGTGCCTTTCCTGAAGTAACGCAGTTGCTATTAAAAAAAATATCCGAAGTTAATAAACATCTTGTGGTTGAGTCGGTGTTACGATATTTGCCGCCAAAAGAGGCTGAAGATATTTTGAAGAAAAGTTATGAGCGCGGCGAAAGTCGCTATCGCGACGCTATCGGCATTGTCTCTAAGGATTTTTTTGCTAAAATGTTTGAAGAGTGCGAGCAATCTTTGACTGCAGAGCAAATTATCGCAACAATAGAGGTCTTTCCAGAAAGGGCGCAAGAATTATTGTCGTTGGCTAAGAAAAGATTTTCTGTAAGTGAAAAAGAGCTTAATTTGGCGCTCGTCAAAGCAGTTAAGAAAAATCCAGATATTTTATTTTTGCCAGAATTTAGCAGGCTGCCAATTAAAGAAGATTTTATCGAGATGCTTTTTGCCACTTATCTTATGCAAAGACCGCACGACTTGCCAAGATTGATGTCTGACCCAAGATTTAACTCTAATAAAACAAAGCTTTTGCAGGCTTTTTGTTTTTCTGATTATTTGATTGAGCAAATTACCTCGTTTCCAGTTTATAATATAAAAAGCGGCGTATATGACAATAAAAAAAGATTGCAAACACTTCTGCATATTACAGATGTAGAAAATGCAGACATTAATAAATTAAGCGAAATTGACAGAAGCGCTATTGTGGTTTTAAGAATGGTTGATGGCGCAGATGCTTATAAAATGTCTGCGATCATAAGCATTTTGCCAAATGTAAAGCATGTGGTTTTGCAATCGCGAACGCAAGAAGACCCAGCAATTTTTGCTGGATTAAAAGAAGTTTGGCCAAGCTTGTCATTTGAATATCTTGATTGCAGCAATCTTAGGCAAAAGGAAGAAAGTCGCAAACGCAAACATTCTGAATTGAGCAACGATGAAGATAATTCGCAAGAATTTGTAGATGAATATGATTGCAAAGAAGAATTAGAAGGCCAAGGAGAAATTGGCGATGAAGGGGTTTTGCATGATAGCGAAGAAGCCCCGCCAATAAAAAGAAAACATGATCCAAAAAAATCTGATGATGACTATGAAGAAGAATCGATATTAGAAAAATCTTTCGAGCAATTTTTTTCAGTAAAAGAAATCGGGTCGCAAGAAGAATTGCAAGCCGCCACAATTGATGGCGCAATGCAAAAAATATTAATCGCAACTTCTTTTGTTGATGATTGCGCGAATTATTTTTTGCGATTAGCGCAAGGCTCGCAGCATTTTACAAAATCTGCTGATGAGCAAGATTTTTTAGCAAGAGAAATTTTTTATATTGATGGCCCAGATAAAATTGATTTTGATCGGCTTTTATTGCGAATTAATAAAGGCGAAAGCTTGTCTTTTGTGGCTGGCGACGACTTGCTTTTGGGTGCGTCTATTTCGGCAGAAAGTTTGTTGATGAATTTTTTGCAAAGAGCAAAATATTCAAGGCGTCCAATATTGATGATAAATTGGAAAAAATTTGACGCAAGGCAGCGCTTGACACTCAACACAGTTTTAGATTTAAACAGAAGAATTGCGGGCGTTGAAATTTCGCCAAATATTCAAATTATTGGCTTGGTGGATGAAATTCCGCAAGATCATTCTTTTATTTCGCGCCATGATTTATGCGTTAAGTCAAGCGCAGAAATTGTTAATTTTGCGCCAACCGATTTTGCGCCAAACGCAGCGCCGCCCATTTCAATTGATCTGCAAGGCTTTACCAATTGGCGTCGTCATCTTTTTGGCCGCGTGGTTTTAGTTGGCGAAAGAATGGAATGGCAAAAAAGTGATTTTGTAAAATTTATTGAGCGAGGTGAAAAATCTTTCGCGATGATGAATATTTCTGACGAAGATTTGCAAGAATTGCAAGATGAAATTAAGCAAGCAAAAGCTCGCGGTTTTTTAAATTATCACGAATATAAAATTGCAATTCCGCCAGATTTTAATTTGCGCTTCGATTTTAAGGCCTTTGATTTTAAAGCATTTCACAAACTTGATTGCAAAGTTGCGGTCAGCCAAACTTATCAAGAAATTCCGCCAGAAACTTGCATTATCAATAGCTGCCTATTCGATTTATTACTACAAGATAAAATAGTTGATGGCAGATTTTATAAAGAATCTGCTGGCTTAATTGAAAGACATGCGGGCAGAAAATTATCGCTTTTTATTACAAGTGATTTGTCTGAAAGTCAGTGGTATTGCTTGTTTTGTCAGGCATTGGAAAAAAATGTTGCGCTTGAACTTTATTTATCGACAGGAATAAAAATTCCTCATAATTTAAAATTTCGTGAAATAGAAAAATCTTCTGCAGCAAGTAGTGGCGCGCCTTTCAACGGCCCAAAATTAATTGTTGCAAATAATTCTAATGAAATATTAAAAGAATTTTCAAAAGATATTTTGCAGCAAGCCGTGATTATTGATGTTGAAGATTCGTCTTTTCAAGATCTTATTTTTGGCATTACTTTTGATGCAATCACCAAAGAATCGGTAAAATTTTGCAATTTTCAAAATGTTGCTGGCGCGGCTTTTAAAGCGCTTCAATTGGGCAAAAAAGTGATTCTTAAAGGAAAATTCGCGCCCGATTTAATGCAATTTTTACATCCATATTTTGTTGGCAATGAAGAAATTTTTGCGCGTAATGTGATGATAATTTTTGAAGATGAAAATCTTTTGGCATCATCAAGCAAAAAAGATCACGAATATTTAAAATGGCTGCCGCAGGGCTCTTACGAAGTGCAATATGTGCAAGGCCATGATAAACTTGATCGGGCAGAAATTTTTGCCGAAGCGCCCGCATCTTTACAGCTTGACGATAAAAGTGCAAAAGCGTCAGAAGAATTTATTGCCAAAAGAAAAGACAAATTTGCAGAAATGTTAAAAGGCACAAATATGCTACAGCTTGTTGGCCACAGCGGAGTTGGCAAAAGTCGCTTAATGAAAATGTTTGAAGAAGACGCAAGTTCGCCATTTGAAATTCATCGCGAAATGTCAAGTTTTAAAGATTGGGTAAGCCCATCGCAACAAGGCAAAACCAAAATCCTTTTCATCGACGAATCTAACATTGAAGATCAACATTTCATGTTATTTGCACCACTAAAAGCTGGCGGCAATAAAATAATTTCTTACAAAGGAGAAATTTTCGAACTTGGACCACATCACAAAGTGGTCTTTGCGCATAACGACAAATCTTACGGCGGCGGCCGAGTTGAACAAAAACTTTTTGCCGACAAGTCAATCGCAGAAATGCATCTTGCAGATTTTCCGGCTTGCTACATTTACGAGAAAATTTTGAAGGATTCGATTTATGATAAATTAAGTGATGATGTAAAAGCAAAAATTTCGCTCGATGAATTTAAACAATATTGCCAAGGTTTAATCGCAAATTATTACTCGCATAACGCCTCTGCGCCAGAAGAAAAATCTTTGACGGTGCGCGAATTGCAAGAAGAAGCTTTACAATTTTTATCATCAAAATTTGAAGAAAATGCGCAAGGCGAAATTAAAAGCGCCAATTTTATTTCAACTGACGTAACAAAAGATGCCGAAGAATCTTTGGCGATTATTTTAAAAGTTCGCGATTTGCAGCGTAGAAGAAAATTTCCAAATAAAGCCGTTGGCACAAATGGAATTTTATTAAAAGGAAGTTCTGGCGTTGGAAAAAGCGAAATGAGCGGCGCAATATTGGCAAGCCTAAACATTATTGAGGCGTCAAAAGCCAAAGAAGGTGAAAGATGTTTTTATAAAATTGACGCCACTCAATCTTTAGAAGAAAAAAAAGCGATTATCATTAAAGCATTTTTAGAAGGCGCAATTATTTGGATTGACGAACTAAACGGCTGCATTGACGATGGTTTAGAAAAAATTCTTAACGCAGTTTTAACTGGCTCTCATCCAGACACCGCAGAAGAATCGACAAACGCCGGATTTACCTTAATTGCAAGCATCAATTCAATTAGCATGGAAGGGCGCTCGAAGATTAGCCCAGCATTATTGCATCGCTTAAAACTTCACGAAATGAAGTCTTTGCAAGAATATTCTTTGGATGATTTTTGTAAAATAATAGGTCATTTTTTAAACGTTCGCAATATTAACATCGAGCAGCAACATCTAGTCGTAAAGGCAATTGCAGAAGATTTTATAAAATTACTTAAAAGCGGTAAAGGCAGAAATTTTAACTTGCGTGATTTAAATAATTTGATTGAAAAAGATAAGGAGTTGTTAAAAAAATATTTCACAGAAATAACTTCGCCCGACCCAGAAAAAGCAAAGCGAATATTAAGGCGCTTAGGAGAAAAAGAACCTAATTTTAAAGAAAAAGCAGCGGCGATTGATGATTTTATCGAAAATGAATTGCCTAATCTTTCTGCCGAAAAGCGCGCGCAAATCAATCATCGCAGATTACCAAAATTTTTGCGGCACGATCGAGAATTTGTGCATTACACGCTTGACGCCAGCAAAATTCAGGGCTTTGACAGTCGTAATAAAAAAGCAATCACCGCCGAAGATTGGAATTCAGAAGATCCTTTCAATGTAAATTCATATTTTGCTTTAAAGGAAGAAATTTTAATAACGCCAGAATATGAAAAATTATTTTCTTTTGATGATGAAAGAAAAATCATTTCTATTAAAGCACCAATTGAAACTTTGCTTAGAGTTAACAAGTCGGTTCGCAAAGAAATTTTGCGACTTTTTCCGCAATTTGCAGTGCCTTTGCGACAAGGAAATATCTATACAATTTTTGGCTTAAAATCGCGAGAACTATTGGCAAAAGAAGCCGGCGATTTATCTGAAATGGAAGATATTGCTGGCCATAAAACAATTTTTACCAAAGCCGAACTTGAGCAAGAATTATTTTTTCGTCAAGAAAATTTAAAGCAAAAAATTTTACCGCCGGCAAATTTTGAAGATCTTCTAAGTCAAAGTTTTTGCATTGGCGAGTTTCATCATCACGGATCTTCGAAGCGCATTTTGGTTGAAAGCATGTTTAGCCTAAAAGCGCAAGGATATAAAACAATTTTCCTTGAAGGAATAGCCTATGATGGCATTGTGCAATATCTTTTAAATGAATATTTTAGCGCTGCTTTGAAGCGCCTAGAAAACCCGCTTGCAGAAATATTGCAAGACATTGATTCGGCAGATAGAAATCGTGAATGCGGATATTTCAAACTTGTCCACACGGCAAAAGAACATGGCTTGAGGTCAGTTGGTATTGATTCGCAATATTCGCTAAATGTTCCTGCTGCTATTAAGGCTGGCGACAATACAGTTAAGCGCTACAAAGACATGAATTACGCCGCTGCGGCAATTATTCAAACAGAATCTCAAGGAAAAAAATGGATTGCAATTATGGGAAACGCTCACATAAAAACTTGCGAAAAAGTTGCGGGCGTTGGTGAAATTATGGGCGTTCCATCGGTCTATGTTTACGACAGTAAAATAAAAAGAGAAATGACGGCAGATTTTGGCGTAAAAAAAACTAAAGGCATTGAAAGTGAAGTTAGAATTGCTTGCCCTAAAGAGGCTTTCTTAGTCCTTGATATATTTCACCACGACGCAATGGATGTTGATGCGACCTGCGCCAAGCCTTTTTGTGAAGATAATTTGTTGCCATCGCCAACGGTGCTGCAAGGTCGCGAATTTTCGTTTACCGCTAAGCGCGCACGAGGAAGAGGCGACTGACAACTTAGGCCGGCGGTATAATTTATTATTTCTAATTAAAAAGTTTTTTATCTTGATAATAAAGACAAGACTTTGTTAACTTTTTGAGAACATATTTCATGAAACAAATCTTTTTCATGGTTATCCATTCTTAGCAAATTATATACGCCCCGCCCTATGTCTAAGCCAAGCACTCAAGAAGCTCGTCATTCAAAAAGCTCCGCCGCCATATATATCGATTACATAAAAAAGGAAGGCTCTCAAATAAAAAGTCAAACTATAGACCATTACCTCCAAGAATCTTCTGAATTCGAACCTGGCGATAGAATGAACATTGCTAAGGCAATCATAAAAAAAATATCGTCAGGCGTCAAAGATAGCCAGGATATTGAAGAATCTGATTCAGATGTCGAGGATAGCTCGGATATTGAAGAATTCGATAAAAAACATAGCGAGGCCAAAGAACTATTTAAGCAACTTTTAAATAGTTTTAAATATAGCGATCGCGATAAAAAAAGTGAATCTCACGTGCAAGAGACGCTTGAATTAATAAAAACCTGGATTCATTACGATATTGGAAACATGACTCTTGATGAAGTAGTCTCGAGCTATGGATGGCAAGAGCCTTTAATAAAAACGCTAATTGATGAAAAAAAACAATATTTAGAGAGGAGTGCCGAATCAGGAAGCTCTATCACATTTTTAAGTGACGAATCTAGTCAAATGTATCGCGAGAGTAACGCAGAAGAATTGAAGGACTATCTTTGCCGAGAAGGAGGAGAGCTTGAAGAAGTTGCCCTCAGAGCACTAGAAAAATTTCCTCCTAAAGAGCTCGAGCATTTATCTTTGCTGCATTCTTTTAATTTTCGAAAAGAATCTTCGCGAGGTAGGTGTAGAGCTTTAATGATTAAGGCAATAAAATCTATAGCTCTAGATCCAGATATTAAATTTAATTCTAATGATTTTACACCAAGCGCTTTAGATATGCTCGATGATCTATCTTCTGCTAGTCCAGACATTTGCGATAATATTCGCTCTAGATTGTTTATCTCTTGGAAACTTACCCTGCAAGACAATTCTCGCTATGGATTAAATGAAGCGGCCTCATCATTTGGTAGATGCCTAAAAAACTCTGAAGGAAAAGATTATAAAAAACAAATATTAGCTGAAGCCGAGCAGTTTCTCGATCACTTTTTAGAACAAATTTCTACTAGAGGCTCGCTTGATGATAAAATCTCGCTTGATGACGTAATCATGAAAATAAAATCGACAATAAATCTGCAAGATATATTTCCAGACAAAATATCTAAAATAATCGCAATAGAAGCAAAGCACATTGAAGATTTTGATGTCAATGCAGCCCAAGTTTCTAGCCTCGAACACTTGCTTAGCATTATAGATCTATACACCAAAAACTTATTGCTCGACAAAAGACCGTTAGAAAAAGTTTTTACAAAATTCACAGAATTTTCTCTCTCCAGAGATTTGTATGACTCGATTAGCGAGGCAGATATTTCTAGAGTTATCGCACTACCCTCATCTTATAACCATGACAGACAAAAGTTTTATGCGGCTATAAAGCTTTGCGAATTAGGCTCGCAATCAGACGAACAAAGAAAACTTCTTTTTGCCAATGCCATAAATGACATCGATGATTATGAGACAAAATCTAACTTTGTAGCTCTCGCTATTCAATCTGGAATATTCGTTGATTCATTTGATATTGAAGCAACAAAAAGAACACTTGCCATTCTTTTTAAAATAAACGGGCCAAAAATTATTGAGATGGCCAACAAAATATACGGCTCAAATAACTCATCAGAATTATTAAGGGCGCAATTTCTTTTATCTTGCCTAGATGGAATCACGATCTCAGATATGTCTGCCGAGGCTGCAGAAGCACTGAAAGACAATTTAGCAAGCTTTACTGAAGACGCTATGTTTACAGAATGCATATCTAGAATAGGCCAGTATTTTCACTTAGATATGCGCCAATATTCAAGCTTTTTTAAAGCCCGGGCCGAAAAACAATTCAAAACTTTATTTAGTATTTTTGACGGCAATTTTATTAGTGAAGCAGATATCATTCCTGCCAAATTGCTAGAATTTAGGCATAATTTTATGCACTACTATAATGGTGATTTTTCTCAAAATATTCCAACCATCGATGCACTATTTTATCCTGGAAATTTAAGTATAGCAACGATTTTCCAAGAATTTATCAAGCCCGAATCTTTGGAAATAATTCATGAAAAGATATCTTCAGCTCTCTCAAAATCAGCATTACTAAAAAAAACAGAATTACTCTATATTTCTCTCGCTGCAAAAAAACCCGGAATTAGCCCCTATAGTCTACAAAATTTTGCCTCATATATAGACAATTGCATAAAAACTATTCATCAATACCACTCTCCTAAAAAACTATCCGATCTAAATATAGATTTTTCAGGAAGCGCCGCAGATCTCTTTGACAAAGAACAAAAAGCACAAACCAACGCTTTGTTTAAAAAAATATTGAGCACCGAAGAGCCCAACATAGAAGATGTTTCAAGTTTTTTCTTAAAAATTACTATGGCTGAAAAAGACTCACAAAGCCTGGGTCTAAATGAAGCAAAACAGGCAAAAATGTTTGAGTTTTTTAAGCACTATAAAAAACCCCTGGCCCTTCTTTTATCTCGACCAAATGGAATTGACGATTTTTGTCAAAAGATCGCTACCGCAGATAGCGATGGCTGCTTTGCCAACATTGGCTCGCAACTTTCTAACTTATTTAATTCAATATTTATTCAAGATCCAAAAATTCTTTTGCTGTACAGATTTTTTCAAGAAAGAATCGTTGCCAAAATTTCTCGTGATGGCTTCGATATAACCCACGGTCACTTATTTACACATCCAGCTTTATCATATTTTACAATATCGGTCGATGGATTTATTCATGAGCTTATTCAATATATTCAAACTGATTCGATGAATAGATTTGAATTTATCCGAAGCTGCGTGGGAGATGATCTAGCAAGATCGCTACTAGCAACAATACCAATTCAAAATGCAGAAAACCAATCACTAATTGAAGCAGAGCTAGTGGTTTACTTTGCTATGCAAGGCATGAGAGACATAAGATTGTTTACGGGATATAACAGGCTAGAAACAACTTGCGAACGTCTTATTTCGGTAGCAGCACATATTAATTTAAATCCAATGGAGTTAGCAACCGCTTGCGCCGATCATATGTCGTCAGCACAAGCTGGAGAATGCGCAGCAAATGCAATCGCTACCAGCAAAGGTTATGATGAATTTTTACGCAACTTTTCCGACCAAATGAACTCTTCAGAACTAAGCAGTGCCATACAAATGATGCAAAAGAAGCTTGAGGCGCAATTAGTAAAAGAAGAGAAATTAAAGGCGATAAAAACCAGTGAAAAACAAGCGCAAGAAGAGGCAAGAAAAGCAAGAAAAACAGAGCTAGAAAAACTGGAGGCAGAAAAACGCAAAACCGGCAACGAAACTTACGATAGCCAAGATGCAGAATATCAAGAGTCAAAAAGAAAAAAACCAGATGACGGCAGATCGCCTGCCGTCTCTAGTCCACAAGCTTCGAACCTAGAACCAAAAGATCGCGAAAAAACAATGGAACAATAAATTTTGACATACCAACTTATAAAATCGCAATACCAGCAAAATAAAATCGGCTGGCAAAAATCTTTTCTCGAAAGCTTTAGTCAAGACGATCATGGCTTTGCACTGCCCTGGATGACCTATCCTTTTATAAAATTTATCGCAGAAAAATTACAGCCATCTCATAATATTTTTGAATTTGGCTCTGGCTCATCAACATTATTTTTTGCGCCAAGAGTACAAAAAGTTGTTGCACTAGAAAGCAATAAAAAGTGGCGCGAGATCATGCAAATTAAGCAGCAAAATCTTGGATATAAAAATATCGAAATAGTTTTAATGGAAGATGCTTTGCAAAATCAAGAATATGAAAAATTTGCATCGCGCCAAAAAAAATCATCCGAAATTTCGCAAGAAAAGTTCGATTTTATTATAATAGATTCTCTAAAAAGATTTGCCTGCGCTCAAAACTCTATTACCGCCCTCAAGCCTGGTGGGGCAATAATTCTTGACGATAGCGAGAGACCTCATTACAAAAAGATTTTTAATTTTTTTGCCGATTTAGGTTTTCAAAAACAAGATTTTTTTGGCATAGCGCCCGGACAATTCAAATTAAAAAATACTACAATTTTTTGGCAAAAATAATGAACAAAATAAAAATTTTATTAGCCTTACTTTCATCAATATTAACCACAGATTCATTTGCAAAAAATATGAATAAAAATCTTACCCCAATTCAAAAATATGTTACCAAAGAAAATGGCACCGAGCCAGCATTTCACAATGAATATTGGGATAATAAAAAAGACGGAATTTATGTTGATGTAGTTTCTGGCGAGCCACTCTTTTCTTCAAAAGATAAATACGATTCTGGCACTGGTTGGCCTAGCTTTACCAAGCCAATTAACGATAAAAATATCGTCAAAAAAATTGATCATATAATTGGTATGCCTCGTACCGAGGTTAGATCGAAAGAGGGAGACTCTCATCTAGGCCACGTTTTTGATGATGGGCCTAAAGACCGCGGAGGTCGGCGCTATTGCATTAATTCTGCGGCATTAAAATTTATACCAAAAGAAAATTTACAAAAGGAAGGCTATACAGATATTAAAAAAGATTTTGACAAATAACCATAAGCCGCAGAATTAATTTCTTTAAAATTCTACATGCATCATTAGATTACCTTTTTTAAGACTTGAAGAAAACAGCTTAAGTTTGATTTGTGTTTTTAATTAAACTTAGGTTGTCTTAAACCTAATTTAATTACCAAAAGTAAAGGCATAAACCCTTAGCCCCGGGCGATTTGCCACAATTTCTAGCGTCGATTTGATAGAATTTTTACTTTGCACCAATTCATATAAGCGCGCTTCACTTACTACAACCGCGCCATCTTTTACATCGATGCCCGCTTCATTTTTTGCTATTTTTTTATTGTTTAATTTTAACTCAACATTTATCGGCTTGCCGTCTTTTGAATCCATCACCAAAAAAACTTTTTTTGCCCCAAAATATAAACGCAATGCAGCGTTAGCGTCCAATGCCCTACTATGCTGGGCCTCAATTTTCCACTTACCATTAAGTGCCCAAAAATGCAGAGGTAGCGTTGATGGAAAAGCAAAAACTTTATCGCCATCATTCGCATTTCTTGCGGCGCGCTCAAAGCCAAGATAGGTTTCTGGCGTTACTTCGTCAATACCGCTAAACCATAAGGTTTCTGGCTTTTTTACCATTGATTTTCCCGAAATTTTTAACAAAGCACGAATATTATTATCCATCACATCATACGCCCCCTCACCAAAATGAGTATAAACAATATTGCCGCCCTGATCAATTAAATAGTGGGCTGGCCAATATTGGTTATCAAAATTTTTCCATGTTTTGCGATCATTGTCCAAACCAACCGCGTATTTAATGCCAAATTTTTTTATTGCAGCGGCAACGTTTTTTTCATCTTTTTCAAAATCAAACTCTGGAGCGTGAATGCCGATAATTACCAATCCCTTATCCCCGTATTTCTCTTGCAATTCATTCATATGCGGCAAGGTGCGAATGCAATTGATGCAAGAATAAGTCCAAAAATCAACCAGCACAACTTTGCCTTTTAGATCAGAAATTTGTAGCGCCTTAGAGTTGATCCATTTTTTAACACCTTTAATTTCTGGCGCCTTACGATCTTCTATATTTGAAATCAAAGTTGGCGTACCACCCGAAGCAAATGCAGAATTACAAGAAACCACTATAATAAAAAAACCGCAAACGCAGGCAGCTAAAGCTTTGTTGGCAATATGTAATAAAAAATTTGACATGCTTAATTTACTAAAATTTAATGTAAGATTATCTAAAAACCAAATCGGGGAAAAAATATATTTTGTAACCTTACATCATCTAATGAAGAAAAACAGTAATCTATTCATTTTAATTTCCCTTGGAATTGTCTGGTCGACCTTTTCAATTTTTACTAAAATTTCTGCCGAAGTTTTTTCGCCTTACTTCGTAGCATTTTCTCGGCTAGCCCTTGGCGGCGCCCTACTCTACACTGTTTGCTTAATTAAAAGAAAAAAAGTTTTTATTGCAAAAAATCTTAAATATTACGCCATTGTCGGCATCTTTAATTCTGCCCTCCCTTTCACATTATTTGCATTTTCTGCTAAACATTTAGATAGCGGCATCGTTGCCATTCTAGATGGCACCGTGCCGATGTTTGAAGTGATAATTTCGATTTTTTTTCTCAAACATTATGTCGATAAAAATTCAATTTGGGGCGTAATTTTAGGAATCATCGGAATCATCGTCACATCTTTTGACCATGGCGCCGCACTACACATAACATGGCTTCACGCTATTTCTATAATTTTAGTTTTAATAGCAACTTCGTCTTGTGCAGCCGCATCTTTATATATTGGCGCCAAATGCAAAAATGTTGACTCGCTAACAATGGCTACCGGCAGCGTTTTATTTGCCGCCGCAATTCTTTCGCCAAGCCTGCTATACGCCGATTTAAGCGCAATTAATGCAAAAGTCGCCGGCTCGCTACTTGGATTAGGGCTATTATGCACCGGCATTGCCTATGTTTTCTACTTCAAGTTAATGGCAGAAGAAAGCCCCAGAACAGCGGTTAGCGTAGTGTTGCTAATTCCAGTTTTTGGCACAATATTTGGTGCAATATTTTTGGGGGAAGCGATAACGATAAATAAAATAATCGGCTGCGCGATGATTTTGGCAAGTATGAAATTTATCTTAAATTTATCGAAGCAGAACTTTTTTAAAACAAAGAACGCGCCAGTAGTTTAAGCCAAGAGCGCGCTATTTATCTGCAAGGCCACATTATTCAAAATTAAATCTCTGCGCCGTTTTTGTCCATTCGTTATTAGGAAATTTAATTTTCATTTGAACAAGTAATTTTTTTGCTTCGTTACTTAATCCAATTTTGTAATAAATTTCAATCAAACGAAAATACGCCTCTGGCCCTTGATTAGTAAAGCTGTAGCGCTGCACTACATCATGAAAATTTTTTAATGCACCAACATAATTTTCTTGCGTAACCTGATATCTTCCTACAGCCATCTTGGCTCCCGCTAAATGCTCGTCAACAAATATCAATCGATCACGTGCATCTAGAGCATATTCGCTATTAGGAAAACGCGCAATTAATTCACGAAAAGTTGCCGAAGCAAATCTGGTATCATCTTGCGCCCGCTCTATATCGGGGATTTGCTCATAATAACTCAATGCCTTCATGTAATGCATATAAGGAATGGTTTCGTTGCTTGGATTTATACGAATAAAATCATCAACCACACGAACAACATCAACATAATCTTTGTTTTTATAATAGGCATAAACCGCCATATTTTGTGACTTTGCCGCCCATTTTGAAAAAGGAAAATCATCGTCGATTTTTTCAAATTCTTTGGCGGCTTCGCTATAATTTTTATCGTCGAGAAGTTTTTTTGCTTTAATGTAAGAGCTTTCCCCCGTAGGGGTTTCTTCTTTTTTTGCACAAGAAAATACAGCAAAAATAACAAGAAAAACAGCGATGAATTTAGTAATATTTCTTATCATTTAATAATTTTTATAAACTATTTTTTGCCCATTTTTAATGCCAAGTTTTTTGCTTAATCCAGCATTAATTTCTAAAACTTTTTTTGCTGGCTTTTGCGACGAAATTATCGCCAAAGAAAACGGCTCGGTATTTTCTTTAATATTGACGATAACATCATTTTCATCAATAAAAATCATGTCTAGCGCAATTATGGTATTTTTCATCCACATATTTACGATTTGGTTATTATCGAAAATAAAAAGCATGCCTTGATTTGAGGCAAGTTTTTGCAGATTCATTAGCCCTTCTACTCTGGTTTTATCATTATCAGCGATTGCAACTCTAAATTCGATAGCTTTTGGCTTTGTAGTCGATTCAAAAATTTGCAACTTAACATTGTAGTTTTTGAGATCGCGATTAAACTGCTGCTCGCTATAGGCAAAGCCTTTTGGTAAAAGAAAAATAAATCCCCAAAAGAAAACCGCTATTGTAAAAAAAAATTTCATGAATTGCACAAACTTTGTTTTAATTACGAGTGTGATATTTCTATTTTTTTGCGAAACGTCTTTTGCTGCACCAAATATAGCTAAAAAAGAACTCCCCACCAGAATAACCTCAGACATAATCGACATCAAGAGAAAATCCCAAATCATAGAATTTATCGGCCACGTAGTAGTAAAGCAAGGACCAGATAGCATGATATCAGAACGCATGTTGGTATTTTACAAAGATGACAAACAAAGTCCTGAAATGAAGAATTTTAACGGCGCCACAACAGATCAAAAAACCGCTAAAAAATCATCAATTAAAAGAATTGAAGCCGAAAAAGACGTAAAAATTTTTAGCACCGATATGGTCGCAGTAGGCGATTCTGGCTATTACGATCCGCAAGAAAATGTATTTGTTCTAGAAAATAACGTCACCGTAAATAACGGCAGCTCAATTGGCCGCGGCGATAAATTTGTCTATAACTTAAAAACACAAAAAGGTAATTTTGTCGGCAACAAAGCCGAAGAGCTGCTTAGTGGCGATAAAAGAGTTACATTTGTTATCAGCAACGACGATTTAAAAGGCGGCAAGAAAAAAGCAAAAAATGAATCAAAACCAGTAAACAATGAGTAAAACTTTAAGCATAAAAAGTTTAAGCAAGCAATATGGCAAAAGGCTTGTGGTTCGCGATGTCAGCCTCGATATCAAGCAAGGCGAAGTAGTTGGCCTACTTGGGCCAAATGGCGCCGGCAAAACCACCTGCTTCTACATGATTGTAGGATTGGTTGGCGCAACTTCGGGCAACATTTTTATCGATAGCCTAGAAATCACTAAAATGCCAATGTATCAGCGCGCCCGCTTGGGCATTGGTTATTTGCCGCAAGAAGCATCAATTTTTCGCGGCATGACTGTTGAAGAAAATATCTATTCTGTACTAGAAATTGTTGAGCGCAACGAGGCCAAGCGCAAGCAAAAACTCGAGTCTCTACTTAAAGAATTTTCTATCGAGCATATTCGCAAATCTCACGCTTTGGCACTTTCTGGCGGAGAGCGTCGTCGCGTTGAAATTGCGCGCACTTTGGCTACCAATCCTTTATTTGTGCTGCTCGACGAGCCTTTCGCTGGCGTAGATCCAATTGCAGTAAACGATATTCGCAACATGGTAATGCATTTAAAAGATCGCAATATCGGCGTTTTAATTACCGATCACAATGTGCGCGAAACCTTGTCAATCGTAGATCACGCCTATATTGTTTATGATGGAGTTATTTTAACTGCAGGCACCAAAGATGAAATTATCAATAACCAAGAAGTAAAACGAGTTTATCTTGGCGAAGATTTCAGATTCTAAAAAAACCAAAAAATGATAAAAATAACGATAAAAAATCTGCTGAATATAAAATCTTCATCAGAGGTTTCTTTGATGCTGGCAATGATTGCGGCCCTTGCCATTGCTAATTCTAGCTATGGAAATTTTTATCATGATTTTTTCAACAACACCTCGTTAATACAAATAGGTTTTTTAAATTTAAGCGAAGAAATTTCTATCAATAATTTTATTAACGATTTTTTGATGGCAATTTTCTTTCTGCTGGTTGGCCTAGAATTAAAACGCGAAATTTTAGTAGGAGAATTATCAAGTAAGGCAAAAATAATGCTGCCCGTTCTAGGCGCTGTTGGCGGGGTAATTTTTCCTGCGATAATATTTTCTTTAATCAATTCTAATCATGCAGAAAATTTACGCGGCTTTGCAATTCCTACTGCCACCGACATTGTCTTTACTTATGTTATTGTAAAAATTTTTGGCAATAAAATTTCTGTTGCCGCAAAAGTCTTCCTCATTACTCTGGCAGTGGTTGACGACCTTATCGCAATTGTAATTATTGCACTTTTTTACACCGCAAAATTACAAGAGGTTTATTTAGTTGCCGCTTGTTTGGTTGCTGTTTACTTGGCTTTATTGCATAATAAAAAATCGCAATCAATATTTGCTTACGCGCTTAGTGGGTTTTTATTATGGCTATGTTTTTTAAAATCTGGAATCCATCCCAGCATTACAGGAGTAATCTTGGCGATGTTTATTCCACTAAAAACTAAAGACTATTTTCCGTTAAAAAATCTTGCTTTAGCACTTTCTCCAATAGTTAATTTTATTATTTTACCAATCTTTGCTTTTGCAAATACTGGTGTAAATATTTCTAATCTTTCGTCGGATATTTTATTAGATTCAATAGTGCTAGGCATTGCTTGCGGGCTATTTTTTGGCAAACAAATAGGTATCATGTTATTTAGTTTTATAGCGATAAAATTACAGCTCTGCAAATTACCTAAAGACAGCAACTGGACAGAATTTTATTACCTAACAATATTGGCCGGCATTGGTTTTACGATGAGTTTATTTATCGGCAATTTAGCTTTTACAGATCACGATTTATTAGACAAAGTAAAAATTGGGGTATTGCTTGGATCAAGCATTTCTGCGCTTGCAGGAAGTTTAATGTTGGCGCTAAAAAGCGAATCAAAAAAATAAATATTTATCAGGCTGCGTTCGCAATTCTCTCAATAATTTGATCAGCGATTTTCTCAATCATCGCGCCATCATCGCCCTCTACCATTACGCGAACAAGGTTTTCGGTGCCCGACTTCCTTACCAAAACCCTTCCTTTTTTTCCTAATATTTTTTGCTGCTGCGCAATAAATTCTTGTACACCAGCTATTTCTAAAGGATTTGAAGCATTCGCCAATTTTAAATTTTTTAAAATTTGCGGCGCTGGCTTGTAAAGATCAAATAATTCGCTAACTTTTTTTTGCTGCGAAACCAATAAAGACAACACTTGCAAAGCCGCAACCAAACCATCGCCAGTGGTAGAATAATCGGTCAGCACCACGTGGCCCGATTGCTCGCCACCAAAATTATAGCCACCTTTTTTTATTTCTTCTAAAACATAGCGGTCTCCAACGTTAACTCGCCTAGTGCTAATGCCAATATAACTCAAATAATTTTCTAGCGCCAAATTCGACATTTGCGTAATAACTACCGTATCTTTTTTTAACCTGCCCTCATTGTGTAATTTTTCGGCGATCAGGGCTATTACCTTATCGCCGTCTATATCCACACCGTTTTCATCGACAATTAGAAGTCGATCTGCATCGCCATCAAGCGCAATTCCGATGTTAGCTTTTTCGGCAATAACTTTAGCGCGAAGTGCTTCTGGCTTGGTTGAGCCGCATTGTTCGTTAATATTAAAACCGTTTGGCTCGACACCAATTGCAATAACTTCGGCGCCTAATTCCCATAAAATTTTTGGAGCAATTGCATAAGCTGCCCCATTAGCACAATCGATTACAATTTTTAATCCGGTAAGACTTTTATCTTTTGGAAAAGAATTTTTTACAAATTCAACATAGCGCTCGCGCCCGTCATCTAGGCGCTTTACGCGGCCAAGGTTTTCTGGCGTAGCAAGATATTTTGAAATATCACCCTCGATTAATTTTTCGATTTCAAGCTCTAACTCATCGCTTAATTTATTGCCCTGAGCATCAAAAATTTTTATGCCATTATCGTGATATGGATTATGCGAAGCAGAAATCATGATGCCAATATCGGCACGAAGAGAGCGCGTTAACATTGATACAGCTGGAGTTGGAACCGGGCCAACCAAAAACACATCCATGCCAACCGCAGCCAGCCCAGCAGTAAGCGCAGGCTCAACCACATAGCCCGATAAGCGGGTATCTTTACCAATTACTACGCGATGTTTATGTGCGCCATCGGTAAATTTAGCGCCTACAGCCATGCCGGTTTTAAGAGCTATTTCTGCAGTCATCGGAAATTTATTTGCCGTGCCGCGAATGCCGTCAGTACCAAAATATTTTTTTTTCATTAACGTTATTTAAAATAAAGTTATTTTTATCTTATGACAATTATCGCAATTAATTACACATTTAGGCGACTTAATTTAAGGCTTAAATTATGTAACTAGATAATGGCATTAACTTAAGCACAGTTAAGAGCGATTAGTTTTTCTACAGCGTTGATCGCTTGCAAAACCCCGTCTTTATTAACTCCACCACCCATTGCTAAATCTTTTTTTCCACCGCCACCTTTGCCGCCAATAGCCTCTACTGCTGGCGCGATTAATTTTGTTGCATCAAATTTATCAAGCAAATCGTTATTTATTGCAATGCAAACCGAAATTTTCTCTTCTTTTGTAGCAAATAAAATAAAAATATTGCCCGAATGAAAATCTTTGCGAGCCTTGATTTCGTTGGCCAAATCGCGCAAATCTTTTGCCTCAATATCATCAAAAACATGTTGTATCAATTTAATATTACCAACATTTTTCGATTTTAATTTGCTTAAATCGGCGAGAAGATTTTGCATTTTTAATTTCTCTGCTTCTTTTTCTTTTTGTTTTTGCTCTTGTTTACGAATATCTTCCGCAGCCTTCTTTTCTTCTTTTTTGTTATATTCTGCAACCGCCTCAAGCCCGGTTATAGCCGCGATACGCCTAATTCCTGCCGCGATACCATTTTCTGAAACAAGCTTAAAAACTTTAATATCGCCAGTATTTTTAACATGCGTTCCTCCACAAAGCTCAATAGATGACGACATCGAAACCACACGAACATCGGCGTCATATTTCTCGCCAAACAGGGCTTCTGCACCACTCTCACGCGCCTTTTCAAGCGACATCACCTCGGTTTTTACCAGTGCATTTTGCGCAATATATTGATTGACCAAATTTTCGACTTTTGATTTTTCTTCTGGCGACATCGCGCGGTTAAAATTGAAATCAAAAGTAAATGAATCAGCATCAACGTTAGAACCTTTTTGCGAGATCGAATTTCCCAAAACTTCTTTTAAAGCCTTATGCATTAAGTGGGTTGCAGAGTGATTGCTAGCGCGCTTTTGACGTGTTTGAGAATTTACCTCGGCCACAACTTCATCACCAACTTTAAATTGGTAATTTTGCTTTTCGCTATTTACAAAATGCACAAATAAACTGCCGCCAAACTTTTTTGTTTCAGAAATTTCGGCGAATTTTTTTTCATCAAAAATTTCTTTTGGCGCACTATTATTTTTTGCAGCAGAACTTCCATCATCATGCAAAACGAGAAAAAATTTTCCGTCATCGCCACGTTGCCCACCCGAAGTTGCATAAAATGGAGTATGGTCTAAAGCTATACCACTAATGGCCCCAGCAGCATTTGTGGTAACGGCAATAATTTTTGCTTTAACTCGCAAATTATCGTAACCCACAAATTTTGTTGCCCCAAATTTATCTTTTAATTCTAAAAATTGAGTATCTTCTTTTTCTTCGCCACTGCCTTTCCAATTAGCGCGTGCGCGGTCGCGTTGAGCTTCCATCTCGCGGTTAAATCCATCAATATCAACTGCAATATTTTTTTCTTTTAAAATATCTTGAGTTAAATCAAGCGGAAATCCGTAGGTGTCATAAAGCCTGAAAGCAATAGCGCCAGAAAGCAGCAGGCTCTGTGCGCTTAATTGTCCTGATTTTACAGCATCAGTGATTTTTATAATTTCCTCTTCCAAAATCTTCAACCCCTTCTCTAAAGTTTCACGAAACTTCTCTTCTTCATTTTTTAAAACTTCAATCATAACCTCGCGAGCCCGCGCCAATTCTGGATAAGCAACGCCCATTTCTTCAATCAACACATCAACAAACTTATACATGCTAGCCTCTTTCGCACCCAATTTATGCAGCTGACGCATAGCACGCCGCATAATTCGACGCAAAACATAACCACGCCCCTCGTTGCTAGGCAACGCGCCATCAGCAACAATAAAGCACGACGAACGCAAATGATCTGCAATAATTTTATATTCCGCTTTTACTGACATAATTTTTATTAAACTATAATTTCATATAATTTTTATTTCGATATCTCTACCACCTTCCTCAAATTCTTAAAAAAATCCCCCACACCGAGAGATTCACAAAAATTTCCAGAGCCTAGAGCAGGTAAGATGCAAGTCTAAGTCAATATCGGCGCCTAGAAGCTCTGCTTCTTAGCGCCAGATATTGACTTAGACTCGCATCTTACCGACCACACAAGATCTCTAAACCAAGTGAATCACCACCTCCAACGCCGGACGCTTCCCCATAAAATCTTCAAAAATCTTCAAAATTTTCGAACGCAAATTCTTCTCAATCTCGCTCAAAATTTTTGTCTCACGCAATTTTTTATTAGATTTTTTCTTCTGCAAAAATTTAAATCCAATTCCAGAATTAAGGCCCAGATCGCGCGCCTTGTGCTTTAACAAGGCTTTGATTTCGTGATGAATTTCCATTTCACCTTCATAATCTGAATTTAAATTATAAGAACCAACGCAAGTAATGCGCGGTTTTGCCATTAATTCTAAAGCATCGTTAACAACAACCGAAACCATTACAATGCCGCCCAGCTGTAGCTTGCGACGCTCTTTTATAATATCGCCATTCACATCAATTAATTGACGACCATCAACCCCAAAATAACCAGATCTTACAAAACCAACCTCGCCGGCATTTGCCAAATCTTCGCAAATTTTTACAACCATGCCGTTTTCCATTTGCAACACCTTCGGCACGCCAGTAGCGCGGGCTAAGTCTCCATGAGTTTTAGTATGAATAAATTCTCCATGAACCGGAATCGCAATTTTAGGGCGCGCCAATTGATACATTTCGCGCAATTCGTCTTGCGAAGGATGTCCGGAAACATGCACAAAGTGATCTTTTTCTGTCATAACATCAATCTGCTTTTTTGCTAGAGCGTCAAAGAGTTCGAAGATTTTTTTCTCGTTACCCGGGATAATTTTTGAAGAAAAAATCATTAGATCACCCTTAACAAAACGAATAGTCGGATGAACATCGGTGGCAATTTTTTTAGTAGCGGCGAGCGGCTCTCCCTGGCATCCCGTAGACAAAACAAGAACCTCATTCTTCGAGAAAAATTTAATTTCGCGATCAGAAATAAAATCGGCATTATCAAAATTATAGCCACTTTTGCGCGCAACTTCGTAAATGCGATGCAAAGACCAGCCAGCCAATACAACCTTGCGGCCGCACTCTTTAGCAATTTTTGTAATAGTGTTAATTCGCGCAATATTTGAAGCGAAAGTTGTAACGCCAACCAAACCTTTGCGGCCAACAATTAAATTTTTTAGCGACTCATAAAGCTCGCCTTCTGAACGAGAATGGCCCTCGTTCAAGGCGTTTGTAGAGTCGCAGACCACTGCAAGAATTTCGCCGCGATCACCATAAGCGCGAATTTTTTCTTTTTCAGAAGGCTCGCCAACTACTGGATCAGGATCAAATTTCCAGTCGCCACTATGCAAAACATTGCCTTTTCTGGTTTTAATCATCAAAGCTTTCATCTCGGGCACAGAGTGCGTAAGGCCAATAAATTCAATGGTAAACGGGTCTAGATGCAAATCTTTATCACCATGAATTACATGAAGATCAATTTTTTTATCCAACTTAAATTCAGATAATTTTGACAATAAAAAATTTGCCGCAAGAGGCGAAGCAAAAACTGGGCATTCTAGCTCTTCCCACAAATGCTGAACCGCACCGATATGATCTTCGTGAATGTGCGTAATCACTAGGCCCAACAGGTTTTTTTTGTGCGCCTTGATAAAAGAAATATCCGCCGTAAGCATATCTACGCCAGGAATATTATAGGCAAAGCCTACGCCACAATCTACCATCAGCCATTTTCCATCTAAGTGATAAAGATTGACATTCATGCCAATTTCATTAGCGCCGCCTAGAGGCAAGAACAGTAGGTCTTCTTTGTGTTTTTTTAAGTTTAAATCCATTTTAGTTTTGTAGTGCTAGACGCCATTAGATATTTAGCTTCATACTAAAATATAGAATAAATACAGCGTCTATCTGGGTTTATTGTAAAAAAATTTCTACAATATTTGTTGTTCATAAACCAGCTTTAAGCCTTCAAGCGTAAGGTCTGGTCGATGATTATTAATTTTTAATTCTTCCTTGAAAATTTCAGCCAAACCTCCGGTAATAATGTGCGTAGCCTTGGTTTTAAGTTCGCTTTCGATACGCAAAATCATGCCCTCAACAAGACTTAAATATCCAAAATACACGCCCGAATTCATTGCTTCAACAGTATTTTTGCCAATAACATTTTTTTGTTTATGCAAAGAAATTTTTGGCAATTTTGCTGTCATTTCATGTAAAGCTTTTAGCGACAAATTAATGCCCGGAGCAATTACGCCACCAAGATATTCGCCGTCTTTACCAACAACATCAAAGGTTGTTGCGGTGCCAAAGTCAATCACAATCAGATTGCCGCCAAATTCGTTATAGGCAGCGATTGCGTTGATTAGGCGGTCAGCACCAACCTCTTTTTTGTTTTCGAGTTTTATTTCAATTGCAAGCGAGGCGTTTTCGTTGACTACAAAAATTTTACCCGCAAAAAATTTTTGCACCGCACCATAGATAAGCTCGCTAAGCTTTGGCACAACCGATCCGATGATACATCCAGAAATTTTAAGGCAATCAATTTTATGAGTAAGAAACAGCTCGATAATATCAACCGCATAATCATCGGCAGATTTTTTTGCATCAGAAATCATGCGCCACTTATGAGCCAACTGGCCTTTATTATAAAGGCCAAAAACGATATTCGTGTTTCCGATATCGATAGTTAAAAGCATTTTTATTTCAATTTATTACATGCTTCGGCGATGCGCTGCATAGCATTTTGCAAAAATTCTTCAGAAGCAGCATATGAAATTCTGAAATGTCCGAAGGCGCCAAAAGCAATGCCCGGCACTACAGAAACAAGAGCTTCTTCTAATAAATATGCAGCAAAATCGTTATCGTTTTCAATTTTTTTGCCGGCAGCAGTAATTTTGCCAAATAAATCTGCGCAAGAAGGGAAGACATAGAAGGCGCCGTTTGGCACGTTGCAATGAATTCCTGGAATAGCGTTAAGCATCTTTACAACCATATCGCGCCTAGCTTCAAACACTTTTTTGCTGCTATTGACATAATCTTGAGGGCCGTTTAAAGCCTCTACCGCAGCGGCCTGGCTAATTGAACACGGGCTCGAGGTGCTTTGTGATTGAATCATCGACATTGCCTTAATTAACTTTTCTTCACCAGCAGCATAGCCAATGCGCCAGCCTGTCATGGCATAGGCCTTAGAAACACCGTTAACTACAAGGGTGCGCTCTTTTAAACGAGGCTCTATTTCTGCGATTGTAGCAAATTTTAAACCATCAAAAATTAGGTGCTCGTAGATGTCATCAGCCAAAATATGCACATTTGGATATTGCAATAAAACTTCGGCCAAAGCTTTAAGCTCGTCTGCCGAATAGCAGGCCCCCGTAGGATTGCTAGGCGCATTTAAAATTAACCATTTTGTATTGCTGGTAATTTTTGCCGCCAAATCTTGCGGCGTAATTTTAAAGTTGTTACTTGCTTTAGAGTCAACAATAACCGGGGTTCCGCCCGCAAGCAAAACCATATCAGGATAAGAAACCCAATAAGGCGCCTGAATTAAAACCTCGTCCCCTGCGTTTAAACTTGCAACCAAGGCATTATAAATAACCTGCTTGGCGCCAGTGCTGACAATGATTTCAGATGGCTTATATTCGAGGTTATTTTCTCTTTTAAATTTGGCAATAATTGCTTTTTTAAGCGCAGCCGTTCCATCAACCGCAGTATATTTTGTATCACCCTTGGCAATGGCCGCAATAGCTGCCTGCTTGATGTTTTCGGGAGTGTCGAAATCGGGCTCACCCATTCCTAACGAAATTATATCTTTGCCCTGGGCTTTTAATTCAGCCGCTTTCATGGCTACAGCAATGGTTGGAGATGGCTTGATATTACTTAAACTATTTGCAAGAAATGACATAAAAAAACGAGTTAAAAAATAAAAATTAGATTTATGATTTTTGTAATAATGGTTGACTTTTACGCTGTTTATTCTAGGCTGCGTAGCAATTAATTGTCAATAATTGTCAACTAAGATTAACAACATTATTTTTATGCCTGGATCAGTCGGAACAGACCCTCTATTTCTTGGCTTGACACGTCCACCTTTGCTACTTGGTGTCAGCTATACTTTTGCCGCACTTAATGGCATCATTTCTTTGTTGGCATTCGTTATTACCTCGCAATTCTTTTATCTTTTAATTTTACTGCCTGGAATCCACATGATTGGCTGGTTTATCTGCCTAAAAGAGCCTCGAGCAATCGAGCTTCTAATCGCCAGAACCTCTAAATGCAGCATATGCAAAAACCGTATGTATCACAGCGGAACCAACTCTTACGATGTTTACTAAGTTTTTCGGCAGCTTTTTAGAAACTAAATTTATCTAAATTTTCTATGCACAAATACAGAACGCATAATTGCTCGCAACTCAACAAAACCAATATCGGACAAACCGTTAAACTAGCGGGATTCGTGCACTCAAAGCGCGACCATGGCAGTTTAATTTTTATCGATTTGCGCGATCATTTTGGCATTACGCAATTAGTAATTAACCAAGAAAACTTATCTGCGGCAATAAATTTGCCAGAAATTTCTTCTATCAAACTAGAATCGGTGATTATCGTTGTGGGCGAAGTAGTTGCCCGCGCACCTGAAGCGACAAATCCAAATATTGCTACCGGCGAAATCGAGCTAAAAGTTTCTGAATTAATTATCGAATCTTTGGCCGAACAAATTCCTTTTCAAATTAACGATAGCAACGAATATCCAGAAGAATTGCGCTTAAAATATCGCTTCCTAGATTTGCGTCGCGAAAAAACTCACAAAAATATTATCCTGCGCAGCCAAGTAATTGCGCATATCCGCCAACTAATGACAGCAGATGGATTTCTTGAAATTCAAACGCCAATTTTAACTGCATCATCGCCAGAAGGTGCGCGCGATTATTTAGTGCCTTCGCGCTTGCACCACGGCAAGTTTTATGCTTTGCCTCAAGCGCCACAGCAGTTTAAGCAGCTTTTAATGGTCTCGGGATTTAACCGCTATTTTCAAATTGCACCATGTTTTCGCGACGAAGACCTTCGCGCAGACCGCTCGCCAGAGTTTTACCAACTAGATTTAGAAATGGCTTTTGTTGAACAAAAAGACGTGTTTGACGCAATAGAACCAGTCATTCGCAACGTGTTCGAAAAATTTGGCGCAAAAAAAGTTGTCGATCAAAAATTTCCCCACATTGCTTATGACGATGCGATGCTGAAATATGGCATAGATAAGCCAGATCTACGCAATCCATTGATAATTGCTGATGCAACCGAAGTTTTTCGCGGTTCAGAATTTTCTATTTTTGCGAAAGCGATAGAGCAAGGCGCCGTAGTGCGCGCCATTCCTGCGCCAAAATGCGCGGCGCAACCAAGATCGTTTTTTGATAAAATGATTGAATTTGCTCAAGCCAATGGCGCCAAGGGATTGGCCTATATTATTATAGATGAAAATGGCGAAGGAAAAGGCCCAATTGCCAAATTTTTATCTGCCCCAAAACTAGAGCAGCTTAAATCTAGCGCAGGTTTAAATAATGGCGATGCGGTTTTCTTTTCTTGCGGAAAAACGCACGAAGCCTCTAAATTAGCGGGCTTAACGCGCATTAAACTTGGCCAAGATTTGGGCTTAATCGATGAATCGGTTTATAAATTCTGCTGGATTGTAGATTTTCCAATGTATGAAATGGACGAAACCAACGGCAAAATTGAGTTTTCGCATAACCCATTTTCAATGCCGCAAGGTGGCTTAGAAGCCTTAAAAACAAAAGATCCGCTCACTATTAAAGCATTTCAATATGATGTAGTTTGTAATGGTGTCGAACTATCTTCCGGAGCAATCAGAAATCATAAACCGGAGATTATGTATAAAGCTTTTGAAATAGCTGGTTATGGTGCAGAAGTAGTAGAAAAACAATTTGGCGCAATGTTAAACGCCTTTAAATATGGCGCGCCTCCGCATGGTGGCATTGCTCCGGGGATTGATCGTATTATTATGTTGTTGGCTGATGAACCAAACATTCGCGAAGTTATTCCGTTTCCAATGAATGGTAAGGCACAAGATTTAATGATGGGCGCTCCCGCTCAAGTTGTCAGTGAAAGACAGCTAAAAGAATTAGGAATTCAGTTGCAGAAAAAGCTGGGCTCATCATGAAAAACAAACCAAATAAATACACCAGCAAAACCTTTTTACACCAAGCACTGCTTGCCACCACAGCAATTTCGTCAATATTTATACCGCAATATTCTTTAGCAAATATTACTATCAATAGCGATGTTGCTACTCAACAAAATTTGTCAGCAACCGATCCAACAATCACGATTTCATCTGCTGGCAATTTACGCCTCTCTAGCGGCTTAACTGGCAATGCCCCTATTAAAAGCGACGCACAAAACCCTCAAGCCACAGGATTATCTGTAGTGGTTAATGCAACCGGCACAAACGGCATACATGCAACAGGCGGTTTCAATGGCGCAATTGAAATTAGAGGCGCCGATGTCATAAGCAGCATTTCGTTAAATAGCGGCAATATTTCGAGCGACAAAGTAAATGGAGGAACCATCTCTCTTATGGGTGGCGGCTCAAACCCTATCGGCGTAGATAACGTGACAGCCACCATCAACGTAGCGTCTGGCACCTCTATCACAAACTCTGCTAGCTCTGGGTTTGCAATTGAATCGGATACAACTTCAAGAACTACGCTGCGCATCAATGTGGCTGAAGGAGGAACAATTTCTGTTTCTGACAACGCGGCTTCGTCGGCAATTATTTTTGGCGACAGCAATGGTTTTTCTGCTCTCCAAGTTTTTAATGATGGCACAATTTCTGCAGGAACCAACGGTAATGCAATTAAGACCAAGGCAACTGATGGCAATCCTATTAGTGCAACTATAACCAACAACGCTAGCGGCACTATTCTTGGCAATCTTGATTTTGCCGCAAACGCAAATCTTGGAAGAATCACTAATAGCGGCACAATTGTAGGAAATATTTTGGGTGGCGCACAAAAGGCAATTGTTACCTCTAATGCAGGATCGATTACTGGAAATATAACACTTGGCAGAAGTAATATTTCAGAAATAGCATTTAACGGCGGCACAGTTACTGGCGATGTCACCATGAATCATAGCTCACAAATCGCAACCTTTCGTGGCGGCGCGTTTATTGGTAAACTTGATGGAAATGGACAAGTAATCATCGACACCGCATCACAAACATTGGCTGGCGATATTGGCTCTTCAAGGCAAGTTACAAGCATTACCGTAAATGCCGGACGAACTTTAAACATGTCGTCTAGCTCAATTGATGCCCTCGCTATCTCGCTACTTAACGGCTCGACATTAACAGCTGGAAGCGGCACCATTACTGGCGATATCGCCATCCATTCATCTACACTTAACTTAAATAGCACAACAATTATTGGCGATATATTAACCGATGGCACCACTTTAAACTTAGGCACCGGTTCTAACACACAAACTGGCGCACTAGTTTTACTTGCAAATGATACTATTGCCACAAGCATCAGCAGCTCTACCTTGGCAGGAAATATAACTTCTAGCTCTGCAGTAACAGACCCCAATACCAATTTAGCAGTAACGGTTAATTACAACAATATTGCTCTCAACATTGGATCGTCATACAACATTGTAAGTTCAACCACTGGCACGATTGCAGAAATTGATAACTCTAAAATTAACGTAAACAATGCCAATTCAAATCGCGCTGGTCTTTTAAGCTACAGCACTACAGTGTCTGACAATACCCTAATTTTACATGTTACCCTAGATGATGTTAACAACATTGGCACAAACAATGTTCAGAAAAATATTTTGAATGTGCTGCTAGATTCTGCCCACAATCCCGCGCCAACCGAAGAATTATTAACTTTGCAAAATTACGTTATCACCACCAATAACGTTACTAACGAACAAAGGCAAGATGCTCTGCAATCGGCCGCAGCAAATAATGCCGGCTTAAACAAAGCTGTTTTCGATGCCGCAACCGTCTCAATTAACAGCGCCGAAAAAAGGCTAGAAATTGTTCGCAATAAAAAAGGAATATACGACCAATGCATTTCTGACGCACTATGGATTCAAGCCTTCGGATCTTCAGCCAAGCAAGACAATAAAAGAGGATTCGCCGGATACAAATCTACCCTAGGCGGAATTGCCTTTGGCGCAGATCAAAAAACCGATAAAGACACCACAATTGGCGTTTCTATAAGCATTGCCGACTCAACAATCAAAGCTAGCGACTCTTTAAAAAAAACCGACATAGATTCGTATCAATTTAATATTTACGCTGGCCGAACTTTTAACAAATATTTCGTCGATCTATTGGCTGGGTTTGCTCTCAATCAATATAGCTCGAATCGCGCAATTCCATTAGTTGCTAAAACCGCAAAAGCTAAATATCACGGAGAAACCTACTTAGCCAAGGCCAAGGCCGGCTTTGTTGAACAAATTGGCGCGCATTTTGAATTAATTCCTGAAGCCAGCTTAACTTTTGCAAGAAATAGCATTTCGAATTATACCGAAACTGGCGCCGGAACTCTAAATTTATACACGCAAAATCATGATGCTAATTTTTTAGAAGGCACTGCCGGAATTGGCATTGGATATAATGCCTTAAGTTATCAAGAGACGCGTTTTTATCCAAAAATCAAACTAACTTATGGCCATGATTTTCTTGGCAATAAACAGGTTGCGACTAGCAATTTTCTTGGCTCGTCAACATCTTTTGACACACAAAGTTCGAGGATAAATCGCAATAGCTTAAGAGCCGAAGCGGGGATTACTGCTTATCATCGCAATAATGTTTCGGTTAGTGCAAATTATATTTTAGAACGTAAAAGTACTTTTAAGTCGCATTCTGGCTTGTTAAAAGTAAGTTATGATTTTTAGTTTTTTAAGAGGTTTCTACAGTGCAAAATAATTTTCTAACCGAAAAACTTCCGCCTTATATATTTGAAGCAATTCACAATCTAAAAAAAGAGGTTGCGGCGCGAGGCATTGAAATCATTGATTTTGGCATGGGTAATCCCGATTCTGCGCCGCCGCAACATGTGATGGAAAAATTGCAAGAATTAGCCATCAATCCAAAACTTTATGGCTATTCTGTTGTTGGTGGAATTGATTCTTTAAAGCAGGCCCTTAGCAAATATTATGCGCGCCGCTTTAATGTTGATCTCGATTATAAAAGCGAAACTATCGTAACAATTGGCGCTAAAGAAGGCATCACAAGCCTTGCTACCGCTATCTGCGGCGCCGATGATTATTTTGCGGTTTCAAGCCCCTCCTATCCAATTCACACCTTTGCTTTTGTAATTGCCAAGAGCAATGTTATTCATATAAACGCCATTAAAAGCATCGATTTTTTGCGACAATTTAAAGAATATGTCGAGCGGGCTACAAAGAAGCCGCTAGCGGTGTTGGTGAATTATCCCTGCAACCCAACTTCTGAAATTGTCGATCTTGATTTTTATGAAGAGTTGGTGGCTTTTTGCAAGCATCACAACATTTATATTATTTCTGATATCGCTTACTGCGAATTATATTTTGACGAAAAACACATACCGCCTTCGATCTTACAGGTAAAAGGTGCAAAAGACATTGCGATTGAATTTTCTTCGGTTAGCAAAAGTTATTCTTTGGCAGGTTCGCGCATTGGTTTTGCTGCGGGCAACAAAGATTTAGTGAAGGCACTTTATAAAATAAAATCATATCTAGATTATGGCTCGTTCGAGCCGCTGCAAATGATTGCGGCCGATGCCCTTACCGAAAAAAGCGACAAATATCTTGGCGATTTGCGCAATAAATATAAAAATCGCGCAGAATTTATGGTGAAAATTTTGCACGACGAATTAAATTGGAATGTTGAAATGCCTAAAGCTAGCATGTTTATCTGGACTAGTTTGCCGCAAAAGTTTTCTCACTTAACATCGTTTATTTTTTGCAAAACATTGCTTGAAAAAACCGGCGTAGCACTGTCTGCTGGCAGCGGCTTTGGCGAAAATGGCGAAGGCTTCGTGCGCTTTTCTTTAATTCACGATGAAAATACAGTAAGAAAAGCAATTGCAAAAATGAAAATTTTTTTTAATTAATTATGCCTCTATCAGATTTAGAATTAAGCAATATAGCTCGTGATATCGACCCCATAATAACAGGCATTTTATCAGTATTAGAAAAAACCAATGCCACCTTCAAAATGCCGGTCCTAAAAATAGGTAATCTTTTTCAAAGCAATTCTATCTATATAGCCGATGAAAATAACACCATGACCCCAGAAGATTTTCAAGATTTTGATTATCTTTTTTGCTCTGCTATTGCCAATACAATTAGCGAAAAAAATGGCCAAAGTCTTAAAAAATTATCGAGAGAAGAATTTAAAGGTCAGACAAATAATTTTATGGTTATAAAAGAAGACGGAGTAAATTTATTGAAACTCTTTTCTAAATATAAAGAAGTTTTTGCAAAACAACTTGATCAAATCCTGGTTAATTTTGTTGACGAAAAAACAATAGATCATGCAAAAAAAGAAATGGCTTTTTGCGCAATAGCTGCAATGTCTTTTAACGTAGAAGAAATTACAAAAGAAGCTGCAATAGATTTTAACGCAGAAGGCGGGTATGATGCCGACGACGAAGACTCTAGCCCACCCTCTCCTTCTGCACGCAATAAAATCTCTACTAAGATAACTCGTTCACAATCGCAAGGCTCGCGATAATTGCGGTATCTGAACGCAAAATTCTTGCACCCAAACTAATTGAGTACAGGTTTTTAATCTTGCGCATCATTGCAAATTCTTCCTTAGAAAATCCGCCCTCTGGGCCAATTAAAATTATAATTTCTTGGCCTGGTTTTTTATTGGCAAAAATTTGCGGCAAAATAACAGAGGCCTTCTGGGCTTGCCTTGACTCATCGCAAAGTATTAAAATTTTTTCTTCATCATTATTTATTGGCAACGCTTCATTATTCCCACTTTCCAATTTTCCTACTTCGTGCAAAAACTTTTCTAGCTTTTTTATTGGCAAAATTTGTGGCATATCATTTCTTTCGCATTGCTCGCAAGCCTCTTTAATATTGGCTGCAAAGCGTTCTTCGTTAATTTTATCAACCACGCTATGTTGAGTAATAATTGGCGCAAATTTACTCACCCCCATTTCGGTAGCTTTGGCGGCAACAAAATCGATACGCACATTTTTTACTGGCGCAAAAGCAAGCGTAATATGGCTTAAAGCCATTTGCTCGGCGACTTTTTCTTTAATGATTATGGTAAGATTTCTTTTTTCAATCGCAGCAATTTCGGCTCTCCATTCACCATTTAAGCCGTTAAAAATATAAATCTCATCGCCAACTTTTTTACGCATTACCTTAACAAGATAATCAAAATCTCCACCATCAATCTTGGCAAGAAGGCTTGTATTTAAAGGATTGGCGGCAATAAATAATCTAGTTTTTCTCATTGTTGATTTAAAATCTGCGATAATTTAGAATAATAAGATTGCTACAAAAACAAAAAGATGGTTTTAAAGAAATCTAATAACATTTTTAAATAATGGGGCTATTACTGCTTGCACTCACTCTTATAATATTGCTGTCAGTTAATCTTAATCGCAAGATTAAAAATTTGCGCGCTAGTAGCGATTCAAATGCGCGCTTCAGCTCGCTTGCAATACATTACGTTTATTGCTTCGTGCTTTGGTCGGTAGTTTTTTCGACAATTATTATTTTTTCTTCCTTTGGCAATATCGAAAAATATTTTCTACTCATCGTATTTTTATTCGCTGATTTTTGGCTGGTTAAGAATTTTTATAGCAAAAAATTCAATGCAAAAAATCATATTGAATCGGCGGTAGAGTTTGTTATGTCTATTACCGCTGGCATCGGAATTTTAATCACCATCGCAATTACCGCTTCAATTTTATTCGAAGCTTTGCGCTTTTTCGAGCAAATAAATATTTTTGATTTTCTTTTTGGCTTGCGATGGAACCCGCAAATGGCCATTCATGCCGAGCAATCTGTCGGGCAAAGCTCTTTTGGCATGATACCAGTTTTGCTTGGCACTTTACTCATTACTTTAATTGCAATTGTGGTGGCGGTGCCTATTGGCATTATGGGCGCGATCTATCTGGTTTTTTATGCCAAGCCCAAAGTTCGTGATTATTGCAAACCAACTCTCGAAATTCTTGCTGGCGTGCCAACCGTTGTTTACGGCTATTTTGCCGTGGTTTCGGTGGCACCATTTTTTAAAGATAGCTTTGCTGCTTTTGGAGTTGATATTGCTTCAGAAAGCGCCTTGGCTGCTGGTTTTGTAATGGGAATTATGATCATTCCTTTCGTACTTTCTTTAACCGATGACGCCCTTAACACCGTGCCTCAATATTTAAAAGATGGCGCTTTGGCCCTTGGCAGCACTAAGTCTGAAATGATTCGCAAGGTTGTTCTTGGCGCTGCAATGCCCAGCATTGTTGGTGCGGTGATACTTGCGGTTTCTCGTGCCATTGGCGAAACCATGATTGTTACAATGGCGGCAGGCCTGGTTGCTAAAATGACATTCAATCCCCTAGATTCTGTAACCACCGCCACCGCACAAATTGTAACATTATTGATAGGAGACCAAGAATTTGATAGCCCCAAAACCCTTGCGGCATTTGCTTTGGCGCTAGTTTTGTTTGTAATTACTTTAACTTTTAATGCGATTGCCTTGGTTGTAATGAAGCGGTATTCGCGGCAGTCTTAAAGAGTTGCGCTTCGCCAATAGCAAAACATTGATTTTTTTAAAAAACTTATACATAGAATTATTATTCACACATAATGCAAGATTTAATTAAAAAAAGCCTAAAAAAAAGATACCGCAAAGAGTTAATTTTTAAGCTTTGCGGCAAAGCCTCAATTGCATTTGCAATGATTTTTCTTGTAGTGTTTTTTGCTTTAATTATAGAAAAGGGTTACAAAGCTTTTATTAGCCACGAAATTTCTCTGCAAATCGACTTATCAAAAGAATCAATCATCGCTAATTCTGATTTAACTGCAAATTATAACGAGCTCACAACCGACGAAATAATTGATCAGATCGACTATCCGCAACTCATAAAACAATCTCTACGACAAAAATTTTCTGAAATAAAAGACGAAGAAAAGCAAAATAAATTATATTATATGCTTAGCGCGATAGCCGATTTTTCTTTAAAAGAAAAGCTAATGAAAAATCGTGATTTAATTGGCGCCAAAGCAAATTTATGGCTTGGGGTTTCCTCTAAAGTCGATGTTTATTATAAATATAAAATCGCCCCATCTTTTAATGAAGAAGAAATTTCTTTGCTTGATAATTTGCTAAAAAGCGGCGAAATAAAAACTGTTTTTAACTCTCAATTTTTGCAATCGGCAGACTCGCGTGAACCAGAAGCAGCAGGCATTGCCGCTAGTTTAGTAGGCTCGCTTTTAACAATTGCAATTTTCTTAATTTTTGCTTTTCCAATTGGCGTGATGTGCGCTTTTTATCTCGAAGAATTTGCCAAAAAAAATCGCCTCACTGATATAATCGAAATCAGCATTAACAATTTGGCGGCGATTCCTTCTATTATTTATGGCTTACTTGGTCTCACTATTTATTTGCAGTTTTTTCATCTACCTCGCTCTTCGGCGCTTGTTGGCGGCATGACACTCTTCATGTTGGTTTTGCCGGTAATTATTATTGCTACGCGCAACACAATTCGCGCTATTCCACAATCTATTCGCGATGCCGCGATGTCTCTTGGCGCCTCTAAAATGCAGGTTACGCTGCATCATCTTTTGCCACTGTCTATTCCAGGAATCATGACTGGAACAATCCTTGCAATGTCGCGGGCACTTGGCGAAACAGCGCCACTATTGATGATTGGAATGGTTGCATTTATCGCCGATATACCGCAAAGCTTTTCTGAACCCGCCACCGTTTTGCCGGTGCAAATTTATTTATGGTCAGATAGCCCCGAGATTGGCTTTGCAGAAAAAACCGCGGCGGCAATTTTAGTTTTATTGCTTTTTCTTATCGCCTTTAATTTGGTGGCAATTATTTTGCGCAAACGCTTTGAAAGAAAGTGGTAAAAACCCCCACCAATAAAAAATATCACAACTACCGCATTGCATAGCAACCCTAGATAATTCGTCACTTTCCGCTACAAAAAATTTCTTTTTTCAAAGAAAAATTTGCAAATTATAAGTAATATGTTTAGACAAGATTACTCATCTTTCTTGAAAAATCTGAATCAAAATTTCCTATGAAATTTCGCACAAAAACAATCGAACATTTAATCGAGGGCGCCAAATCAAAGCCGTTAAAAAAAACTCTCAACGCTTTTGATTTGATTCTTCTTGGCATTGGCTGCACAATTGGCACCGGCATTTTTGTTTTAACTGGCATTGCCGCCGCTCAATATGGTGGCCCAGCAATTTCTCTTTCATATTTAATTTCGGGAATTGCCTGTATTTTTGCTGGCTTGGCCTACTCTGAATTGGCCGCAGCAATTCCGGTTGCCGGCGGTTCTTATACTTATGCCTATGCAATTTTAGGTGAATTTTCTGCTTGGATGGTTGCTGCCGGCATTTCTTTGTGCTATACAATTGGCGCTGCAACTGTTGCCGCGGGCTGGTCTGGCTATTTTGTTGGCATTGTTAATGCTGCCGGATATCACATTCCAGAAATGCTCACCAAAATTCCGTCTGAAGGCGGAATTGTAAATCTTCCGGCGGTTTGTGTTACGTTATTTATCGGGTTTATTTTAATGCGCGGCACTAAAGAAAGCATCGCGCTTAATCGCATCTTGGTAATCATTAAATTGGTGGCGATTTTTCTTTTTATCTTTATTGCCGTGCCTCATGTTAAAGTTGAAAACTGGACCGATAACTTCATGCCATTTGGCTTTAGCGGCGTAATTACTGGTGCTGCCGCAATTTTCTTCGCCTATACTGGCTTTGACGCCGTGGCCACCGCCGCCGAAGAAACTAAAAATCCTAATCGCGATTTGCCAATTGGCATTATTGGTTCTTTGGCAATTTGCATCGTGCTTTATGTTGTAGTGGCTCTTTGCCTAACCGGCATCACCAATTATTCTGAATTAAACAACGCCGAACCGATGGCTTTTGCCTTGCGCCAAAATGGCAGCAATATTGGCGGCGCTTTAGTTGGAGCCGGCGCCCTTGCAGGCATGGTAGCGGTTTTGTTGGTGTTTATGTATGGCCAATCGCGTATTTTTTTCGTGATGTCGCGCGATGGTTTGCTGCCAAAATTTTTCAGCAAAATGCACAAAAAATTTGAAACTCCTTACGTAAGCTGTATTATTGTTACGCTTGCAGTGGCTTTATTTACCGGCTTTGTGCCCATTCAAACTATTGCCAGCATTACTAGTTTAGGTGCATTATTTGCATTTGTTTTCACTTCGCTTTGCGTAATGGTTTTGCGCATTAAACGCCCCAAACTAGAAAGACCTTTTCGCTGCCCGGCAGTTTTTGTTATGGCGCCTTTAGCAATTTTTATTTGCGGATTTTTACTTTATTCATTATTAATGGCAACTCTGCAAGCTTCGTTGATTTGGCTTGTAGTTAGCATTGCGGGATATTTTCTTTATGCCTATAAAAAAAGTCCTTTAAACCATAAATAAATAATAGGCTTCGGCTTTAAAATAGGTCTCGTAAAAGCTACCTTGAAGCTTTAAAACTTAGTGACTAAACTGCTTTTTTATTTAATTTTTTTAACAGCATGCAGTTTCGTATAAAAACAATTGAACACCTAATCGCTGGCGCTAAAGCCAAGCCTCTTAAAAAAACTCTAGGAGCCTTTGATTTAATTTTGCTTGGAATTGGCTGCACCATCGGCACCGGCATTTTTGTTTTAACTGGCATTGCCGCCGCTCAATATGCGGGGCCAGCAATCACACTTTCATATTTAATTTCGGGCATTGCCTGCATTTTTGCCAGCCTTGCCTATTCTGAATTGGCAGCGTCAATTCCGGTTGCTGGCGGCTCTTATACTTATACTTACGCAATTCTAGGAGAATTTGCTGCATGGATGGTTGCCTGCGGAATCTCTTTATGCTACACAATTGGTGGCGCAACTGTTGCCGCGGGCTGGTCTGGCTATTTTGTTGGCATTGTTAATGCTGCCGGATATCACATTCCAGAAATGCTCACTAAAATTCCTGCCGAGGGTGGAATCGTCAAT
>Ga0209550_10000060_pt1 | contig 79769 bp, 81 predicted proteins | sample LauGreSuBDMM15SN_2_FD_187567 | JGI IMG/M metagenome (GOLD analysis project Ga0209550, IMG submission 187567) | Freshwater lake microbial communities from Lake Michigan, USA - Su13.BD.MM15.SN (SPAdes) (version 5) | ecosystem: Environmental > Aquatic > Freshwater > Lake | place: Lake Michigan... | reverse complement strand
CAACCTTAATGTTGCCAGCAATCTTCTTGTGTCAGGTGAATCTACCATCCTCGATAGCACTCTATCAGTGAGTGGTAATACTGAACTAAGCAGCAATCTTAATGTTGCCAGCAATCTTCTTGTGTCAGGTGAATCCACCATCCTCGATAGCACTCTATCAGTGACTGGTGTTACTAACCTCAGCAGCAATCTCAATGTTGCCAGCAACGTTGCTGTTCAAGGAAAAGTTGAGTTTAACAGCACTCTGTCAGTGACTGGTGTTACTAACCTCAGCAGCAACCTCAATGTTGCCAGCAATCTTCTCGTATCAGGTGAATCCACCATCCTCGATAGCACTCTATCAGTGAGTGGTGTTACTAACCTAAGCAGCAACCTCAATGTTGCCAGCAACGTTGCTGTTCAAGGAAAAGTTGAGTTCAATAGCACTCTATCGGTGAGTGGTGTTACTAAACTCAGCAATACTCTTCAAGTTGTTGAAACAACATATTTACAATCAAACTTAGAAGTAACAAATGATACTATACTGAAAAATACTCTATCAGTCAGATCACATGCTCAATTCAGTGACACTCTGAGAATGAAGCAGAATACCGGCTCTGACCTAAATGTTGTAAGAGGTCTCTTGCAATTCCCCAGATATGATCAATATGTAGCTTATAGCAACTTATATAACGATAAGTCTGGTAGTAACGTGGGCTCTATTGTGTTCGACACGACAAAACAACAATTTATGGGTCTCACGGGCGTTTCTGAAAAAGAGGAATGGCGTCCTGTTGGCGGAGGTGGTGTATCTGATGCCGACGGAGACACAAAAATTACAGCTGAAACCAGTTTCGGCACGGACGAAGATGTGCTAACTTTCACTGCAACTAACGTCACCGTTGCGACTATGAGCAATGATATGATGAGAATCAACCAAAAGTTATCAGTGAATAAACAAGTATATTTTGATAATGAACTTTTTGCAAGCAGCAACATCAATATTACAAACAACCTATCTGTTGGTAAAGATATTGCGGCATACGGAAAGTTAAGTATAAATAGCACTGCTTTTATCAATGCTGGATTAAGTGTTAATAATAACTCGGGATTCAATGGAAATGTTGTTTTAACACAAAACAAGACATTATCTTCTCAAACAATTCTCACAAATAGAATCGGTCATTATTCTGATTTTAATCCTGGAGCTGAGACGTTAGCCGCGGGTAATTTGGACATGTATTATGCGAATGTTACCGTTCATGGTCATCTTGATGTGATAGGAAACATTAATCAAGCGAATGTCAGCACTACCGATTTATACATTGAAGATAAACAAATACATTTGGGTGTTTCTGAACAAAGTTACTTAGTCAAAACATCAAATGCTGATGGAACTATAACAACAACTTACAGTTCTTCTAATCATGATGTGTTTGACTCTACTAATAATGATGCTGGTATTGTCATCAATGGTATCCCTGATATGTTTTCAAATGCAAGTGAAAACGCTAGAAGAGCAGCTCTACAAAGTCCTACATGGGAGAAGTCTTTAACTTTCAATTGTCCTACATCAGCATACAGTATGAGTAATCTTGCTTATATTAGACACAATGATGAGCAGAAAGCATTCGAACCTTATTGGCAATTTAAAGGTGGTCACTTGCGCATTGCTGGTTCAAGTAACAGCACTGTTTCTTTTGCTTTCAGGGTAAACTCTAAGCAACAATTGGAACTCGTTAAAGTCGCAAACAATGAATTTCAAACCATTGCCAAGTTCGGTGCCATCATATCTCCTCCTGCCTAAAAAATTATAGCAATTCTCTTGCGGATGGGTCCTGCACATCTCCACAATACTTAGGTAACCAATAATACGGTATTATGTTGTCAAATTTAAAATGTTGTTTAAATATCTTTTTATAGTATGCAGTTTCTTTTAAACTGGGTGGATTAATAGTAATAGAATCCAACTTTATTTCTTCATATTCAATATCTGACAATTGATCTTCGATATAATTCTTAAGAATTGTATGCCACGAGTTTTCTTTAGAACTCACACCATCGCTGAAGGCTTCTTTTTTCCTCCACAGCACATCATGGGGAATGATGTTTTCATCATCGAATGCCTTTCGTAACATATATTTTTCGATGCGTTCATTACTCATCCTCATCTTCACTGGGATAGATTTATACAGTCTAACGAAATCTTTATCAGCGAAGGGCACACGTGCTTCCAGTCCTTGAGATGAGATGCATCTGTCGCTGCGAAGGCTGTCAAACCATTGGATGCTTTCTACGAGACGCACGCATTCATTATGAAATTCATTTTCATCTTCACATAAAGACATATATTTGTATCCACCGCACACCTCGTCGCTGTAATCTCCGTTAAAAACCACTTTGCAATCACTATTTTCCTTGATGTATTTGGCGACCAGATAATTGCCGACACTCGCTCTTACTGTTGTGGTATCGTAACTTTCGATGGTTTTGATGACTGTGGTTATTGAGTCTAAGAAGGCTTGTTCTGAGAGTTCGATGTTTGTGTGGCTTGATTTGATGTGGTCTGCGACTTTTTGGGCGTATTCTAAATCGGTTGAGCCTTTAAGTCCTATTGAGTATGTTTTAAGTGTGTAAGGTTCAAAGTGTTGGGATACGAGACCTGCTACTAAGCTGCTGTCTAAACCTCCTGAAAGTAGGCAGCAGATTTCTTTATCGGACATGAGCCTTTTCCTTACGGCTTCTTTAAAGGTTGTGTTAATCATTTTTAGGATGTCTTTTTCTGGTAAGTCGAGTCGTTGAAGGTCGTGTAGGGTGGTATAAGGATGATATTCTTTGCCATTTATCATGACGTGTCCTGGTCTGAATTGTTCAATATATGAACAGATGTCGTGGATGCCTTTCATTTCGGAAGAAAATGCGTATAGGTCAGCCTCATTGTTTTTAATCCCGTAAAACAGGGGTCTAACACCATAAGGATCTCTCGAGGCAATGGTAGTGTTATACTCTTGAATATAAATAACAAAGGCAAATTCACCGTCAAGTTCGTTAGACAGTTCAATACCAATCTGTTTAAAGTCTTGTCCGTGGATGTTGGCAAGATGTTGATAGAGTCTGAGGATAACTTCGCAGTCACACGATGTTTTCATGTGAAGATTAAATTTATCCACAATCTTCTTCCAGTTAAATATTTCTCCGTTGCATATGACCCTTACTCCGTTATCTTGAAAAGGTTGCATAGCTTCACTGCTGTCGTCATTGATAATGAGACGGTTAAAGCCCATGAAAACTGTATTATCTTGAAAAGACAGATAGCATCGATCGTCTGGTCCGCGGTGATTTAGTTTATCTATGACGGCATCGATGATGTGTGTGATGGATGATTGTGAGTGAATAAAGGTGATTCCACACATGCTTTTGTGATTTGTGTTTGTATTTATAAATTGTTTTTGTATTTAAGTATATTTTGGTGGATGTGTTTGGGGTATGTTATTTATATAGCAATCTGAAAAAGACATTTGCCGATTAAAGAACAAGACCTCGCGAATATATTTCGAAAATAGTATAAGGGATATGTCTATAAAATGTATATAAGAATCCTTTATAAAACTATATCCAGTTACATGATATGTTGCTTCGCAGGATTATTGTTATCAATATATTAATGTATAAAGAAGGTTATATAATTACATAGAGAATCCCTTATAAATCCACGAACAGTCGATATGGTTTCTGCGATGATGTAATATACATTGATGATGATGATGATGATGATGATTAAAATCTAAAAATCTAAATCAAAATCAAAAATCAAAATCAAAAATCAAAAAATCAAAAAATCAAAATCATAAGTCGAAAATATATAAATTAGAAATTTGATATTTAAATTTAAAAATTGATTCTTTATTTGATATAACTAAATCAATAAAATAACTTTATAATTCATTATATATCCGCACGCACACGCACACGCACACGCACACGAACACGAACATGAACCATTACATGAACAACAAGAATATGAACGTCATGGACACCAACGAGAAGTTCCTCCAACAGATGGAAACTGAACACATTCGGACAATGATGCAAATGCAACAACAGATGGAAACTGACCGCATTCGGATGATAATTCAACAACAGGTTGATCAATTCACTAATGAATTCCAGAACAACATCATGCATCTCAATCAGTTTTTATACAACTGGCAACACAATAACATCGACCTCAATACCAAGTACAGCTTCATCCAATTCTATAACTCTCTGTATAAAACTAACGAGCACAACATCAAAGAGCATACACAAGCCATGCAGTCAATCACCAAACACGAATTGAGGCAAGAAATAGAGCAAGAACCTTTTAACGACGACGACTGCCTCAGTTCGACGGAAGATGTTAATAAGTTTATTGGAGACTTATTACAATAAAAATAAAAAGAAGAAGAAGAAATAAATATTGTATGTTATATATTGCTCTTATGTATATTTTTTACAAAACGTTTTCCTGTGATAGTCACATAGGCCATGCTCTTTGATACCCTCTGTGTGTGCTTTAGTGCCATAAGCCATATTCTTATTCCAATAGTATTTATCGTTGAGTTCAGTGTTTTCCTTACATCTTTCTTCTATCCACTCATCATGGTATGTCTTAGCCAAAATACTCGCTGCAGCGATAGAGATATAGTGGTTATCGCCTTGAGGAATGCAGTCGTGCGCGTGACACTGGAAAGGTTTAAACTTGTCACCATCTACGATGATACGATCAAACGCTATTGGCATATCCTTCAAACAATCGTGCATAGCTTTATAAGTAGCCTGTAAAATATTTATTTCATCAATGACTTTATTATCAACACAACGCACTACGAAAGCCGTAGCATTCTTCTCAATATACTGTCTCAAAGCGTTGCGCTTCTTTTTTGAAAGCTTCTTTGAGTCTTTGATCTCCTCAGATAATTCATCCTGCACATCGGGATTCCAAATAACCGCCGCGGCAAAGACTGGACCAGCTAAACTCCCCCTTCCAGCCTCATCAATACCCACCTGAACTTCTGTCTTGTCCTCGCCGAAATAATACTTCATGGTTGTCTTGTGTTTTATATAATTCTTTAAATAGTTTTAATTTCACATCAAGTTCATTTTTTTATTTTAACATCCTTATACCTTGATGGTCTCTATATAACATCCTTTTCTATTATACTTGACGAGCGTCCTGTCTCGTAAGACTTTAGATGTCACTTCATTACTCAACTCTACATCATTTTTATCGCAATAGTCTTTGATAAGAGTCTTTTTTAATTTGATAGGTATTTGAAACCACTCTTTGGTCAAAAGACTATTTATGTCATCATCTATCATATTGTTCAATTCTGTCATGGTCGTCGTAGTAGTCCTTATCAGTTCATGAAGCGGTTTCTTATCCACATTCACAGGAATATCTCTCTTATTATATTTCTCATTCTTATATAGTAGTTGGCTCAAAGTAGAAGAATCTCTCATGGGCATCTTGAGGACATCACCTTCCACTGGAACAGGACTTGGTTCTTTCACGAGGCCCTCAGAAAGTTTGTTAAATAAAGTGCCCAAATTCATATCTGACATTCTTGCTCTATTAAATAACATATATGGTTATTACTTAAATTGATTCATATTATGATATTATCATATTATTAAACTTTGATATTCTACCATATGCATTTAAGAATAATATGATAATACTAATATATTGTTAAAATCAACAAAGATGAATGATGTAACTCCTACCGATGATGCTATAATTCTCGATGCTATCTTTAATAAGTATTATAAAGCTGGTTTAGATACCATAATCGATAACGTGGTGGCGGCGTTCGGTAAAAAGTATTCTGATAAATTTATTATAGAGAGATTGGCTAAAACTAAGAAATACAGGAAGCAGTTAAGAAAGCTCATGAAAATCCCAACAATTGAACAACGATCTGAGAAATGGTATGAAGTGCGTAACAATTTGATCACTGCAAGTGATATGGGTCAGGCTCTTGGTGTTGGAAAGTTCGGTAGTGTAAGAGACATATATGTTAAAAAAAGCGGCTATGAAGAAGTGCCGTTTGGAACCTTCCCAGCACTCGAATGGGGTGTGAGATTTGAACCTGTTGCCACAAGAATATATGAGAGGCGTCAGAACACGCACATCAATGAATTCGGATTAGTTCAACACCCCACCATATCATTCTATGGTGCTTCTCCAGACGGTATCACTGATAACGGTGTCATGTTGGAAATTAAGTGTCCTTATAAGCGCAAGATAGATGGCCACATAGTCGATCAATACTACTATCAGATGCAAGGGCAGCTTGAGGTATGTGGCTTAGATGAGTGTGACTTCTTAGAGTGCGTGTTTCATGAATACTTAGACGAAGTTGATTATGATGCGGACTGGAACAAAGCAAAAACTATGTCTGCCGATGAAACTGAAAAGGGTATCATCATAGTTGTAGGTGATAATCCAGAAGGACTCAAATATCTATATAGTGAAGCGGGAGATACAAGAGCCAATTTAAAGAAGTGGTTGAAAGCACAGGAACACATCACGAATAAATATAATCATCAAGTAATATATTATAAATTAAAATTATATAACATACAAAAGGTTATTAGAGATAAGGAGTTTTTCAGTGAGAAAATCAAACTTTTAAAGAACGTGTGGGATACTATCCTGAGGTATAGATCTGATAGGAAAGCTTATGATATTGAAATAGGAAAGAAAGAAGTTAAAAAAAAACAAGTCAAATGCTTATTTGTTCCTGACACTGAATGCTTATTCATCCCTGATGATGAATGCTAATGCTAATGTTATATTTTATTTTATTTTTATTTTGTCTAATTTAACCACTTTTCATCTTTTAAACTAGATGGTAATTCACAAGATTGATGCGAACCATGTGCCCAACCTTTATAATTCGCCCATACTCCAATTTTTGGTAACTTTATATACTTTAAATTATATCCTGCGTTCTTAGAATTATTTAAAAAGTGATAATCACCAGCACACTTGTCGTCAAATCTTATTGTATTACTTGTATGAAAAGCAAATCCATTCATATCAACACGACCAGATTGAAGTCCTTCTTTGATTTGCTTTTTCATATTTATTGGTGAATTAAAACGTTCTTGACCCACATACATATCATATATTATGACATCATTTTTATTAGCTTTACAACATTCCTTTGCAATATTCAACAAAAAATGTTTATCTATTAATAATGCATCATCATCGAGTATTATGACCCAACCATCATCGGTATATTTCAATAGTTCATTCAAATATATATTGTATGGACAGTGACGATGGTCAGTGCCCTCATATTTTTTTGCATCTTTTTTTACAAATTTAACGGAATGAACATTGTCATATGTTTTCAAAAACTTATTTTCAACATTATCATTGCTTATCAGATGTTTCCAATTTTTAAAACTTTGTTTTTCAATACTCTTTCTTAAAAGTTTGAAACAATTTTCTCTTTTACCACTTCTTGTAAGGATATTAATTTTTGTTTTATATACCTTTTTCATAAAAATTAGATGTTGTGCAATATATACTATTGAAATTAAACTTATTACAAATACTATTGTTAATATGAGAAGACTATACTTATTCATTTTCTTTTATAATAATATAATAAAATATATGTGCAGTATATTTATTATATCATTCATCATCATCACATCAAAAGTATTCTTTTTTATTGATGGGGCATTTTAAATGTAAAAAGATTTAAAACGCCGTAATAGACACTGTTAGCGCATTACATATCATCCTCTTATCAAAACCCATGCTTCGCAGTATGATCGCCAACAGTACTTTTGGACTCTTGCCTTGAAACTCTGTGGAGTTCAACATTTCCTTTTGTTTTTTTATAACAGTGTTCGACATTTTAAACACCTCTTCATCCTTGACACCCAGTAGCTGTAAGTGTCTATAAATCTCATTGGATGTCCTCTCATTGAATATTTTAACTTTTATCAGAGCCTCATATTTCTTTAAGTTTTTTGTGAATATATGCTTAGGCACATTCACCACTTCACATATTTCCGTAACGGTTCTATTTATCTTGTTCGTAGAGAAACTCCTGATGATGCAACAAGCCATCATCGCTTTCCTATTTATGCCTCTGAATATCTGTATCTTACATAGATCGTGAAAATAATGTTTAGCCTGATCAGCGATATTAGAAGTTGTGTTCAGTCCTGCGCATAACCGTTCCACTTCACAGAACTCTTTATTTCTATATGACTCTTTCTGATTCACTGAATTCTGTATGTGTAAGATGTTCATCAGGCCTTTGTTTTTCGAGATAATAGTCGACAAGGTTGTATTTTCAAAAAATGCGCTTTTAGAGCTCTGTATAGATATGAAGTTATCGTTCGCATCGAACTCATCTTGATACTGCATGACTCTCTCTTCAAGCACCAAACCACAATTAGAACAGATTACGTCCCCTGATTGAGTATCGATTATTTTATACATCTCATCACACTTACACATAAACTTATCCTCTGCATATGGTTTTGTTGATTGATCTTCATTTGTTTCATTATGCTCTATATTGAGATTCATGAACATGTCAAATAACTCATTTATATTTATATCCATAGTCATGCTTTGATGATGATGGGTGATAATAGCTTAAAGTTGTATAAAATCAAAATCATAATCAAATCAAAATCATAATCAAAATAATAAAAATATTAGATATTAAATGGGCTTATTTAAGATATCAAATATTGAATACACAAGAGGTGTTCTGACTTCGATTTTATCAAGTGCAATCACACAGGTTTTGATTTATCTAACAAGTAAATTAAAAATAAAACATAAGTTAGTTATACTTTATATTATAACTTTTATAATTGCAAATTTGCTATCTTATTCACTCGATATATTACTCGCCAAAGATAACTTTGGTGGTGTGAGAATATCACTGTATGATCAATCGTTTAGGTTCAAATACTTGATGAGTAAGTTTTTCACTTATGAATTGGTGAAATTCTTTATAATCGTCTGTATAGACTTTATTATAGTGAATTCGATGTTTAAAAGTGCAATAAAGTTCCTTGATAAGAAGGATATCAAGTTTAAGAATAGAGATCAGATCGTGCTGTTCCTGCTTACGTCGTTCTCGTTTATGTTATATGGAAACATGCTCAGGTTTGAATGGGTATATGTTGAAAAAACGAATTTGACATTGGATGTGCTCTTGTTGTCTTGGCTATCTATTTTATTTTTTATAAATATACGCACGTAGTGCATGTAACGCATATAACGCACTTTGAGTGGTTGATTAAGAGAACTTAAATTTTTCTTTCCATAAGCCTGTAACACTATCGTATTTTTCTATACGCAGCTCTTCGCCATCTTCCTTAAGTCTCCACTTCGTATCTACAACCACCTCTTGCAACTTGCTTATGAATCTTGAGTTGTTACTGAATCCCGATAGCAGCACTGAGTTTTGAGAAAACTGTAACCATGGGGCTAAGTCATTGTGGAGAGTAGTTAAGTTACCGTTAAAGTTATTCACATATCCGTTTGCTTTGAAATTGATGTCATCAACATCGATTTTATTAACTATTGTTTTACCGCTGATTGTAGCATCACCAGTTGCAGTCATATTAATTGCGTTAATATTCTCAGCATTCAAAATTTGAACACCTGATAGCACGTTGCCATCAGTGAGTAATATATTATTAATTTTAGTTTCACCTATAACTTCAAATTTTCTGGTGGCATTTGAAGTGCCAATACCTATTTTTTCATTTGTATCCACACCATAATACAATGTTGAATTATTTTGTTTCCATATGTTGCTTGCATTGAATACCGTTGCATCCGTAGTAAATGATGAAGATGTCACGAAGGGAGACAAGTAGTATGGAACATCTTGCAAAGATGTATCTGAACCAAACAGGCCACCTTGACCAAGACGCGCCATCAATTTCTTTTGAGTTCCTGCTCCTGAACCAATTTGTTTCACTATATCGAGCGTATCTTTACTTGTATTGTATTGCAAACCTATACGCACTTGATTATTACTATTATTAACACCACCGTTGAAAAATATAAGTGATTTACCTACGTATAAATTTTGATCCATTCTAACTTCATTCGAAAATTCAGTTTTTCCAACCATCTGTATTTTATTGGCTGAATGAATTTGAAGAACTTTATCAGTTGATACCTTCACGGTTCCTGCATTATTGTTAATAGTGAGTGAATTAATGTTCAAATAATCAGCTTGAACGTTCAAGTTAGAACGTTGCGTATCAATTACAGTTGTATCGGTAGTTTCGGAAAACTTTAAAGAATAGAGACCACTTTCAGCTCCATCATTCGAAGAGCCTACAAAAAACTTGATATCTTTAGACACACGAATCTGTAAATCTTCAGGAACTGCACTACCAGAAGAATAATTATCTGGAGTAAAAAGTCTGTTAGTGACAAGAGTATCTAAATGCGTATAAGGGAAATAAGTCGTGTTAGTAGAACTATTAGGATATGAATATCCTAAGTTCAACGATGAATATATTTCTTCGACTTGCGACATGTTTATGATTACATTACATATAGGTAAATTAAAATATATTAAAATTTAAATTAAAAGTGTCATCCGTTATGAATATTTCATCATTATGACAATCCTGCTATTCATATTTTCAAGCAAAGTATAAGTATCTGTATCTGCAATATCCTCCTTGTCAGTAGAAGCAGTATAATTTAAAACATTCGACTCTTTATTAACATCCGCTACTATAATCTCACGCGATTGTTGCGAATTATTCTCAGATAGTAAACGCATTCTGTCTTCTATATATATATCGTCCGCATTATCGACCTCAATAGTCGTGCTGGTAAGCATATTGATTTTATGAACACCTGTTAGAGGAACAGATAATATGAAGTTTAATGCATCTAATGTTATTGTGTTTGGATTGATATTATTCATGTCATGATTCCTATAACTATACGTAATAATGTCGTTATTATGAACTACCGTATCTAATAACAAGGTTGCGAAACAACCTATACCACCTTCTACATCAGAGAAGTGGGTAGTTTTAAACTGCTTAACGAATACTAAGATATACGGTTCATTTATCTTGGTCCTTGTAGTGAAAGACACACACTCTATGTTTAGATTACTTACAGTGACAGGATCTTTAAATTTGAAGTATATATCTCCGTGAGAAGGTGTTCTTTTTTGAGAGTCGAGGATGAGTGTTTTTGGCATCAATTTTGGCATCAATTTAGACATCAACTGTGGCGCTTTGTCTGTTATATCCACTTCTGCTTTGTCTGTTGTAGTATCTTCTTTAAATGGTTTTGCGGTGTTAGTGTTCTCGTCGACGACATATTTCTTCAATATAGAAAGGATTTTCTGATGAGCCACGGTGGTATTCTCTAATACCTTTGCAAATTTTGGGTTGTTCTTTACAGACGCTATGATCTTATAAATGATTGGAAGAATCTCAAAGGATACATTGATTTCGTTTTTTTGAATGAATTCGTTTATTTCGCGCTCTATTAACTGAATAAATTGGACGGTAAATATATTCAAGGAGCTCGTCATGTTTATGATACTTATATAAAATTCTTTTAAATAATTAAACATAGGCATAATGCAGAATAACTTGATAATTTCAAATTCTCAAGAGTTCTTTAAAGAGCACGCTTTAATAAAGCCACCATCCGTGAGCTCTTCTGACATCCCTAAGAGATATTATCGCTACGTCATAGACAGCAGAGATAGAAACCTACACTATTTCAAAAGTCCTAACAAATATGAGATTAAGCTGAGCGAGGATATTCATGATGTTCAGAGCGTAGAACTCATCAGTTCTGATGTCCCCTTCACTAAGTATCTCATCAACCAACACAACAATACCTTCGGACTTAAAGTCAACTCCATTGATAAGAGCTTCGAAATTCCTATAGGAGATTACGCCACGGGAGAATCGATCGTCGCCGTGCTTAATACAGCTTGTCCAGTTGCTAACATCATATTCACTTTCAATACCATCAACAGTAAAATATCTGTAACTAATAACACTGGGTCGAACGCTATTTTGTTATGTAAGGGGTCATCTGAGAGGAAAAATGATTTTGCTGAACTGTCGCCCACCTATAAATCTCGATTGATGAAAATTGTTGGCTTAGACATTGATGACATCATCATTCCTAACACTGTGACATACTCGTTTCCCTATAAAATTAATTTGAGAAATGATAAGTATATCATCATGAATATGGCACAAGCAAAGGTTAATGTAAGTGAGAATAATCCCACGAATAAAAGTTTTGCCATCATCAAGAAGGATGAATTGGAAAATAAATTCATCGAAACTAACTATAAAAAGTATTTTAATCCACCTATAAACAGCTTAACTACTCTATCACTGAGCTTCTATGACTACGATGGTAACCTTTATGATTTTCAGAATCAAGATCATATGATCGAATTACTGTTCTGTTGTTTTAAACAGACACGCTGTTACAATGATATTTATAATTCTGTCAATATATAAACGATTCAATACACTGATTTTGAAAAAAACAACGTATATTATTAATTATAGGGATGTCGTCATCATCCATGGAAGTCTTTTGTAAAGAAATTTGCACCTATTTTGAAAAAAACTATGATGAGAACATGCTCATATCACTCATCATCAGAGATATATATCTAAATGATATTATATACTTGGAACCCTTTGACAAATGGAAAGAATATGCCTCTAAGAAAAAAACTTGGGAGGACTTTAACATGGACTTTGAAAAAAAGATCATCAAAGTATGCACGATATTTGATAAGTTGATAGATCATCTCGTAAACATCGATTACAAAAATGACAAAAAGAAGATGATAATGATGCAAATTTTGAAAATATCCAAATTCATATACTCTAAGAAGTATGATGTCCAACGAATACTCAACAACTGTAAGTCATTGTTCTCAGTGAGTTAGACAAGCAATGGTTTAAGTATAAGTATCGCGTTTATAATAGAATTCCTGTCTTTTCTTAAAGATCATGTCATCATTCAATTTTTCATTTATTATTTTATCAAATGTCTTCTTTTTATTCATCATGCTGATGATGAAATGCATTGAGAACATTCCACATTCCGTGTTTTTAAACTGATGTCTGACTGTGTTGATCTTAAGCTTGAATCTCGACATCACACTTGGTGTGCCAGCGAACTGAGACTGTATAGAAGCATGCAACTTTTTGATATATTCAAAAGGTTCAGAAGCGTTAGAATCATAATAGTAGAAACCAAACTTATTACTTCTGGGATTGGTGCATACATATACTGCGACCCAGTGTGATCCAGAGGCATAGTGTGGGTCCGTGTTGAAAACGATTCCCAACTCAGTGATACCTTCTGCCTTCAAGCGCAGAACATCAAGATTGCATAACTCTTGTGCGACACACACGTTCATAGCCAACTTATAATCATAGTCGCTTGGGAATACTCCTAAGAATTTAAAAGAGCTGGTTTCGTATTGTTGCATCACTTTCTGAATATCGAAATTACTCAACCATTCTCGCGGATTATTTTTCCACGTAGATGGCATATCTGGTCTGAAGAGCTCTTTGGCGTCCTTCATCTTATTAAACTGTTGCCAACACTTTTCATCATTCGTCGCGCACTCAGAACTCAATCGTGAGTTTATAGCGTTCCACAAATCTGTTTTCTTACGATGAATCGTTATTTTTTTTACAGGAGTGCTCTTATTGAAATTCGTCGCAATGTGTTTGAGTTGTTCATAAGTGAAGCAGGAATTATCTCTTGTCTTCACATATGGAGCACATGAACTCATCTTGAAATATGCGTAGAAAAAATGATTGTTTATAAAATTAAAATATTAATTTAAAAACTTTTTGATATTATAATATAATGTCGGATATGATATCCTTTCTCGCTAAGTTCAAAGTTATGAAAGGGGATGACCTGTCTCATACTAGCATGGGTCACCCCTCTGGGTCATACTACATACCGTATGATAATACACAAGAATTCATCAGACTTTATTATGAACATTTAGAAAAGGGGGGTAATCTGCATCTCACGGAAAAACACAAACATATTAGCCCTGTATTAATTGATCTTGATTTCAGATATAATAAGCAATCAGATGGAGTCAGCAGAGTTTACACTCAAAAGCACTTAAAGGATTTTACCACGGCGTATATGAAATGTCTCAATGAATACGTGGAAGTGAAAAATGACACCCTAATTTATGTTTTAGAGAAACCCTCGGCTCATTACGACGCCGAGAAGAACATCGTAAAGGATGGTATTCATATTATTATTCCGAGCATAGTCACAACTCCAACAGTGCAGTTCCAAGTTCGAGACATGGTGTTAAAATCCGACATTATACCGACTGTATTTAAAGACTGCAAATTCACTAATATTGCACAAGATATTTTCGATCATAACGTCATTCAGAAGAACAATTGGATGATGTATGGAAGTTCTAAACCCAATAGCGTACCTTATAAGGCTACTCAAATCTTTATCTTTAAGGGACAGAATCATGAGCTAAAAGTCATTGAGAATTATAAGGAAGATACTCTATTTTTAATAAGAGAATTATCTATTCGAAATAAACCTGAAAAAACAAATATAAAAATTGATAAATTAGATGAAATTAATAAATTAGAATCTGCTTTAATGGAGGAAGAAAGAAAGCGCAATGCCTTGAGCATGGCGACACAGGAAAATAGAAACAAAAGCGTGAAGACGACAGAGGACATTGAAATTGTCAAGAAATTTGTTAATATTCTGTCTGATAAACGCAGCGAGTCCTATGAAGACTGGATAAGAGTTGGTTGGTGTCTAAGGAATATCGATAATGAGTTACTGGATGCTTGGATCGAGTTTAGCAGACAGTCTGCAAAATACTCTGAGGGTGAGTGTGAGAGGCTTTGGGATAAGATGAAAGAGGGAGGTCTGGGTATCAAGACACTGCACATGTGGGTTAAGAATGATGATCCTGAGGGCTATAATAATATCATGCAGAGCAGTGGGAGGATGCTTCTCATAAATAGCTTGAATACAGCTACTGATTGGGATATTGGTCTTGTCATTAAACATTACTACCAACATCTTTTCAGGTGCACAAGTATCAAGCAAGATATATGGTATTATTTTCAGAATCACAAATGGAACAAGTGTGAGAACGCATACATGCTGAGAAATAACATCTCTACAACTGTGTATGAAATGTATAACAACTATGTGAAAGAGTGGCGTATGGCGAAGATTGAGAGTCAAGAGCCTCCTGATAACTATGAGAAAGAGAATAAAAATAAACAAACTATCGTTAATAACTTCAAGAGCACGAATTTCAAAAGCAAAATAATGAAGACTTGTGCTGATCTGTTTCACGAGATCACTGTTGCCGAGGAATTTCACAAGTCTCTGGATTCCCAGGAGCAGTTGCTATGCTTCACCAACGGTGTCTATGATTTAGACAACGGGGAGTTCAGAGAAGGTCGTCCAGATGATTACGTATCTCTAAGCACAAACATAGAGTATATCGAATATGATGAGAATGACCCTGTGTATGAAGAAATTAACAAATTTATGTGTGAAGTGCAACCTGATAAGGAAAAGCGCGATTATATTTTGCAAACTTTAGCTAATTCGCTACATGGATCTAATCGTGAAGAGAAGGTCTATTTCTGGACTGGTGAGGGTGGTAACGGTAAGAGTAAGTTGTATTCCCTTCTTGAGAATTGTATGGGTGAATATGCCGCGACTATTTCCGTATCGTATCTCACTTCAAAGAGGGCGGCTTCTAATGCGGCGAGCCCAGAGATGGTAAAGGCTATTGGCAGGCGTTTTGTTGTATTTCAGGAACCAGAGCCTGATGAAAAGATAAACGTCGGTATTATGAAAGAGATTTCTGGTAAGGATATGATTCCTGTGCGTGGCTTATATAAAGACGCTGATGCTTTTAAGCCTCAGTTCCAAGTTATTTTCATTTGCAACCAGTTGCCTTCTCTGCCAGCTGATGATGGTGGAACGTGGCGCCGCGTGAGAAAGATTACGTTTGATTCTAAATTTGTTGATGACCCTAATCCAAATGATCCAAATGAGTTTATGATTGACCAAGATTTAGATAAGAAATGGCCAGAGTGGAAAGTTCCATTTATGTCTCTCCTTATTCATTATTACAACAAGTATAAGGGAAAACACATCAAGGAACCGTTGGATGTTGTGAATGCAACGAAAGAGTATCAAAATACCAATGATCACTACATAGATTTCATTGAGAATCACATCGAGAAGCAATCTGACATCGATGGCGAGTATATATTAGAGTTCTCTGCTGTGTTTGATGAGTTCAAAGAGTATTGTATCAACTGGAGTAAGGGTAGAACTGTTATCAAGAGAGATTGTCTGCAAAAAGCAGTTGAGAAACGGTTTGGTAAGGGAAAGAAGATCAGAAATAGGATTACCTGGAAGGGCTTGCGTCTGATTAAAATGACTACCAATCGAATGCAAGAGGATGATGAATAATATCAAAACAACAATATTAACAATATTAACAATATTAACAATTAACACTTATTGTTATAAAGGGCTATAATAAATTGTAATGCGGATGATAAAAAAATGATATCAATTTAGAAATAAATTAAAAGATATATAATATAAAATAATGAATATCGAATCGCAAGAAATCGTGCGCAGTTTTGTTATAGTCAAGGAGATGCTATCCGACAGAGGTATAGACATCAAAAACCTTGAAGGATATTCCGACTATGAACTCATACAGCTCATGAATATCAATGCAAAAATCGGCAACATATTTCAAATTAAAGTCAATTCAACTATGAAAATAATCTATCACATGAAGCCCAAATTCATGAAGCAAGACCTGAAAAAGTTTCTTGGCGCGCAAGAGGACGAAAGCGATTTAAAGCACATTATTTTCATTTTCAAAGATAAGATCAATAATAATAACGAGAAAAACATACAAGATCTTCTTTATGATCCCAAATACATTAACGAACTCACTTATGAGGTTTTTCCTATTCAAATGTTGTTGTTCAACATTTCCAAACATTCGTTCGTCCCCAAGCACGAGGTTCTCTCTAATGAGAAAGCTTTAGAGATTCAGAAGAATTACGCTATTAAAAACAAGTCTCAATTTCCTATTATTTTGAAAACCGATCCAGTAGCCAGGTATTACGACATCAAGCCTGGACAGTTGGTAAAAATCACTCGCGCAAGCACTGCAACAGGGGAGAACATTACATATAGGTATTGTGTTTGATAAAAAATATATTATTAATATAAAATAATCATGAGTATTCCTGTAGTATCTGTATCACCTGCAGTACCTGTTGTACCTGTATTACCTGCTTTTTTTAGTGCATTAGACAGTGCTTCTACAGGTTTTAAGTTAGGTAACAGCATGTTGCATTTTTTAGATGCTTTTAGAATAATAAACGGTATTCCATTCCCCACTGGAGTCACGAGAAAATTCATGTTAAACGGTGTTGATATTATACCGTGTTACCAGAATATTGTCAATGACACAACTTTCAAAACTACTGGAACCACCAGCGTATCCATAAGTTGCGCAGCTGAGTTGAAGATTCCTGATATGACCATGTTAAACTTCGTTGATAGTAATCCTTACGTCATAGATGTAGTGTCCAAATTCAACACTAAGAACAGCGACGGCACTTACCTTTATAATATCACTAAAGCGTCGAGGAATCTGGTATATGATGTGATGATTCGATCCACTTCACAAATTACTTTCGACACCTATGTGGAAAATGTCAGACAAAAGCTTAAAAACATATTAGATGCTAAAGTGTTCGAGTTATACACAACCAAGCTCTCTAACTTTAAGGGTGTGTCGATGCCCAATAAGGCCCAGAAAATCCATGATATGTCGCTTTTCGACACCCTCATGGTGTTTGTAGATAGTAACAGCTCCATGACTCTTGGCAGCACCGTAACGGGAAGACAACTGGCCGTGTTCAATCACCTGAACAACATCAACACCTTTTTCAACACTATGAAGGATGACGGCGATGATTTAAATCAGATGATCATCAACATCAACAACAAGCAGTTGGACATACAATCCCAAAAAGAGTCGATCAAGCAAGTCAAAGAAAAACTCTACACTCTCATGTCTAGGGATAAGAACTATACCACTGTCCTTTCTTACAGAAGACGCAAGTTATACATTTACATTGTGCTTCTGGTGATTGTCTGTATAATCTTCGGATCCGCGTTATTCAGCCAAAATATTGATCTGACGATTAAGAATTTTGTCGTAATTTCCGTGGCAGTTGTCATCCTTGTCATTCAAATCCTATCGCAAGTGTTAGGTTTGATTAGACAATCACGTGTTAAGGAAACTTTCATAGAGACACGTGTTGTGGCATTTACCGATCCATTGCAGACGCCTATGTTCGTGTCTCAGTCAACAAGCACAACTATCGATATTCCTTATGTTCTCGTCAATTTTGTCGATAAATATGACAAAACCATGACAAATGAAGTTAAGTCAGAATATTATGAATCGATTACCGACAAGCAAGAGAAGGATGCCAGCATTCTCGCGCAATTACATAAGGAGAACGAGACTCAGAAACACTTGCATCAATTGAAGAATAGTCTTACGTATTTCAAGATAAATGAGACACGTGAATACACTTCTTATGTTACCTACGCGCTCATACTTGTAAGTTTGTTGGCTATCCTATACTTGGCTGTGTTGAATTCTGCTGTTAATTTTAGCATATTTGTAATAGCAGGAATCTTATCAGTTGTCGCATACCTTACATATGTGCTACTTTCGGTCAAAAGTATTATGTTAAGGGACAAATATGATTGGGATAGATTTAACTGGACGATGAAAAACGTAAATAGCAACAGCAACCAAGAGCGCTGTGCTCTTCCTGGAAGATAATTTTGTATGTATAAGATAAATAAATAACAATGGGAGTCATTTTGAACTCTGAAGATTTTTTGGTCGATCAAGTTTTAGACATCATTGTCATATTTATAATGGGGGGTATTCTGGTGTTCTTCTTCAATACGATGAGAAATCGTCCTAAGATGTTCTTAATTGCTTTTGCAACATACATGGCTTTGATGTTGGTATTATTACTGACATACATCAATCGTTATTGTGATTCCAATAAAAATCATAAAAATAAAGTGAATATTATTAATTTCTTGGCTATCTATACAATATGTCTTAATATTCTACTCGTCATTGTGGTGTCTGGAGGATTTGCTTAATTTGTAAAGTCACATATTGGCTAAATTAACGTTCGTAGCCAACGACTTCGTGATTAAAAACACCTTGAATGTCTAAAGAACCCTCACCCATCTCATTGTAATAAACATCGTAATTGTATTTATCAAAAACATTATTCTGGATGTCATCTAATTTTTTCATGTTGATGTTATAGGCTTTTAAGAATTCTTCATCAAGATTTTTTACATATTTACAATGAGATAGTGATTTCTCAGATTCTGCCTTTTGAGGTTTAGGGGCTTTAAATGCTTTTTCTGTTTCTATAGGAATATCCGCATCCTTTTCCTTAAGTGCTTTTGCCTTTTTAGCGACTGCTGTTTCTTTGAGAGCCTTCTCTTTGAGCGCTTTGTCTTTCTCTGCGTCTTTACCCTTAGAGTCAAAGGATTCTTTTACGGCTACCTTAGAGAATAGCACAAACGCTATGGATACCAGTATGAGAGCAATGATGATGTCGTAGAAGCACGCTGCTGTGAATAAAACCAGCATGGTGGTAGCAAGAGCATTATATTGTTCTCTCGTAATGTTTTTTTTGCTTGTCAAAACTGATATTAACAGGAATATGGATAGTAATATTTTTATAGAATCTTTCATCAACATCTTCGGGTTTTTTAATTAAAGTCAATATAAAAATTTGATTGCGTATATAATATATTAAATTAGATTTATACTTATTACAATGTCCACTAAATTCCTTTCCAATCGCGGTTACGGCCTTTTGAAGAGTTCATTAAAGAACGAAGAGGATATCAAGAACAAACTCACTGTGAAACCTAACACTTGCTCATACGATGACTCGATCGACACTTCATTTACAGTTTATGTAGAGAGTAGCAAAAAGTTATACGTGCCGAAATATTGGGGTCTGAAAGAGTACGGCCTGCCCGACCAGAACAGCATCAATGATGGAGTGGAAATCAATTGTCAGTTTATGGGAGACCTGAGAGACTATCAGAGAGAACCCATCAATGCATACATGACAGCTGCCAACGATCCTTTGAAAAAAGGTGGTATTTTGCAGTTGCCACCTGGATGGGGAAAGACTGTGATGGCATTATACATCCTATGTAAGCTGAAGGTAAAGACGTTGATCATCGTCCATAAAGAATTTCTTATGAATCAATGGAAAGATAGGATCGCAGAATATATTTCTGACGCGAGTGTTGGCATTTTGAAACAGAAAGTTGCAGAAACTAATAATGATATTGTCATCGCGAGCCTACAGAGCCTGAGCATGCGAAAGTATGAAGATAACATGCTGAGTGATTTCGGTTTAGTCATCATCGACGAGTGTTTCCCTTATGGAGAAAAAATTCATACCGATCAAGGTCTTATAAATATAGGAAGCTTGTATGAAAAATGGACAAATAATGAAGAAATGCCAAGGGTATTAAGCTATAACAAAAATCTGAAAGATTTTGAGTATAAAAGATTAACATACGCTTGGAGAAAAGAAAGAAAAGAGCTGATTAAGATTAAAATGTTTAAAAGAATCATACATTGCACACCAGAACACAAAATTCTGACGACAAAAGGTTATGTTGAAGGTAATAAACTACAATCAGGAAACTTGATTATAAGTAAATATGATAAAACACACACGGATCATATTATTGTTCCAGCATTGAATGATGATCAATTGCAAATTGTATATGGGTCATATCTTGGTGATGGCACTGTAGATATAACTAAAGATAACAGATACAGATTGAGGATTAATTGTGAGTGGAAAAAGAGTATGTTTAAGATGAAAAAAATTGTATTCGATATGGAGGATGAACTGTTTAACAATATAGAATTGATTCTTAATAAGTTAGATGAACGTGGAATCGCAATATGGTATATGGATGTTGGTTCCATTCTAAAAAACGATAATGCAGTGATGCATACAAAGAAATTCAGCTCATGTGAGAATATTAAATTTGTAGAGAAATTTGAAGAATATGATATTCATTGTACTTTAAAAATAACAAGACGAAACAAATATTATTTACATTTTGATAAAGAGAATACTCAAAAATTGCTGATACTTGTTTCACCATACACAGTACTTTCTAAATATGAGTGGAATAAAGAATATCTCAACTATGGAACTTTACGAGTATCCAGTGTGGTTCCTTTTAAAAATAAGGATGAGAGGCCTTATGTATATGACATTGAAGTAGAAGACAACCATAATTTTGTAATTGGGAGCAGTAAAAACGGTTATGTTGATGGTCCTGTAGTGTCAAATTGCCATCACATGGCGGCTGCTGTGTTCTCTAAGGCTCTCTTAAAGGTTAATTTCACGTATGCGTTAGGTCTCTCGGCTACTGTAACACGCAAAGACGGACTTACTAAGGTCTTTAAATGGTTCTTAGGGGATATAGTCTATAAAGCTAAACCAAAAGTCGCCGATTCCGTGAAAGTCATAATGAAGTATTATTATGAATCAGATAACAGATACAATAACATACCACTACTCTATAACGGCAAACCAAACTTTGCAAAAATCATCAATAACATCTGTGAGTATGCGCCGAGAACTGCGGCGATCGTCAATACACTCGGTGACATCTTAAATGAAGAACCAGAACGTGAGGTCATTATTCTGAGTGACAGAAGAAACCACCTACAAGAGATTGAAAAGGCACTTAAGGAAAAAGGACACACAAGTATTGGTTACTATGTGGGTGGCATGTGCGAAAGTGATTTAAAGGAATCGGAGGGTAAACACATTCTTCTTGGAACGTACAACATGGTTAGTGAAGGCTTTGATCTACCGAAGCTTAATACATTGGTGCTCGCCTCTCCGAAGAGTGATGTAGAGCAATCTGTTGGTCGCATCCAGAGACAGCTTAAGGAGGATAGGAAGCATGTGCCTTTGGTGCTGGACTTTGTAGATCAGTTCTCACTCTTTACGAATCAAGGTCTTAAAAGACACAACTTCTATAAGAAAAAAGGCTTTGAGATCACGGAGCAGGATAAGCTGGTGAATAAAGTAGTAGCGCTTAAAGGCATGGCTTTTCACGATTAAAAAATATATATTTAATTTAATAATACAGACTAATGTTTGCAACAGTCATCAAAAATACCATATTGATTTTTTTTGTTATTTGCATCGGGTATTTCCTTGTAGATAATCACCTCAATGAAATGAGATTGGAACAAGGTGGGCCTGTTACGGATGGTGAGGGTAGCGGTGTCGCTACTGCAGCCGAAGATGCTAAGAAGGCAAATGGCAAAAAACATAACGAAATAGGTTCTTTTCTAAAAAAGGTTATGGGGATACCTAAGGAAGCTGCAACAGAGGCAGCTGCAACAGAGGCAGCTGCACAAACAGCAGAAGCCGACAAAAAATCATCATCTGAAAACACTGCTGAATACGAACGACCTGTGCAGATGCGAATCGTCATCGATTCAGAATTGAAAGAATTATATAACTATGTCTTTAACGATTTAAAAGCAACCGATGACTTGAATGCTATGTTCTCTAGAACAGAAGTAAAAGATGTTGAGAAAGACTTTCAAATAGTATGCGAGAAAGATCAAAACGAATCTGAGAAAGTCTCTAATATGTGCGCTAACCCAATAGAGGATCACCATAAGAGCATCTCATACGATCACATCTCTACGCCTGGAGTCAATGATCAATCTATGTATGATTTTGTAGATAAACAGAAATAAACACATTTAAAAAATGAACCATATATTATTATTAGTAAAGTATAATTAATTATTATTTTCTTTAATCATCATGCAAACAGGGACGATTTCTTTTTGCGATAAGCAATCTCTTAACATCAAGTCTAACGACACTAAGAAAGTCTTCAACGATAAGTTGAATGACTATGGGATCAAAATATTACAGAAGCATTTCGAAAAATTCGATGATAACTCTTTTAACAAATTGAAAATTAATCCATACATCGCCTCGTTGAAGTCAAACGGCAATCCATACCTCATGTTTTTGACCAGGTTCAATGATACAGACATGTGCCTTATGATCGATAAAAAGATTCAGCAGGGATATTTTCTTCCAAGGATGATCATAGATAACGTATGTTTTAATTCGAGTTTATTTGATGATACTATTTTCGAAGGTGAGATGATCAAGACGAACACTGACGAGTGGATCTTCATGATGAATGATATTCGCGCACTCGAAGGAAAGAGCTTGGATAATGTAAATATATTAAAAAGAATTCAGTTGATTAATGGTATAGTGACAAATAAGTATAAGCCTTTACCTGATCAGAAGTTTCACATCCAAGTAAAAAAGTATTTTAAGGTGGATGAGATTGATGAGCTGATGAGTTTAAAGGATACATTGGACTATACGAGTAGAGGCGTCATCTTCAAACCGATGTTTCCAAAATTCAGAGACATTCTGTTTAATTTTGATGATTCGTTAATCAGCAATACGCGCAAGATTAAATTCTCTGAAGATAACAAATTCATCGACAATATCGATAATAATAACATAACAAATATAAGTAAAAATAACATAACAAATATAAGTAAAAATATCAAAAGCAACAGCAACAATAATGTAAAGGATACAGAACTTAATACATCGACATCGACATCGATCATCAATAATAAAGTATTATTAGTGGAGAAAACTGATAAACCAGATGTTTATAATTTGTATGATGATGCAAAACATATTGGTATAGCGTGTGTTCCGACGTTGAAAGTAAGCAAGTTTCTTAGGCAAACTTTTGAGAATGTTAATCTTATGGAAAAGGTTAAGATGGACTGTGAATACAACGGCACATTTACGAATAAATGGATACCTATTTCAAAGGTGTAAGGGTTTATAATTAAATATTTTGCTTAGAATGCTGCTATAGCCTCGTTGATGATGTCTAAGAGGATACTCTCATCGCATGATCTCGCCTGATTGACGTTGATGAAAACTTCTTTAGTGATATTGCCTTCATAATCCTCTGATACTTGAAAATTAAGATAAGCGAGATTATTCAGTTTAAATGTATATCTCACGTTGGAGATCATATCATAAATCTTTTCGTTTGATGGAAACGTATAAGATGCCTTCTTTATTTTCCTATATTTCAAACAGATGAAGTCTCTTTTGTTTTTAGAGAACTTGGTGTGATCTACGATGTTCATTTCGAATACGTTTTCATTACCATCTTCTTTTACAAATTCCATTTTTGAGTTATATGTTTTTACATTTGTCTTCTTGAAGCACTTATACCTCTTCTTCTTGATATTCTCGAGGATCTTATAGAATGCTTCATCGGATAGATTTGTATCCAAATGATCTGATGCTTTGTTGATGACGAATATTTCAACATAATTCACTTTGTTTTCAAATATGGGGAGTTTCATCATCTTAGTGATCTATATATAATGTAATCTTTAGTGCCACCATTTTAAATCAAAATCATATTTTAGAGGGTTGTTGTTAGGCCTCGATAACTGTATGAGGAAATCTTTGTGAAATGTACTATGAAAGAATGTAATGAAAGAAAATCATACAAATAGAGGTTCATCATTTATTAAAAACCGAGCGCATCTTTCAATCATTTTAACATTTACAGCATTCCCAAATTGACTATATGATATTTTATCTTGATCATGAATTATGTATTCTTCTGGAAACGATTGTAATCTTGCACACTCTCTCGGCGTCAAGTATCTTGATTTCGGACCGTAAATAGGTATCATAGAGGCCATTGCTACTAATGTTGGAGAATAATTTATATTTTTAATTCTTACACCTGACCCACGAGGACTCCAAAGAACTTGCTTCATATTAAGATTATCAGTTACAGTTTGCCATTCCATCTTTCTTACTGCACCGAACCACATTTTTTTTTTCCTTGATTCAATAAGCCAAGGATTTAATATATATATATTTGTTGTGTAGAATTCTCTGTTTTTATCTATCCAATTCTTATATTTTTTATAGAAATCATCCTGTAACTTTTTAATATTTATTTCATTTTCATCTACACTTAACTTGTTATTATATTTCGTAATACTTGTATTATTTCCGTCACTATCCCACCAATCTGTCCATATTGGAAATCGCGGGATAGTTATATTATTTTTATTGCAAATAGTTAAAAATTTATCCCACACTTCTTCGGTTTCTTTATTTTTTCCAGAAATATTGTATTTTTTATCAACTATTTCATCCACAATGTTTTTCAAAGATGTTTGTTGAACATTATTTTTTGATATAGATGGTAGTATGGGCAATTCACCCACATCTTTTCTTTTACACATTATAACTACTCTTTCTCTTGATTGTGGGACTCCAAAATAAAGTGTATTCAATATGATAGGATTATCATATGTGTAATAATTCAATTTGTATATATTTTCTTTGATAACATCCCAAGTGTGACCATCATCATGGGTTGCCAAGTTTCTAACATTTTCAAGAATTAAATATTTTGGAGTATGACGTTTTATTATCTCGCAAATGTCGAAAAATATGTTACCCCGTGTATCTTTGAAACCAACTTGATTTCCAGCCTTTGAAAATGGTTGGCATGGAAATCCAGCACATAATATATCAAAATCAGGAATTGTGTTAATATCAATTGTGGTTAAATCTCCTAATGGTCTTATTTTATGATTTATTTCGTAATTATTTCTACATTCTTCATTTATATCACTAGCCATAACACATTCATGACCAAGTTTTTGTAATGCATAATGAAATCCACCAATACCACAACATAAATCAATAAATTTCAACTTTTGTTCTTGTTCATTATCAACATCTTTTTTAACAATCAAATTCATATCTTTTAATTTTTCTTCAACGGCTTTATTCACAAGATCCTTAATTTTATCACCATTATTTTCACAAGGTGTTTTGCGTCCTTGATGAGAGTTATAGTATTTACCCATTTTTGTTATATATTGTTAATTATATTGTTAAGTGAAAATTATCCCCTCGCGACTTAAGGATAAGGATGATGCAAATACTAAAAATTGATTTATGAGTAGAATATGTTAATATATACATTAATCACCGATACCAAAATAATGAGTGTCGCCAACATCGATTACAGACAGCTCGCTAATGACATGTTGAGCAAACATGTGCCTGAACTATCACCTGATCAATCGAAAGATTTAGAGATAGGTATTTATAACTGGACTATCGAATACGCAAACAAATACAACATTTTCCCTGGGTGGAAAAGCGAAGTCTTCGTCAAGATATATGATAACAAGCTCATCTCTATTTTGACCAACCTCGATCAAACTTCCCATCTGAAGAATGTCGCACTCCTAAAACGACTTAAAGACAATGAGTTCAAACCACACGATATCGCTTTTATGGAACCGTATGAAATGTATCCAGAGCGTTGGATGTCCATTCTTAATAAGAAATTGAAGAAGGAACAGAGTCTTCTTGATTCCAACATGGAAGCTAAGACGGATATGTTCAAGTGTGGAAAATGTAAGCAGAGAAAGTGCAGTTATTATGAGATGCAAGTGAGAAGCGCAGATGAGTCATCGACTATCTTTGTCACATGTTTGAACTGTAAGAATAAGTGGCGTATTGGATAAGGAAAAATAAAAATAAAAATTAAAAATATATATGAAATCCTTTAAGTGGTTTTCATATTCAGTTATCTTTAAGTGTTTTTATTGCACCGACTGCTGATTCCACGATCAATGGTTTAGATGTATCGACTTCAGTTTGCATATCATATTGTATTTTCTTTATAGCCTTCATCTGAGAAGCTATTTTCCTCATAGCAGCAGAAGCATATGTCATTTGTTTTTGTTTTTGTTTTCGATTTGTTTTTGTTTTTGATTTGCGCTTGTTGATTCCTTTAAGTGATTTTAATTTTATTATTTATTCCATGATTATCATATCACGAAGTTTCCAGTATTCTTTACCATTATTTATATTTCTACAGATGATGAATGGGAGAACATTCTTCTTCAATTCCATCAATGCGATATCGCGAATAGTCTCACACTTATTCAGATCATCCAACTCTAGCATTGGTTTTGCCCCGAAAGCCAACTGTTCCAGCCTAAACCCGATGACATTCGTCTTCTCATAACACGTCATGATGTTTCTCGATTTATTCTTAGAAGGATCATAGGCAGAAGCAATATCAGAGAAAGAATCAAAATTTAATACACTACTCATCTTTATTTTTATGTGTATATTATTTTAATTGTTTATATCATTTTTTCACACTATTCATCACTCATTGTTCCAATACTGCTTACAGTGCACACAGTAATATATAAACTTCACATCAACGTTGTTGTATCGCAGCAAGATGATGTCGTTTTCCACATCTGGTTTCTTACTACATTCTTTATTAACACACTGAATAGTGCTCACGTGTGGAAGGGTAACATCATGCTCGATGTCCTTTTTCACCCACTTGTCAATACTATCGTCGCTTTTAAAAGACGTCTTTGAAATCAGTTTTGGAACGTTAGCTTCAAAAGCCTCTTTGTTGCCACAGAACTTACAAATGTAGTGCACATCATAATGTCCTTCTTCACTGACATGCTTTATGTATAACATATTATCGCAGAAAGAACAGAATTCCATTATGATAACCTTACTTAATATATATTCGTATAAAAAATCATTTTTTAAGTGTTTTTTTATAGAAAGAATAATCATGGATGTTTATGTAATTCACGATGCCTCTCTTGAAATGCGCAAGGAAAACATTACACACATCAAGACTACCCTTCAAGCAATCGAGCAAATCAAAGAGATCCATATCATCGACATTTTCGATCACAAAAATATTAATCAAGACGAAGTAAAAAAAGTCATCCGAACTTCTAAACCAGAGATTCAATCTGAAACCGAGATCTTATTTGAAAAATTCATCCAATCCATGAACATCTATAATATCTCAAATTATCTGAAACATATTCGCGCCTACGAGAGCATCATCAAGGCCAACAGACCAGGTCTGATCATCGAAGATGATGTCATCATCTCTAGTGAAATCACCCATCTCATTAAAAAACTCAGCGCAACGACCCACAACATCGTCTTCTGTGGCCAACCATTCACCGAAGTGCCTAAAGACACCTTCACTCCCATCAAGAACTTCAACAATATGTGTCTTGTATCATCATGTGAATCCTACTATGTCACGCCACAAACCGCAGCGGTTCTATTGAAAGACATGCTACCCATCGTATTCACCACCAACATCGCGATCTCCCTGTCCATCAACAAGAATGCCTTGCAAGCACACAAGATGTATCCTAATGCCTTCATAGACGGCTCCAAAATAGGACAATTTACCAGTCATATCAACAACAATAACATCTTAATTTTCAATAAATCATATAACGAATTGTATCAGATGATACAGGATCAACAGAGTAACGGAATAGATCTTGAAAAGTTTAACCGCATCTTTTCTGAGGCTCAGTATAAAGAGTCTCCAGATATGCTATATCTTAAAGGATTGGCGTATTTAAAGGCTAATAAAATGATAGAGGCCAAAAACATCTTCGACGATGTTTTTCAAAGTTTTTGCGATAATAAGTGTGTTCTGAACAAATCATCATCATTCATGAATAACTATTTAAATTTTTTCCGCATGCTTCAGTAATAAAAAATGAGTTAAGAATTAAAGTAATATATGTTTATATAAAACATATAAATCATCATGATTATTCCAGTCAGATGTTTCACATGTGGTAAGGTAATCGGAGACAAATGGGACTATTTTAATAAAAAGAAAACAGAGAAGGAAAAACAGATGAAGGAGGAAAAGGCTAATGAAAAGAACAAACGTAAGGGTAAAGAATCAACCATTGAGGATTTGGCTTTCAACGAATCTTGGGGATACAGTGAGATCCTTGATGAATTGACATTGAACCGCATCTGTTGCAGACGTCATATGTTAGGTCATGTCAATCTCATCGACATCATTTAACATCAACATCACGCATCACGACATCACGCATAAAAATAAATAAATACATATAAATGGCGAGTGTCATAGAGTTTGACGATAACTTTAAAAGTAAGAAAACAGAATTTGATTATAAACAAAAGAATTCCAAATTACTAAATGAGAAGTCAGATACCTATGACTATCTTTTAAAAGACAAAAGCAAGAATCTTAAAAAGTTATCAAAGCTTATGGAATCTAAAGACGAAACCACTAAATTCATCAACACTCCACTACACCTCGTCATATTGAATACTATCACCGCAGTAGAACGAGTCATAACGGCAGTCAGTAAGAACGGTCTGAATATGTCTCTTACCTACGTTGATAAGTTTTACTTAGGGATCGCTTTCGGTTTCATAAGCATACTACTGTTGCTATTCAAAATATAGAATCATACCATTGTATTATCTCTTTTTTGTGATATATAGATCTTCATTATTTTCTAATATTATTGTTATTCATTATAGTTTGGAATGGAAACTATAGATAGTCTTGATATACATCGTTCCATATTTTTATATACATCAAATAAATGACATCAAATAAATGTCATTAAATAAATATAAATATAAATATGTTGTTTGTTCTTTTTATTATAATGCTCGTGTATATATATACTTCTTACGCAAAAGCGCATAAGAAAAACTCACTGGAACACTACGATCCCTTTGAAAGAAATAAGCAGATCGCCAATATTTTAAGTAGGATGAAATACATCAGCAATTATAATGACAATTTATATCAAGACCTTCACTATACGGTGAATAAAGTATTGAAGACCTATTATAAGTTCATTAACGATAACTCCAGCGTAAAAATGGATGATCTCTCATTTCATAAAGAAAAATTATCATCAATCTATGAAGAACTGCTCTTGAATCTGCCCTATAAATACTATGATAGACTCAACAAACACATCGAAGAATTGAATGGAGAGATTGACGAAAAGATGGATCTCATTAAATACAAATCGTCCAGAATACCGATAAAAATTTCACTCATGAATTATAAACCATGATAATCAAATGTAATTCAAAAACGCTCTTAAATACGTATATTGCCAAATATATAAACGCTCCGACCCACACCACACCAAACTCCATCATAGAAAAGATCAGATATACTTTTACTTTAAATGATAAATACTCATTCCTGAATGATGTCAATTACTCCATCATCCTCTCGCACATAAGTGATAACGAACGCATTATGTTTGTCAGATTCTTTCAAGTGTATCTCTTTAAAGTATATGGCATCAAACAACAGTTCATTCAGAATCGCACTATAATTCAATGGGATATGTTGAGACGGTTCATAGAAGGCAACAAAGTCTATTACACTCTGTTTTTAACCTGCTTCTATTACTTTTTTTGATAAAATAATAAGTTATGTGTAATTAATAATAATCATAATGATGAATGATTGGGACATCATAAATGCATATTTTGAGACGAACAGTAATTACTTGTCAAGACATCAAATAGAATCTTTCGATAACTTCATAAATAATACAGTTCCCTATACCATAAAAACGTTGAATCCTTTCACCTTGATTTTTAAAGACAATCACTCTACTACTCAGAAGGAGTTATATGAAGTCCAAGTGTTCATCGGAGGCGAAGATGGAAACGATGTTCGCATGGAGAAACCTTATGATGGCACTGAGGCTATACTACCTAATATAGCCCGTTTAAAGAGCATGACCTATAATATCTTGATGACTGTTGATGTTTTGATTAAGTTCAAGAATCTTCTAACTGGTGAAGTGACTGATGTTGTGCATAAGGATATTAGAATTGGCTCTTTGCCAATCATGTTGCACACGAATGGATGCTTTTTACACGGTAAAAATAAAGAAGAACTAACTAAACTCGGTGAGTGTCCATATGATCAAGGAGGATATTTCATCATTGATGGAAAAGAAAAAGTAATCATCTCTCAGGAGCGTATTGCGCCTAATAAATTGTTCTTATCTGTTCCTACGGCTGGAAACTTACATTATTCTCTTAAAGGAGAGTGTAGATCCGTTTCAGATGATAACAAGCTGTTCGCCAAAGTTCTGTATCTTTATACTATGAATAAACCAAGGAATTTTAGAAAAACTATCGACACAGAAGATGATGGCGCTAATAATGTTTCTGAAGCTGGTGCTGAAGGGGCAATTGATGACTCCGCCGAAGCTGATTATACCAGCTCCTTCGATGTCTTTGGTGCTCATCACATAGTAGTAGATATAATGAGTATCAAGCTTAAGAACATACCAGTGTTTATAATCTTTCGCGCACTCGGTGTAGAGTCTGATAAAGAGATCATGACACACATTCTGTATGGAAATGAAGTAGAGAATGAAGCAATGGTAGAAATGGTGCGCAAGATGATCATAGACAGTAAGAAATTAATCAGAGACGGCGATCACATCTATACCCAAATTGACGCTCTAAACTATTTAAAGAACTTCGCAGCGTTCGAGGACGTAGATTATGTGAAATATGTTTTACTTCAGGACTTCCTACCAAACATGAACGACTATAAATCTAAAGCCATATTCTTTGGATATCTCATCAATCAGATGATAAAGGCGACAATTGGTATGATTCCCGTCAATAGCAGAGACAACTATATGAACAAACGCGTCGATGTCTCGGGGATTTTGTTATCGAATGTTTTCAGAGATTTTTATAATAAGTTTAGAAATAACGTCATTCGAACGATAGATCGCAATTATACCATGTTTGACGCTCAGTTTGCCTCCAATTATAATCAAATGACTAAGAATCTCGTGATGGTAGGCGACTTATATAAGATATTCTCTCCAACTTTCATAGACGAGGGTATGTATAAAACTTTTAAAGGAAACTGGGGAATGTTAGACGATCCTGAGAAAGCTGGTATTGTTCAGGATTTAAACAGACTTTCCTATTTAGGATATGTGTCGCACGTGCGTCGGGTGAATACTCCCATAGATAGATCTATCAAGTTAGCGGCTCCACACAGATTAGGTTCAGAGCAATTCGGATACATGTGTCCTTTCGAATCTCCAGACGGTGCGAACATTGGTCTATTAAAGCACATGTCCATAACTTGTGAGATAACGAGCGAACAAGACACCACAGAACTGTTCGCCATTCTTCATAAAAACGATTTCAAGCCGCTATATACCTTGCAGCTTCACGAAGCCACATCGAACACCATCTTATTTCTTAATAATAATATCATAGGTATTCATAACGATCCTGTTATGCTTTACGACGCTTTGAGAACTGCCAGGCGTGCACATGAGTTGAATTATCAAATTACGTTCTTCTACGATGTGCAGCTAAACGAGTTTAGAATCAGCACTGACTCTGGGCGTTGTATTCGTCCTCTGTTTATAGCAAGCGCTGGCGCTAATCTGGAGGATTTAAAGGGAATAAAGAGCTGGTATGATAAGGATTTCTTAGGTAAATATATAGAATACGTTGATGTTCATGAGTCTAACTATTTACTCATCGCGATGAACAAAGCTGACATCACTTCCAGACATACGCACTGTGAAATTCATCCTTCTTTATCTCTCAGTTATTATACCAATACGATTCCCTTTGTAAATCATAACCAAGCTCCGCGTATTGTGTTTAGTGGACAACAGGGTAAGCAGGCTATTGGTGTGTATGCTACGAATTATAACAGTCGAATAGATACTGCGAGTTATATTTTACATTACCCTCAGAAGAACTTAGTATCCACGAAACTATCTAAATATGTATTTAAGGATCAGTTGCCTAACGGTGAGAATCTCATAGTAGCTATAGCGACATATACTGGATATAATCAAGAGGATTCTATTATGATTAATAGGGATTCTATAGACAGAGGTTTGTTTAATGTATCTTATTTCAAGACTATATTAGATAAGGAATACATATCTGATAACAAGAGACATAGATTTGTTTTTGCGAATCCCGAGGAATTAAGGAAGAGGGGTGTGGATGTGAATACGCGATTTGATAATTACAAAAACATAGATGAGAATGGTGTGCCTTTTAAGAATGCGCATATGAATCAGGGAGATGCGATGATAGGCAAAGTAGAGGAAATAGATCAGGTGAGTGAAGATAAGACGAAGATATTCAATGATAGTTTAAACTCAACTAAATATACGGATAAGACGGTCGCGACTAAGAAGACTAATTATGGCAAGATTGATGTGGCCTATGTCTATGAGAAAAATAATGAAAATAACTTGAAGATACGTATGAGAAAGATGCGACGTCCAGTCTTAGGGGACAAGTTGGCGAGTATGCATGGACAGAAGGGTGTCGTTGGGATGATTTTGCCACAAGTTGAGATGCCTTTCACGAAGGATGGACTCGTTCCAGACATCATCATCAATCCACATGCGATTCCATCGCGCATGACTATAGGGCATCTCATAGAGTGTATAATGAATAGGTTATCTTGTGAAACTGGTAGTGAGATTGATGCTACGGCTTATGATAATCACAATGTGGATGAATATATGAATCAATTAGAAAAGAAGGGAATCAATAGATATTCTAATGAGGTAATGTATAATGCGAGAACTGGTGAGCAGATGAAAACGGATATATTTATTGGACCAACATACTATTATAGATTGAAGCACATGGTTGATGATAAGATAAATTACAGAGATGATGGTGGTCCTATAGAGAATGTGACGAAACAACCTACGCAAGGTAGGTCGAATGATGGTGGATTACGTATAGGTGAGATGGAGACTAACGCTATTGTTGCTCATGGTATTTCGAGTTTTTTAAAAGAATCTATTATGGAACGTGCTGATGGTGTTGTCAAGACGAATAGAAAAGATAAACAGGCTCATCACATATATGTCGATGAGAATGGTGATGACATCATATATAATAAGAATTTGAAATATTTTGTAGGTTATGATGGGGATGATGTTAAAGAGAATACTGCTCTTAAAGTTCCTTATTCATTTAAGCTTCTCAAACAGGAGTGTCAGTCGTTGTCTATAAAGATGAAGTTATTGACTACTGGAATAAAAGGTGATGACGATGATGACGATGATGACGATGATGATATTTATGTTGATGATGATGATGATGATGATGTTGATGATCAAAATAATGATGAATAAAATCAAAACTTTTATTATTTAAAATGTCCTTTATATTAAAATAATGACACACATACTTTTAACTCTGATATTAATAGCCAATGCAATTTTTTGGGGATTATTTCCTCACTCATCACATTGTGCACTTGTCTCCAGATTTACTTCACAACCTTGTCTTCCTCATTACATTCATATTTTAATTGGAATAGTTTTTTATTTACTATCCGTCTTAACTCAAAATAAATCGTATATCTCATATCTTTTAAAAATATAATAAACTATAGCTTCACGTTTTCACTTGTATTTTTTATCAATGATAAATTATAATCTTTATCATCATATCTTTTCGGCATTTTACAAAGTGTATCTCCACAATGATCTCTATTTGCATAAAAAGATGTGGCATGTGAAGAATCACAGTTTTTCAAAGACCATCTACCTAATTGCATAGTTTTGTTTGTTGATGATTTATATACAAACGCTAACAATTCTGAAAAACGCTTCATTTTTAATTTATTTTTTATATGTTGCTTAAATAAAAATCATCATCCATTTTTCAAAAAAATATTTATTTTATTTTTATTGTTTATGTTTTACATACACAATACTTACTTTACCATTCGATGGAAGCTGCCTACAGAAGGACTTACATGCACAATTCAAATTCTTATTAAACTGCATTTTACAATCGACGTAGCATATATTTGGTAAAAACATATCCCCTCTAATGAACCTCAATAATCTATCAAAGTAAATCATTTTTAATCTATCATAGATATTTATTTTAATATGATTTATATGTTTATATGTTTATGAAAATGTAGCATTAATTATTCATTCAATAAACTAATAAACTATGTTATATGTATATATTTAGTAGATGAGAAAATGTGTAATATCAAAATTTGATTTAATTATTTAATGATAAAATGATAAAATGATTAAATACAATGAGCAATAACAAAGATCAAGTTGTCCCTGGCTACATAAACATTATAACGATGAGCAATAACAAAGATCAAGTTGTCCCTGGCTACAGTGAAATACCAGTTGTCGCATACATCCAATACGTTGACAGTGACAACAACAACAACACAAGTGACAACGATACAGACGCTTACACATATGAAACATTTCCAGACGCAGTTTGTCGCATCACCATAAATGGTTTGACTCAGACTTTCAAGATTTCCAACACAGAAATGGGAGTTATCATAACCTGTATTAAGAAAGTTTTTAACAACATGTTTGAGAATATCAACATCAACGAAATTATAGTTACAAACGCACTCATAGATTATAACGATATACGAGAGGATGATATTACAAACACACAGAATATGGAAAACATACTTCTCGACATATTTGACAACATGCTCACAGCCATCACAAAACAATTCAAAGACATTGGTATTACAGACAATTATGTCATCTTTAAACACACAATAAACTTATACGAAGACTTATGTTTTGATGTTATCAAAAAAAAGATCATTCTACATTACATCGAACTTTTGTTACTGGATACATCCATTAATTCTCTCATATCTAATATGGTTTTGATGAAGAAAAAAGAATTGAATGAAATGCTCATTGAGTTATACAAGGAAGCTGGTGAAAACATCATCAAGATAAAGTCATTTCAACTCACGAAATTAATAGACGTTTATTATGTTGATAAACTGAACAGAATAAAGCTTGCTAAGATAAAGACAGAAGATGTTCATTATTTCATCAACGTCAGAGCAAATTTGTGCAGCTGTCCAGATTTCAAATACAGGAAACTGAAGTCTGGATTAAGCTGCAAACATTTGTTGGAACTCAGAAACAAAACCCGTTGTATCGCACTCATCAAACAAATTCCAGGCCTATATAATATTGACATACCAGTAAAAAAAATGCTCCAAGTTGCATATTGTCCCGATGTCAAATACTAAGAATTAATTCAGTTCTTTTGAATGATAAAATTTCTCGACACCAATCCAGAAGAATATTTCCAATCGCCAGTGTATTCAAGGTTCATTATTATCTTTTTTTCTTTTATAAATTCATTAACTGCCTTATTCACACCAAATATACAATTACCTTTTCCAAAATTGACAGTTTCAATTGGATCTAAATGATAGTCATCGCCCATTATTATACCACCTGGTTTCAATTTATTCCAATACACATTTAGATCTTGCTTACATCCTTCATAAGAATGATTAGCATCTATGTATATGAAATCAAACATTGCGTCATCGAAGTTTGTTACGACCACGTGAGAAAATCCTTTATTAAAAACTACACGTTCCCCATACTCTTTCAAGTGGTTCAATGTGTAATTATAATTATCTTTGTGTTCATGAAATCTTTCATCATATTCTGTGTATGTTTCCCAAGCATCAACCAGATGTAATTTTTTACAATTCCAATGCTTTAGAAGATGTTTGCTAAAATTTCCACGGAGGACACCTACCTCACAGCCTATACCGTGTGGATATCTATCATTCAGCAGATTGACAATTTCATATCTTGTTTTTTCATAAGAAGCGGTCATCTCTTGTTTTCATCTATTTCAAGAAAAATCATTGGATGATGTGAGCGCAATATTATTCTGCATTCTTATCCTCCTCGTCGTTGCTATCCTCATCATCATCCTCGTTGTCGATATCCACATCATCATCATCATCCTCGTTGTCGCCATCATCATCGCTGCTGTCGCCATCATCATCGCTGCTGTCGTCATCATCATTGTCATCATCGTTGTCGCTATCATCATCCTCGTTGTCGTCTTCGTCGTTATCCTTGCCGTCGTTATCACTCTTAGTGTAAAACTTCCACGGGTCCAGTGTTAGAGAGATATTGTCGTCTATGTTTTGATACGTGTATCCAGCTTCCACATCATCAAAACCAAACCGCTTGTAGTCTCTGACGGTTGCCAACCTATATCTTCCGAATGTGTAGTAGCCATTGTCGGGGATGATTGTATGAAGCACCTGAAACTTGGTCAGCTTACCTCGATGATACGCGCGGAGTATCTCCCTCGGATGGATGATCTCAGTAAGTCTGTATGGTTTCGACTTGATGCGCATTTTTTTGTGTGGAGTTATCGTTGCTGTTTGATGATCACATTTTGACTGCTAACGATTTTTATCTAATTTATTAAGATTTTTATCTAATCTATTACGAGTTTAAATTCAATATGGGTTTAAGACCTTGTTCTATCCTATCATAGGTATCCTCTTCAAAAGCATAATCTTCTGGATTATTTCCATAATATAATTTATTATCATCTTTCATCAATGGTTTATCACATATTCCATTATTGCATCCACCCCGAAATTTGTTATATCCCTTATTATAATACTCGCACTCTATGTTATTTTTACACCTCTTAAACCACATAGTATCTATAGAAGACCTTTTCTCACCATAAACATCATATTCTGACTCACAAGCCTCTTTTGTATTATATGAAGTATTGACAGAATAATCGGACTTATTCACACAGTCATAGTATGCCATTGGCTTCTTCACTGGCTTCTTTTCTTTGATATAATCTCCGTATTGATAGATATACATTTTATTATCAAAAAACACACGGTCACCATTCATCAGTGTGAACTCATCAATATGGTTCGATTTTTTCACCAAATAATTTGTTAGTGTTATAGGTTCAGTTAAAGTGACGTAATAGTAATCATTCATGTTTTCATTAAATTGACCGCTCAGGATAATTCTATCTCCTATCATCACCATAATATCATCATAAATAATTAAAGATTTATTTCTATCAACTTCTTTAAAATTATATTTCATCAATTGAAAATCTATTTTCAGAGATTGATCCGCTAACTCTCTCGACCACCAAATATTACTAAAAAACTGCGATTTTTGCCTCTGTCTCTGCAGTTTTGTCTTATCAACATCCCTTCCTATATGCATATTAAAGATGAGAGACGCCTCTTCATTCAACGAGATCGCTTTAGGGTTTATGATAATACTCGGTATGAACAATGTTTCCACAATGTTTTTCCTATAATCATTAAAGAGCTTACGCTTCTGTGAAAAAGGAAACCAGAAGGATACACTAGGACTTGAAATATTAACTGTATATATCCCATATTTGCTGTTAAGGTCTTTAAATGCTTTCGATTCTGTGGGGGCTTTCAGAAAGATCAGATCACATGCCTTTGAATCAAATGAGTCAATGAGCTTTGTTTGAAAATCGAATAAATTTTGAAACGCATTCAGATATGGGATGTCTGTATCTAACGCATAGCCAACCGTGGGATTTTTCGGGACGTTATTATTCTTATCTGTCACGAACATACATAGGGCGCTCTGTCTTGCCGATATTCCTATAGGGAACTCTTTTAGTTTGTCTGGGATCTTCTCGAATATAGAAAGTTGGATGTCTTCTATGCCTTGAGCAAAGTTATCAATGAGTCTCTTGCTATGCCTAACATTATATATCGATATGATGATGATGATGATACATATAAACAGAATGATGATGATACAAAGCATTTAATATAACATAATAAAATCTGTTAATAATAATAATAATGTTGAATTCACGAGTTTCGTATAGCATCATAGTCTTTATCTTGAGTATGATAATCCTCTTCATCGTGAAACCAAAGATAGCTTTCGATAAAGACGGTAACATTAGGAAGTTCGGTGTTCAAAGTAAGACAGATACAATATACTCTATTGGAGTAATTTCGATAGTGCTGTCCATAATAATATTCTATATGTTCTGCTTAATAGACTTGGTATTTTAAGAAATAAAATTCTTTGTGTAATAAAATGGAGGCTTATTTAGAATCATATAATCGTTTGCTCAACGAATTGAATACTACACCTAAGAAGAGGGAAGCCCTGAAGTTATCTGAAACACCCGAGAGGTTTCTCCTTGAAAAGAATGGGGTTAAAATCATAGACATAGATAGACCTGCGTATGGGATAGTCGATCATATGATCAACAGCGAAGAAAAAAACATGTATGAAATGAGAAAAAAATACAGATCTCTCGTATATGCATATTTATATGACATGGAGACTGAACCAACGCTTGAAATGATAAATAAAGTGTTTAATGACATCGAGGGTGTGAATAAGAAACTTGCCACGCTTGATGCAGCAAAAGATAAAGGAAACATTTATGTAATGTTAAGAGAACCCGATGTCAATAAATCGATAACTACGAATATGAAGAAGACGACTCAAGTTGCGGCTGATACTGATGTTGCTGCAGCTGATACTGCTGCTGAAAATGCTGATGCTGCTGATGCCTCCTTTAAGAAAGCCCCAGCTAAGAAAGCCCCAGCGAAGATTGGGAAAACTGCAAAGGATCTACTCAAGCAAACCCTTTTTACGGGCGACGTATCCGAAACAGATTTGAAGGTTTTCTTATTCAAGACGTTAAAAGAGTGCATTGCGCGCCCTAGTTCTAAAAATAACGCCATTTCGAAAGATAAACTTATCGAGAAGATGTTAGCGAATCCTAATTTGAAAAAGCGACTACCCGCTTCATACAGGTCCAAATCCAAAGAGGAACTTTGCAAATTGCTTTTCCCAGGCAAGTAATTAAAAATATTTGTTTTATTTAAATGTTTGAAAAGATAAACCTAACCTATTTCACCATTTCATTTTGCGTCGGCATCTTTCTTGTATATATCATGACACCTAAAAAGACGATCGTCTATAAATTTCCATCTCCTGATAACTCTGATCTGGTGTATCAAGATAAAAGCGACTCTTGCTACAAATACCACAGCAATGAAATCGAATGTCCAAAAGATGAGTCCAAAATAGAACCTCAGCCGATTATAGAGGATTTCAAGGATGTGGATAATAAGAAAAATAATAAGTCTCCGCCCTCCATGGAAGATTACATAAATATGAATATAAAGGGTGAAAAATAAATGTGCTTGATATATAAATAAATATAATGTTGATGAAATTGATGGAGAACGAATCGATCGCAATAATAGTCTCTATAATTCTTGGATTAGGATTAGCATCTCTCTTTAGACAAGCTTGTAAGGGCGACTCTTGCGTCATCACGAAAGGTCCTAACGTAAAGGATATCTCGAAGAAGATATATAAGATTGATGAGAATTGCTATAAATATCACCCATATGCTACAAAGTGTTCGTCTCAATAAGACAAATAAAGATGTAAATAATATTAAATTAAAATGAAATCAACTAAGATTGAAGATATTCTTGAAACGGATGTTGAAGACATTACAGATGATGTTGGTGATGCTGCCGCGCCACATGATGACACAGTGAATAATGAATTGAAAATGCAGCTCGATGATCTACAGAATGAATTATCTAACATGAAGAAAAGCGAATATGTAGCTCAACGCAGTGTTCCTGTGCCTACAACTACAGCTACTACTACTGCTACAGTTGCGAGTGAGAGTGCGCCCACAATGAGCACGATGGACAAACTTATCACTTTCAAGAATGATGATTTTAAGAGCGCGATCATCATGATGCTTTTATTCATCTTATTAAACTCTACACAGGTGAATGAAATGATAGATCTGTATATGCCTTATTCAATCTATACATACGGGTATCTTGTTAAATCGATTCTATATTTTGTCTTGTATAGAATTATAGTCACGCTGATCATCGCTTAAAAAATGATTTAGAATGAATTCATTTATATTTATTAAATTTGTAAATCACGAATTGATTATTTATAAAATGACAACAGATAAGGATCATTGGATATGTCCGTATTTGAACCGTGAAGACACATGGAAACGAAGATCCTATATTGGAATCGATATTGATGAAGCGAAAAACACCAAGACAAACACCCAGAGCTTTATAGATAATGCTGTGTCTATGGCGAAGAAATCCAACATGAATCAGAAGCACGGTTGTGTTATCGTCTATAAAAATAAGATTATTTCTCTTGGGTTTAATCAAACTGTTATACCGTGCAAGTTTAGCATTCACGCTGAACAAGCTGCTATAAACAAAGCTAAAAAAATACTTACGCGAACTGAGCTTAAGAATTGCCGATTATACGTCGTAAGAATTGGTCAGGACTCTATGGAAAATCCTCTGAAGTATTCCAAACCATGTCCTAATTGTTCTATGTATATTCACAACGCTGGAATAAAGACAGTATATTATTCTACGAGTTTTTCTTGTAATGAATCATTATTATGTAAGATGTGCTAAATTCTAAATATTAATTTCTTTTGTGAAGCGTCTTTAGCGACACCGCGCAACGAACTTAATCACATTCACTGTATTGTTTTTTCAAGGATCATCATCATCATCATCATGATCATCATCATAATCATCATCATCATTATCATCATTATGATCATCATAATCATTACTTATAGTATTCGCATTAGTAAGAGTGTTTCAGTATATTTTTAATATCTGTAAAAAATAATAACTTATTATGAAACAATACGATATAGCTATTATAGGAGGAGGACCAAGTGGTGTTGCCCTCGCCATGATGTTACAGAAAACGGGTAAATCAATCCTACTCGTCGAAAGAGAACGCACTCTGGGAGGATGTTGGCGTGTGGAGTGGCAAGATTCTAAATATTATACAGAGCACTCTCCTCACATAATGACATCAAACTATAAACGATTTTTTAAAATGTGCAAGGTCCTCGGTGTTAAGAATACCTTTAAAAATACTTATAAGTATCGTAACGCCCTATTATCCGTATATCTCAGTAAGAACGTTGTAGGTAACTTTACATTCTCCGATGTTATCAAGATTGTCTCTGGGTTAATAATATCGAGATTCATCGAGAATAATCAGACTGTCCAAGAGTTTTCTGATCATCTGAGTGAAAAAGCAAAGAAAGCGCTGTATATAATAACAGTGACCGCAGCATCCACACCAGACAGAGTGCTCATACAAGATCTGTTTGATGAGATGCAGCGCCCTCCTCCGAATATTCAGCAGCTCAAGAATCCCGAACTATGGATACAGAAGGCAGAAATCTATTTAAAGGAATCGGCTAATGTCGAGCTGATGTTGAACACAGCTATAGATAGCATAAGAGTTTCAGGAGAGGACAGATATATACTCAATAATTATATAGAGGTGCGTGAATGTATTCTTGCTTTACCTCCTATTGCGATAAGTGGCATCTTGAAAAACTCTGATGCGAGCCTACAAAATAATTGGCTACCTTATGACAAGTTCAAACAGTGGGCATACGGTTCGTATTACGCTTCTATAGGATTTCAGCTACATTTTGAAGAGGAAGTTCCTTATAGGGATGAGTGGTGTTGGAGTTGTACGGGTGAGTGGAACGTGATAATATTACCGATGTCGAAATACTTGGATACGTATTCAAAGGATAAGACTATAAAGACTGTGTGGTCTTGCACACTGATCGATCAAAACAATTATAGTGCTCATTTGAAGAAGAAGATTCGTGATTGCACTATTAAGGAAATAGGGAAGGAAGTTGTGAGACAACTTGGCGTCCCTAAACCTAAAATGATAACTTTCTATGATGGATTATATAAAGATGATGCTACCTCATCATATATGTCCAAAGATACGGGTTTTGTCAGACAAAAATATGGGACTATACCGCATCAAGGTAAAATGAAAAATATGTATATTGTGAGCACTGTGAATCAAAAGGGTATCATCAACATGGAGAGTGCCCTTCAAAGTTGTTATGAATTCGTAAAGAAACATCATCGAGGATATGAGAAAATGTTGGAGACTTCTGGTGAATGGAAGACACTGTTATATAGTATGATTGTGTTATGTGTCATTGTGTTGGTGTATAGATATAGATATAAATAGACCAATATTTAGATGAACCTATAATTCAAGATCATATAGACAAACATTATCTCAACAAAAGCGTTTATGCTAACTAATACAGTATTACGCAGAATCATTGGTATTGGATTAGCTTGAATGATGATAAATAATATACCTATCACTATGTGTGTTAAGAGCAACAATATGGAACAAAACGCAACTATTTTCCATCTTATATTATTCTTATTAGTTCTCCATTGAGCAACATCTGACATATGCTCTTGATTTACTGTTTCAATCGTGTTTTTTATTTTATTAGAATTGAGAAGCATCTTCCAACTCTCAATTTTATTATTAAATAATCTAAACAATTCTTTCAAGTTATTAGCGATCAACTGTTTATCTAATGTGCTCGTATAAAAGAAAAAAACTATGAGTGATTCACAAAGACTCAAAACTGTTTCGTGTAATGTTGAAATTATTAACATATATCTTATTATAATAATATGATGATTTTATATTTCTACGATGTATTACTTGACGTGACTTTGATGTTTTTTATTTTGAGTATGTTTTTCTTTTTCATAGTGAGGGATTTAATTCAAAATAAGTTTGATGAGAAAACAGAAATAATAAAGTTCATCGTTCAACAACCAGCTGTCAAAGAACAACGCGATAATCACAATAAAATGTGGATGAGAAGAGTAGTGATCATCAACATCATCTTAATTGTCACAACTATTCTATTCACGTTCGCTTGTGTATTTTATACCAGCGGCTACGATGTTTTAAAGATATTCTCCTCTAATGTATTGAACTCATTTGCTGTTTTATTGATTCAGATATACATGTTTAGCCAACTAAATAACTTTAGCTCATTATCCCCCATAGACTTTGAAATAGCCATATTGAATTTTCTTAAAGATTTAACTCAAGAGGTCTAAGAAAAATATATATCTTTAATCTAATAATAATAAGTAAAAAATGCTTGTATTTCTGTTAATAGTAGCATCTATATCTGTATATCTATTCATTACAATTATAAGCACTTGTCATATTAAACGAAAAGATAAAAAAAGAGAAACCGATAAAGATAAAGATAAAGAACATTTCTTATCATGTGTGAATGAAGGCGGTATCAATTACCTCCCAGAATACCCCTACATAGACAATCAAAAGTTGTGGTATGCAGAATTCCCGAACAGCGTCTTTATATCGGCACTATCAAAAAAACAATTCGTCATCAAGAAAGATATAAATGATCCAAATGCCGATAAACAATTGACTCAATATATAGAAGATTGGTTAAATTCTATTAAATCCTTAAATAAACCTAACTCGCGCTTGAGTGTAAAGAGTTTGCTTAAAATATCTCCCGATACTATTCAATATGACATGATAATTCATAGGAACGGTAGAAATCATGGTAAGGTCATGAAGCTTGACATCAAAGAAGAGTCAGATCAAATCATCATCAACAACATCATCATCGTCGGTGTGAAGACGGAATATGAAATTCTCGATGATGCCATATTTAATCACGTAGGTCGTGTGCAATTAAAATATAGATTTGAGGATATGTGGGAAGTTACGAATGATGAGAAAATTCTTCAAAATGAAGTTGAAGAATCTATCTGAGCAGACTATTTATACATCTCCATCATATTCATGCATATCACCGTCACCATCACCATAGTCTATATTGGTGGACTCTTCGCGTCGCACAGTGTCTTCTTCTAACTCTAAACCTATTTTTTTAAACGCAAAGTAAAGATCTATCTCTTCATCAGTCATGTTGGCAACCTTATTGTTATCGTTTTGTCGCTCTTCGCTTCTTAGTAAATTATATTTTCTACGCAATACTTCCTTATCAATAATTATTTTTGATGATATCTTATTCTCTAAACAAGCTATGATAAATCTATTGAAAAGAGACACTGACATTTTCATATCTTCCTCTATAAACGTTTGTATTTCCACAAACGTCTTTGTGGAGGGTATTTTATTTTTATTGAAAATTTCATTATACATGGCGATTATGGATGATATTAAGAGCGCCAAGGAGGCATATATTTTTATTGATGGAGATAAACTCGTTTTTAATAAAACATCAATGTCTCGTATATGGTGCTTTTGTAATATTTGCGCGTTATTTATAAACAAATCCATCACAGAGTAATTAGTCATGAACTTATATACATGTCCTTTTTTAGTGAGATTAATAACATCGCTCATGTATGTGTTAATATTGAAATGTCCCACTCTGTCTAAGAGGGCGATCATATCAGTATTATCAGTCTCTAATTCTTTAACTATATTTATAAAGTGTTTCTCTATCGCTTTATTACCTAAATAATCAAATAACAATCTTACATTAGATTCTAAATATTGAGAAAGCTCATCATCATCATCATCATCTGCATTCGCATCCGCATTATTGGCGGCATTCTTTAGAATATCTACGAGTTCTTTCGGGATCCATGTATTTGCACTGAGAAATGAATTGATGTGTTCTTCAGAACTGGTGGTAGTCTTAGCCTTCACACTGAATGTTCGCTTAACTTTCTGAATGATTATATCTTGTTTTCTGTTTTTGTCGTCATCATCGTCTGTCGGTGGTTTTTTTACATGCATCGAATACACTTCATTGAAAACATTCTTAGCGCGCCGAATGGCATCTTTGTCTATATCTTTAGTTAGTTCTATTGTTGTGATGTCCTGGTTAAAAGGTTTAAACATCTTAAGATACTTAGCGGCGGTTTGGTTTTGAGTGGTCTTAGTATCCTTTATGAGCTTACTTGATAGCATTTTAGCAGCGATGTCTGGTTGAAATCGCAGGATATCGTTGATCTTATTGTAGAGACTTCTCATGATTTCTTTTTGATTTACCTTAATTATTTTGAATCTGTTCATGAAAAAGAGTGACGTGTAAGCCAAAATAGAAGAGTCTTTATCAACATCATAAACCACGTCGAAATTTGCTTCAATGTTATCTATGGGAAATCCCTTGGTAGAGAAGGATGTTTTGTATTCATCCATTATTTTCTTTTTGTCAAAGAGGGTATCTGACACTTGAACAAAGATTATCACCCAACTATAAACGATGAGCATCTCTGATTCCTTTGTCATTTTGGATTTCTTAGCCTTATTGACATAGTTGATGAAATTCTCTATGAAATTCGATAATTGGCGTAATTGGTTAGGGGATACTTTGGGTCCTAAAAGAAGTATTTCGCTTTCATATTCATTATTAGTGACTATTTTTGGCGGGATGTATTCATCTGGATCATCGTATTCATCCTGATGATGATGAACTTCTATATCATCAAATAAGGATGATTCGCGAGAATATTTGTCCAGGCTATATGTTATGAGTTTAGGAAGTATTTTATGTCTTTTGTTAAAAAACCTAATGGTATTTTGTATATATTTAGTTGCCTTGTTCTTATATTCAACAAGTTTAGTCTTTATGATGTTGAAATCTTCGAAATCGCGCTTACCAAGATTAGTAATAGAGCTTTTAAGGGTTTTCAATGTCTTTATATCATATATATCTTTCTCTATAACTGCCTTTATAGGCGCCTGTTGCTTTTGTTTTTCAATCTCATACTCTTTGATGTGAGTCAAGCTCCTTGGATACACTTTATTATAAATGATAGAGATGCCTTTATCAGTCGTGGAAAGAAGATGATTGAATCTTCTTATGTCTGAATCTGAAAGAGTGTTGAAATTTGAAATATATTTTTCATCATCAAAGTTTAGAACATCTAATTTTGATTTAAATGATGATGACAGTTCTGTATCTTTATCTGTATTTTTATTTGTATCTTTCTTAACATCTGACTTGACAAACATATAGTGTTGCATGAGTAATAATTGAGTGTATTCGTTGATTCGAGTCATATCTGTCAAGTGATAGTGTACTAAGTCGGCATTAATTTTCTGAATATTCGTAAGTTGTTTTCTGTTGATGATCAAATAATCATTCACACTCGGTATGAAGTGTTCTAAAATGTCTATAGTCTTCTTAGTTTTACACATGAACAATATATTAGAATCATAGAAATCCGCTTTCCTGTATTGATACTCATACTTGTGATTCTTTAAATAAAGTAGGAAAGTCGTCGCTGGGTTCTGTAAATCGTAATAGAATATCTCACTTTCTGCTTTAATGTGTAGGATACCGTTCTTTAAATTGATTATTGTGGCAGGAACGTTGGTCTTGAAAGGGGTTTCTAAGACTACATCTATTTCAGAGGTTACGGTTGCTATATCTTCTATGGTTTTGAAATAGTCGTCGCAATCGAAAAAGTGGTAATTCTTAGTTTGCGGAGCGTTATTGATGAAGAAGCCACACATATCTATATCTTCTCCTTCGATGAATCGTTTGAACTCGATGATCTTTTTAACTTCATCTTCTAAATATTTGCTCCATTGCGATTTAGTGTATTCAGCGGCTTTATCTTGTGACCACATGAGACTTTGTGGTTTGAAGTCTTTAGATGTTCTATATTCTATAAAGTCTGCAAGCATTGATTCGCTTGTTATGCTCTCTTCCCAAATAACTTGTGTATCACTACTCAAAATATCTATTGATCTACTTGTAAATAGTGGAAAGTGTGCTTTTCTTGTTTCTATAGCAGTCTTGATGAATTTGACTAAGGATGTTTGAACAATAGTTTCGCTGTCCAAGTCTGGTAAAGAACTAAAATCGTAATCCATTCTGTGCTTTTTATATGTGGCGATTGGGATAAACCAATTAGCTTGTAGCATCTTGTTAAAGGCACTGCGTTCTGGATCGTTCTTGATTGATTCTTTTTCGATAGATTCAATCTCTGAGAGAATACCTCTGAAGTTGAATTGTTCGGTCAGGTTATATATTTCATCATGTGCTTGTTCTTTAGAGAAATTGAGAATAGTATAATTATGTTTTAGAAAGGGTATGTCTGCGTATTCCTTGAAAGATATGTCATTTTTATCGATGATGTATTTGTCGTAAATGTCTTTTGATTCTTCTACTGGCTCTTCATCATCTTCGCTTGCCTCTTCATCTGCTTCGCTTGCCTCTTCATCATCTTCTTCTTGCTCTTCTTCATCTTCTTCGCTTGCCTCTTCATCATCTTCTTCTTGCTCTTCTTCATCATCTTCATCCGCTTCGCTTACCTCTTCATCGCTTACTTCTTCATCATCTTCGCTTGCCTCTTCATCATCTTCGCTTGCCTCTTCATCGCTTGCCTCTTCATCGCTTGCCTCTTCATCGCTTGCCTCTTCATCTGCTTCGCTTGCCTCATCATCGCTTGCCTCTTCATCGTTTGCCTCTTCATCGCTTACTTCTTCATCATCATCGCTTGCATCTGAACCCTTGCATTGATCTTTAATGAGTTTTATGAGATCTTGGATATGTTCAGCCTTTGGGTCATGAATATATACTTGTTTATCATTAACCTTTATACTCATTGGATCATAATGCATATCATCGATATTGTTGATGATGATGAGCTTACGCTTGTATTGATTCATACTGGCTCTACAATAAATGGAATTTTTTCTAAAAATAACCAGGTTATACTTCTCTTCAGTAGCGATATTCTCTAAGAGAAACCAAGCTTCATCACCCAAATATTTAGACATATCGAAAAGTTCATTTTTCACATATTCATTTATTTTATCTTCTACATTTGTATATTTAGATACTAAGAAATTAGAGAATTCCACAATATCTCTATACTGTGCTGAAGATATGTTCTTTGATATTTCAAGTACTTTTTTTCCTAGATCTTTCCTGTATTCTTGTCCATAACTAGATTGCTGTTCAGAGGATAATTTCCTATAATTGTTAATGTTTGTAGCATATAAAAAAGAATGTATTAAACAAGTTCCATCACCCTTAACATTCGTTATGAACAAGTTCTGAATACCTTTATTTCTTGTGCTTTTAACGGTGTTCATATTATTTTTATAAAATATTTAATTTATTATCTGTTCTTTACTGAATGTGTCCCAATTTTCCAAAACATCGTCGATGATATTTTTGATCCTCCTGAAAGATTCTATCATTTCATCCTTGATCTGGAATTCATTCAACGATGACTTTATTTTTAAAATGATCCTCTTATCGAGTGGATGCGGAACAAAATAACCAACAAATGAAATGTCCTCACCCTCATTCTCTCTCACGTGAATATTGTATAAGAGTGCCTGTAGTAAGTTGCCAAGAGTATGATTTTCTTCATTGATCGTGATGTTATACACATCATCAGAGCTATCGATGCTGATCTTGTCATCTTCAAACATAACAAGTGTTTGAATCTTGTCTGACAAGATGCTCAATGCGTTATGCACGATAGTAGGAACACTCAGTAAGCACTCTGGCTCTATTTTGAACGTGAATTCATTTGGTTCAAGAAACTCATTGCGCTTATAGGCTCTTTGATAGTCAAGAGTGTTATATCTGGCGACTGCTGCGTCTTTAGATAATGTATTCTTATGTTTTTCAATGTATTCTTCCAGTTTCTTCTTGTTTTTTACTTCATCGATTTCGTTAAAATATGTGCAAAGACTGACAGAAGACCAGCATGCTGATTTTTCCGCAGTGCCTCGTTTAGCGATCATAGTTGCCTCCAATTTTGTTTCTTTATTAGCAGATGGTGGTAGCTTTGTAATTAAAATGTAATCACCAGTTATGGCGTTCTTGGGGAACATTCTCTCGCGTAATTTGTCATCAGTCTTACCATTTTTTTTAACGATGATGTCCTTAGAGGTCACAGTGATGCTCTTGTTAGACTCGTTTGTAATGTTGATGGAGAATTCATATTCGTTGGAATTCCAGTTTTTAATCTCATCATCCAAGACGTGAATTGGGATCATGCTGATTCTCTGAGAAAGAAACTCGTTGTGTAGAGGTGTATCATTTGTCTTGATATAAATGTCAGCTTTTTCAGGTTCGCGATTGTTAATATCAAAATAAAATGCCACAGTCTGGACGTCTGAAAGGATAGTTCTGCGCAATGAATTCACGATCGATAGGTCTATGTTAGAAATAGTGAAAGATGACACATTCTTATCTTTTGAATATTTTGAGAACATATTTTCTTATTATCAAATAATATAAAATTAAATTATTAAATCATTTTTTTGGTGTTTTTTTTATTTAAAAATAATGCACCTTTGAAAATCAAATGTCTGGTGTATTGTTCATATCAAATAAATGCCGCTATTGTATGGAATTGGTCCAGATAATAGATGGCATGTCGGAGATGAATTTCAAAATAGATGTTATCGACATCAAAAACATGCAGAAGTTACCTGGATTCATAGACAGAGTCCCTATGTTATTGATAGAAAAAGAGAACAAAATTGTTCATGATGAGGAACTGTTTGAGTTTGTAAAGAAATGCAAGAAGACTATAGAGCCGTTCATGATAAACGAGATGTGTGGTCTTTCTGATAGGTATTCATTTATGGGAGAAGAGGAAGAGCAGAAATTAGATCATCAATATGTGTTTTTGGAGAAAGGGGATCCTATCATTACCAGCAACACTATGAGTGATGAGGACAGTAAGAAAATTGTAGATTATGAAAGGTTTATTGAAGACAGAGATAAGGATATAAATACTATATTTAACAAACAGAATCCTGCCATTAAAACGCAAAACTAATTTAAAATTAATTACAAATAGTCATATTAAATGACATACGCAACGATGACAGACATCAAATGGATTGAGTGCTTTAATAGCAAATTTGATGAGTTTGTTAAAGATTTAATTCAATTGTATCCAGATGATAAGGATTTCAAGCTTTTGAAGAACAGCTTTAGTCTCTTAAAGATGGCTGACATGAAGAAACCGTATGCGTTATTCGCCTTATACAGCGCCGACTATGAGGAATTTGTTATGAAAAGAGATGAGAACTTCTTTCTTAATCACAACTTTAGAGATATTGTCGCGACTGAAACGAACTTTACAGATGAGTTGATGATGAAGCTTAAGTCTTATTGGATGACAATTTCAGAGGATAATAAGGAGATCATCTGGAAGTATTTGACATTATTTTATCAAATTAAGAAGAAACTTAGCGGTGGTGGCGGAAATTAAGCTCAAAATAAGTATTTAAAGATTTGCACACATACAGTATGAAAAAATATGACAACCCTTGAAAATCAAATTGTTTATGTTTTTAACAAATTTACTAAATCGTTCATTCGCGAGATCAAGAAAGACAGTGATGAGGTGAGGCAGATCTTAAAGAAAAACTATATTTGTTTTGATAAATCTACAGATACATACATCAAAGACTTTGAGAGAGCAACCGACAACGACGTTCTTAGGGAATTGTTTGAGAGTGAAAATAGTGTCATTAAGGACAATGAAGTGGTTGCAGAGGTGGAGGTTCTAAAGGATCTTAAGGTTGGTAAGATAGATAATGATTCTAAATATTATTACTTGCATTTGTTCTATCTATTGTCTCAGTTATATAAACAGGCTACTATAGAGACAACTGACACCAGTCTTAGAGGTGGATACAAGGCGATTCTTGTGTCTATTCTGAAGATTATTAACGGTGGTTATGAGACTGATGAAATCTTGGATGAGATTTATGATGATAGATATAGAATCATGATGAAGCGTGTGGCTGATATGAAGATAGATAGCGGTGTTGATGAAAGTGCTTCTGGTGGCGGCGATCCACTCAACATGAACATGATTCATAACACTAAGATTGGGCAACTGGCTAAGGACATTTCAAGTCAAATCGATGTGTCGTCCATCAACCCTGAGAATATAGGCAGCATGAACGATCTATTCTCAGGTGAGAATAACGCGATGAGCAGCATCATTCAACAGGTGAGTGCTGTGATGTCTGAGAAGATAAAGAATGGTGAAATTAACCAAGAGGAACTGATGACCGAAGCGTTATCTATGATGGGTAGTATGCAGAACACTGATATGATGGAGTCTATGATGGGTATGATGAAGGGAATGAACACTAAATGATGATAATGATAATCATATAAATCGAACAAAAATAAATATCTTGTAATTTTTTAATATAGATGACACCAGGTATATGGTTCATACATCCTATTGATTTTTTTAGATTCTCTAAACTATTCGAAATATATCCTTCAGAGGATTTAGATTTAGATCAGAGACTGAATGCCTATCTTAGGCTATCGTTATACGCCGCTATAGTATATTACGCGATATTCCAAGACGTAAAAATTTTCAGTATTGTAGTCATCGTGATGATATTAACCTTTGTATATTATACAATTGTTCGCGAGAATTACATGCAATACGATATGTTAAAGGCGAAAGATGGTGGAGAAAACGAAGCTCGTGAGCACTTCAAGGGCAACACTGCTTGCGAGTATCCAAAAGATAACAATCCCTTTATGAATGTTTTGATGAACGAATATGTTGATAATCCTGAAAGAAATGAAGCGTGTGATGTTGATAATGTGAATGTCAAGGAATTAATTGACGCTAAGTATTATAATGAGACGTATAGGGATATTGATGATGTGTTTGATAAAAAGAGTTCCTTTAGAAACTTCTATACTATGCCTAATACGACTATACCCAATAACCAGGAAGATTATGCTAAGTGGTTATACGGTATTAAGGAGAAAACGCAGAAGGAGGGTAATGGAGACAGAAACAAACTATTTGCAAAACATTATTAATTTCTAAATTAATAATAAATAACTGTAATGAAATCTCTATTTAAAAACAGAACCAGATTGCACGAAGATGAATGCGACGTTGAGTCTAAGGACTTACATAACGATAACATATACTCGTATAGAATGTTGAATGTTTTTCAAACAAATAAGAACACTGAGAAGGAGTGCGTGGATAATATGAATAATCTTAGAGAGTTCTCTGTGAATAACCACATGAATATCAAGGATGGTATCGGATTTACTAATGCGTGCCACGTGGATAATGACTCAGAGATGAGAAACAAGATGCAGATGACCAGTGACAGAGAAAAGCAGCAATTAACCACCAGAATGTTTCAAGGTGGTCCAAACATCAACAAGGGTGGCTTCGAGGCTGAGACGGATTCGAAGATGACTCAAGGAGATTTCTCTGTGAGAAGAGACTATTGCGACATCTTGTCTGAGAAAACGTTCGATAGATTCGAGCCGATGAAAGAGTGTATGTTGAAGAACATTCAGAATGATAAACACCTGATTCCTGAATGGCGATGGGGTGGTGAAGGAACCAGAGATGTCCTCTCTCAAAGAGATTTCCTTGAGAACAATGGCTATATGTTTGATGGTAATGTATGGAAGAAACAATGCAAGTAGAGGAGCGGTTCTTTTGAGATTTGGTCTAAAGTATTTTTTATATTTTTATATAATTAAAATGAGTTCAAATAGATTGAGCTATGATGATTGTTCATATAAACAATCTTTAAAACAAAGTGTGGGTCCAATTAATCATATGTTAGATCCTATTCGATTCGAGCATGTAAATAAGTGCAGAATGGAGTTGGGAATTGTAGGAGGCACTAACGTATCTCATAACAAATCTAATCTTGTCGATGTTGAGAATGAACTGCGTGGTCAAACCTTTCCATCCACAAAGTGTAACGCTCACAAATATAACCCACATAATAAGGGAAATAAGGAATACATCAAATGCACAAGCCATACGCCAATTAGCGATGATAAGGTGCACTTGAAGTCTTGCCAGATGTTCTCTTACAATAGTGTGCCAAGACCACCAAAAATGGATGCCTTTAATTGTGGAAAATAATTTTTATAATATATATAATTAAATAAATAGGTGATAATGAGTTTTTCCAGATTAAATTATGATTCTTGTGCTTATGATAAATCCTTGAACGAGTCTGTCGCGATAGGAAATTACATGCTTCAACAACCTAAGAACAACTGCAACGAGAGTTTCTTTGAGTCTCCCTACGTTCGTCTGAATAGAAGTCAAGTAGCTACATGCACTGATAGACCAATGATTGATGTGGATTCTGAACTGATGGGATTAAAACGAACCGCATCTAAGTGCCCTAAGAGTGATTTTCCAGAGTGTAAAATGAGCCAATTGAAGACAACTGAGCGTTCGCAATTCATGTCTCCTGAAGATACGAAGATTAGCAACCCTCCATGCACTCTTAGAGGCACTGGTTGGAACAGATGGGAGTGGTTGTGTGAAGACCCTCAAAAATATGCGTTAGTTCCTTTCTTAACCATGATGAGTGATAAAACCTTAGCTAAGGATAACCATAGACCTATGATTCCTGACGTATATGATAAGACTAACGTGATATCTGAAGATATGTCTTGTATGATAAACTCTAAGGAATTATCTGGTGAGGAAACTCCCTTTGTTCATTGGAGATCTTGTTCTGAAATTAAAAAATATTAATTAACGCGATATGCTACATGAAAAAAAAATCTCCTCATTAAAGTAAATGAGATATTTCACTATTCAAGGGTCTGGAATCAAATTCATGGGTGGTAGATATGCTGCTAAAGACGATGTTGTTTCTACTGCTGCCAAGAAGGCTGGTGCTCGCCTTTACAGAGAACTAAGTGAGGACCAAATCACTTCAAGAGAAAGCAGAAACGTTCATGGTATCAAATTCATTCTTAGAGAAACTACCAAGGGCTCTAATAAGCAAACCTACTATTACAAAATTGTAAGGATTCGTCTGCCAGAGACGAAAACAGTTAAAATCGGCAACACTACCGTCGAATACAAGTTCAAGTTTGAACTCAAAAGATGTGATCAATCTTCGGTCGAAAAAGAAATGGCTTAAATAAGTCGTAAGTAATTTTTTGATTTTAGGGGGTGGTTAATTGAGTGTCGTCATCAGTGTCGTTGTCATTGTTGTCATCATACATATAGTTATTAGTCATATAATCATAAATATGTCGTAACGTAATATTACATTGATTATTTTTTATAAATGAACCCAGTTCATTTGTATTAATCCATCGGGTTTGTCCGATTTCTTCTGTATCACTTGGGTAACAAGTTCTTACATATATACTATCTGTTGATAGTAGAAAGAATATTTTGTTTTTAATAATTACGGAGCTTTCACCACCGTTGATTTTTCTGTATTTTTTCCTGTAGTGCTTTAAACACACTCCTGTCTCTTCGAGCATCTCTCGAGAAGCACAATCATAATAGAGTCCATATTGTTTTTCTTCATCGAACATCTTTCCTTTAGGAAAACCCCATTTCTGAGAGATATTTTGATAGACGATGAGCAGCTTTGAAAAGTTTTGATTGAATAATATGATACCACATTCATTTACATATTTGAGTTGATTTACATTTTTTAATTTGTTTCTTTGAATTTTAATGTTTTTGAGCATATTATCTACAGAATATTGAGGTGATGAGTGTGTAGCATTTTGTATTTTATTCCAATAATCAGTATTATGTTGTTGAGGTTGATAGCTGTAGCGAGAGGGATGATTTACAATAGCGCACATTGTTTTACACTTATTTACAAATGTAATGAATACTTACAGATAATATACTTTTCATCAGGTTTAAATAGATATCATTTTTTTATATCTATAATTAGAAATGAAATTTTTGATTGTTGTGCTTATGTTATACATATTTTTAAATGTGCTTCGATCAAAAGAACACTTTAAAGACAATTTTATTAATTCATACTTCAATGATACTCCTGAACAATTTAAGATGAATGGTGCCAAGGTGAATAAAATAATGAGTAATGAGATGAAAAGACGTTATAAATCTCCAAAAATTATATTAAGGAATATCAAAGATAAAGGTAAGATGAACAGAAATCCTGAGCCTTATATGTATAGTTATTTAACTGGTGAAAGGATGCCCATCGAAGACTTCACACATACGAATATGAAACCTTTCTTCGGCGGCAGAATGAAACAGAATATGGACTTTGAAATCAACGACTCTAAGCTCGAAAACTTTACGGGTGTTGAAAAGAACAGACCGAAAAAGACAAATGAAAAATGCTTCAACGACATTCATAAAAACGTGATTGATAATAAATTAGGCTACGTAACTCAGTTTGAAAGGATGCAAGGTTCCAAGATTCAAAACAATGTGACACCTTCTGAGCAAATAAGAGTTGGTCCAGGTTATAGCAAGAATAAATATGAAAGTCAGCCATCAGGTGGATTCCAACAATCCGAAATGATTAATAGCGCAAATATGTATAAAGATATAGACGAACTTCGCGTCAAGACGAACCCTAAGGTAACCTATGGAGGCGTCGTTGTGGAAGGTCATAAGGAATATTCGCGTGGCGAGGTTAATGAGGTTAATAAGAACCGTGTCGAAAGATTCTATGAGAAAACTGAGGCGGATTTATTTAAGACAACGGGAGCCTACACAAAAGAGAGCATGAAGCCTTGTCAGGATGTTAAGAAAACAGCACGCCAAGACACAACGCAAGAATATAAGGGTGCTTCTTATGATCCCACTAAATCTGTTTATGATGATTTTAAAACATCTGGACCTATAAAGAAGAATTTGTTAGATGAATTCGGTTTCAGAAACGCTAATGTATCTGATGGTCAAACAACGAATGAAGATTACGGTCGCAAAAACGTCATGGTGTATCAAAATGAGCGCGACATCACAACGACTCAAACGCGGTCGGGGAACATCACGACGCTCATCAAATCACTCATAACACCGATTCAGGATGTCTTTAGACCAGCTCAAAAGGAATATATGGTCAATAACGCTCGTGCTTTCGGTGGTAACATCAATGGACCTAATAAGCAAACTATATATGATCCTAACGGTATCGCTAAAACGACTATAAAGGAAACTACTATACACGATAAGACAACTGGTAATATGAAGGTTGTCCCTACGAGCATTGTGTATGATCCTAAAGAAGTTGCAAAGGTTACGTTGAAAGAGACAATGAAAGATTACGTCAATAATACCAACATCAAGGGTGCTATGAAACCGACTATATATGATCCAGATGATACTGCAAAGACTACTGTAAGAGAAATGACTGAGAATGCTGAGAGAGATGGTAATGTATCTGCGGTGCAACAAGGGGATGCTTATAAGACTACTGAATATTCTGCTAAGAATACGAATAAAGAGATGACGAGTGATAATGATTATTACGGTATGCCTGAAAATGCGGATGGTAATGGATATGAGACGGCGAATTTTGAGGCGAAGAATACTAATAAAGAAATGCTTTCTGATAATGATTATATGGGAGTTTCAAAGAATGATGTTGATAAGGCTATGTCGTATGAGGCTATTTATAACTCGGTCATTAATGATGTTAATGAGAGTTTATTACAAGGTCGCGAACCTACGAATTCATCAGTGAAGGTGGCGAATGGTAAGGATGCTATGAAAGTTACTAAGGAGAAAAATGATTGCCACCTGAAGACATATCGTTCAGTTAATAATTATGATAAGATAACTTCTGTGACACCAAGTAAGCAGATGATTAACATGAAACATACTAAATCTGAAGTTGAGTCTGATAGATTGGACAGAGTGTTAGTGGCTGAATTTGAGAAGAATCCTTATACTCAATCTTTACACTCGTCGTTCTAAGAAATCCTTTAAGTGGTTTTAGGCGCCGTTTGGTTTTGTATATTTTTTTTAACCCTACACAATAAACATGAAGATCAATTACACTAAGGAATTGACTGAAAAGTGTAGGCCAATTTTTAAACAGGGTTTTCGATATATATACAATCTTGCAAAAAAGAAGAATGTTATAAAGAAACACTTATTGCGTGATTTTCAAGATTGTTTAGAAAAGATACCTGGTTGGAATAGCTTAATTATCTCTAAAGAATTTGATAGATTTAAGGTTAATAGCAATTGTCAGTGGTTAGATAAATTGATTAATGCGGCATTTTTAGCTGAATTCGATTCGTCGGCTAAAATCAAGTTGGAAATCCCTAAATCGCAAGATTTTATCCACAGTTGTTATGTAGATATAGCGAGAAATGTATGGAAAAAGCCTCAAATGTTATATGATGGTTTTTCTAATGAACTCAGACGCGAATATGAGTTGGAGTTCGATGTGGTTATAAACAATAGTATAACGAATGTCATAAAGAGTATGCTTCCTATGGAGAAATTGGTCTGCGATTTTATCAAGAATTCTAATGAAGAAGCAGATGCAAGCGAAGGAGGTGCAAGCGAAGCAGGTGCAAGCGAAGCAGGTGCAAGCGAAGGAGGTGCAAGCGAAGCAGGTGCAAGCGAAGGAGGTGCAGGTGATGTATATAATTCAGAAGAGGATGATGATGAATTTAATGATGATAATGATAATGATGCAAGCGAAGTAGATGTGGAAGTTGTGGAAGATGTGAAAGATGATGATAATGATGATAATGATGATAATGATGATAATGATAATGATGATAATGATAATGATGATAATGATGATACACGCAAAGCATATATAGAGGTGATAAAATCTGAAAATGATGTTGATTTAAGCGAAGCAGTCCTAAATCATGATGATGAAGAAGTTGAAATAGTTAAAAATGTTGATGATGAAGATGATGAAGATGATGGAGATGAAGAAGTTGAAATAGTTAAAATTGTTGATGATGAAGATGAAGATGATGGAGATGATGGAGATAATGAAGATGATGGAGATGAAGATGATGGAGATGAAGATGATGGAGATGAAGATGATGGAGATGAAGATGATGAAGAAGATGAAAAAAATGTTATTATAAAAAAAACTGAAGATGATATAGTTGCTAAAAATAATAGTATAGACGATGAGAAAGTTGATGTCGCTGTTAAATCACCTGTTAGTATTGATGCACCAACTAAGATTATTCACTTGACGAAAGAAGAAAGAAAACAACGCAATAATGATAAGATTAAGAAAGTTCTTGGACTGGACATGGATTATCAGCAATTTATAAACACTAAAGACTACTTAAAGAAAAAACTACTGTTCAATACTACTGCGTCATTTTAATTCAATTAAAGTCCAGAACATATAATAAAAATGGCCTATCAAGACAACAGTCGAAAGAACACTTATCAACACGGAATAGCGCTTTTCATAGGGACGTGTATTTTAGTAGCCATTATCTACATTTTCTTTTTTGAGAACAATGATGTAGATGTGGAGGAGATGACAAAACATATTAATGTGGGAGAAGTGCCTTTCTAATATTGCGATTGCGGATATATGATTATATTATAATATATATCAATAGTAATTATTATGACAGGAAATATGAAGTTAGAACTTAAGAAATTTAATATAGCAAAGATAACTGATGATAAAGTAGTCGTGATGATCGGAAAAAGAAACACTGGTAAATCGTTCTTGATTAGAGATCTCTTATATCATCATACAAATATACCTATTGCTACAGCAATATCTGGAACGGAATCTGCCAATCATTTTTATGAAGAGATGATTCCTAAAATATTCATACACGAGGAGTATAAGAGTGAAATAGTCGATAACGTTGTTAAGAGACAGAAGTTAATTCTAAAGAAGATAAATAAAGAAAACGAAATGGGTAATGGTATGAATCGTTCAAAACTGGATCCCAGATCATTGCTCATCTTGGATGATTGTCTCTATGATTCGTCTTGGACTAAAGATACGAACGTAAGGGCACTGTTTATGAACGGACGCCATTTAAAGATGTTCTTCATCATATCCATGCAGTATCCCTTAGGAATTCCTCCGAATCTGCGCACAAACATCGACTTCATATTCATTCTTCGGGAAAACATCGTGGCTAATAGGAAACGAATATATGATAACTATGCTGGTATGTTTCCAACGTTTGAAGTATTCTGTCAGGTAATGGATCAATGCACTGAGAATTTCGAATGTTTGGTCATCGATAACACAACAAAAAGTAATAAGTTGGAAGATACAGTCTTCTGGTATAAGGCAGAGACTCACGGCAACTTTAGAATTTGCTTACAACAGTATTGGGACATAAGTAAAAACTTGATACCCGACGATGATGACGTGGATGATAACTATGATCCAAGTAAATTGAAAACGAAGAGTAATCGACCATCTATAAAAGTTAAAAAGACCAAAAGTTAATTAATATGTGATAATTTCATTAGATTCTTTAAGCATAGAATCGAACGTGGGAGCTGGTATATACTCATACTTGACCTTTGATTTCTTTTGTATCGTATGAATCTTTTCTTCATACACTCCTGAAACAATTAGAAACATGCTCATCAGCATGAAGATAAATATGACAATATTCATTATTACACTAAAGAAAGAGAATTTTATATATAATTATATTGAGCACAAGACACCTTAATCAGGTCTCCGAATTTGTATAGGCCATAAAAGCTTGGAAAGAATACGGATGCGACACCGTTTCCTACACTGCATGTAAATGCAATATATACTATTCTTAGCCATAATATTAATAAAACAACAAGCCAAATGATGGCGAATATCAAAAATAGAACATCATACCAAGTATTTACGACAGGTGCGGGCGTGGGCGTGGGTGTGGGTGTGGGTGTAGGTGTTACTTCTTCGGAAAATGTCTCTCTTTTCTTTTTTGTTAAAACTCCTATTGTTGCTAATTCAAAAAGCATTTATTATAAAGATAGAAAAAAATAAGTGAAATTTAGCATATTTTATTTACACATTTATGGCTCATTGGTAGTGCGCGGAATAGGCACATCATCCTCAATAGATTTCTTGATATCTTCAATAGAGGATCTCTCTATAGATTCAGCAAAAATATCAGCCTTATCTTTATCATGTTCTTCTTTAAGAGCTTCCTTCTTCTTCTTCTCGGACTCTTCAATGAGATTCTTCATTTCAGACTTTCTCTGAGCGTAGTGCTCATCCTTACTCTGAATGTTCTTCTCGTATTCATGCATGAGAGTGTTTAGTGAATCAACTGCATATTCTTGATTCTTAATGGCATCTGGGTTAGGAGACCAAGGACACCAGCAACCGACTTCGCACACATAAATAGAGAATTTATTGTTGTCAAGCTTCCTTAAGTGTTCGCATCTCAATTGTGCTTCATTCATAGACTCATACACGCCGCGAATTTTGATACCTCTGACGTTTGTTTGAAAGTCATATTTCTCGTTAAACTCCTTATCGAGAACTTGCTCGTTGTTAGTCACGAAAGATTTGAACTCTTCATCTACCTTATCAGCATCGAAGAGGAACCGATATTGTTCTTTAATGGAACGGATTTGTTCCTTCTTGTCGGCATATAGTTCCTCAATTCCAGCGAATAACTCGTTAATCTGCTTCGAGAAATGTTGGATGTAATTTTCGAAATAAAAGGTCTCCTTGCTCTTAATAATCTCCTCGGGACTGATAAACGACACGCATGCAAAGGATTGTCCTCTGATGACTGGGTCTTGTTCGAGAAGGTCTTTTTCGGTTGTAGGCAAAACCATTTTGTAATATTCTTTTTATACATCAAACTTATAATTCTTAAATAAATTTTTTCTGTATATAATATAAAAATGGAATCTCTTAGGTTTGATGTCGTCGAAGTGCTCATCAGAATTTTCAAATATATCCTTGAAGGTCTGGTTGTTTCCACAGCGGCCTTCATGATCCCTGGCAAGAAGAAGAATCTTGATGAAGTTGTTCTCATTGGTTTCATCGCAGCTGCGACCTTCAGTCTCCTTGACCTATTCGCACCATCCATTGGCATCAGCGCCAGACAAGGTGCTGGTATGGGTATTGGTGCCAACATGGTTGGTTTCCCCAATGCGCCAAAGATGCCTTAAATTTCTTTAAGTGTGTATATCAAATCAAATTAAATCAAATACTTCTAATATACTTCCATTCTAAGTCATCGCATATTTTTTTCCAAATCTGCTCCTGCTGGTGTAGTTTATCTCTGCTCTTTAATAGTGGAAAGTATTTAAGGTATTCATCTTGATTAAGTAACTGAATGAACTTGTGTATGACATAGGAATAAGATAAGAAGTTCTTCCTATTTAAAGGACTATATTTTAAAAAGGGCACCTGAATCTCTTTAAACATTTGCTTAAGCTTATCCTCTAACTCGGGCGATAGATGTGGATTCGGATCTCCTGTAATTCTGTTTAATATATAGGGAACATGTTCATAATACTTATTTATCTTAAGCTTCTTCAATATCTCTTTTATCTTCTGACGAGTGATATTCCTGGTATCTTCTATTCTCTGCTTCTTAAGTTCTTTCAAGATGCTTTCGAATACTTCATCGGGAATATCGGTGGTCTCTTTACCTTGAATCTGATTTAGCCATTCTGTATAGTGATTGATTCGTTTATACGAGAAATAACTTATTTCTTTAGGGGGATCTTTATAGGAAGGTTTCTCGTTGTCTGTGATGACTTTCTCTACAGTGTTGCACTTCTCGCAACAGAATATGCTGTCATTGACGTAATAGTATAGGGTCTCTTCACCGCAAAACTTGCATATATTAGGGTTGATGGTGTTGGCGCTATTATCTATGTAATTATTATCTGTATAAGACAGATATTTATCCAACAAGTGTGCTCTATTATTTTCGTAGATGCTGATGTCCGCCGTGGATTTATTAGCGTTAAAGAAATCTATGACGGATTTTTTCTTACCTTGAGTGTTGTTAATAGGCTTTATAGTCGTAGCGTTATTTATGGAAGTCTTACTATTAGTATCTAATAATGAATAATATTCAAATAATACGTCACCGGTGTTTATGAAATAATTGACTTCATCCATATTAGTGCTGATGGTATTTATCTGTTGTTCTAAGGCGTTTATTTTATCCTTGAGAAGGATGATATTATGTAGGTCTTCATCTGTAAGTTCTTTCTTTTCCTTAGAGATTATTACGGAGTAAGATTCATTCAAATCCTGAAGTTCGGATTGATATTGGGCGAGATTAGATTTATTTTCCTGGAATTCATCCATCTGGGTTTTGTGTCGTAAATCTAATGTTTTAGAGGTAACTTTATAATTACATTGTCTTTTTTGTTTATCCTTAGTCATCCACTATTTAATATCCCTGCGTAAAATAAATTTTAAATGAAATTTTTTTCTTGCTATATATTAAAAACAAAATGGGTGGAGGACTTATGCAACTCGTTGCCTATGGCGCTCAAGACATCTACCTTTCCGGAAATCCCCAAATCACTTTCTTCAAGGTGGTATACCGCAGACACACCAACTTCTCTATGGAAGCCATCGATCAAACCTTCAACGGTAACGCTGATTTTGGCAAGAAGGTGACCTGCACCATCTCCAGAAACGGTGATCTCATCCACCGTGTTTATGTTCAAGTCTCTCTCCCTTCTCTATCAACTGACAAATGGGTTGAATGGGTTGGCCACAAGCTCATCAAGTCTGTCGAGATCGAAATCGGTGGCCAACGCATTGACAAGCACTACGGTGATTGGCTCCACATCTGGAATGAACTCTCTCAAACCGAAGGTCACTGGGCGGGTTACAAGATCATGGTTTCTGGTGCCGATGAAGATGATTTTAGCGGTGTTCTCTCTCACCCAGGTGATGATACTCCTGTTACCGGTGCTGCAAGAACTCTCTTCATCCCTCTTCAATTCTGGTTCTGCCGCAACCCTGGCCTTGCTCTTCCCCTGATCGCTCTTCAATACCACGAAGTCAAGGTGAACGTTGAGTTTGCTCCTGCAAACGACTGCAGATCTGGAACTGCGGATCCGGCACCATCTTTCGTGTCCGCCACCCTATATGTCGATTACATCTACCTCGATACCGATGAGCGCCGCCGATTCGCTCAAGTCACCCATGAATACCTCATTGAGCAACTTCAATTCACCGGTGACGAGAAGGCTCAATCCAAACTCAAGCTAAACTTCAACCACCCCGTTAAGGAGCTCATCTGGGTTGAGCAACCAGCCGATGCCAAAGTTGGTGAATACGTCACCACTTACAACGAAGCCCACATCCAACTCAACGGCCACGACCGCACCTCTGCTCGCAAGGCTCCTTATTACCAACTCGTTCAACCATACCAACATCACGAGCGCGTTCCCACTGATCCCAAACAACCCATCAACGTGTATTCCTTCGCCCTCAAGCCAGAGGAACACCAACCTTCTGGCACCTGCAACATGTCGCGCATCGACAATGCTACCCTCAACCTTGCTGGCGTTGACTCTAATAACACCGTGAAGGTGTTCGCGGTGAACTACAATGTTCTCAGAATCATGAGCGGTATGGGTGGTCTCGCATATTCAAATTAAATGCCATACATTTTTTAATTGTAAAATATTAAATTCTTACTTTCTTAATTGATAATATTAAATTTATCAATTTTTCACTTTTTGGGATTCATGAGATTAGCAAATAAAAAAGTGATTTAAAGTTAGATTACATATACATAATCATAACACAAAAACTCGCGCCATGAACAACCCAACATTCACAATCATCAATCCAGAAAGGAGCCATAACCGCTATGCTGCTCCTAATCAAATCACCAAGATCGACAATCCTGCAGACGGATCTAAGATCTGCTTATTAAGAATTGGAAAGTTCGACCATAACATGATCGACGAACAATTCATTGAACAAATTTTAGAATTGTCTTGGCATGTAACTGTGTCAGGATACACTTCACACACAGTAACACAAAAATCTGAAGAAAAATATAACTTTGGTAAAAAAACAGTATACTTGCACGAGTTTGTCATCAAATATTGCGCTAAAATCGATAATCCCGACGATTACGCAACAATTGACCACATCAACAGGTGCAAATTCGATAACCGTATTGAAAACCTAAGATACGCTGATCAATCTATGCAGAACTTTAACATCAACAGAGTTCGTGAAGGAAATACTCACGAAGACTTGATGAAACTTGGAATTACAACTTATCCCACATACATATCTTTTTCAGATTACGATAAAAGATTCGTCATCGAGAAACACCCTCTTCTTGCCAAAATAAACAAACGCCAGATAAACGGCACAAGATCTGGCACTATTGTTCAAAAGTATTATGACGTTCTAAACAAAGCTCTGGCACTTCAGGAAGACGCCGATGCTCGTGATAATACCAGCGCTGCTACTCGTATCAAAGCCAATATCATCACCCCAGAACAATACAACAAATTGCTACCAGAGTATCATCTTGTAAATACCTGTCTTGGAGCAAATTACTTCAGACTTGATTACAAAACAGATTACAATGACATGTATGAAAAACATAAGCATATCATTGAATGCAGCATGAACATCGTCACAAAATATACGAACACCAAAGAAGATGATGACAAAGACAAAACTAAAGACAAAACTAAAGACAAAATTAAAGACAAAATTAAAGAAAAACAGACTCTCATTTACAACGCTGACGTTCTTCACGAAGATGGTGATTTCATATTGAAAAAGAATATGATCCCAAAATACGTTAGTTTCATAAAGGAATCTAAGACAAGAGGCTGTAAATTCACCTATGATAAAAGAGAATCAGATGGAACCAGAACGAGGAAAGAACTCAGCACTGGAAGCAAGACTGTCACATTAAAAAATAAATATGAAGATATGCAGAAGGCTTTGGAATCAATGACCATCAAAAATGAAAATGAAAATGAAAATGGAATTACGAATAATTGATAATATCAAATTTATCAATTTATTACTTTTTGGGATTCATGAGATTAGCAAATAAAAAAATGATTTAAATTTAGATTACATAATCAGAATACAACCCAATATTCACAATCATCAATCCAGAAAGGAGCCATAACCGCTATGCTGCATCCGTTTTTGAAATTTTAGTGTTCCAAGTACCAAGAACCGATTAAAAATACTAAAAATACGTTGGCATACATCTCACAACCTTCGTCGCCACTTTTGTAAGCACAAATCCGTCATGCTGTCCCGTTCTCAAACTAATATTCTTGAGCGGATTTCGGCCGACGCGACCGCGGCCCTGAAAGAAGATGGAGACAGCTCGTTTCGAGCTCGCATCAACTACGCGGTGAAAGAAGGTCGCTTGGGCGCGGAATACAAGCGTCGAACCGAGGCCTGGTTTCCCGGGGCTCTCGAGGACTTGCTCAATCGCATGCGCAACAACATTCCCCAAACGTACGTCGATTGGGAGGCGTACGTAGACGCCGTCGAAAGTTGGGAAGAGGCTGAGGAAAAGATCGGGGAAAAGCCAGATGAAAAAGATTTCGAATGGCAGAAAGTTCTCGAGTTCGGCTTCGGCGACCTCGGCAGCGTCTGGTTCGACGTCGACCTCACCGGCACCGTCGATGGGCAACTCGTCACGAAAACAACTCGCGTCACGCTCAGTTCTGACGAGCGTCCCTACGACATCATCCTGGATGCCACCTTCGACGAGGTTTTCTAACTCGTTCGACTAATGTTCGTGCTAATGTAACGTGTAAAAAGCTTGTAGAAGCATATTAATATAATTATAAGCACAAATAAATAATGGTAACCTTTTGAATTTTTTCCGATACGAATCATTAATATTCTTTCGACATGGACCCTGTAAACTATATTAAAAATCAAAATGTATGTGTTATTAACTCAATGTTTGGATTGAGTATCAGGTAATTATCAAATCTCATTGGCTTACTCGCAGAATGATATTTATCTATGAATTGATCACAAATGTCTTTTTTTTCAATTATCTCATCATTTAAAGGTAACACTTTAGGTGCGAGATTGAAATATGACGCTTCATCAGAAAAGCTCGAATAATATGTTCCTATTATGACCTCGCATCGTGAGAGAAGCACGAATTCGACCACACTATTGATCATAGACTCATCCTTAGACCTGTCGTTATTATCCGCCAGATTTATAACCCTCACCTTCTGATTACAGTAGTTATCATTAATATATTTTTTGTGATATAAAGAGTTAGATATAAAGAAACTATTCACCTTACATCTTTTGATGATATTCTCAAACTCAGAAAACGGAGAATTTACCGCAAAGTTTATCAGTGGATTTGCGTTGATGTCAGCCTCATCAGTTTCTTTCACAGGGTGTCTGTAATGAATGCCCACAGTCGGCATATCTTGGAATTCCTCTAATCGGCTCATTATTAAATCGCTCCAAACGATAGATTTAAAAAAAGCCTTTTTCTGCTTTAAAAATTCTGTATCAGTCAAAGTGTTATGCTTATGTTCGTGGCCACCTTCTAAGACTAATGTGCTCTTTGCGTTGGCTTCGTGCTTTAATCGAGACAGTATATCGTTTAAATGAATGTGTCCATAATACAATAGGCCATCTCTTGGTGGAAGTTCGTCTATAAACTTCATTTTTCCTAAAGATTTAAAAACAGTTGCCGCAGAAATGTTGCAGTCCGTCGTGTTCTTCCATAAGACTTTGACATTTTTAATCTTAAGCTTTCTTGCAATGCTTTCTACGCTCGCAAGGAACTTCAATCTGTTAGCAAAACCACATATAGGTATGACTATTATCGTATCTATAATTTTGTTATAAGAGTTCATTAAATAATATAAGGTTTTTCTGTGTTTAAATAAGTTTGAAAATCATTTAAAAAAATAATGTATTCTATGATATATAAGACACTCGTATAATCTATAACTTACAATTACAATTACAATGATGAGCAACAACACTGAAGATGAAGTCCCTTATAATCCAAACAATGTCAAGTTGGAGAAGGAAGACTTAGAGATTCTTTTACAACAATTTGATACGAAGACATTCTTTGATATCAATTTTTATCGCCGCGCATTTATTCACAAGTCGTATATTACAAGGAAGAATGATAACTTTAAAAGTGGTAATCTGAACTGTCCCGACAACTGCATGCCTCTTCAAGAAGAGTCCAGCGAACGCCTCGAATTTCTTGGTGATTCCATTCTAAACTTAACCGTCGCTAAATATGTTTTTGAGCGGTATCCTCAGATGAATGAGGGTTTTCTAACAAACATGCGGACTAAACTGGTTAATGGCAAGATGTTAGCTTGGTTAGGGTCAAAGCTCAACCTCGGTAAATACGTTATCATTTCAAAACAAATTGATGAAAACAATGGAAGACAAAATAAGAATATTTTAGAGGATGCGTTTGAATCCTTTATAGGTGCGATTCTCTTAGACAACGATGCAAAGAATAATAATGGCTTTCAAGTCGCAGAGAACTGGATCGTCTCAGTCATAGAAAAGTTTGTTGATTTCTCTGAACTCATCCATAAGACTGAGAACTTTAAAGACACGCTCATCAAGTATTGTCAGCACACGTTTCAATGGATTCCTAAGTTTTATGAGATAAACATAGACGAGGTTTATAATAAAAAGATTCATACCGTATGCGTCAAAAACGATGCAGGGGACATCATTGGGATCGGTAAAAACATTAATAGAAAATCAGCTGAAATTGATGCTGCAGAGAAGGGATTACACTTTTATGGTTACTTCAAACTTAAATAAGTTTTTATAATCAGTCTTAGGTTTGCGATTCATGATCTCCCAGCGTGTCGGTTCATGGAGCCATTTGATATCAGTCTCCATTGTTTGTCGTATTATCGCACATTATTAATCCTTTAAGTGGTTTTCATAATTTTTTTATTTCATTTTTATTTTGATTGTAATTTTGATTGTAATTTTGATTGTAATTTTTACTTAAAGATATAGTTTGGCAGTCGTAAAAACGCACTCTTCAGTCTTTGAAGGAAGACATGAAATATAACTACAAATATATCTTATTAATCTTATTCATGCACCTGGTGGCGGAGGTCGTGATGTTCAGTTGCGAAATATGGTATTACAATGTTTGTTGTAAAAACTTTCAAACATTCGTCATCATGAAAAGCACTACCATGTGTAAAAAAATGAGATCCATAAACTATTACATCGACATAAAGAAAATATTTACGAACATACTGTCATGATCTTAAAGTGCTTGTAGCCTCTACTGGAGTGCTTGCAACCGCTACTTGAGTGCTCGCCGCCGCTACTGGAGTGCTTGCAACCGCTACTGGAGTGCTCGCAACAGCACTTGCAAGAGTGTTGGCTACTGAAGCGGTAGCATCTTCAGGCTTCTTATCTTTATTCAACAAACTATAAATATCACTGGTTTCCATCAAGAAACTCAGTTTAGATTTCAAGTTTTCAATCTCGATGTTCATCTTAGCATCCTTCGAGTCTGTCACAGTTTCTATGTTGTCGAGCTTGCTGAGAAGAGCTTTGATGTTACCTACGTTTATCTCGTTATTCACATTAACAACATTCGAGATCCTAGCGTTGAGTATATTTAATTTCTCAGTCATTTTCCTAATGTTTTCGTTATACTGAGTATCCATCTTTTTAATTTTTACAACGTTAATCACAATCAGTGTAAATATAACAAGGATACACAAGACAAGGATGATTAAAAGAAGCATCGTGTATTTATATTATAAACAGGTTAAATTTTCAATAACTATCAAATATCACTGTCATCATCGGACTCATCAGTATCATCATCATAATTCTCTACAAAGTTTCTAAACGAATTCCTATTTGATTTCAGCTGTAGTAACTGCCTCTCTGTGTTGTATTGATCATCATTTATGTTTTGTTCCTCTCGTTCTTCATCAGATTCAACATTATCAAATTCAGTATCCATAAAACCCAAATAATTAGGATTATAATTAGGATTCAATTCGTGTATCATCTTTCCCGCATCCAACCTCTTGGGATTTAACATCTTTACTGAAAGAATAAAATGCACATCGACTCCCTTAAAATCCACTAATTTTCCATCAGTTTTCCTTTCAAACTTGAAGTATAACTTTGATAACTTACCAATAGGATGAAATTCCTTATAAATAACAGAGTAAAACTCAGTGTCTGTGCGCACATAACCAGACTCATCAATATTGAACAATGCAAGTCCAGGAGATGCATCATTCACGTCATAACTCCCTCTGATGTGATTTTCGATCTCAGGACAACGTAAGAGAACATAATTTTCAGTGATCATATTTAGAACACCAGGGGGAACCATCCTAAATTCCATGTCCGCATAACTCTTTTGCCCATCCATTATGCTATCAATCGATATTGTTATTATTTCATTCCGATGTTTCACATAATTTAGAGTATATCTACCGCTTTTTATTTGAGTAAAGTTAAAAGGATTCATATTATGAGAAACATCATATTCTAAGAAATACCCTTCAGATGTCTTGTAATATCTACACTGAATAAAATATTTATTAACATTATCATTATTAATAAGAAGCACATATATATCCTTATCTATATCATCTTCTATTGGATCAATAAGCCTAAATTTCATTTTGTGAATAAACAAATCCTCCTCAATTGATAATTTAGAATTTTCATATATCATAGTGGTTGGCTCGATGAAGGTTGTGGATGTCTCGGAGACAAAGAAAGACTCAAAGGGAATATCCGCATATATCTTAGAAGAGTCCATGAGATAGTAATAACTCAACTTTACAGTTACATTATTTTTATCACTTATCAATGATGATAAATTTTGCATCTTAACTTTATTCTTAATCAATGATGATTCTAATATACTATTTATGTTGCCAACTTTGACATCATTGATGGAAATACTCTTGATTAGTATTCCAGAATTTATAGTCTTATTATCAATTACTATTGTGCATTTAAAATCATCATCAACGATTACATTATCATAAACAGTCTCTTCATAAAGAGCTGTGTCAGCCAAAACATCATTAGTTGTATCTGTAATGTTCATTATAAACAACTTGGATTCCATTTTAAAGAACTGCTCTTTTGTTAAGTAGCCTACCTCATCTGGAAGCGGTGTTAAAGTAAATCCAAGAGTCTTAGCGAGTGTAGTTTTTGAAACATCTATGATGAATGCACTGGAACCACTTGTAAGCCTTACATAACCCTTAGCTGCGATGTCAGTGTCTGTCTCAGAAAGTTCCGCATTAGCCGTAATAGTGAATGTTGGATCTAATGAAACCATCTCACTCGTTAAACCAGAGATGAGCTTCTCACCAGTATTGTAATCATTAACAGATGCGTTAAAATCTGTGAAATTGATGGTATTACCTTTTTTAATGCATATTCGCATACTGTTGTTATGTTTATCGACTGTGAATGTAGTTCTTGGAATGGCGGCATTTAAAACTTCTACTCCATAAACGTTTTTAAATGGCTCAGGAAATTGTAGTTCAAATTCAGATGAGTTTCTCCATTTATTCTTATCTCTTTTATTAGAGTCAATTAATAGAACGATGCTTTCTTTCGTGCTATTCTCATACAAATATTGGATATCTTCAATAGGCATCCTGATTTATATATGAACGTTTTTATCTTTTAAATAAATAATGACTGCGAACCCTACGATGCTATGAAACATATAATCGGCTAAAAAAACTGATTTGATTTAAAATTTATACTCTCATATTATAAGATATATACAAAGATGACAAAAGATATATATACAGATGGATCCTGTTTAGGAAATCCTGGATATGGTGGATGGGGATTTATTGTTTATGATGGCACCGGTGAAATATTTAGACAAGCTGGTGGGAAGCAACTGACTACAAACAACGTGATGGAGATGACGGCTATGGATAAAGCATTGGCGTATGTTCTTGATCGCGAGGCTGATGCGCGCTTTACAATCTACACAGACAGTAATTATGTTAAGCTTGGAATGACAGTATGGATACAAAACTGGAAGAGGACAGGTTATAAGACTGTGGCTAAGACTGATGTGAAGAACAAAGAATTATGGATGAGTATAGATGCAAAATATCAACAGGTTAAAAACAGGATAAAACTTGAATGGGTAAAAGCGCATGAAGGTAATGAGAAAAACGAAGCTGTTGATCTATTAGCGCGAACTCAAGCAGAAAAAGCTAAAGAGAAAAATAGACGATGATCATATCAAATTCATTTTAATTTTTAAACGATCATCATATTAAATATTTTATGCTGTGAAAAAGTTTATTAAAAAATGATCCGCATTTTAATATTTTAACTTTAAGAGCTTTTGTATTCTATCCAGAATAAAAATGACTGAATGCAACATCTGTATTGAACCCTTCAATAAATCAACGAAAAAACCAATAAAGTGCCCTGATTGTCAATTTGAGATATGCCTTACCTGCACCAAGACTTTCTTCAAGAACAGCGAAAAATCATCACCATGTTGTGCTGGCTGTAACAAGATTTTCACTGACGACTTCATGCGCGAAAAATTCCCAAAAATATACATCAACAATGAACTTAAAAGAATTCTTGAGAATGTGTTGTTTGAAGAAGAGAAACAGTTGCTCCCCGCCACACAAGAACTCGCCAAATATGAGATGCATATCCGCACCGTTGAGGCAGAAGTTACAACTGATGACCTACGGATTGAAACACTACAAGCTGAACTTCTCACTTTACGCAGAACTGTCGCGATCAAGCGAAATAAGATACAACGATGGAGAGTCAATATGCAGATGACAAACGATAATAATAACAAAGAACAAGAAGAAACAGTTAATAATACTTGGATTAAACACTGCCCCGACAATGATTGTAATGGCTACCTTTCTACACAATGGAAATGCGACATGTGCAACATCAAGGTTTGTAAAGAGTGCCACGAACGCAAGGATGAAAACCACCAGTGTAACCCAGACAACGTGGCAACAGCTATTGAACTTATGAAGTCAGCTAAATTGTGCCCAGGTTGCGGCATCAGCATCATCAAGCAAAACGGTTGTAATCAGATGTGGTGCACCCACTGCAAAACCGCTTTCGACTGGACGACTCGTAAGATCGTCAATACAAACATTCATAATCCTCACTATTATGAATGGTTGCGCGATAATAACGGCAATGGCACCATTCAAAGGGAAATTGGTGATGTCATCTGTGGAGGATTGCCAAACGCACACGTACTCTATGATTTTATAAGTAAGATCCCTTGCATACAAGATTCATATATTGAAGCAAAAGAAAATTTATATATATTCAACAGACTTCTTCTTCATGTGGATGATGTAGAACTTAGAACACCTGTCGCAGATATAGTTAATAACGCAGACTTGCGTATCAAATACCTAAATAAGGAGATAACTCTTGAAAAACTAAAACAAATGTGCCTTACAAGACAGAGTAAGAACAAAAACAAGAAAAATAAACAGCTCATCTTTCAGACTTTGCGAGACGCAGGAACAGACATCATGCAGAATTTCATTTCAAAACACCTGCCAATAAAAGAGGCTCACAAACAATCACAAAATCTCATTGATTATATAAATCGCTCCTTCGAGATTATGTCAAAGAAATACTCTTGCAGCACCTTCATCATCGTAAGAAGAGCTGTAAAAAGATACACATACAATCGGTTACAAACACACGAATATGTTATTGACACAATGAAATACTAACTAATCATAAGATATTAAACAAATTCTATTAGACTTGATAAGCGTTTGCAAGTCTTTTTTTATCACTTCTGTGTTATCAAAGTTATCTCGCAATTCTTTTATCAATTCATTGAGAACATTATCAACTGAATCAGTTTTGAGAATAAAATCAAATATAATTTTAGTTTTTTTATTTATGACCAATTCAATCTTATTATATATTTTGCTATGGAAGAGTTTCTTTATTGAAGTAATCCTGGACATTTTTCGTTATTGGATCATATAATATTCTTAAGAGACATAAAAAATTAGTATCATTTTTATAAATCATTTTTATAAATCATTTTTTTCAAGAAAAGTTTGCACTACATATAAAATAAATATATTTACATATAAAATGGCTCTTTATTGTGATACTAACCTTATAGAGAAATGCGCCAGCTATGCGAATGATGCGTATACAAACTTGACCAAAGGCACCTTCATAGAGGATGCTAAGACAGATTGTCAGGCATTTGTAATACTAAATGAAGATGACATAATCATCACCGGTCAAGGCACCACCACTGTGACAGATTGGACGATTAACTTTCGCTTGTGGAGAAAGCGAGTTCCTTATTTAGAGAACACTATGGTGCACAGTGGTTTCATCAAACAATATGAATCCGTCAGAAATAGGATACATGATGAGGTTTCTAAACATTTACAGACTAAAAATATTAAGAGAATCATATGCACTGGACATAGTTTATTCGGCGCCATTTCAACCATAATAGCCTTAGACTGCGCTATAAAATACACTGTGCAAGTGTGTTGTGTTACTTTCGGCTCTCCAAGAGTAGGAAGCAGTGCTTTTGCCAAGTTATTCAATAAACTCGTAACGACTTCCTTTAGATGTGTGCGATATAAGGATCCGATAGTATTCACTCCGCTACCTGGGAGATTCAAACACGTTCGTGGTGGTATTCATTTTGGAAAGGATCTCAGTTTCAATATGCCACTTTATAATCCCATAGGTTGCAGTGTATCACATCATAACATGGAAGATTATCTGTTATTTATTCATAAAATTAATGGGATAAAACAACAAATCAATAATATTTTTGAACCAAGAGACAATGATAACTATGTATCCAGCGCCGATGCCGTTGCTCCCGCGAATGATGCTCCCGTGAATGATGCTACCGTGAATGATGCTCCCGTCAATAATGATGCTCCCGTCAATGACAATATAAATGATGACATGAGTGGTGACATGAGTGGTGACATGAGTGATTCCATGAGTGATTCCATGAATGACAATATACATGAGACTGTATTAGATAACGATGATCCCATAAATGATGACATTAGTGATTCCATGAATGACGATATAAATGAGATTGTTAAGGACTTATTAGATAAAGATGATCCCACAAATGATGCCATGAATGACGATATAAATGAGATTGTTAAGAACTTATTAGATAACGATGATGCCATAAACGATGACATAAATAACGTCATAAATGAAGCCGAAGTATGCCTAAAAATAGAAGACATTTAGACATTTAGATATTTATTGTATCATCAACTTATTAACCTTATTGAAGTGTTCGCTCACATTGTCATCATACTTTTTCAGATTTATAACTCTTTTCATCTCTCTTTCTTTTTCTCTCTTAACTTCCTCATCAATTCTCCTTCTGTCTTCACTGGATAACTCAAAGACTTGCGAACTGCGACTTCTTTCTATGTCATCCATGTTCTTATAGGTCTGTTTCTCTTTCATGTATCTCTTATCAACGAGTTTATTTGTGGTGTGTGCCTTCATATAATCGCAGTAGCTTATATTCCTGCTTTTGGTTGTGTCGCTGCTGAAATCATCTATCTTATCTACACCCAATTCGTTGAAAGCCAGGGACTTTGACATGGTGAGTGGTTCAGGTTCCTTATAAATGATTATCTCTTTGTTCATAGCCTCTTGGTTATCAAAAACAGTATTGAAGTCTTTGAAATTCTTTATACTCTTTTTAATGTCAATTTCATCTCTATGCTTACTCGACTGGGACATAAATTGACCGTAGCCATCATCAATAGCAGACTCGGTGAATCTATTCTCATCAAATATCTTATTAAATTTGGTATTAAACTCCTCGTCGTCAGCACCAAACTTGAAACTCACGTGCTTCGTCTTTTTGGTATTTTGAAATTGATGTCTTGATTCAGTCTTCAACTCGTGGAAGTCTTTATCACCTGATTCTGATTTCAGCTTTTTGTATATGGTCTTATAGGATTCGACGACGACATTGAACATTTCCTCATTACCGCCTTTATCTGGGTGTACCTTAATCGCAACTTGTTTGAAAGCATTTCGCAGCTGCTCGATTGAACAGTTTTTATCGACTTTTAATATCTTATATGGATCCATTTAGTTTTTGATTACATTTCTATTTTAAGTTTTTTTTAAGTAGATAAATATTAATATTCTATATAATATTAATGAATTCAATAACTTATTTATTTATAGCAACGATTATAACATTAACAATTGTAACCATGTATCACATTTCACAGACAAAGATACAAATACAACCACTCCGCAATGATGTCTTAGTCATCATATACGAGACTGATCTAACTAATGAACATTTAAAGACTTTTGAGAAGACACTGACACAGAATAAATACAGATATGAAGTTATCTCTGATACTAAGTGGAAAGGATTCGGTGGTAAGATAAAGAGACTTCAAAAGCATTTAAAGGGTCTGCACCCTGAGCAGATAGTGTTGATATCGGATGCTCGTGACGTTTTGAGTGTTAATTATGAATCATCTGAGTTATATAAGAAGATACGCACTGACGTCGATGAGAGTATCATCGTATCTACCGAGATCGGATGTTGTGTGGGTACGAGGTTTAAACCAGGTGAGTTTAGAACTGCTGAGGGTAAGGTGTTAAAGAGGACTTATGATGAGTCGCCTGAAACGAAGAATGCTGACTACGCTAAGGAATGGAAGGAAATGTTTATGAAACGTGCTGTTGAGAAGAACATCAAACATAATGTAAGTATATATCTTAATGCTGGAGTCTATGTGGGCAAAGTAAAGACACTATTGAGTATATATGCTTTGATGAATATCGCGGACAAAGATAATGACCAGTTGATCATGAGTGAGATATTTTATCATCATCCAAAAATGTTTTCACTCGATTACAACAGGAAGATATTCTCTAATAGTCATTTCTGGGATAATAGAAATTCTAAAGAAGGTTCAAAGGATTCAGGATGTTATTATGCATCTAAAGATGTGGGTAAAGATGGTAAAAGTATGATCGTAGATACGTATTTGAACTCTACACCATTCTTCATACATACTCCAGCTAAGCATTTCAAATGTTATGACTATGTTCATGATATGGTAAAAAAAAATTAAAATTAGAAATAGAAATCAAAATCTTATATTCTGGTCTGCGATGACCTGGAGAAGTACAAGAAAAACATGAAGTATATAGCGTACGCCATGTTGGTGAGAAGTCCCATACCCACCAGCCTATTATCCACCCATCCCACACACATATAAGCCTCGACTTTCTATTATATTTTTTAGTAAAATTACTCTTATCACATTCTTTAGAAAAAATCACAAAACCTTAAAAATTCTACGATGACAAACCAAATTACTCCGATACTGATTTCATTGAATTGAAAGACGTTTAAAACAGAAAAACAAAGTAGAAAAGTAAAATAACTATAATAAAGAAGAGATGTAAAAAGTCTTTTTTTTGTATTCAATATCTTTACAACGTTCTAACATCATCGTTATTATATAAACTTACATAATTGTTGTTGTTTATTTTTGTTATTTATTTGTTGTAATTACAAGCCATTATAAAATTGCTTGGTATCCATTGTTTAGAATAAACAGGCTTGTTATAGATTACTTTAAGTAGATTATGATTATTTTTTAATGAAAAACCAAAAATATATTATTAAACAGCGATATTCACCTTTTGTCTGCTGTCGGCATCCACATTCTTCGCTTTGATGATAGGCATCTGAATATCTGTCCTCGAACCGTTCTGATGAATTATTGGATTTTTCACGGTGTAAATATTCAATATATCTTCAGACAACTCACTCAAATAAGAATCAATCTGTTGTTGAATGGGAAACAATGATTTAGTCTTCAATATCTTTACAACAGCGGTATTAGATATTGCGTAACAGTGTAGCAAGATGAATCGCTTAACCTTCCTGTAATTGTTCATATTCTGACAATCTTTACAATGAAATCCAAACAGTATGATATCCCAGTCTTTAGGAACATCCTTCATAGACTTATGTATTTGTTCATTAATATCAACAGGAAGATTAACATCATCTTCAAAGATCAAGCCGTGAGCGTGTTCATTCTCAATAATATCTTTCCATACCTTAACATGGGATAAATAACAACCGATAGCGCCTCTCGTCAGCTGATAATGTTTAGATCTGAATCCAGTGGTCTCGATTTGTTTTAATTCACCTTTAGCAACTTCTGATAAAGGCACTTTATTGATGTCTATTTCACTACCGTCTACGCCGTTTATCTTAGAGAGACTTATATTCTTCATATCGGACTCCCTGTATGTCTTCATGAATCTCTCTAACCTGTCAGGGCGTCTTTCCAAGTTTATGAGATATGTTTTATCAAACTTAGACTTAGTCATGGGTAAGGGTTTAATAATTCTCGAATCCAAATAGAATATATAGGCTACGATCGCCATCACGATGATGCTAATCGCGGAGAATTTGATGACATCCACCATCATCATCATTATTAATATATTGGACACAAAAATAATAAGACAGCAAAGATTTAAACCATCATATCAACCGCTTTTTCATTGCCATTGCGATTAGTCTTATATTTAAATAATTTAACGAAAATAGGCCTACACTTTCGTAGCAGACGTATGACGTTATCATTCATTATCAATTGAAATTTGAGAACGATGTTTTTATGAACATTCCATGATCGAGAGAGATCAAATGCGCCCTCAGACTCTATGGAGACTTTATTGCCACTGTATAAGACAACGTCGTGTATTCCTCCGCATAACCATCTAATTATAGTAATACCATGCATAATAATGATTTTACCATCATCATCGAAAGTATTATCAAAAGTGTGTCGGATTTGGAACTTCGTCGTGCCATCAATCGATAAAACGACGCTACCTGCCTTAGACTTCTCTGAGATATGAACTTCTTTAACACTGGTCACCTCGTATTGCCCTTCTCCCTTACACGTTTTACACCTAATGTTATTGACCACAGAAAATCCTCTACCGTTGCACATTCCACAAGCGAAAAGAGGAATATTCAAATCAAATCCCATGCTATTACACACTAGACAAGAACGGATATTATTTTTATAATCATCTATACCAGTCTCATTGCATGCGGAACACTTGATAATTTCATCAATTTGAATATGTTTTGTCGCGCCGTTACAGTAGTCTTCAAGAGATATCTTCAGTTCTCTTATTGGCTCAGGAGGTGGTGGTGCGGTAAATGTAGTGAAGAAACTGGTGAAGTTATCGAACATTTCATCTTCACCAGTTGCCCCTGTCATATCATAGATGTATCTCTTATCTTGATCAGATAGTGTTGTATATGCAGTTTGAATCTCTATAAAGGTCTCCTGTTTGGATTTATCTCCTTTTGTCTTATCTGGATGATATTCTTTAGCCAACTTGTGATATTGCTTCTTGATGGTGACGGGATCTGCATTTCTTTCTACACCTAATATGTCATAGTAATTCATTTATTACTAACTTAAAATAGATTTAAGTGTTCATTTTAAACCTATTTTCTCACGAGTTATATATTTTTTCTATCTATAATAATTAATGGATGTCAAAAGAACAAAAGATGTTAAAAGCATGAAGACTGATAAGAATAGTAAAGAAGATGTTAAGGACAATGTTAAGGACAATGTTAAGGACAATATTAAGGACAATGTTAAGGACAATGTTAAGGACAATGCCAAAGACAATGTTAAGGACAATGTTAAGGACAATGCCAAAGACAATGTTAAGGACAATGTTAAGGACAATGCCAAGGACAATGTTAAGGACAATGTTAAGGACACTACCAAGGTAGTTAAGGACAATGTTAAGGACACTACCAAGGTAGTTAAGGACACTACCAAGGTAGTTAAGGACAATGTTAAGGACAATGTTAAGGACAATGTTAAGGACACTACCAAGGTAGTTAAGGACAATGTTAAGGACACTACCAAGGTAGTTAAGGACAATGTTAAGGACACTACCAAGGTA
>Ga0209550_10000059_pt1 | contig 79891 bp, 66 predicted proteins | sample LauGreSuBDMM15SN_2_FD_187567 | JGI IMG/M metagenome (GOLD analysis project Ga0209550, IMG submission 187567) | Freshwater lake microbial communities from Lake Michigan, USA - Su13.BD.MM15.SN (SPAdes) (version 5) | ecosystem: Environmental > Aquatic > Freshwater > Lake | place: Lake Michigan... | reverse complement strand
GGCGTGGGAGATGCGGCTGTCTTGGGGGCCAAGGATTATGCAATGCGGGTTTGGCTCAAACCCGATCGTATGGCACAACTCGGTTTGACGGCTCCAGATGTCGCGACAGCGATCGCAGCGCAAAATAAACAAAACGTTGCCGGAAAAATTGGTCAAGAGCCAGCACCAGAGGGGCAGCAGCTCGTCTATACGGTGACGGCGAAGGGGCGCCTGGTCACGCCAGAGCAGTTTGGTGAGATTGTCATTCGCTCAACGGGTGCCGGTGGGGTATTGCGTCTAAAAGATGTTGCGCGGGTGGAGCTCGGTGCGGCCGACTATGACGCGAACACCATGTTGCTGGGCAAACCTGTTGCGTTAGTCGCGACGTATCTGCAGTCAGGCGCTAATGCGCTCGCTGTCGCCGATAGCGTACGCAAAAAAATGCAAGAGCTTGAAAAGAAATTCCCTTCTGGCATCGAATACGTTATCCCCTTTGATACGACAAAATTTGTGACGGCGTCCATCAATGAAGTGATGAAGACGCTCGCTGAAGCGATGGTGTTAGTGGCTATCGTTGTATTCATGTTTTTACAAAACTGGCGTGCCACTCTGATCCCGCTCATTGCAGTGCCTGTATCGCTGATCGGCACGTTCGCGGGGCTGTGGGCCTTTGGTTTTTCGATTAATACGCTGACTTTGTTTGCCATGGTGCTGTCGATCGGTATTGTGGTGGACGATGCGATCGTGGTGCTGGAAAACGTTGAACGCTTGATGGCTGAGCGACAGTTATCCCCAAAAGAGGCCGCCTATGAAGCGATGCGGGAGGTATCTGGTGCGGTCGTTGCTATTGTGCTGGTGTTGTCGGCTGTGTTTATCCCGGTGGCCTTCTTGGGTGGTATCGCGGGGAAGTTATACCAACAGTTTGCTGTGACCGTGGCTATGGCAGTTGTGTTGTCGGGTGTCGTGGCGCTGACGCTTACGCCCGCGCTGTGTGCCGTGTTGCTCAAGCCTGGGCATCATGAGCCTAAGGGGTTTCGTTGGTTTAATCGTGCCTTTACCTCGTTCACAGAGCGGTATACGGGGTTAGTGAAGTACACGTTGCATCACCGCGTGCTGGGAGCATCTGTTTTTGGTGCGATCGTCGTGGGTTGTTTTGTGATGTTCCGAATGGTGCCGGGTGGATTTGTGCCGGCAGAAGATCAGGGCTATCTCATTAGTGCGCTGGTCTTGCCTGATGGGGCCAGTTTGCAGCGCACCCAGGAGACGGGCGATGCGTTTCAGAAAAAGATTGCTCAGGACCCCGGTGTTGCGCGCGTGTTTGTGATTGCAGGTAACGATATTATTGGGGGCGGACGTCGAACGAATGCGGGTACGGTTTTTATCCCTCTTAAAGATTGGGATCAACGCGAATCGTCTTCGGATCAGCTCGCGAAGAAATTTACAGGCCTAGGCATGACGCTGCCTGATGGCATGGCGCTGGTGTTCAATCCCCCACCTATCCGTGGGTTAGGTTCCGCTGGGGGCTTTGAATTCTATGTGCAGTCAAAAGGCGAACCCTCTGTGAGTAACTTGGCGCTCGTCACCAATAATTTTATCGAAGAGCTCAAGAAGCAACCCAGATTAACGGGGATCAATACCTTTTTCAGACCAACTTCTCCTCAGCTATATGTTGAGGTGGATGAGGCCAAAGCGCTTTCGTTGGGTATCCCAGTATCTGATGTGTATTTTAGTTTGCAGGCACTGATGGGTTCACTCTATGTGAACGATTTCAACTTGAATGGGCGCACGTATCGCGTGCAGATGCAGGCAGATTCGCAGTACCGTGCAACGCCGACCGATTTGGGCCAACTCTATGTGCGTGCCGACAATGGCAGCATGGTGCCGATCTCTGCCTTGATTACGGTATCGACTCTTGTCGGTCCGGAACAACTTGAGCGCTTTAATGGCTTTCTCGCTGCGAAGGTTCTTGGTAGCGCGACACCTGGAGTGAGCTCTGGAGAAGCAATCAAGGTGGTACAGGGCGTGGCAGAAGCAACCCTGCCTAGCGGCTACGAGTTAGCTTGGGCGGGACAAGCGTATCAGCAGATTCGCACCGGCACGGCTTCTGGGCTAGCGTTCGCATTTGGCATCATTATGGTGTTCTTGATCTTAGCTGCGCAGTATGAGCGGTGGTCTTTGCCAATTGCCGTTCTCTTGGCAGTACCGTTTGCTGTGTTTGGCGCACTGCTTGCTGTGATGGTGCGCTCGATGCCTAATGATATTTACTTTCAAATTGGTTTGATTGTGTTGGTGGGCTTGTCTGCCAAGAATGCGATTTTGATTGTGGAGTTTGCAGCCCAGAAACGTGAGCAAGGTCTCAATAGCATTGATGCCGCCATGCTCGCCGCCAAGCAGAGGTTTCGACCTATTGTGATGACGTCGTTAGCTTTTATTTTGGGTGTTTTCCCCTTGGTGATTTCAAGTGGCGCCGGTGCGGCAGCTCGCAAATCAATGGGTACGGGCGTATTTGGTGGAATGCTGGTATCGACCTTCATTGCGACGATATTCGTGCCAATGTTCTATACATGGTTGTCGCGTAAGCAAAAGACTTCAGAGGGCCATCCAGCTGAGCACAGTGCCGCGTTATCGGATACTGATGCAGGAAATAAGCCATGAGCCCAATGCGTGCGCTGAGTGCCGCTTTGGTGCTGCTTGGCTTGAGCGGTTGCCTGCTGGGACCTGACTATAAGCGCCCAGAGATTGAGTTGCCCAAAGGGTTTAATACCGGTGATGTTGTCGCGCCCGTCGTATCGTCAACTGCAATGGCGAGTGTGACGGTTAAGCAAGACTGGTGGACCCAGTTTGGGGATCAGACCTTAAATCAGCTGGTCGGCATCGCACGCACTGAAAACGCAGATCTTCAAATTGCGCTGGGTCGCTTGGCTCAAGCTGAAGCCTTAGCGCGTCAAGCGGGGGCTGCACAGTATCCAAGCTTGAATATGACGGGTTCTGGCACGCGGGCGTCGACGGGAACATCGGTTAACCCCTCTGGCATCGGATTACAAACGAATACCTCACAACTTGGCTTGGTGACCTCTTATGAACTGGATGTGTGGGGCAGGGTAAGACGCAATATCGAATCGGCGAGTTCACTTGCGACAGCAAGCGCCTATGATCGCGACAGTATCGCGCTAACCGTTTCAGCGCTGGTGAGTAATACTTATATGCGCCTGCGCTCCCTTGATGCGCAAATTATTGTGGTGACTCACTCGGTGCAGACACGAGCAGATACGTTGCGTGTCGCTCGTGCGAAGTTAGCCGGAGGCCTGGTGTCGCCGATTGATGTGAACCAGGCGCTTGCTGCGCGATCGGCCTCGCAGGCAACCCTTTCCGAACTCAAGCGTCAGCGTGCGATTGCGCAAAACCAACTGGGTGTATTAACCGGAAAATTGGATCTCAAACTTGAAGCGCTGGACTTAAGGTCATTGCCGGCACCGCCTGTTCCGCCAACCGGGCTGCCATCGACCATCCTCGAAAGTCGTCCGGACATTAACCGCGTTGAACAAGAACTGACGGCGGCCAACGCACGGATAGGTGTGGCCACAGCGAATTTCTTCCCAACACTTTCTTTGACTGGCGTGTTTGGCGCGCAAAGTGTTGATTTCAGCGCATTTTTATCGGGACGCAGTGCCGTGTGGTCAGCGAGCATTGGTCTATTGCAGCCTATTTTTACGGGCGGTGCCTTGCAGGCCAGACTTGATTTTGCAAATGCTCAGCGACAAGAAGTGTTGGGCAACTATGTCAAGACCATTCGGGTGGCCTTTGGTGAAGTCAGTGATGCTCTGGTGTCGGTCAGTCAAACGCTTGAAACCGAGCAGTTTCTAATCCAACAAGTGCAGGCTGCGACTAAGGCGCAAGAGTTGGCTGCCTTACGTTATGAGGCGGGTTATGTGGACTACCTCAATGTCCTGGAGGCGCAGCGTGCTGCGAACGAAGCGAACTTGGCGTTTGTTATTAATCGCTCGTTGCGGCTACAGGCTGGAATCGATTTGTTTAAGGCACTTGGCGGTGGCTGGGCGGTTAGTCCATAATCGCATATCAAGATAATTGATCATCATTGACGAGGGATAGCCCCATGAATGAAGCAATAGAAAAACAATACAACCCACGCACAACCGTTACGCCTGAGCAATTAGCCGCTTATACGGAGCTCGGTACTCAGTCGAGTCAAACAGCGCGCGAGCGGTTCAAGGGGGTGTACGACTTGCGCTACGGAACAGGTCCGCTTGAGACGGCTGATTTTTTTCATTGCGGTCAGCCTAATGCACCTGTGATGGTTTTTTTTCATGGGGGCTATTGGCGGGCTCGCGATAAGAAGGACTATTCCTTCGTCGTGAATGGAGTGTTGCCCTTGGGTTGCTCGGTTGTCGTCATGAACTACGACCTGTGCCCAACTGTGACGGTTGCTCAGATTGTTGATCAAACGCGTCGTGGGCTGCAGTGGGTGGCTCAGCAGGCTGCCGCTTGGGGCGTGGATGGCAATAAGATTCTCGTGTCGGGTCACTCGGCCGGCGCGCATATTATTGCTGCGACCTTGGCGCAGACTGGCGCTGATTTTCAGCTTAAGCAACACACGATCAAAAAGGCTTACCTAATTAGTGGTGTGTTTGATGTCGAGCCCGTTCTGGAAATTAGCGTGAACGATGATGTCCATTTAAAACCTGCTGATGTACTTGCTTTGAGCCCTGTGAGACACCCTTTCGCAGCGAACGTCGATTATGAAGTCCTGGTGGGTGGCGCCGAGCCACGCGACTGGATTGGTGAGTCTACTCGGATGGCTGCGCACCTAAAGTCCATGGGTTGTCGTGTCGGGCTGCATGAACTGCCCGGTTTAAACCATTATTCGGTCTTGCATGAAATGGATAGTCCGACGGGCTACATCTCCAAGCTGGTTGCCCGCGACCTAAAAATGCTTTAATTTGAATTATGATGTGGATCTGATTTTAGGTAAGCCACGTGAATACAGTTGACCAAAACACGAATGCACTCGATCTCGGCGCGTCAATGCGTGTCGAGTTGGGGACGCTTTTACGTCAAGCGCGACTGAAGCAGCAAAAAGAGATCGGAGATGTGGCGAAGCGCCTGATACTCTCTCCGAGCCAAGTGCTCAACCTTGAAGCGGGCACGATGGACTCCTTTCATCATGAGCGCCGTTATGTGCACGCGCTCAAAGGCTACTTGTTTTATCTGGGCCTCAGCCGCGACTTGCTGATCAATGACAAGTTGCAGCAACTCGAGACTGCGAGTCTGCAGGCCGTTTCGTCATCCGCATTAGGTGTTGCGCAGTTGTACAAGGCCGGACATGGGCCAGCACCGGCGGATGCACATACAAAAAAGAAACCTAATTATGTTGTGGCAGGTGGTGTTGCTGCGATGATCGGGATCATCGTGCTCGCTGTTGTCGTGGGTAGTGGATGGTTGAGAGGTTCTGAGAACGCTGAGACCGAACAAGCGTTGGTATCCGCTTCGGACAAGACAGTTACGACGGTGGGCTTGGCATCACAAGCGACTGAGGTATCGGCCGCGTCGCCCAGTGCTCAGGCTGGACAGGCATCTGCACTTGTGGCGACATCAACCGGTGCAGAGGGTAAGTTGCCTGAACCCTCCGCAACAACGGCAAGCCCTGCCCTAGCTCCAGCCCCCAATCAAGTTTCCGCTCTAGCTCCCACTCCAGCCCCCGCGCCCGTTGCTACGGAATTATCCGTTACCGTCGACAAGCCTGCAACGGGGACTTCCTCAGATCCAACTGAAAATTTGAAGAGCACAACCTTGCGTATCGTGTTCGTGGGTGAGTGTTGGGCCTCGCTCATCACGACAGATGGTCGCCGTAATGAGCGCATCTTTCGGGCGGGTCAGTCAATCGATGTCGAGCTAGATCGAGTCGCATCGTTGATCATTGGAAATAGCCCGCAAGCAAAATTGCAAGTGGGCACCAAGCCACTGGATTTGGCTCAGAGTGGTGCGGTAATCGGCAACGTCGCCCGACTAAACCAGGCAATCCTGCAAAGACTAGCGAAGCCGTAGCACGACGCTATTTAAGAATATCAAGCAAGTTTGAAAACCCATCCGTCCACGCCTTAAAGCCTGGGCGCGGTTCCAGCTTCACGCCACCGTGCAGTTCTTTCGGCAGCGTTGCTGCACGCTCAGGGGACATCAGCAACACCCAAATTGTGTGCCGGCAAAAAGGCTCGGCCGGATTTCGTGCCAGGTTATACATCAGGGCGACTTTGCCGTAATGTTGTCCGATAGCAGCCATGACCGGTTGTAGATCCAAGTATTGATTGGTGATGTGCACCGCGAGAATCCCGTCGGATTTCATGTGACCGAGATAGATCTTCATAGCCTCGAGCGTCAGCAGGTGCGTGGGGATCGAGTCACCAGAAAACGCATCCATAGCGAGCAGATCAAAATGCTGAGGGGGTTCGCGCTCTAGCATCAAGCGACCATCACCAAGAATGGACACCATCTTGGCGGGGCTGTCGCTGAGGTATGTGAACTCGCTGCGCGCGACATCTACAACCTGGTCATTGATTTCGTACATGCGCATCTCATTGCCTGCGCGCCCGTAGGTGGCAAGCGTGCCAACACCCAAACCGACGATTCCAATTTTCTGTGGCTGTGCGCTGCTAAGACTATTTAATGCGAGACCGACTCCAGATTGCGGACAGTAATAAGCAGTCGGTTTGCGACGTAAGGCGTCATCGAGATATTGTTCGCCGTGAATAATATTTCCATGGCGCATGATGCGTTTGATGCCATGTGCGGTTGGTACATCTTCCACACGTAACTGGCTGTAGAAATTGCGCATGACGACCCGATAGCCGGTGACGTATTCAAGCGAGAGGTGAATCAGTCGGGCGCTGTAGAGCACTAACGCAATCGCAATCGCGATGCGTAATACCTTTGGGCTTTCTCGCCAGACCACGACAGCGGTCAAGGCGGCGCAAAGAAACAAGCCAATCGGTAGTTCAAAATATGAATTGAAAACGACGGGCGCGATGAGTCCAACAAAGGTTCCGCCGAGCGCGCCGCCTACAGAGAGCATGAGATAGAACAAGGTGAGATGTCGCACGGGAGGCTTGCGACGCACGAGTTCTCCGTGACACACCATACAAAATACGAAAAGTGCAATAGACAAGAGCGCCACCATGACGGGAACGCTCTGGCCGTTCGTCATCACGAAGTCCACCGTGAGTAACGCAATCGGTAGCGCAATGAGAAAGGCTGAACGGACGTAGTAGCGTGGCGCATCAAAACACAGAATGAAGCTCAGCAAGTAGATGCTGAGGGGCAACACCCAAAGGAAGGGCACAGGCGCGACATCGTTCGTCAACTGTTGCGTCAACGTTAAAAGCAGAATCGATGCGGTGGCCGCTAGGCCGATCCACAGTAAGCATTCGCTAAAGGATGGGCGCGCAATGGGAGTTGTATCTACTTGTTTTGTAGTTTGTTGAGAGGCGTGACTCTTCCAGACAACGAGCCCAGTTAACAGAGCCCCAAGAGCGAATACGGCATAGCTGATAGACCACATATTGGCTTGATGTTGAACGCCAAAAAATGGCTCAATCACGACAGGGTATGAGAGAAGAGCCAGCATGGAGGCGAGGTTTGACAGCGCGTAAAGCCTGTAAGGCTTGATCTCTGCGCCTGGCTTTGTGAACGCTAAGGCGTACCAGGCTTGCATCAGCGGACCGGTTGTGGACAACATCAGATAGGGCGCGCCAACAGCGATCGTGAGCACAATAAAGACTGCCCAACTTGGATCTGTCAGTGCATCGCCTTTCCAGGTCGGGTCTGCCGCGACAGGCAGCATGAGCAAGCTTAAGGCAAGCAAGCTGACGTGAACGAGCACTTGCCGGTGGGGTGTTAGCTTTTCATGTAACCAGTGCACGTAGGCGTAGCCAAGTAAGAGCTCCGCTTGAAAAAAAACCATGCAGATGCTCCAGACCGATGATGAGCCCCCAAACCAAGGGAGAATCATTTTGGCAACAATCGGTTGAATCTGAAAAAGTAGAAAGGCTGACAGAAAAACGGTGCTGGCAAAAATCAACATGCTTCGTGCATCCCTATATATTTTTAGAGAGAGTTTTGGGAAGAAACAGTATTTCTATTTTTGGGTGTCTGTAGATAGTTCAGGCTTGAGGTCTTTATACCCGTCCCAACCACCGCCTAGCGCCTTGACGAGTGCGATATTAGCTAAAAACTGCCCACCGTGCATCTGCCACTTAATGCGTTGCGCGGTCAGTTGGTTTTGCTGAATCAAGGCCAACGTTTGTGCAGTATCTAGACCTTCTCGGTAGCGAATCGCACTGATTTGATAGGCTTTATTGAGGTTGCGTACAGCCTCATCTTGCTTGCTGCGCGCGCGATCAAGTTGTTGCACACTGCTCATCGCGTCTTGGGTTTCTTGGATAGCAACGGTAATCGTTTGACGATAGCTCGCGGCAGTCGCCCGGTAGCCCGCCTGTGCGAAGCGATAATTAGCGCTCGTGCGACCACCATCGAAGAGTGTTTGAGTCGCCGTCACACCAATCGACCACACGATTGATGGCACGCTGAGCAACGTCGCGATATTTGTTGAGTCTGCACCAAAAAATGTCGGCGCAATCAGCAGAGAGGGAAAAAACGCAGCTTTTGCGACGCCGATTTGGGCATTGGCTGCTGCCATGGCGCGTTCGGCTGCGGCAACATCCGGACGTCGCTCAAGGAGCGTTGAGGGCAGACTGACAGGAAACGCTGGCGGGCGGTCTGGTAGGCGACCAGGCGCGATGGAAAATAAAGCGGCTGGAGTTCCCGTAAGTGTTGCGATCAAGTTCTCTTGCACATTGCGTAACGATTGAAGGATTTCAAGCTGTGCACCGCTAGACTCACTCAATGCGGTTTGTTGTGATAGTTCGGTTCGCCCCGCTGCGCCTAAGTCATAGCGTGTTTGAATGAGATTCAACAGCCTCTTTTGTATGGCGACGATGTTGGTGAGTACGCGAATCTCTTCGTCGTACTGTCTAAGCAAGAAGTATGCGCTAGCCAATTGTGCCGTGAGTAAGAGTCGAACGTTTTCGGTGTCGGCTGCAGCTTGGGCGGCGGTGTTGTTGGCTGCCTCGACGTCGCGCCGAACTTTGCCCAGCCAGTCTATCTCGTAGGTCATGATAGCAACTGGACGAAAATCATTTTGTATCGTGGAGGTGTTAACGCTCGTGTATGTGGTGGTTGGTCGGTTTTCCGAAGTGCGCACGCGTGTCGCGGCCGCACCGAGGCTCAGGCTTGGAAGCAACGACGCACCACGCGCCTCGCTCTGCGCAATGGCCTGATCCAGTCTAGCTAATGAGGTTTGCAGAGTATTGTTATTCGCGAGACACTTATCAATCAGCTCATCGAGCGTTTTGTCATTGAACGCCTTCCACCATTTGTCTTTAGGCGCATCGTCTGCAGGGCTTGCAGGCTTCCATAGCGCTGGGTTTGCACCGGGCAGGCTCTTCCAGTCTTGGGGGAGCTCAACCGCGGGTCGTTCGTAATCGGGACCAATAGGAGAGCAGCCAGCACAAGCCAGCGCAATCAGACTGAGAACAAGTGCGTTTCTCATGAGCCGCGTCGAGAGGGCGGTGTGACAGGTTTGGCGACTTGCACGATGACCCGTTGCCCGTCTAACACAGAGTCAAGCGGGTTCAGAATGACCCAGTCTTCCTTGGTCAAGCCGCCGCGAACCTCTACTTGCATTCCAAAATCGATGCCAAGCGTTACCTTTTTTCTTGTCACGATGTCATCTTTGACTGTGGCGACGTAGGGGCCGCCTGCACCAAAAATGAGAGTATTTGTGGGAACGATCAAATTATTGCCAGGAATTATTTTGAAAGCGATTTCAACGTAAGCGCCTGGCATCAACGCGTCGTTCGCGTTATCAATCTCAACGTCCACCTGCAGCGTACGGGTTTGCATGTCGATCGCTCCAGCCGTTCGGGCGATGCGACCCTCAATGACTTTGTCGGGAGCGCTCGGTTGATAAACATCAACTTTGTCACCCACCTTAATTTGCGACGCACGGTCTTGTGGCAGATAGGCATAGACATGTAGCTTATCTACGCGAGCCATTGCGAACATCGCTTGCGCGGTTCCCACGTTGCCCGAGTTGACGAGATCGCCGGTGTTGATGTTGCGTTTGGTCACGCGGCCACTAAAAGGGGCTACCACCGTACCAAAATCTTGTAGCTGCTTAAGACGCTTTAGTACGGCCTCACTTTGTCGATAGAGTGCTGTTTTCTCATCAAGCTCTTGCTGGGACACGGCGTCTTGTGCGCGCAATTTTCTCCAACGTTCGTAGGCTGTTTTTGCAAGTTGGAAGTTAGCGCTGGCCTCATCAACTTGGCGGTTGATTTCTGGGATGTCTAGGACGGCAAGCGTTTCACCTTGCTTAACATTTTCACCGATGTCTTTGCGCCATTCCTTGACGTAACCGTTTACGCGGGCGTGTATGAGGGCCTCGTTAATGCCCAGCAGTGTGCCAGGTAACACGAGACGCATATTTGGGCTGTTCGGATTGGGGAGGGAGGGCTGCGTAACAAGGACGTGAAGTTGATTGGCCTCTTCACTGCGCTGCGCGAGCACGTCGCCATAGGACCAGCGAGAGTAAAGGGTTTTACCAAGGCCGAGCAACAGAAAAATGAGTACGACCGCGGTTGCGAGTTTTACCCGACGCATCGTCGCGGTTGTGCTTTTGTCTGGATCTGTCATGTCGTCAATTCCTTGTTCAACCTGCGTGCCGCCAGGCGTTCATGAAAGGCAGCAAACAGCACAGGTACGAATAAAACGGTGGAGACGGTCGCGAAGATCAGTCCGCCGATGACAGCGCGACCTAAGGGTGCATTTTGCTCAGAGCCTTCACCTAGACCAATGGCCAAAGGGACCATGCCGAGAATCATGGCGATTGCGGTCATGAGAACGGGGCGCAGGCGTGTCGCACCCGCGTCAAGTGCAGCAGCCAGCGGCGTCAGACCTTCACGTAGTCTCTGTCGGGCAAAAGATATCACCAGAACGCTATTTGCAGTCGCAACCCCCATCGTCATGATGGCTCCGGTCAGGGCAGGTACGCTCAGGTTGGTGGCAGTCAAAATCAACATCCAGGCAATGCCCGCGAGTGCAGCGATGAGTGCGGCGATCACGATAAAGGGATCAAGCCAGGACTGGAAGTTAATCACAATCAACAAGTAGACCAAAATAATTGCACCGATTAGCCCAATTCCGAGACCGGTGAAGGACTCGTGCATCGTCTCGACCTGGCCACGCATTTCAATGCGACTGCCCCTTGGTAACTGCGGTTTGGCTTCGTCAACAATGGTCTGAATTTCTTTCGCAACTGACGCCAAGTCGCGGCCTCGAACGTTTGCATAAATATTGATTGCCGGCAGAATGTTGTAGCGGGTAAAGATTGCAAACTCGGTTGTTGGCGACGCAGTCACAAGATTACCAAGTAGCTGAGTACCTCTGCCAGATGCGCTGTTGATCGCTGACGCCGCGTTAGATGCCGCTGCGTTGGACGGGCCGACTGGGAGCCTGAGCAATTCATCGAGTGAGCTAATGTTAGATTGTGGCGCTTGGACTTGTATCGAGTAGTTGATATTGTTATTGGGATTTAGCCAGAAGTTGGGTGAGGTCTGTGAACTACCCGAAAGCGGCAGCAAAACGTTTTGAGCAAGATCGGTGGGTGTGAGGCCCATGGCTTGCATGCGCGTACGATCCATCGTTAAAGCGATCGCAGGCCTGTCTAGGCGCTGGTGGATGTGTACATCCGCGGCACCGGGTACTGCTGCAATTTTTCCGACTAGTTTCGCTGCTAGCTGCTGGTTGGCTGCATAGTTGTTACCAACGATTTGTACATCGATCGCCGACGGTATGCCGAAGTTCAAAATTTGTGTGACGATATCTGCGGCTTGATAGAAAAATTCGACGCCAGGGAAGTTCTTGCGCAGTTCGGGCATGAGCTTATCCATGTAGTATTCGCTCGATTTTTTATGACCAGACTTGAGCGTGATCATGATGTCGGCGTCGAAAGATCCGATCGTTCCTGAGCTGCTATACGAGAGGTTGATGCCGCTGTTTGGCTGACCAATGTTATCAAGGATGCCGTCAAGCTCTGCGGGGGGAATGACTCGACGGATGACGGCTTGTACTTCGTCGGCGATGATGGCTGTGCGTTCAACGCGGGTGCCACTGGGCGCACGCATATGTAATTTAATTTGACCGGTGTCTACCGTGGGGAAGAGATCTCGCCCAAGTGCGATGTAGTTTCCGCATGACAGGATACAAAAGCCGAGGAAGCCGAGAATAAATCTTGTACGGTGTTCAAGCAAATTGCTGAGCACGATGACATAAGCGGCGCGGAAGCGTTCAAAGCCCTTGTTAAAGTACACGTGCGCGGCGTGGATACGCGAATCGAACCATCCAGGCGTCCCTTGATTTTTTAATAACAAGTAAGCCATGGTCGGCACAAGAGTGCGCGACAGAATGTACGAGGCGAGCATGGCGAAACTCACGGCTTCGGCGAGCGGCACAAAAAGGTAGCGCGCGACCCCACCCAAGAAAAACATGGGGACGAAAACAATACAGATACAAAGCGTCGATACAAAGGTGGGCACCGCAATTTCGCCTGCACCATCCATGACGGCTTCATACAGGCCTTTGCCCATATGCAGATGTCGTTCGATGTTTTCAATCGTGACCGTCGCGTCGTCTACCAAAATGCCGACTGCGAGGGCGAGCCCTCCAAGCGTCATGATGTTGATGGTCTGTCCAATCAGGTGCAGCACGATCAACGAGGTAAAGATGGAAAGAGGGATAGAGATCGCAACGATCACAGTCGTGCGCCAATTGCCTAAAAAAAGCAGCAACATGATTGCTGTTAGTCCTGCGGCGAGAAGCGCTTCATGAATGACGCCCGAGATAGCTTGCTTCACAAATACGGACTGATCGGCTAGTAGCGTGACGTCGATGCCCTCGGGTAGCAGAGGCAACAGTGTGGGGAGCATAGTCTTAATTCTGCTCACAACATCCAAGGTCGATGCGCCACCGTTTTTTAGGGCTGTTAGTAGTAGGCCACGCTCGCCATCTTGACGCACGATATTGATCTGTGGCGAAAAACCATCCCTGACGTGGGCGACTTCTCGCAAGTAGGTCGTTGCACCATTGACTGTTCGTACAGGTATGTTGTTGAGCCCCGCGATACTGACCGGCGAGGAGTTCATCGAAATATTGAATTCAACATCATCGATTTTGGTTGTGCCTGAGGGGAGTGTCAAGTTCTGTGTCGTGATGGCGTTGATGACATCCGAGGAGGTCATCCCCTTTGATCGCAAGGCTTCTGGGTTGATATCGACGGACACTGCGCGCACTTTGCCACCATAAGGAAAGGGCATTGCCAGCCCAGGAATGGTGATCAGTTGAGGGCGCAGGATGTTGAGTGCTGCGTCGAATAGGTCTTTTTCGGGCAAGGTCTTGCTGGACATGCCGATTTGAACAACAGGGACAGAAGAGGCGGTGTACTTAATCACCAGGGGCGGTGTGATGCCTGGTGGCATTTGTCGTAGCGCAGACTGTGAAACCGCCACGACTTGTGAGACAGCCATTTGAATATTTACATTTGGCTGGAAATAGATTTTGATGATTGTGAGGCCACCGATTGAGCGCGACTCAATCGTCTTGATGTCACTGACGGTGGTAGTCAAGGATCGTTCGTGCGTTTGCGCGATGCGGTTGCCCATCTGTTGGGCTGAGAGCCCGTTGTAGCTCCAGATGACGGTGACGACCGGGATGTCGATCTCGGGCAACACATCGACCGGTGTGCGCATGACTGCGAGTGGCGTAGAGAGCAGGATGAGGATTGCCATCACAATAAATGTGTAAGGCCGCTCTAACGCTGTCCTGACAATCCACATCCCAAATACCTATGCTAAGAATTACCCCACCCGCAGGGTGAGCCACTCAAAAAAATGAGTGTTTTCCAATGCTTGGTAAATCTTCGGAGTATAGAGGAATGCCTTAATCCTAGGGTAGTTGTATTTATGAGCAGGGCCAATTGATTGTAGAACAACAATCAAGCAAAAAGAAAGGTTTGCTTAGCTATTAACTGAGTGTCAAAGGAGGGCATCCTTTGAGGCAAGCATTTATGATGAGGACACTGTCAACGGAGCCAAGCCATGAGTCATCCAAGTCTGCTGAATTTTGTCCAGGAAATGTCTCGAATGCTGCAGGGTAAACCTGCTGAGCCGGAGATCTTGACGCGCGGGACAAGCTCATTAGCCAACTTGGTGGCCAATGATAATTGGCTGCCAGAGGTGTTCACCCGACCTCACCCCCATCATTACCAGCAGTATTTGTTGTATGCGGATCCCTTGGAGCTTTTTTCGATTGTCAGCTTTGTGTGGGGGCCTGGGCAAAAGACGCCGGTACATAATCACATGAGTTGGGGCTTGATTGGGATGCTGCGAGGCAAAGAGGTAGATACGCACTATCACAAGCAAAAGGATGGGAGTTATCGTCGAGGTGAAAGTGTGATCTTGTTGCCTGGGCAGGTCGGATCCGTATCGCCAGCGACACATGATGTGCATGAAGTGGCAAACTTTTATCAGGATCGCGCATCGATTAGTATCCATGTGTATGGCGGCAATATTGGTCGTATCAATCGGCATGTATTTGATCCAACGACGGGCCAACCAACATCCTTTGTGTCAGGCTATTGCAACAGCGTTGTGCCAAACCTTTGGAAAATGTAAAGATGACAATGCCCAATACGCCACAGATTGAATTGACGGATTACTCCGCTGTACGTTCAGCTTTAGTCGAGCGCAGGGAAATTGCGTTGTTAGATGTGCGTGAAGAAGATCCGCACGCACAATGCCATCCCTTGTTTGCTGCGAATCTTCCCTTGTCGCGCGTGGAGGCGGATGCCTATGCGTTGCTGCCACGGCGCGATGTCTGGATCGTCACGCTTGACGAGGGTGATGGCCCCATTGAACAAAGCGATGCGATGTTAGCGGCACAGCGTTTGGCGAAGCTGGGCTATGCACAGGTATCGGTATTTCAGGGTGGCGTGCGCGCGTGGCGCGGGGCGGGCGGAGAATTATTTCGTGACGTGAATGTACCCAGCAAGTCCTTTGGTGAGCTTGTGGAGTCTCACAACCACACGCCTTCGTTGTCGGCACAAGAGGTACAGGCGCTTATCGACGATCAGGCGGACGTCGTGATCGTGGACGCGAGACGTTTTGATGAATACCACACCATGAGTATTCCCACCGCGATCAGCTGCCCGGGTGCTGAGCTTGTCTTGCGTATCGCGGAACTCGCGCCGCGGCCCGAGACACGTGTCATTGTTAATTGTGCGGGACGAACGCGTAGCATCATCGGGACGCAATCTTTAGTCAATGCGGGCATACCTAATCAAGTCGCCGCGTTGCGAAACGGAACGATTGGCTGGACCCTGGCAGGGCAAAAGTTGGATCGCGGTCAGACGCGCAAATTTTCTGATGTTTCAGCATCAACGATCGACAGCGCGGCGGCACGTGCGCGCAAGGTGGCTGATCGAGCGGGCGTAAAGCGTACTACGGTGACGGAACTCGATGCCTGGCGCATGCAAGTAGGGCGCACGGCGTATTTTTTTGACACGCGCACACCCGAAGAGTTTGCGGCGGGACACTTGCCAGGCTTTCGCTCTACCCCTGGAGGTCAGTTGGTTCAAGAAACCGAGATGGTGGCACCCGTGCGCGGAGCGCGTATTGTGCTGGCAGACAGTGATGGGGTACGCGCCAATATGACGGCATCCTGGCTTGCCCAAATGGCCTGGGATGTATGCGTGGTAGATGGCCAGGAGCGCGCGCATTACAGCGAGCGAGGCGAATGGGCCGCACCCTTGCCCACCACCCCAAGCGTGAAGCTAATGCATGCCGACGAATTGGCTTTGCTTCAAAAAAGCGGGACGGTTGTTGTCATGGATCTGGGTAAGCATGCGCAGTATGTGAAAGGTCATATTCCTGGTGCGCTGTATGTGTTGCGCTCACAATTTAAGAAGGCGTTGAGTACGATTCCCCGAGCCAGACAGTATGTATTGACGTGTGCAGATGGTGTGCAATCAAGCTTTGCCGCGGCAGAGATTGCCCGCGCGTTAGACGCGGAGGTCTCTGTCCTTAAAGGTGGAACGAAGGCTTGGGCTGCGGCAGGGCACATGTTAGAGCAGGGCGCGACGCAGTTGTTGTCTGAGCCCATCGATCGTTACAAGCGCCCGTACGAAGGCACTGACAATGCACAAGCTGCAATGCAGGCCTACCTCGATTGGGAGTTTGGCCTGGTAGAGCAATTAGGACGCGATGGCACGCACCATTTTTGGGTGCTTAAATCAGCGTAGAACCTTGCTTGCCCGAGCCTGCTCAATGAGCTGCTGCGCGTCAACAGGAAGCAGGAATCCTTCTATTAGAAAAAGGTGCGTAAGAAGTGCCTTGGTATGTGGGTTGCGCCTATTGTCTCTCTCGTTATTTTTTAAAATGTTGAACGTAGATGTTTCAGAAATAAGTCTTCGCCATGATTCACTTTAGCGTTCCAGTCCGATGCCGAGTCTTCGTTTGTGTGGTCGGTAATATATTTGAACGATGTCCAAGGCACACCATGCATGTGGGCAACGACCGCGATCGCATACAGTTCCATATCGACCACATCGACCCCTTGATGATCGAGCCATAGATCCTTAGCCGTGACAAAGCTGTCGCCTGTCGCGCAGGTGTGTTGTCCGCTCTGTGCAAAATACTCATGTGGTCGCTCACAGAAGGGGACACGACCGCGCGGTGCAAGAGACTCGGCAACCATGTCGCGCTGGATGACACGACGAATTTCAATTAAGCCAGATAGGTGGGGTTTAATTGACCCCACCGTCCCAAAGTTGATTATTTGCTCAGGTTTGTATTGCTCAATCGCCTTGAGCGTCGTGATGGTGGCATTAATTTTTCCGACACCCGAATACACCACACGTAGGTTCGACGGGAGCCGAGATTGATCTAGTTCAGTTTTGAGCGCCGTAATGATGAGTGTGTTCTTTGACATGGGGCGATAGATCTCGGTGCGAAGGATGAGTGCGCAATTAAGCAGGCTTTGGCCATAGAATCATTTGCGTGCAACGAAACAATGCGATTTTTTTACCCGTGGCCGCATCGCCCACGATAGCATCCCACACTTGTGTATTGCCGCCTAGGTGTTGGGCCGTTGCAGTGCACAAGATAATTTCGCCTTCGCCACGTACCGTCCCGAGGTGGTTGCTTTTGAGTTCAATCGTTGTGAAGGAGAGCGCGCCGGGTGGTAGGTGGGCGACCGTTGCATAACCGCAGGTGGTATCCGCGAGTGCGATCACGCTTGCGGCATGCAGGTAGTTGTTTGGCGCAAAGTGCACTTTGCGCAAGACCATTCGACTTTTTAGCGTGTTCTCGGAAAGCTCAAGGGCCTCAACACCCATCAGGCCTGGCAAGTTCTCTCCACTGCGCTTATTCAATTCTTGAACCGTTATTTCTGGGCGAAGCTTAGACATGCAACGTATTCCTTTGGAGTGCGATGAGGGGTTTTGCCGTAAGATTATGCCGTAAGTCTGGCCCGAGCGAGCAAGGGCTTGAGAATCTCGCCAACTTCTAACTTTTTACTGAATCCATGACACAGTCTTCAAAGCAATCTCCTCCAACGTATGCACATTTAGCGGAGTCAGACGCTGGGCTCGTGCAAGGTTTTTCCGCGGCGCGGCTCGCGACGATCGCGGATGTGATGCAAGAGCAAGTGCAAGCGAATCATTTTCCTGGTGCAGTGACGATGGTGGCTCGCCAGGGTGAGGTCGTGCATTACGCGGCCCATGGATTTCAAGATGCAGCGAAATCTAAACGCATGTCCAAGGACAGTATTTTTAGGCTCGCTTCGATGACTAAGCCGTTGGTCACAGCGGCCGCGATGATCTTGGTCGAGCGCGGATGTATGAATATGTTCGACCCGATTGTTAAATGGTTACCTGAACTAAAAGATCTTAAGGTTGAGACAGCACAGGGCGACGTTCCTCTTGAGCGACCAATCTGGGTGCAGGACTTGATGCGCCATACAGCCGGCTTTGTCTATGGCGGCCGTGCGGCCTCACCACGTATCGCAAAACTGTATACCGAATTAAATATTGAGTCGCGTGAGCACGACATCAGTGCAGAGGATATGTTGCGCAATCTGGGCAAGATTCCGCTGGCGCATCAGCCAGGAACGTTCTGGGAGTACTCAATCTCCATTGATGTACTTGGGTTGCTGCTGGAGCGACTAGAGAACAAGTCGCTTGATCTGATCGTCAAAGAGCTGTTGACAGACCCGCTAGAGATGCCCGATACCACCTGGTGGGTGGCGCCCGATCAGTTTGGACGTGTTGCGCAAGCGCTGGATAGTGATCCGCTTAAAGCTGAGATGCTTAAGGGCTATCGTCAAACTGAGAGCCCCGTGGGTCGCACCTACTTGCGTGGAGGCGGAGGTATGCTTGGCACTGCGCAGGACTACATGCGGTTCTTGCAAATGATATTAAACGGGGGCGTGTTTGAAGGTCGTCGCTATTTGTCACGCAAGACCGTTGAATATATGTTGTCGAATCATTCTGCCGGGATGGGCGGAAACACGCTCGCTAACACGGGACCAGGGTATGGCTTTGGCTTGGGATTTGCGGTACGCCTTGAGCAGGGCATGGGTTGGGTGCCTGGATCAATTGGTGATGCGATGTGGGCGGGTATTTGGGGAACCAGTTTTTGGATTGATCCTAGAGAGAACTTTACGGCCTTAATCATGACGCAGGGGCCCACGAGCAAGACCCATAGCCGAATGCTGTATAAAACCTTGGTCTATGGCGCGCTGATGAAATGAATGCAACGATTAACCCAGCATCTGGTCAACCGATCGCCCCTGACGTTCTGCGCACGTTTGCAGCCAGAGTCTATTGCAGCGCAGGCGTACCTGAGGTGGAGGCGCAACTCGCGGCAGACACGCTTGTGCAAGCCGATTTGTGGGGCCACCAGTCGCACGGCATGCTTCGTTTAGGCTGGTATTACGCACGATTATGCTCGGGTGCGATGAAAGCTGTCACGCACACGACGCTTGAGGTCGATGCTGGCGCGATTGCTGTGATGGATGGGCATGATGGGGTTGGGCAAGTGGTGACGCGACGCGCGGTAGATGAAGCGGTTAAGCGCGCTCGAAATCATGGTGTTGGGGTGGTTTCGATTCGCAACTCCAATCATTTTGGTACCTGTATGTATTACACACGTATCGCAGCAGAGCAAAATTGCATCATGATGCTGATGAGCAATGCGGGGCCCAATATGGCTCCGTGGGGTGGCTTAAAAAAGAAGATCGGCACCAATCCGTGGTCGATAGCTGTACCAGGAGGTCCCTACGGTCCGGTGGTGATGGATATGGCGAACTCGGGCGTCGCGCGTGGAAAAATCTATTTGGCCAATAAGCGCCGCGAGTCCATTCCAGATCATTGGGCAGTCGATGCACAGGGTCGTCCGACCACAGACCCGCAGGAGGCCCTTGCGGGTTTTATTTTGCCAATGGCGGGTCACAAAGGTTATGTGATGGGCACCATGGTTGATTTGTTGTCGGGTGTTTTGTCTGGCAGTCAATTTCTGGATACGGTGCATGGCCCCTACGATCCGGTGAACCGCAGTGGCGCGGGCCATTTCATGATGGCCTTAAATGTTGTCGCGTTCATGCCGATCGCAGAGTTTCATCAACGAATCGATACGTATATACGTTCGCTTAAGGATGTACCACTCGCGGTGGGGCACAAGCAGGTTTATTATCCGGGTGAGATGGAGCGGTTGGCCGACCTCGAGAACCGGGCGAAGGGACTGATCTTGCCGCAGGACACACTTGAAGACTTGCAGCGCGTAGGGCGCGAAGCAGGCGTATCTTTTTAACTTGGAGACCGACATGAAATTTAGCATCCAGCACGCGAAGGACAAACCATTTGCACATGACGGCCTGCGTGAGTATTTTGATTACCGCGACCTAGGAATTTTTGACGCCACTGATGGCAAGGCTGTGATGCATGTCATTCGCGCCAGCAAGGGTAGTAATGCGACAGGTGAGTGGCATCGACATGAGCTGAATTTTCAATTTGTCTATGTCTTGAAGGGTTGGGCGATTTTTGAGTATGAAGGGCACGGTCAGCATAAGCTCGTTGCGGGTACCTGCGTGCACCAGCCTCCTCATATTCGCCATCGCGAAATCGAACACTCGGAAGACTTTGAAGTGCTTGAAGTCGTGCTGCCTGGCGAGTTCAAAACCATTACGATGTGATGCGTTTCGGCCTGCGTGAGGCAAAAAGATTGGCGGCCATCGATCCCTTGCGTCGACGGGTACTTGGCGGCCTCGCGTGGACCGTCTGTGCAGCAGCGTTGATTGCGCCTGCGCAAGGCCAGGGCCCAGCCCCGGCGACAGGTCCGACGAGTATTGATCCAGATCTCTTGCTGCTGACAGACCCTAAGACTAAGCGACGCCTGAAGTTGCGTGTCCGCTTGCCTGAGGGCACTGGGCAAGTGGGGTTGATTGTGTACTCTCCTGGCTTGGGAAGTGGTGTGTCAAACGGTGCGGCGTGGTGTGAGGCGTGGAGGCGGGCGGGATTTGCTGTCGTCACCCTCGCGCACCCGGTCACTGATGATTCGATTTGGACTGTTACAGCAGGCAAGACCTTCAAGACAACGATTAACGAAGCAATCGCTGGACCCCAATACGGGCTACGCGTTGCAGACTGTCGCTTTGCGATCGACTATTGCCTAGGGGCGGCTGCGTTTGCGTCGCGCATTGACGCGTCTCGGGTTGGGTTGGCGGGACATTCTTTTGGTGCCTTAACGGCGCAGTCGATTGCCGGACAAGCGAGTGGTGCGCAGTCACTGCGAGACGCGCGCGTGCGTGCGGTGATTGCTCTGTCTCCGACTGCTATGTCGGCCGAGCGCGCACAGTCGCTTAAATCAGTAGATATTCCTTTTTTCTGTATCACGGGCACTCATGATCAGTATGTGACCTTTAAAAAAAATGGGGAATCAGTTCGCTTGGGCGTGAGTCTTGCGCAGCGCGAGCTCGTGTATGAACATCTGCCTGTCGGAGAAAAAATCCAGCTCAAGATTGATAGGGCAGACCATATGAGTTTTGCCGGAGAAGTTGTCGGAGCGCAGAACTTTAGCCGCGATGTGCCGGTAACAGAGGCCGCCAATGCGCAGGTTTGGGCGTGTGTGAGCGAGACGACTAGTTTGTTCTGGCGGTTTTATCTGGACGGGGCTAAGCAATCCGGGATTGAGACGCGCGAAGCGCTTGAGCGCCAGATGCGTAAGTTGATCAGCGAATCAGATCAGTTGAAATTTGGTTGAACGTGTTGGCAAGAGTGCGTATCTTTGCTATACAGGCAGTATTCACTTAAAAGAGAGATTGTTCATGAAGATTATTGTGTTGCCAGGCGATGGCATAGGTGCAGAAACTGTTTCCGTAGCGGTCGCGGCGCTTGAGTTGGTCTCCAAGAGATTCAAGCTTAATTTGAACTTGCACCATGATATTGCGGGCCATGAAAGTTTGATCAAACACGGCACAACGATCCATGCGGGTTTACTTGATGCGGTCAAGAGCGCTGACGGGTTGATCTTGGGGCCGATGTCTACCTACGACTTTAAAGATGAATCCAAGGGTGAAATTAATCCATCGAAATTTTTTCGTAAAAGTTTGGATCTCTTTGCCAATATTCGTCCAGCAAAAACATTTCCTGGGAGTGGTGCGGTGCATAAGCCACTTGATCTCGTTGTGGTGCGTGAAAACACCGAAGGTTTTTATGCGGATCGCAACGTAGAGTCGGGTGGCAGCGAAATGTTGATCACGTCTGACGTGGTCGTTTCTTTACGACGCATCACACGTCAGTGCTGTGAGCGAATCGCTCGGGCCGCGTTTGAGCTGGCGATGACACGACGCAAGCATGTGACGTTCGTGCATAAGGCAAACGTCTTGAAGTTGGGGGACGGAATGTTTCTCGACTCTTGCCGTTTGATTGGTAAAGAGTTTCCTGAGGTGCAGACCGAAGAAATTATTGTGGATGCCATGATGGCGCACGTGGTGCGTACGCCTGAACGTTACGACGTGATTGTGACGACCAATATGTTCGGCGATATTTTGTCCGATTTGACGGCGGAGCTCTCGGGTAGCTTAGGCATGGGTGCTTCCATCAATGCGGGGACAGATTACGCCATGGCGCAGGCCGCGCATGGTTCGGCACCAGATATTGCGGGTAAGAATATCGCCAATCCTTTTTCGCAAGTTTGGTCCGCCGCGATGCTATTGAGCTGGTTTGGTCAGCGCAAGGGGCGCCCTGAATTCAAGCAGGCCGCCCAAGTGCTTGAGGATGCGGTCGCTGCTGCCATTGCCGCCGGTGAGTCGACCAAAGATGTCGGCGGTAAGCTGGGAACAAAAGAAACTGGCCAAGCCCTGATGACGCGTTTGGCGAAAGTGTAATTCGACGCTTGTTGGCAGTTCAGGCTGATCGTTGGACAGTCGATCAGCCTGTGTTTATAGTTTTCTTCGAGTTCGTCAATTTTTTACTGAGTAGACATGATGTGATCCCGGTTGCACCGTGGGTTACTGCATCACGATCTTTGCAGCTTTTGCGATGGCCTGATTGTCTTCAAAATCTTTTTTCACATAGGCCGCGAACGCATTGCGATCTAAGGTGATGATATCGACCCCCAAGCTATTAAAACGCTCTTTGACGCTTTGCTGTGCCAAGGTTTTTTGAAGTGCTGCTGAGAGTTTTTCAACGACCGCTGCAGGCATGCCCACTGGACCGAAAATACCGGTGTAGGTCACCATATCGAAGTCTTTAATCCCAAGCTCTTCGAAAGTCGGAACATTAGGCAAGAGGGGTGAACGGGCTTTCCCGGTCTGTGCGAGGGGAATGATCGCGCCGCTCTTAATGTGCGAGATCGAAGCAGTGAGTTGATCCATCATAGTTTCGATTTGTCCGCCAACCAGATCGACCAAGGCAGGGCCACTTCCTTTGTAGGGAATGTGGTTGAGCTTGACACCCATACGCAGCGCAAGCATCTCAAGCGCGAGATGCTGACTGGAGCCATTTCCGGCCGAACCCACTGAGATTTGTTCTTTCCCTGCTTTTGCTTTCGCGGCAAAGTCAGCAAAGGTCTTCATATTGCCTTTGGCTGTTGCGCTTAAGACGATTGGCACCGCATGGATAGGCCCGATCACCGTCAGGTCTTTGACAGGGTTGTAGGGTGGCGCGGCGACGAGCGCTGGCGCAACGGAGACCGAGCCGCTCGAGCCCAACAGCAGCGTATAGCCGTCGGCTGCGGATTTCACCACGCCCGTCGAGCCAATAAAACCACCCGCCCCGGGTTTGTTCTCGACGATGACTTGCTGGCCGAGGATCTCAGAGAGCGATGGGGCGACCGCGCGCGCAGTGATGTCGACGTTTCCACCGGGTGCCCAGGGGACGACGAGTCTAATGGGTTGTTTTGGAAAATCTTGCGCTTGGACCGAGGGTGCTTGTGTCAGACCGAACAAGGCGAGGGTCAGTGTCAACAAGGGCAATTTGCGGGTGCGTTTCATTCTTGGCTCCGGTCTTATGTTTTTAAGTGCATGCGCTCAGATTGAGGATGCCTTAGACTATTGGTTTTGCTGCAGCGTGGCAAGAGATTTATCGCCATGGTGTGTGCTATGTTACAGCGCAAATATCGCGCGGCACACTTTCCCCGCAGGATGGGCCTCTCGCCACAAACAAGGAATGAATGTGAATACGAACGTCAATGCTTTTAATCCCTCCGCAAATGGGGTCTATCTCATTACTGTGACGCCTTTCAAGGACGGCGGAGAGCTCGATTTGGCAAGTACGGATCGAATGGTGGATTTTTGCCTCGAGCGCGGTGTCACGGGCTTGACGATCTTAGGCATTATGGGCGAAGCGACCAAGCTGACCGCCGAGGAGTCGCGTGTTTTTGTACGTCAAGTGCTTGCGCGCGTGCAGGGTAAGGTGCCTGTCGTGGTGGGTGCCTCGGCTGCGGGCTTTGCTCCGATGGGTGAGCTCACCAAAAGCGTGATGGACATGGGCGCCGCTGGTGTGATGGTTGCGCCGGCCGCGGGTTTGCGCACGGATGATCAAATTTGTAGCTATTTTGATATGGTCAATGAGACCTTGGGATCAGAGGTCCCTTGGTGTTTGCAGGATCACCCCACGTCGACCGGTGTGCAGATGTCAACGGCGGTGGTGATGCGCATCCTTAAAAACTCTCCTCGTTGTGTGATGCTCAAACACGAAGACTGGCCTGGTTTGGGTAAGTTATCGGCGGTGTGTCAGGCAATTCAAAAAGGTGACTTGCAAAAGATTTCTATCTTGACAGGCAATGGTGGTGGTTTGTTCTTGCCAGAAGAGCTCGTGCGCGGCGCGAACGGCGCGATGACGGGCTTCGCCTATCCCGAGATGATGGTCGATGTATGCAAGGCGTTTGCCGCCGGTGATGTCGAACGTGCTTTCGACATCTTTGATTGTTATTTGCCCTTAGCCAAGTATGAGCAGCAGGCGGGCGTGGGCCTCGCGGTGCGCAAACATATTCTTGCCCAACGAGGTGTGATCGCTTCGGCCGCGATCCGTAAGCCTGGTCCGAAGCTCAGTGCGCAGGACATTGCAGATATCGCACGCTTAACAACGCGTCAGGAAAAGAAACTCGCCGCTTTAAAATAGCGCGATCTGTTCGTTAACCTATTTTCTACTTTCACTTAACGCATTCGGAGACCCGTCATGGTCAATATGCAACTCGATCCAAAAGTAAGAGATATTCTTGCTGGAATTTCTACCGCAACACTCACGACCGTGTTGTTAAAAAAGGGTTTACGCAACGTATGGATGCGTGGGACTAAGCCGATTCGTAGCGGTCAGCCCCGTTTGGTCGCACGCGCGTTTACCTTGCGTTTTGTGCCCGCCCGAGAGGACTTGGCAACACCGGAGTCATGGTCTTCTCCGAAGTCCACACGTGCCGCGATTGAAGATATGCCGGAAGGCTGCATTGCCGTCGTGGATTCGATGGGTGTACAGGATGCGGGAATTTTCGGAGACATCCTGTGTGCGCGGATGGCCAAGAAAAAAGTTGCCGCATTGGTCACCGATGGTGTTGTACGCGATTTGGCTGGTGTCTTGGGTACCGGTTTGCCTGTGTGGTGTTCAGGCGCTGCTGCTCCGCCATCTGTTGCTGGCTTGACCTTTGTCGATTGGCAGCAGCCGATTGGCTGTGGTGGCGTTGCGGTGTTTCCTGGTGACGTTGTGGTGGTGGATGACGATGGCGCTGTCTTGATCCCTGCAGCCTTCCTCGACGATGTGGTTGCAAGCGCTGCGTCGCAAGAGGCACTGGAAGTGTGGATTATGAAACAAGTTGAAAATGGGCAGGCGCTGCCTGGTCTGTACCCACCTAACGCAGAGAACTTGGCGCGTTACAAAGCAGAGACTGGCCAGAAGTAAGGGCGGGTTAGTTATGACGTTTGGCGGAGCGAAAGCTTCGCCAAAAAAATATCAACACGCTTGTGAGCGCTAAAAAGGCAAGGACCAGTTGAACGGGTTTGGCGATAGTGAAATCGAGCTTGCTCGTCAACAGCATGTAGGCGCATAGCGTCGCCGCCAGTCCGATTACGCGTAAAAGCCATGACGTGTCGTGCAGTACCGAGGCGGGCAGGCGGTGACTAAAATGGCCGCCGAGTATGCCGCCCAAAATCCCAAGTGCCGCACCGGCAAATACGTCTGAAGGCCAGTGCGCACCGACGGCGATGCGCGCCAAACCTCCAAACGCCGCCAAAATAAATAACCAAAAAAATGGACCGCGACGATTGCGGTCCATTGCAAAATAAATACCCGATAGTGCCGCAAAGGCAGTGAGCGTATGCCCTGAAGGCATGGCAAATGAGGTCAGGGGGCGTTCTAAAATATAAAAGCTAGTCTGATCCAGAACGCCCGCCGGGCGAGGCATTTCAAGGAAATGTTTGGGCAAGCGGGATAGCGCGCCGGCGATCGCACCCGCTAAGATTGAACCAATTAATAGACGCGGAGCGAAAATCAGTAGCGGTGAAAGTAGAGCGTAAACACTCCAGCCGTTACCAAGCATATTGAAGGTAACCCATACGATGTCTGGCAAGACACGAGCAGCTTGATTAAGAAACAGAAATAGACCCGGCTCGGGGAAGAGTCGCCAGCAAAGTGCCCAACACACCAAAGGCACGACACACCACAAAAAGTCTTTTTTTTGCACTGTCGCTAAAGCGCCTGCAGCGCTGTGCGTACGCGAAGGCGTTGTCATGCACGCGACGCCGTGAATTGCACAATCATTTTTTGCATGACTTGTTCAACAGTGATCGCTCGCATGCAGACATTGTCTGAGCAGGGAGTTTTGCGATGATTGGCTGCGCTCACACAAGGTGAGCAGGCTAGTTGTGCAGTGATGGGAATAGATTTTCCGAGCGAACCATAGAGCGCTGGTGTTTCCGGTCCGAATAGGACAACAGTGTGTAGACCTGTTACGGATGAAAAGTGACCCGGTCCGGAGTCGTTGGTGAGCATGACATCTGCAAGCGTATATAGCGCTGGTAGTTCCGCGAAACTGACTTGCCCCGCGAAGTTCAATGCATTGGGCATGTTGGCACCGAGGCGAACATTTTCAACATAAGCATGTTCGGAGGGAGAGCCTGTAATGAGGATTAAGCAGTCGGGCCATTGTTGGACCAGTGCGACGATTAGTGTTGAAAAACTCTCCGGAGCCCAGCGGCGTTGTACCAAAAGCTCGCTCGCGTTGGGATTGACCAATAGCAGCGGTTGAATGCGATGTTGGAAGGGACGCTGGGCCTGTGAGGCAAGTGCTTCGATGCGTCCTAATACGGTTTGCTTGACGGTTGGGTCGATGACCGCTTGCGCAATACGAATGGCCGAGTCTGGGATGTGTATTTTGCTGTAGGGCTGCTCGGTGGAAGTCGCGAAGGCAGCATGGATGAGCGACAAAAAATTCTTTGCAATATGAATGTGGGGGTTGTAGTGCACTTTGTGTGTGAGCATCGTGCCGCGCCACAGTCCTTCGCCGTGGAAGATATGGTAGCCCACACGTTTGCGCGCGCCGCACAGTCCAGTGAGCAAGGCGGTAAAGCGTGAGAACAGCTCGAGATCAATCACAGTGTCAATATTGCGCGCGCGTGCTTGAAACAAAAATTTGATTGTGTCTCGGATCAGGGTCAGCACTGAGCTTGCATCGATCGTAAAAATATTTTCGGCTGGGACCGTATTGAGTAGAGTGAGGCTGGCACGGTTGCTTTTGAAAATGAGAAAAAATATTTCAGCACCTCGCGCTTGCGCGTCGCGCATGGCAGGGTCGACAATAATGGCACTACCCATTTCAGAGAGTTCGATAAATAGCAGGCGGCGCGGCGCGCCTGCCGGACCCTTAATGAGCAGGGTCATCCAGTCGAGTAGGGCCACTATTGGGCTAACTAGGGCGCATAGAGGCACACCGACCCGGTGGTCGATGGTGCGCATGGTGTCGACGCTTAAGCTCATGGGGTCGTAGTTTAATGTGTTGTGTTGAGATCGTCTTGACGTCGGCGCTGCAGCAGTGATATCGCGCCGGGTAGGTAGGTCACAAGCGTCACAATACCAAAGCTAACGGACGCGAGCACGGTGATTCCGCTATCGACGCCCCAGAGCACGAGTGTGGTGGATAACGTGGCTTCACGCAAACCCCAACCGGAAATGCTAATTGGTAGCATCATTAGCAAGCCGAGCGCGGGCAGGCCGACCATGAGCGCGGAAAAGGGCGCTGTCGTGCCAAACGCCTGGAGGCAGCACCAGAATGCCGTGAGAGCAATCATGTGCGTGCATATGGAGATCGTCAGCTGAGGCAAGATCGTTGGCCAGCCTAGTGCCGTTTTGAGCCCGGGCATTGCCTCGGGCATGCCGAGTTTGGAGAGGATTGCTTGAATCCAGAGGCGCGTACGCGGTGAGCCAAGCATTAGGCTTGCAAGCGCCGCCCCAGCGACCATCGCGCCAAGGGCCCACCATCCCAGAGACTCCCCCCAGGGCGCGATCATGGCGCCGCCGAGTATGAGTCCTAGGGCACCCAAAATATTGTTACCGATCAGGCCGAGTCCGCGATCGAGCGCAACACTGATGAACCCAAGTCGTAAGCGAGGTGGGGCACGGTTGAGATCGATCGGTTGATGGAGCTCCTCGGACAGTGTGGGGGTGCGCGTGCCGGCTGCTTGGTCGACGTTGCGCTGCCCAATGGTGCCTAATCGACTGCCCTCCACTGCACGATAGCTATCCCCGCCAATGGTGCTTGGTAGACCTTGATTGATGAGTCCGCCCGCAAAGTAAAGCGTGATGTAACGTGAGATGGGCAGCCGCAAGCCCATGCTGCGCATAATCGAGCCCCAGCGCACCACTGCGAGCAGGTTCGCTAAAACGAGTAGGGCCAACGCTAAGACAAACCAGCCCGGTTTGATCGCTATTTTTGTTTCTCTGAGTGCTTGCCAGTCAATATTCCGTGCAGCAAGCCAAAGCAGAAGCAAAGACAAAACGATGCGCAGGTAAGGCCAGATTGCTTTGAAGGTTTTTTTCACTGAACGAGGTCTATTTTGGATTGGGGGCAGCGCCCCAGTTGCGGCAATGATAGAACTTGAAATCTGAAATCAAACGCCCAAGTCGTGTGATGTCGAGTTGCTTGACTAACGTGCACGATTCAAAGCCACCTGGTTGTGTGGGTAGGTCAAAGCGCATTTGTGACCAGTTTACAAAAAGACTGTCTGCCCCGGTGGGTATTTCCCCAAACCAAAGGTCAAATTGATCAAAACGCTTGTCTAAGACGAAGGTTGCTAGGGGTTTGGCATACCAGGCCATTCGGCTTGCGAGGGTCCAATTGCGGACAGAAACAGAGGGGATGTTGTGTTCGTGGCTGAGTGTTTGGGCGAGCGCGCCCGCACCATCCCAGCCCCACATGTCGGCGAGTGGATTCTTTTTCCCCCAGGGGTGATCTTGAGCAATGCCAGGAATCCCTACACAGAAAAGCAGGACAAATGCTAGTAGGCAGATAGCGACTTGCAATCGGATGAATGCCCGAATCCAGAACTGCTTGCCGCTTGCCCAGTGCGCTCCGATGGCATTTGCCGCAAAGGGGATGATGGCGAGCCAGGCTGGGGCGGTCCAGTGCGGTAGGCTGCCGCCACCAGAGAGCAACGCGGTGATACAAAACGGAAAGATAAAAAATAACGTCAGGCTGGCCACTAACCATTTCTTCTGTCTGATGATGTCGCGCAGGCAGAGATAGGACCCCAGTGCGAGTAATGGCCCGTAGGCTGCGAGCTGGATGCCGATGAAGGCTGCGAGGCGTCGTATCTGCCAGGTGCCACCGCCTCCGTGGGCGAGTTGATAGGCGAAGGAGATCCAGTCGCGCTGGGCGTTCCAAACGAACACTGGCGTGACGATCAGCAGGGCGAGGGCCACCGCAAACCACGGACCTCGCTTGCTCAGGAGAGTGATCCCGTGTACGCGTATCAGAATCGCGATCACGGTCAGTGCTGGAATGATTGCGGTGTACTTTGATAGTCCGGCCAATCCGAGTAGTGCGCCAAGGGCGAGCCAGTGCTTCAGTGTCGAGTGCGGGTTGTCGAGCGGCGCCACGGCGAGCCTCAGCGTGCTTTGCATAATCAGCAAGGTCAACACCATGAGCAAAGTGTCGGGCAGTAACCCCACAGCCAGCACATGCATGAGTGGGGCACAAAGCATGAGTGCGACAGCCCACAGGCCTGCGGTCTCTTTTGCTGTTGAGGCGTAATTCCAAGTTGGCATCAGCGCATTGATGTCGAGGGCGAGCCGGCGTGCGAGTAAACAAGCGACTAGCCACAGTACCTGGGGAATAAAACGAAGGATGGCGTCTGGTGCACCCAGCGCGACAAGTGGCCACTGCAGCCAACCCACGAGTGGGGGATGATCAAAGTAGCTCCAGTCTAGGCGGACGGCATAGTAGGCGTAATGCGCTTCATCGACAGAGAGCGTCAGCAGAGTCGCGAACACAGCATGAATGCCTAAGCCGAGCGCAAGAAGCGCGAGTAGACGTTGGGTCGGATGCCACGCGGGCGTGTGATCGGCAGAGAGGCTGGTATGCGACACGATGCCGGTTGCTATTGCGCTTGGACGGGTAAAACGCGCCAGGTGATCTGCCGCTTTCCGTCTTGAGCGAGAATCTTGGCGTTGACGCGCTGCACGACAAAGCCCTCGGGTAGGTTTGCTACGCCACTCAATGGTAAATAGTGATTGAATTGCACCGCGATCCGAGGCGAAGGAATTGTTTCAACGCGCCCTGTGGGCCAGCGGCCTTCGAAAGAGAGTTCGAGCCAGCCAGTGAAATCTTGTTTCTCTGGTTTTGCGCGCAGTAACCAGATCAGATAGGATAATTGCCCGCCTTGCTTTGCTTGCGTAAAGGTGCTCGTGCTGACGCCTACAACGCCGTAGCGAGGATCGAAGGGCAGTGTTTGAACAATGAGATTCAATTGTTCTTTCATGGGCGCAATAATGGCCTGAGTCGTCGAAAGCTCTTCACGCAGGTTTTTAATGATTCCTTCGTTAAGCAGGCGCTTGCCCTCTAGCGAGCGCGCGTGATTATCCACTTGCGTCTGCAATGCCTGTCGCTCGGCCGAGACGAGTTTTAGTTCATCCAACAGTTTTTGCGCCTGTTCGCTTGTGAGGCGCTTGGCCCCATAGCTTGCTTGAAGAAAAAGCACGCCACCGCCTCCTAGGAGGACACCTAGGAGTAGGATGATGAGCCAGCTTGGTATGCGACGCGGACGCCGTCGCGTGTCGTAGGGTGTGGGTTTGAAAACCGCACGTTTTGCTTGAACGCGGATGACCATGGAGAGTTAGAGTTGCTGCTTAAGTTTGTATTCTAACGCCGCCAGACGTTCGGGCGTCCCGACGTCAAGCCAAAAGGTCTCGTGCAAATCGCCAATGATCTTGTTCTCTGCCATGGCCGCACGCAAAAGGGGGGCGAGTTTGGCGGGTTGACCCACCGCCGTATTTGCAAAAAGCGCTGGTTGGTAGACGCCGATGCCAGAGAAAGTTTTACGCTCGCCCACTTGGTCGCTTAAGTGACCATCACTGCGTCGGACAAAGTCACCTTGCGGATGATGCTCTGGGTTATCGACCAAGAGTAGCCAGGCGAGCTGTTTGGTTTGGCGTAGTTGCTCGGAAATTGCATGGGCAGCCAGTGGGTTCCAGTCGCACCAGATGTCCCCGTTGATGACTAAAAATGGATCGGCCCCAAGCAGTGGCCCCGCTGTGGCGATTCCTCCTGCTGTTTCGAGGGCAACGGGTTCGGGTGAGTAGCGGATCTGCACGTTGAAAGCGGAGCCATCGCCAAGCGCTTGTTCGATACGCTTTCCGAGCCAAGCATGGTTAATCACAATATCGGTGATCCCGGCTGCAGCGAGCCTTTCAAGATGCCAAACGATAAGCGGTTTGCCGGCAACCGGCAGCAGTGGTTTGGGAAGATGGTCGGTCAAAGGACGCATGCGTTCGCCTCGACCTGCCGCCAAAATCATTGCGCGCATTAGAAGGTGTATCCCACTTTGGTTTGAACTTGGTCCAATTGATCCAGAACGCGGATCAAGGGTTTGAAAGCAATGTAGCGCCCAGCCACTTGGCGCACGTATTGATTGACGCGCGGAATGTGTGTCAGATAGCCCGCCTTGCCGTCGCGGTGATTTAATCGAGCGAAGACTCCCAAAATACGAAGATTGCGCTGCAGGGCCATCCACTCGTAATCACGATGAAAATCTGCAAAGTCGGCAGGCACGGGCAGGTTATTTTTACGCGCCTGCTCCCAGTAACGAATAGCCCAGTCTATTTGTTGCGGCTCTTCCCAGGTGGTTCTGGCATCCATAACGATCGAGGCGAGATCGTAGGTAATAGGTCCTGCGACTGCATCTTGAAAATCGAGTATGCCTGGGTTGGCCCCGAATCTTGCGTCCTCGCACAACATTAAATTGGGCGAGTGGAAGTCTCTGTGTACGAATACCTGCGGTTGCGCTGCGTTGTGTTTGACCAACAGATCGAACACACCATGGAGTGCCTGCAAGGTCTCGGGTGCCAGGGTGGTTTTGCAGTGGATGCTTGTGTACCACTCGGTGAAAAGCCCTAGCTCCTCTTTGAGGCGGGGCGCGTCGTAGCAAGGCAGTCCTTGGTGGTCGGCTGTCTGCATGCGTACGAGTGCTGTAAGGGCTTCGCGATACATTTTTTGTAAAGTGGAATCCTCTACTCCTTGAACGATTTTGTCGTAATAAGTTGTGGGCCCAAGGTCGGAAAGCAGTAGAAAACCCTGAGTTAGGTCTTTTTCAATGATTTCTGGAACGTTTAATCCTGCAGACGTCAACCGCGCGGCAATGTCAACAAATGGGCGACAGTCTTCCTTTGGCGGGGGGGCATCCATGGCCACCAAGGTCCCCGTTGCAGAAGCAATCCTGAAATAGCGCCGAAAACTGGCGTCGCTTGAAGCGGGCGCCAAGGTGTCAACTTTTATACCTAGTTTCTGAGGAATTTGCTTTAACCAATTGACTAATAATGGTATTCTTTGATCCGACATTGTCTGAAAAACCCTAAATTTGACTGTATCCGAACTATAATAGCTCCGAAGCGGCGAGGGTTTGCCGGATTTTGACGACAAACTTTGGGCAAAACTGCCCTGAATAGGTGACTGTTTAAAGCGTGCTGTTTCTTTTTGCTCGACTTTTTCTCGCAACGACCCTGGGAATAAGTGTGGGGGCTGTCCAAGCCCACAACACCGAGACAATCCCGGGCGATGCGCCTAATCAGGCGGCCTCCGGGCAGGCGCCTCCCAAGAAAGCACCCCCAAAAAAGACGCAACCAGCTCAAGGGGCGGCTAATAACAAGCCCGCAGCCAAGCCCGCAGCCGTTAAAACGGCGCAAGCGTCGACTCAGCCAGCAGCCAAGCCAGTAGCCAAGCCCGCTGCCAAGCCGGCGGCCCAGCCCCCACCCAAGCCAGTAGCCAAGCCAGTAGCCAAACCTGCTCCTAAGCCGGTTGCTGCCCCTCCCGCTCCCCCTAGGGTGCAGTTGATAGGGTTGCGCGTGGCGCCGAAGCTTGATCGTTTCGTTCCGACTGAAAACCAAATGCCTGGTTTTCTGGAGGCGCGCGAGATGCATGGGGACGCCCAGGGTAATGTGCGCATGATCGGCGATGCGGCCATGCGCCGCCAAGATGCGGTGCTGCGCGCCAATTTGATTGATTACAACAAAACCACCAGCGTTTTAGATGCGCAAACGAACGCGCGCTTGATTCGAGACGGAAATGTCATTACCGGAACCAGCATCATTTATAACGCTGATGATGGGACTGCCAGTGTGGATCAGCCTAACTTCTGGATTGACAATGGCGGCGCAGGGGTTGGATCGTGGGCGGACGTCTTTAATAAAAATCAGATGAGTCTCAAAGATGTGACTTACAGTGGCTGCCCATGTCCGCAGCCCTCATGGTACATCGAGACTGAAAAGCTTGATTTGGATTACGCCGAAAACGAAGGTGTGGCGCGCAATGGTGTGCTGTACTTCAAAAACGTTCCCATCTTAGCGGCCCCTTACCTGACTTTCCCGATCAAGAAAGAACGCAAGAGTGGCTTGCTGTTGCCAACGTTTGGTAATACGACAAACACGGGTTTTGATTACACCCAGCCGTACTATTTCAATATTGCACCGAATTACGATATGACTGCGCAGTTACGCACCATGACCAAGCGCGGCGCACAATTGGGCAGTGAGTTCCGCTATATGGGCGAGAGCTATTCCGGCGTAATGGCCGGCACCTATTTGCCCAATGATATCAAGACGGGTGAGGATAGATGGTTGTATTCCACTCAGTATGGCCAGCGTTTCGGCCATGGGTTCTATGGTGGCTACAACGTTAGTGGTGTGTCGGACGATAACTATTTCAAAGACTTCGCCAATCTTGGGATTAACCAAGCCACGGTGACTGCGCTGCCGCGTCAAGCGGGAACAGGTTGGGCAGACGAGTACTGGAACACTTCGGCGCAAGTGGTGACGTTTCAAACGATTCGGCCGAGCGGTACGTTTGTCACCCCCCAATACAACAAGGTACCTGAATATACGATTAATGGTGGGCGTTTCGATGTCGGTGGTTTCGATGTGCAGAGCCAAAACACATTGACCAAATTTGAAATGCCACTTGATCAACGCTTTGCCTATGGCCCGATGGGGTCGTTACGCTGGAAGCCTGACGGTCAGCGTGCGTTGTCGTATAACTCGATCGCCTATCCGATTGTCAAGCCTGGTTGGTACATCACGCCTAAAGTCGCAATGAGTGTGGCGCAATATCAAACCGAATGGTATGGGCTCGAGAACTGGTACGGCTATGGGCAGGCGTCTAACTCTCGTGTGTTGCCAATTATGTCGGTGGACTCTGGCATGACCTTCGAGCGTGACACGACACTCTTCGGCAAGGCGGCGTTACAAACTCTAGAGCCTCGCGCCTATTACTTGAAAGTGCCTTACCGAGATCAGTCACAGCTCCCCGTTTTCGATACGACGATGGCCGATTTCAGTTTCGCGTCGGCTTTCCAGGAAAATATCTTCACGGGCTTTGACCGTATTGCGAACGCAAACCAAGCTACGTTAGCCCTGACGAGCCGCTGGCTCGATGCGAATAGCGGCTTTGAGCGCTTGCAATTATCGGTGGCGCAGCAGTTTTACTTCGAGGATCAGTACGTCACCTTGCCATTTCAGACGCCCCGCACCAATACTAAGTCTCAATTCCTGCTTGGCAGCAGCGCGGCACTGACCGACACTCTTAATTTGTCGTCCTTATTTCAGTACAACCCTTACAAAAGTGAATTAAGTCGTGCTCAGCTTATTGGCCGTTGGCGCCCTCAGCGTCTCGCCACGCTGGCCTTGTCCTATCGCTATCAGGTTAATCCATCACCGGAGGCCTTGTATCAGACGCAGGGGCAAAATCAGGTGAGTGCAGGTTTTCAGTGGCCGTTGACAAAAAAGTGGTACTCAATCGGACGCGTAGACTACTCCTTTAATAAATTGCACGCCTCCAGTTTGCTCGATTCATCGAATATCATTGCCATGCCGAAAGTTACGCAAGGCGTGGTGGGTCTGGAGTACAAAGGCGATTGTTGCTGGACCGGACGTGTTGTGTTCCAGCGATATGTGGTCAGCGTAGATCAAACCAATAGTGCAGTATTTTTCCAGCTAGAGCTAGGCGGCTTGGGCAACTTGGGTCAAAACCCTATGAGTATCATTGGGCGCAGTATTCCTGACTATGAGTCAATCAATCCGCCGGTTCGGAGCGTGAGTAAATTTGAAAGGTACGAATGATGCAAGCAGTTAAAACCTTCCGTTGTTGGGTGGCGCTTATTGGACTATGTATAGGCGCGACGCTAGGGACCTCTGTTTTTGCGCAACCCGCAGCGAGTGGGGCGGTACGTCAGGCTGTGCCTCCCAAAGCTGCTGCGGTTGGGGCGGAGCGCGATGCCGACACGATTATTGCTGTGGTCAATAAAGAGGTGATTACTCGGCGCGAGCTTGATGCGCGTGTGCGGTTGGCCAAGCGCGATTTGACGGGCCAGCGGATGCAGTTGCCGCCAGATAATGTGCTGGAACCCCAGATTCTGCAACGCTTGATTACTGAAAAACTTGAGTTACAAGAGGGGCGCCGTCTCAATATCCAGATCACCCCGGCGATGATCAACAACGCAATCGAGACGATTGCCAAGCGTAATAACGCCACAGTGGCTCAAGTGCGGCAGCAGTTGCAAGCGTCCGGCATTCCATGGTCCGACTATGAAAACCTCATTCGTCGCGAGTTGTTACTTGAAAGACTCCGGCAACTGGTCGTCGATCGCACGATTTTGATCACGGATGCTGAGGTGGATGCCTCCTTGCGTGAACAAAAGGCCCGTGAGGCTGGTGGATTGCCAGCAGTGCGACCAACGCCCGCGCCAGCTCCGCCACCGCCTCCTCCGCCTAAACCTAAGGCGGTTCAGCCCGCGATTATGGGGATAGCACAGATTTTAGTGCGGGTCCCTGAAGGGGCTTCGACCGATGAAGTGGCCACGTTACGAAAAAAAGCGCAGGACTTGCTGGCACGTGTGCGCAAGGGAGCGAGTTTTGAAGGTCTGGCTAAAGAGGCATCGGATGGGCCAGAAGCCAGTCGCGGAGGTGATCTTGGCGTGCGCCCCCTGAATGGGTGGCCAGACCTATTCCTTAAAGCGGTGGCGAACGTACCTGATGGACAAATCAGTAACATTATTCAAAGTCCAAATGGTTTTCATATTCTTAAGGTAGTCGGGCGTGCTGGGGGTGAGCCTGCGCCGCAAGCGCAACAGGCAGCGCCGCCGCCCGCACCGACGGGGCCAGATGCTCCGTTACCGAAAGGACCGATGCCGGTCCAGCAAATACAGGCCCGTCATATTTTATTAAAGAGTTCGACGGTCATGACCGATGATGTTGCTCGTCAACGGTTGACCGATCTACGTCAGCGGATTGTGCAAGGCGGGGAGTCGTTTGGTGACTTAGCTAAGCGATTCTCGAATGACGCATCCGCGCCGCAGGGTGGGGAGCTTGGGTGGTTGAATCCAGGTGAAACCGTTCCGCCTTTCGAGAAAGCGATGAATGGGTTGAAGATTGGCGAGGTGAGTCAACCTGTGCAGAGTCAGTTTGGTTGGCATCTGATCATTGTTGACGGTCGCCGCACACAGGATATGTCAGAGCAGTATTTGCGTAACCAAGTCCGGCAACGACTGTTTATGCAGCGTTCTGACGCCGAGTTTGATGCCTGGTTACAGCGAGTGCGTAATCAGTCTTATATCGACAATCGTCTCGAGAAAATTGAGCAACTGAATAGGAATTAGCGCGTGACTGCACACCAGGCACGCAAACGTTTCGGCCAAAATTTTTTGGTGGATTTGGCGGTCGTAGATGCCATTGTGAGGGCGATTGCACCCAAACGTGACGATGTGATGATTGAAATCGGGCCGGGACTGTCAGCGCTAACAGCTCCCTTGCTTAATCAGCTTGAAAAACTCACGGCAATTGAAATAGACCGCGATCTCGCCGCTCGACTTAGACAGCGTTTTTCTGTTGATCGGCTGACTGTCGTGGAGGCCGATGCCTTGCAGGTGGACTTCACCCAGTTCGGTCAAGCATTACGTATTGTTGGCAACTTGCCCTACAACATTTCTAGCCCCTTACTCTTTGCTTTGGTTGATTGTGCCGATCAGGTGTGTGATCAGCACTTCATGCTTCAGCGAGAGGTGGTGGATAGGATGGTGGCGCAGCCTGGGGGTTCAGAGTACAGCCGACTGAGTGTCATGTTGCAGTACCGCTACCAAATCCACAAATTATTTGATGTCGCGCCGGAGGCTTTCGACCCACCGCCGCGTGTCACCTCTGCGATTGTGAGAATGATTCCGCGAGGCGCAGAGCGTTTACAGGCCCTCGATGAAAAGCTCTTCGCGACAGTTGTGCAGCGCGCTTTCTCTCAGCGTCGCAAAATGCTGAGAGGGGTACTTGGCGAGTGGACTGCCTGCATTCCCTGGGAGGCGCTCGGCGTTCTGCCAACTTGGCGTGCAGAGCAGGTTTCAGTCGCTGGTTTCGTTGGGATGACGGACGCGCTATTTACTGCGGGCGTTCGCGCTTAGGCGGCTGGCTAGCCACACACGTATGATGTCTTGTGCGCGATCCTCAAGGAGTGCCGATGCATTTCGACAAGCATCGGCGAGCGTGCAAGGCCCTGAGGCTAGACTGAACGCCGCATGGATACCCGCTTCGTACAATGCTTGGTAGCCGTCGCCCAACGATCCCGCGATTGCAATAACCGGAACGCCCGCTCGTTTGGCGATCTGCGCGACGCCCATCGGAGTCTTACCAAGCAAGGTTTGCGCATCCATGCGCCCTTCACCCGTAATGACTAAATCTGCACCTTCAATGGCGTGCGCTAAGCCGCCAATCTCTGCGACGACCTCTGCGCCTGGTTTGAATGTCGAGCGCAACCACGCGTGCGCAGCAAAACCGAGTCCGCCCGCGGCGCCGGAGCCTGGTGCGTCGCGCATGTCGCGACCCAGTGTTTGAGCGCATAGCTCTGCAAAATGAGCGAGCGCTGCATCGAGCGTTTGTACCTGAGCGGGTGTTGCGCCTTTTTGCGGTCCAAAGATCGCTGAGGCACCCTTGGGACCACACAGCGGGTTATTAACGTCGGAGGCAATCGTGACGCGGATGGTCGCCAGGCGGGGATCAAGCGCGCTGGCGTCTAGCCGGGCGAGTTGTGCCAAAGCCAGCCCGCCACGAGCAAGAGGCGCACCATGCTTGTCTAGCAAACGCAGTCCGAGTGCTTCGAGCATCCCAGCACCTGCATCATTGGTGGCTGAGCCTCCAAGGCCCAACACGATATGTTGTGCGCCGGAGTCAAGTGCATGACTGATCAGCTGTCCGACGCCGTAGCTCGTTGCGCGCAGTGGATCGCGCTCGGCAGCGAGAATATGTTCTAAACCGGCGGCGCACGCCATTTCTATGACTGCGCCGTCTTTAGGTAATCGCGCCCATGAGGCCTCAATCGGGCGTCCAAGTGCATCAAGCACGGTATTGATGCGCCGCTCACTTGTGGTTGCACCCAAGATCGCTTCAACCGTGCCTTCTCCGCCATCCGCCATCGGTACGCGCACGACCGTCGCCGTTTTAAGCGCGCGCTTAATACCTCGTTCGATCGCCAACGCAACGTCGGGTGCGGATAGCGACTCTTTGAACGAATCGGGAGCGATGACAATTTTCATGTGGAGGGCAGTATCAGCGCGATCAGAGCGCGTTAGTCGAATTTCTTTTGTACAAATTCTATTTTGTAGCCATCCGGGTCTTCAACGAATGCAATAACGGTGGAGCCATGCTTCATGGGACCCGCTTCGCGTGTGACTTTGCCACCTAGCTGTTTGACACGATCGCACGCCTCGTATGCATTTTCAACTTGCAAAGCGATATGGCCGTAGCCTGTGCCAAGATCGTAAGAGGAGGTATCCCAGTTGTAGGTGAGCTCTAGTGCTGGCCCGTCGCGTTCGTCTTGATAGCCGACGAACGTATTAGTAAAGCGACCCGTGGGGTATTCAGTACTGCGCAGTACGCGCATTCCTAATACTTTGGTGTAGAACTCGATGGAGCGATCGAGATTACCGACGCGCAGCATGGTGTGAAGAATTCGCATAATGAGACCTCAGGGTAGCCAAAATGAAATAAAGAAGAGATAGGTTCCATGATAACCCTTCGACCTATCGGTTAGATCTCGGGGATACCGTCTGGAGTGTGGTGCCGCAGTATGTTTTTAGCGAGATGAAAATCTGGGTAGAGTTGTTCTACCTCTGACCAAAAGTCTTGACTATGATTCATTTCCCGCAGGTGCGCGAGCTCATGAGCAATGACATAGTCGATCACCATGGGTGAGAAATGGATGAGCCGCCAGTTCAGCATGATGTTGCCATCGCTGGTACAGGAGCCCCAGCGGGTGGCAGCAGACGATAGTCGCCACCGTCGAATGGTTAATCCAGTGCTTGCGAGAAAGTGTTTGATACGCACATCAAACCACATTGCGGCGCGGGACTGCAGCCAAGCCTGCGTCATGTCGCGCATGCGATGGGTATCGGCATCGTTTGGCAAGGGCAGCCAAAGCGCTTGACCCGCTTGCGGAGCATTCGCATCGCCTTCAAAGTAAGGCGCGCCGTGCGGAACGTGTGGTCCGGGCACACCGCTGCGTAACACGATGCGGCATCCCAGATAGGGGAGTTCACCCCCGGATTGCCAGCGTGTCTCTGCCATCGCTAGGCGTTGTTTACGCGATTGCCAGTCTTGAAGTTTCGATAGAATCCAGGACATTTTTTCGATGACGGCCGCATCGATCTGCGATAGGGTGACCCAGTTTGGAGCCGTGACACGTAAGCCTTCGTCCAGAATAACAAAGCCAATGCTGCGGCGTCGCGAGCGCATCAAGATGAACCCAACCGCCTGATCGCCATGTTGTACGACGCGCCACTTAGCGCCAAGAGGAATTGTTCCGGGCGCAATGGTCCAGCTAGGCTTGGGGCTATCTTTACCGGAAAGCAAAAGCTCGAGCTGGCTCATTGTTATATCGGATAACGCTCAGGGTTTAATCGTTGCATTTCACCTTCAATCCAGGCTTGAACTTTCTCATTTAATTGCTCTGGCGTCAGTCCCGTTGATTCGATGACGGGTCCAATAGATACTGTAATGCAACCTGGTCGTTTGATGAAGGCATTGCGAGGCCAGCATTCGCCTGCGTTGTGTGCGATGGGAATGATAGGAGCGCCGGTGCGCGTTGCTAACAATGCACCGCCCATTTTGAAGCGTCCCGTCTTTCCGGGAGCGATGCGGGTCCCTTCGGGAAACAATATCGGCCAACGACCGTCGTTTAAGCGCTCTTGGCCCACTTTGACGACCTGTTCAAAGGCGTCGCGACCTTTGCTACGGTCGATGGGGATCATTGCTAGCAACGCGAGCCCCCAACCAAAAAACGGTACGCGATGTAATTCGCGCTTATAAACGAAACACACCTCGCGCGGAAGGTGGGAAGGCAGAAATAAGGTTTCCCACGCGGACTGATGTTTTGACAGCACGATCGCGGGCCCATTCGGGAGATTCTCCGAGCCTTGAACTTTCCATTGCACACCACAAATTATTTTCGCTCCCCAGACGGCGAGCCTAGGCCAACCCATTGTGAGTTTGTAGCGCCAGCTCAAGGATAGTGGCGACCAAAGCATGCAGGCAAAGGCGTAGGGAATAACAGTGACGATTAGAAATAGCGTGAAAACGGTAGCGCGAATCGCAAGCATCATTTAATGGGTCTCGGACAAAATCTGGTCCACTGCGTTGGCCAAATCTTTGGCCACGCGCGTACCAGCCGGTAAACCGCCTTTGGTTGCGGTCTGTAGACCGTTGCCGGTCTGTACAAGCCAGGGCACGCAACCTGCAGTGGCCGAGGCTTGTAGATCGCGCAGAGAGTCCCCTATTGCAGGTACGCCATCTAATGCCGTGTCGAAGCGGTGGCCAATATCTTGAAACAAGCCAGGAAGCGGCTTGCGGCACAGGCAGTTGTCATCTGGGCCATGCGGGCATATAAAAATAGCATCCACATTTCCGCCAAGTGTCGCTAAGGCCTTACGAAATTTTTGATGAATGTCGGTTAACGCCGTGATGTCAAAAAGCCCGCGCGCAAGACCAGATTGATTAGAGGCAATCGCAATGGTCCACCCTGCTTGATGCAGCCGTGCAATCGCCTCTAGGCTGCCGGGCAGAGGATGCCACTCGTCGGGGTGTTTGATGTATTGGTCGCTATCTTCGTTAATCACACCATCACGATCGAGAATGATGAGTTTCATGGGGCAAGCCTTGAGATATCTGCAACTTGATTCATGAGTCGATGCAGCTGATCAAGGAGCGCCAATCTGTTGTTTCGTATTGCGATGTCATCGGTCATCACCATGATGTCGTTAAAGAACAGATCAACGGCGTCTCTCGTTTGGGCGAGTGTATCCATGGCTGCGACATAATCGCCCGCTTCAAATTGCTGCTGAGCAAGGGGCTGGGCTTGTGTCACGGCTTTGGCGAGTGCTTGTTCGGCAGGTTCGGTCAAGAGCTTTGCATCAACAGCTGGCAGTTGCCCTTCTGATTTTTTCAAGAGATTGCCAATTCGCTTATTCGCCGCAGCGAGACTCGCGGCACTGGAACTCAGTGCAAATTTTTCCGCAGCCACAACGCGTGCGACAACTTGGTGCAGCGGTGGCGTGAGCGCGAGCACCGCTTCGACAGCATGCCGATCGTGATGTGTAATCAGCTGGTTACGTAAGCGCTCGAGAATGAAGTCTCGGACTTCCGGGATGGTCTGCTCGGCAAGCGTACCGCTCGGAAACTGTTTGGCGCTGGTGGCAAGCAGATCTTCAAGTGAAAGTGGGCCAGCGTTTTGTATTTTTAATACTCCGCCTGCGGTGAGCTGCTCGAAGGCGCTGATGAGGCCCAGCGCAGCGCGACGCAAGCCGAAGGGATCGCGCTCCCCGGTGGGGGCTAAACCAATTCCCCAGATCCCCACTAAGGTTTCTGCGCGCTCGGCGATAAATAATATCGCTGCGGTCATATTGGCCGCAGTGATGGGCGTGTCCAGACGGATGCGGTACTGCTCAGCGAGTGCTTGAACGACTTGAGGTGCCTCGTTGTCACCTCGAGCGTAATAAGCGCCCATAATGCCCTGAAGTTCTGGAAACTCGCCCACCATGTTTGTCGTGAGATCCGCTTTGGCAAGTTCGGCAGCACGCTCGGCCAGAGTTGTATCGGCACCTAGTGTTTTGGCGAGATGGGCTGCAATCGCGCGCACACGACTGACACGTTCAAGTTGTGTCCCAAGTTTGTTGTGGTAGACGATCGAGTCGAGTTGGGCGACGCGTGCGTGCAAGGGAGTTTTGCGATCCGTTTCAAAAAAGAATTGTGCGTCAGCCAAGCGGGGCCGCACGACCCGTTCATTGCCTTCGATAATCGCGTGAGGCTTATCGGTCGGCATGTTGCTGACAATCAGAAACTGGTTGGTGAGGGCGCCGGTGTCTTTGTTGAAGAGGGGGAAATATTTTTGATTCAGACGCATGGTTAGAATCAGACATTCCTGAGGAACAGCCAGAAAACGCTCTTCGAATGTCCCGACGTACACCGCAGGTGCTTCCACCAAGGCGGTGACTTCATCGAGTAGGGCGTCGACTTCTGGACCTGTTCCGATGCTGGCCTGAAGCTTGAGCGTTTGGGCCTGTAGCTGTTCGGCGATTTGAGCGCGACGCAGCGCAAAACTTGCAGTGACGCGTCCTGTGTGGGCAAGCTGTGTTTCGTAACTATCCGCGCTCTCAATCGTTAAGGCGCTTGGGTGCAGGAACCGATGCCCAAATGTCTGCCGACCAGCTTGGAGGCCAAGAATCGTTGCTGGAATAATTTCTGTGCCGAGCAGGGCAAGCAGTGCGTGCGCGGGTCGCACGAATTTGACAGCGGTTTCGCCATCCGCAAGTTGATACTTCATCACCTTGGGAATGGGCAGCGCAGCAATGCTCGATTCGATCGCACCTTGTAGTGCGTCGTTAAGTTTTGCGCCGAGCGCTGTGCCAGAAGCAACGAGATACTCTTGTTTGCCATCCGACTCGCGCGCGAGCGCACTGACATCCATGGATTCCCAACCCTTCGCGGCTAGTTTTTTTAATAATGCGGGCGTTGCGCCGCCGTTCGCATCGAGCCCCACCTTGACCGGCATGAGCTTTTCAGAGAAAGATTGATCGGGCGCGATGCTCAGGACCGCGCTGAGCTTGACCCCGAGCCGACGCGGTGTGGCGAATGCTTCGATCACGCAGGGGGTACCGATCAGGCCGAGTGCTTGCAGTGCATCGTGCAGGCCTTGGGCAAACGTTTGGCCAAGTTTCGGCAGTGCTTTAGGGGGTAGCTCTTCGGTGAAGAGCTCAACAAGAAGGGGGCGGGTAGACATTAGTTTGCCCCCTTGTTTGCATGCAGCATAGGGAAACCTAGTTTTTCGCGCGACTCAAAGTAGGCTTGCGCAACGGCACGAGACAGATTTCTGATACGACCAATGTAGGCGGCACGCTCTGTGACGCTGATCGCGCCTCGGGCATCCAGCATATTAAAAGTATGGGCGGCTTTCAGAGTTGCTTCGTACGCAGGCAAGGCTAAGGGAACTTCCATGAGTCGTTTGGCTAGGCTTTCAAAGTCACTGAAATGGCGGAACAGTGTTTCAGCATCCGAATGCTCAAAGTTATAGGTGGACTGTTCCACTTCATTTTGATGAAACACGTCTCGGTAAAGTACCGTGCCGCGTGGCCCTTCGGTCCAGATGAGGTCGTAGACACTCTCAACGCCTTGCAAGTACATCGCGAGTCGCTCAAGGCCATAGGTGATCTCGCCGGTTGTCGGTGTGCAATCCAGGCCACCCACTTGTTGAAAATAGGTGAACTGCGTGACTTCCATCCCGTTAAGCCAGACTTCCCAGCCTAATCCCCAAGCCCCGAGGGTTGGATTCTCCCAGTCGTCTTCTACAAAGCGAATGTCGTGCTCAGTCGTGTTGATGCCCAGCGCAACCAACGAGCCGATGTATAGATCCAAAATATCTGGCGGAGCCGGCTTAAGGACGACTTGGTATTGATAGTAGTGCTGCAGTCGATTTGGGTTTTCGCCGTAACGACCGTCTTTGGGTCGGCGTGAGGGCTGGACGTATGCTGCCCGCCAAGGCTCAGGGCCGATCGCCCGTAAAAAGGTCGCGGTATGCGAGGTCCCGGCGCCGACCTCCATGTCATACGGTTGGAGCAGGGCACAGCCCTGTTTGTCCCAGTATTCTTGCAGTCGCAGAATAATTTGCTGAAAAGTAAGCATCGAGAGGTGTCGGTGGGTCGGTAGTGGGTGTGGAATCCCGAGCATTTTAGCTTGCGAGCGGCGTCGGTGTGGGAGATCAGGCGTGATTCGATGCCCGAGGTTCTCGAATCGCCTATGATTTAGTCAATCTAGTCAAAATCCAACTGTTTCAGCCTTGTTTTTGAGGAGTTTTCATGTCGAGTCTGGTGAGTGTCGAGGAGGCCGATGGCGTGCTGATCATCATGATCAACCGTCCCGAGGCGCGCAATGCCATTAGTTTTGAAACCGCTCAGCAGTTGTCCGCTGCATTTGAGACGCTCGATGCGCGAGATGATTTGCGTATTGGGATCCTGACGGGCGCTGGGGGAACCTTTTGTTCGGGGATGGACCTCAAAGACTTTGCCAAGACGCGTAAGCGCTCCTCGGTGCCAGGTAAAGGGTTTGGAGGTTTAAATGAGGCTCCCCCACAGAAGCCTCTCATTGCCGCGGTGGAAGGCTTCGCCGTCGCGGGTGGCTTTGAAATGATGCTGGCATGTGATTTGATTGTGGCTGCGAATAATGCGATGTTCGGTCTACCTGAGGTGAAGCGCGGCCTCGTGGCGGGCGGCGGTGGTTTGGTTCGCCTGCCACGCCAAGTCCCGTATCACATTGCAATGGAAATTTTGTTGACTGGGGAAATGTTTCCAGCATCGCGCGCGCAGCAATATGGGTTGATCAATGTTGTGACAGAGCCCGGTCAGGCGTTAGGCGAGGCGCTGAAATTGGCCCGCAAGATCTGCGAAAATGGCCCTCTGGCAGTGCGTACGACTAAGAGTGTGATGGTGCAAGGACTAGATTTTCCAGCTGCAAAGATGTTCGAATTGCAGCGGCCGTTGACGAATCACATTTTTATGTCTGAAGACGCCAAAGAGGGTGCCACGGCGTTTGCAGAAAAGCGTAAGCCGGTCTGGCGTGGCAAATAAGTTGTTTTTGATCATATCGAGTTCAATGATTGTTTTTGTAGATAGGTACACATATGTCCGTCACGATTAAAGAAGAAGATTTTGTCGCCTCGATCGCCGATGCGATCCAGTTCATCAGCTACTACCATCCGGCCGATTACATCAAGCATCTGGCACGCGCGTACGAGCGTGAGCAAAGCCCAGCTGCGAAAGACGCCATTGCGCAGATTTTGACTAACTCGCGCATGAGCGCGGAGGGTCGTCGCCCTATTTGCCAAGATACGGGAATCGTCAACGTCTTCTTAAAAATTGGAATGGACGTGAGGTTTGACACCAAAAGAACGATGCAGGAACTGTGCGACGAAGGGGTTCGGCGTGGCTATCTCAACCCCGAAAATCCCTTGCGCGCATCCATACTCGACGATCCAATTTTTTTACGAAAAAATACCAAAGACAATACGCCCTGTATCATTAATGTTGAGCTCGTCCAAGGTGACAAGGTCGATGTGCAAGTGGCCGCAAAGGGTGGTGGTTCAGAAAATAAATCGAAACTCGCGATGTTGGATCCGAACGACTCGATTGTGGACTGGGTGCTCAAAACCGTCCCGACTATGGGCGCAGGCTGGTGTCCACCCGGCATGCTGGGTATCGGCGTGGGCGGGACTGCCGAGAAAGCGGTGTTGATGGCTAAGCAGTCGCTCATGGAAGATCTGGACATGTATGAGCTGCTTGAGCGTGGCCCCAAAAATAAAATCGAAGAATTGCGCATCGAGCTCTACCATAAGGTCAACGCGCTGGGTATTGGTGCGCAAGGTCTGGGTGGTTTAACCACCGTGTTGGACGTGAAAATTCAAACCTTCGCAACGCATGCTGCTTCCTTCCCTGTGGCGATGATTCCGAATTGCGCGGCTACTCGGCATGCGCACTTTGAGTTAGATGGATCGGGCCCGGCCCATTTGCATCGACCTTCGTTGTCGGATTGGCCTGATGTCCATTGGGCGCCAAACTATAAGTCTTCAAAGCAGGTTGACTTAAACAAGCTTACGCGTGAAGAAGTCGCGAGTTGGAAGCCTGGCCAGACGCTATTGTTAAACGGAAAAATGCTCACGGGACGCGATGCGGCGCATAAGCGCATTCAAGATATGCTCGCCAAAGGTGAGAAATTGCCGGTTGAGTTCCACGGTAAAACGATTTACTACGTTGGGCCAGTTGATCCTGTGGGGGGCGAGGTGGTTGGTCCTGCCGGCCCCACCACCTCGACCAGGATGGATAAGTTCACCGACATGATGCTTGAGCAGACGGGTCTGTTTGCGATGATCGGTAAAGCCGAGCGCGGCCCTGCGACGATTGAATCGATTCGCAAACATAAATCGGCTTATTTGATGGCGGTGGGCGGCGCTGCCTATTTGGTGTCGAAGGCGATCAAGGGAGCGAAAGTAATCGGTTTCGCTGATCTTGGCATGGAAGCCATCTATGAGTTCGATGTCGTGGATATGCCGGTCACCGTCGCGGTTGACTCAACCGGTACGTCCGTTCATACCACTGGTCCAAAAGAGTGGTCAGCTAAGATCGCCGGTATTCCCGTCGTCACTGCGTAAACGCGCAAGCGCCATGTCTCGAAGTTTCACGCGTTGAAACTTCAAGCCATTGGCGCTTTGTGTTGTCTAAAAAATGACTGCTATGTCGTGCGTAATTAGGATCTGCCAAGAATCTCTTTGAGAATCTCGTCGGTGTGCTCGCCGAGCATCGGTGCTGAACGCTTGTACTGAATCGGCGTTTCTGAAAACCGCATCGGGCTGGCAGTGGTTGGTGCGGTACCGCCCACGGGATGCGGAATGTTTTTCCAAAGGTCTCGAGCAATCACTTGCGGATGTGCAAACACCTGATCGATCGTTTGGATCGGACCGCAAGGCACGCCGACCGCCTCTAGTTTTGCAATCCAAGCGTCACGCTCGTCCGTTGCCATGATTTTTTCTAGCAAGGCAATGAGTTCAATACGGTTGACGTTGCGTGCTCGGTTCGTGGCGAATTTTGGATCCGTACCGTATTCAGGAATGCCAAGTGCGTTGCAGTAAGAACGAAATTGTGAGTCGTTACCCACGGCTACGATCATGAAGCCATCTGAGGTTTTGAAGACCTGATAGGGTACGACGTTTTGATGAGCGTTGCCGGCGCGCTTTGGCGCAAGCCCGGAAGTCATGAAGTTCAGATTCTGATTCGCCAGCATCGAAATGTGGCAATCGAGAAGGGCGATGTCCAGGTGTTGTCCCAGGCCGCTGTGGTGGCGTTCTTGAATGGCGGCGAGGATCGCGACCGAGGCATACATTCCGGTGATGATGTCGGTGACCGCCACGCCCGCCTTTTGTGGACCGCCGCCAGGCAAATCGTCGCGTTCACCGGTAATGCTCATGAGTCCACCCATGCCTTGGATCATAAAGTCGTAGCCGGGGCGATCCGCATAGGGGCCGGTTTGACCGAAACCCGTGATGGAGCAATAAATCAGCTGGGGGAACTCGTCCTTCATGCTTTCATAGTCAAGGCCGTATTGCTTGAGGCCACCAACCTTGAAGTTCTCAACAAGGATGTCGCAATGCTTGGCCAGTTCTTTGACGAGTTGGATGCCTTCTGGGCTGGCGAGATCAATCTCGATGGAGCGCTTGTTACGGTTGGTGCTTAGGTAGTACGCCGCTTCCGTGGTGTCTTCCCCGTTTTCGTCTTTTAAGTAAGGAGGACCCCAGCCTCGCGTATCGTCACCTAACGTAGGTCGTTCAACCTTAATGACATCTGCACCCAAGTCGGCAAGATTTTGTGTACACCATGGGCCAGCTAGTACGCGTGAAAGGTCTAGTACGCGTATGCCGGTAAGCGGTGCTCGACGATTCGGGTTGGTTGAATTTGAAGCACTCTGGGTCATGCTTTGATTCCAGCGAAGCCGTGACTCAAGACGACGACATCGCGCTCTGCGACTTTTGCTCTGAAGCGAACCGCCTCTTGGCCATCTTTCCAAATTTCGCACACCAAGGTTTCACCGGGGAATACGGGGGAGGAGAAGCGTGTATGCAGTGCAGTAAGTTTTGAGGCATCGTTGCCACAGACCGCTTGCACGATTGCGCGTGCTGCCACGCCATAGGTGCATAGGCCGTGCAAAATTGGGCGTGGATAGCCGGCTTTTGAGGCAACGGCAGGGTCTGCATGTAGAGGATTGTTGTCCGCACACAAGCGATAGATCAATGCCGCCTGCGGCAGAGTTGGAATCGCGCATGTCATGTCTGGTGCACGGTCAGGCGTTGCCTCGAGCGCTGCAGGGCTGTCGTCCGAGTGACTCAAGCCCCCGTCGCCACGGCAAAAAGTCGTTGAGCCGATCGTCACCAAAAGATTGCCGTTAGCGTCGTGTAAGGTGCGCTCGCTCACAACTAAAGCGCCTTTGTCCGCGCCTTTATCAATAACGTGTGTAATGCGTATACGTCCAATGACGCGTCCGGCGGACGGTAGCGGGCGATGGATGGTCAACCGTTGTTCACCATGCACGAGCTTGACCCAATTAATGCCTGCCTTGGGGTCTTTCATCCAAAAGCCTGGGTAGCCCAGCACCACGGCCATCGTGGGAAAGGTCTGAAGGTTTTGTTCGTAGACGTATTTCAAGTGGTCAGGGTTGGTGGGCTCTTGACCAAACCCGATGCCGAGCGCGTAGAGCATGCAGTCGTTCTCGGTGTAGGTTCGATCAACCTCTGGAAACTTCCAGTTTTTAATGAGCTGATAATCCATGATTAGATCGGATCCCAGTCAATCGCATCGGGCGAGCGCTCGAGTGCCATGAAATGGTGCTTCATCGCAGGTGCTGCAATGTCAGCAATGGCTTCGGGTGTCCAGCCTGTGCTCATGTGAACGGAGCGTATGGGACGAGGCTGACTGAACAGCATAATTTCATTTGCGCGCACACCAAAGATTTGGCCGGTGACTTCGCTGGCTCTTTCACTACCCAAGTAAACCGCCATAGGTGCAATCTTATTGGCTTCCATTTTTTGCAGTTTGGACACACGCGCTTTTTCTTCGTCCGTATTCGCGGGAATAGAGCTTGTCATGCGGCTCCAGGCAAACGGGGCGATACAGTTTGAACGTACGTGGTAGCGCGCCATATCTAAAGCGATCGACTTAGACAGCGCAGCAATCCCTAATTTAGCAGCGGAATAATTGGCCTGACCAAGGTTGCCGATTAACCCCGACGTTGATGTCATGTGCACAAAGGCCCCGGACTCTTGTTCGCGGTAGTAGTTTGCTGCGGCACGGCTGACAAAAAAAGTACCGTTGAGGTGGACGTCAATGACTTGCGTCCATTCTTCTTCACTCATTTTGTGGAACACGCGATCACGCAGGTTGCCGGCGTTATTGACCACAATGTCGATGCGACCAAACGTCTGGACCGCGGTCTCGATGATGTTGTTTGCTGTCGCGCGTGTCGCAACGCTGTCTGTATTCGGTACAGCTTGCCCGCCAGCTTTGATGATCTCGTCGGCCACGGTTTGAGCGGGGCCTGCGCCTGTTCCTTCGCCGGCTAGGCTCGCGCCGATGTCATTGACAACAACTTTTGCACCGGCAGCGGCCATCGCCAGCGCAATGCCTCGCCCAATGCCACCACCTGCACCCGTTACGACTGCTACTTTACCTGCCAACATTCCGCTCATCCCTGCTCTCCTGTAAATCGGTTGATCATTACCTTAACGCATTCGGCATGCTGCGGTGCGCAAAGCAAAGCCAGACACGCTCCTATAACGTTGACGCAATAGTAGATTTTTTCTTGCGGCAGGGGTATTCGCCATTTGCTAGGGCAGAGTTCGTTATTTTGGAAATACGCGACTCGCCCGAGGTGTGTTGTCGGTTGACGCAGGGATAACCCTGATTTCCCTGTGTCTGCATTGAGAAAGATGTTTGAAAATAATTGGCGGGTATCATTGTTCTATGAACCGACAGGATTGCATTTGGGACTGCTATGGGTTTTAGAACATCATTGGGTTCACGCAGCTATGTGTTTGCGGACTTAAAGTCTTTGATGGCCAAGGCAAGCCCCTTGCGGTCTGGGGACTGTTTGTCGGGTGTGGCGGCCGCCACATCGGAGGAGCGAATTGCCGCAGCGCTCATTCTCGCTGACGTGCCGCTGAAACGTTTTCTTGATGAACCGCTCATCCCGTACGAAGAGGACGAGGTCACGCGTGTGATCTTGGATGATCACCAACTCGATTCGTTTCAACGCATTTCAGGTCTGACGGTTGGGGACTTGCGCAATTGGCTTCTCTCCGACGCGGTGGGGACAGAAGATCTACGCCAGATCGCTTGGGGGTTAACACCTGAGATGGTGGCAGCGGTCTCCAAACTCATGAGAAATCAAGATCTGATTTTGGTGAGTGCAAAGTGTCGGGTAGTCACTCGATTTCGGAATACCTTGGGATTAGGTGGCTGCCTGTCAGTCAGGCTGCAGCCCAACCACCCCACCGATGACGTGCGGGGGGTGGGAGCCTCGATCATCGATGGTTTATTGAATGGTGCAGGAGACGCTGTCATTGGTGTGAATCCCGCCTCGGATAATCTACGCGAAACGAGCCGTATCCTTTTGTTGTTAGATAAAGTGCGTCAAAAATTTGATATTCCTACCCAAACTTGCGTTCTTGGGCATGTGACGACAACGCTAAAGGCAATCGAGGGTGGACTACCTGTCGACCTTGTCTTTCAGTCGATTGGTGGAACAGAGGGAGTGAATCGTAGTTTTGGTGTGAGTGTCGCTTTATTGGAAGAGGCCCATGACGCTGCGTTGTCTTTGGGTCGGGGTACCGTAGGTAATAACGTGATGTATTTTGAAACAGGTCAGGGTAGTGCGTTATCGGCAAACGCACATCATGGCGTTGATCAACAAACGATCGAAGCGCGGGCCTACGGTTTGGCGCGCAGATTTAAACCTCTTCTTGTAAATAGTGTTGTAGGTTTTATTGGGCCTGAATATCTCTATGACGGAAAGCAGATTATCCGTGCTGGCTTAGAAGATCACTTTTGCGGCAAATTGCTCGGGTTACCGATGGGGGTTGATATTTGCTACACCAATCACGCCGAAGCAGATCAGGACGATATGGATACCTTGCTTACGCTGCTGGGCGTGGCAGGTATTAACTACATCATGGGTGTGCCTGGATCGGACGACATCATGCTGGGATATCAAAGCACCTCGTTCCACGATGCCTTGTATATACGGCGAGTGTTGGGTAAGCGACCTGCACCAGAATTCGAAACGTGGTTGAAGACGATGGGCGTGACGGACGAGCGAGGCGATCTCATTCGTCACGCAGATGTACAGGCATTGTTGAAATTTGAAGGAATCTAACATGACCGAGTACACATTAGCACCGGATCAATCTTCAACTTTAGAAGCGACGCCAGCATGGTCCGCCCTGAAGGAATTTACTCGAGCTAGGATCGCGCTTGGACGCACAGGGGTGAGTCTTCCGACAAACGAACTTCTTGAATTTCGACTCGCTCACGCCAGAGCGCGCGACGCAGTGCATGAAGCGCTCGATGTAGAGACGCTCACGCAGGATTTGATTCACATGGGAATTGATCCTATCGCTGTCTCGAGCAGAGCCGAAAATAGAGAGCACTATCTGTTACGACCAGATTTTGGTCGTCGCCTCTCGGACATGGGTATTCGCACTTTGGAAGAGTCGATCTCTCAATCGCGCGTCTCGCCCTGCGTGATAGCATTTGTTGTTGCGGATGGACTCTCAGCGAGAGCGGTTCAAACGCATGCTTTACCGACGCTCAAGGCATTACAGGCCCTCGGGCTGCAGCTCGACACCTCGACATTTATAGTGGCCACGCAAGCGCGCGTGGCGCTTGGCGATGAGATCGGTGAGGTCTTGGGCGCTGAGATAACAGTTGTTTTGATTGGCGAGAGGCCAGGCTTGTCGGCCCCTGACAGCATGGGAATCTATATGACCTGGCATCCGAGGGTTGGACGCAACGACTCTGAACGCAACTGTATATCAAACATCCGACCCGAAGGTTTGAGCTATGCTGGTGCAGCGCAGAAACTTGCCTGGTTAATTGCGCAAGCAAGAGTTATTGGTAAAACTGGCGTGGATTTAAAAGAAGCGTCTGAATATGAAACAGATACGATGAGGATACAAAAATGAGTCAATCTTGGCGGAATGATGGGGATGCAAAGCGTGGGGTCGTGGCGTTCTGCAAGTCATTTGTAGCGACCTACGCCCTAAAAATATGCACGCTGATCGGTATGTTTTTGGTGTCCGGCCTCGCACAGGCTGCTTGGCCAGACAAGCCGGTTGCATTTATTGTTCCGTTTCCTCCTGGAGGGCCAGTAGACACGACAGCACGCCTGACGACTGTGCCGTTATCCCAGTTGTGGTCAGTCGCTACGCCCATTGATAACAAGGCAGGCGCGGGGGGGATTGTCGGTGCGCAAGCCGCCGCTAAGGCCGCGCCCGACGGTTACACTTTTTTCTTTGCTGCGATTCACCACGCCGTACTACCGAGCTTGAAGAAAAGTTTGAGCTACGACATTCAGAAAGACTTCGTGCCAGTGGGGATGGCCGCGAGGTTTCCGATCGTGCTTGTGGTGCATCCTTCTCTGCCTGTTAAGTCAGTCGCAGAGTTGATTGCCTACGCGAAAGCGAATCCAGGCAAACTCTCTTATAGCTCCTCGGGTACGGGCGGTGGTACGCATCTCGCGGGTGAACTATTCAATAGTCTTGCTGGTACAAAAATGCAGCACATTCCTTATAAGGGGAGTGCTCCCGCGATGCAGGATTTAGTTGGTGGCCAGGTGCAATTGATGTTTGCTGACGGTCCTTCTGCCTTGCCCTTTATTAAGTCCGGAAAAATTAGAGCGCTTGGTGTGGGTAATCCTGAGACTTCAAAGTTTTTCCCTGAGATCCCCGCGATTTCTGCCGCAGGTCTGTCAGGCTATGAAGCGTACTCTTGGACGGGTGTGGTGGCGCCGGCTGGCACGCCAGCCGACATTATTAAGCGCGTCAACGCCGATATGGTGCGAGTCTTGTCTGATCCAAAAACAGTGGCAGCCTTGATGGCCGCTGGTGCAGAGCCAGCACCCGGATCACCCGAGCAATTCAAAACGTTTTTGGCAAATGAATTGAAGAAGTGGAGCGAAACGATAAAGAGTGCGAATATCGTGGCAGACTGACCGCGATCAGTGGACAGTCGAGCCTCGCATGGCGATCCTCTCGAATCATCAGACAGAACGGAGCAACGTCCTGTCTGATGCTCTCAGATGATCGCCTTATCGCTCAGTCTGGATAAATCTTTCCTTTTGTCACGACGCCTTCCCACATTTTGTATTCACTATTGATCTGTTTTTCAAGATCTTTGGCATTGCCTTTGTCGATCGTGTAGCCGGCCGCCACGGCGGAATCCGTAAACCCTTTACTTATCTTCGCGGCTTCGACAGCCTTGGTGAGTTTTGCGACAACATCAGCAGGGAGGCCTTTAGGGCCGATGACGGCAAACCATCCCAATACTTCGTAGTCAGCGATTCCGGCTTCGATCATTGTCGGTACGTTGGGCACGCTTGGGTTGCGAGTCTTAGATGTGACGGCGAGTGCACGCGCTCTGCCGCTTTCAACGAAGGCCTTGCCCGTGCCAACAATATCAAACATGAAGGTCACCTTGCCACTAATCACGTCGACCATCGCGGGGGCGTTACCCTTGTAAGGGATGTGGAGCATTTGGGTATTGGTGGATTGCTTGAGTAGTTCGGCTGACAAGTGGTTTGAGCCGCCAAAGCCGGCAGAGCCAAAGGTGACTTTGTCTGGATTTTGCCGAGCGTATTCGACGAGCTCTTTGACTGTCTTGACGTTTGTTTGTGAGCCAACCAGTAGGATATTGGTGTAGCTGAGGATGGGGCTAATGAGCGTAAAGTCCTTGCGCGGATCAAACAACTTACTACGTTGCACGATCGGTGAAATAGTCAGACTGGGACTCGCAACATAATTGAGTGTGTAGCCATCCGGTGCTGCTTTGGCTGTTGCGTCGGCGCCGATCATGCCGCTCGCACCGGCACGGTTCTCTACGATGACCGATTGATTAAGCTGTTCACCCAGGAATTTTGCGAACACGCGCCCCGATACATCGACCGGCCCGCCAGGTGGGTACGCAACAATCAGTTTGATTGGGCGATCTGGCCAATTCGCTTGAGCCAGGGCAGATGTGCTGATGCCTGCCGTAAGAAGTGTGGCGCCGATCGCGCTCATCAACTGTGTGATTTTTTTTGTAGTGAATGTTTTCATGAGGTCTCCGAATCTCTAGGAATCGTTAAGTGCTTAGCGCGCAAAGGTGCGCAGTCAGTATTAATTAATTTTGGCGCCAGAGTCTTTTACAGCTTTATTCCACATCTGCAGCTCCGCCTCGATGTGTTTGCCAAACTCGGCTGGGGTTGAACCCACCATTTGATAACCGTTTGAGGCAAGTTGCTCGCGGATCTTTGGATCTCGTGCGACCTCAGCAAACGCTTTGTTCAGGCGATCAATCGCCGCTGTGGGCGTACCCGCTGGTGCCAAAATACCGTACCAAACATTCACTTCAAAGCCCGGCAAGGTTTCGGCAACGGTCGGCACGTTAGGCAGGATTTCTGTGCGCTTGGCGCCTGTCACAGCGATTGCTTTGAGTTTGCCGGCTTTGACCTGCTGGTATGAAGTCGAAATGCTATCAAACATCAGGGAAACTTCACCACCAAGCATCGCGATCACGGCTGGCCCACTGCCTTTGTAGGGGATATGAACCATTTGTGTGCCGGTCTTCGTCTTGAAGACTTCGACCGCCAAGTGACTTGTGTTTCCGTTGCCGGCCGACGCATAGGACAGCTTGTCTGGGTTGGCTTTGGCGTAGGCGATTAGCTCAGGGATTGTGTTGACCGGCGTGGTCAGGGGTGCCGCAACAAGCAAGGGCAGGGTTGCAACGAGAGACACAGGCGCGAAGTCTTTTCGGGTGTTGTACGGCAGAGAGGGATAGAGCGCGTCGTTGATGGCGTGAGCAGTCAGCACCATCAAGATCGTGTTGCCGTCGGGTTTAGCGCGCGCCAGAGCTTGTGTTGCGATGGTGCCGCCAGCACCCGCTTTGTAATCTAAAACAATTGTTTGGCCGAGTTTCTTTTGTAGCTCGGGAAGTATCGGCCTAGCCAACATGTCAGCGCTACCGCCAGGTGGGTAGGGGATAATCAGCGTGATGGGTTGGTTGCTCGTTGTTTGTGCGTGTGCGGCGCAACCGACAAACAGGGCGAGTGCCGCAAAGGCTGTTTTGGCTGAGGCCAGGATTGTTGTTTTCATGATGTTGTCTCCTGATTAAAAAAAACGGCGCCAGAAGCGCCGTTTTAATTGCAACGCATATGGCGATCCATGCTATCTATCGTACACAGGCTTGCCTTGCGCGTTACGACGAATTACCGACAGCTTAGACGATGCTTTGATGGGTGCGCCAGTCTTTTGCTTAAGGGTTTCCATGGATAAGCCTTCAACGATTGCACGAACTTCGAAGCCGTCTGGCGTGATATCGATGATGGCGAGATCGGTATAGACCTGATTCACAACACCAGCGCCCGTCAAAGGATACGTACAGGCTTGCATGAGCTTTGGTGTTTGATCCTTCGCCACGTGTTCCATCATAATAATCACGTTCCGAGCCCCAACCGCGAGATCCATCGCGCCACCAATGGCTGCGATGGCATCCGGACCAGAGGTGATCCAGTTAGCCAGATCACCGTTCGCAGCGACTTGAAAACCACCCAGTACTGAGTAGTCCAGATGGCCGCCACGCATCATCGCAAAGGATACGGTGTGCTCGGTGATGGAGGCGCCAGCCATCAGGGTGACGGGCGTACGACTTGCATTGATGATATCCAGATCGATCTCATCGCCCACCGAGGCGCGACCCATCCCCAAAATACCGTTTTCGCTGTGAAGCAGTATTTCCTTGTCCTCAGGAAGGTAGTCTGCAACCTGCGTGGGCATGCCGATCCCCAGATTGACAACAGAGCCGTCCGGGAAGTCGTTGGCGACGAGATAAGCGATCTCTCCGCGCCCAAGCGGCTTGAAGGTGCTGTGTGAAGTGCTACTTGCTACGTTGCTCATCGCTCCCCTCCGATCGCTACGACTGCTTGAACAAAAATTCCTGGGGTCATCACATATTCAGGGGCGAGATCGCCCAAAGGAACGATGCGATTGACCTGCGCAATGGAATGCTTCGCCGCCATGCACATCACGGGCCCAAAATTTCGGGCGGCCCAGCGATACGTCAGGTTGCCCCAGCGGTCACCGAGATTGGCGCGCACTAAAGCAAAGTCTCCCGATAAAGGTTGCTCCATGATGTAGCCCTTTCCGTTGATGACGCGTTGCTCCTTGCCCTCTGCGATCAAAGTGCCGTAGCCAGTCGGGGTGAAGAAAGGCCCCAGCCCAGCGCCCGCAGCACGCAAGCGCTCTGCTAGCGTGCCTTGCGGCATACATTCGAGCTCCACTTGACCTGCACGGTATGCGTTGGCAAATACATCAGAGTGCGCGGGCCGAGGATGCGAGCACACCACCTTGCGCACGCGGCCTGCCTTGATGAGTCCGGCAATACCGGTCTCGTGCGTGCCTGCGTTGTTGCTAATGATGGTGAGCTCGCGCAGTCCCTTGTCCATGATGGCACTCATGAGTTCGAAAGGGATGCCTGCATCGCCAAAGCCGCTCACCATGACGGAGGCGCCGTCTTGAATCGGCGCAATCGCCTCTTGCAGGGACCGCTTAACCTTGTCCAGCATACTTACTCCATTTGCAACTTAGCGGCTTCAACAATTTTTCTCCAGCTTTCGCGCTCTTTGTCCATGAAAGCACCAAACTCTGCGGGAGTGTTGCCGCCCGGGACTCCACCCATTGTTGCGAAGCGTTTTTGGATGTCAGGCATTGCCAATACTTTTTTTGTTGCTTGCTGGAGCTTGTTGATGATGTCTGGTGGAGTGCCGGCTGGTGCGACAAACCCGAACCATGCAGTGACAACCATATCCTTAATGCCCGCTTCGGCCATAGTGGGGACATCGGGAAGCTGGGATGAACGTTCTGCTCCAGTGACGGCGAGGGCGCGGAACTGACCCGAGCGGATGAACTCGATCGAGCTCGGCAAGTTGTCAATGGCGAAGGTCACTTGACCGCCTAAAAGAGCGGCGACGGCAGGACCCATGCCCTTGAAGGGGATGTGGGTGAGATTCAAACCGGTACGCTGGGCAAACATTTCAGCCGACATGTGTGGTGACTGTCCTGTTCCAGAGGATGCGAAGGAATAGTTGCCCTTGGGATCATTCTTGATCGCATCCACAAGATCCTTCACCGTTTTGTAGGGTGACTTGCTGTTGACCACGAGCACGTTTGGTACCGAGATGACTAGCGTGATGGGGCTGAAGTCTGTGTGCTTGTACGGAAGCTTTTTGTACAGGCTGTAATTGATGCCGTTCGGGCCGATATTGCCAAAACCGATCGTGTAGCCATCGGGGGCAGACTGCAAGAGCGCTTGGGTGCCGATAATGCCAGCTGCACCTGCGCGGTTTTCTACTACGACGGTGGTGCCTAGTTCGGCGCCGAGTTTCTCGCTAAGCAGACGGGCGGTGATATCGGTTGTTCCGCCAGGCGCTGCGGGAACAATCAGGCGGATGGGCTTGTCAGGCCAAGCGGCTTGCGCACTCGGGGCGAGGGCCAGCGCGCAGAGGCTAATAAGGCTAGCTCGGATTAGGGTTTTCATGGGTGGTCTCCTTGGAAGGGGTGTTTTCGGTATTTTGTAGGATTGTATGGCCTGTTGAGGATTTTTACTTCCTGAACGCTGGGTTCCAAAATACAAGAAGCCAGGGGGTGGGGCCTGGCGTTAAGATTGTGCGCACAGGAGAATACTTATGGATCTGACGTGGACCCCAGAAGAGCGCGCCTTCCGAGAAGAGGTACGTGCTTTCGTCGAGGCAAAGCTGCCCGCAAATTTGCGGGCGAAGACGTTTGCGCATCATCGTCTTAAACGCGAAGACTATGTGACGTGGCATAGACTGTTGGCGACCCAAGGATGGGGTGCACCCAGTTGGCCGATCGAATACGGTGGTACCGGTTGGAATCCCCTGCAGCGTTTAATTTTTGAAATTGAATGCTTCAAGGCGGGAGCCCCACGGTTATTGCCTTTTGGGTTAGGGATGATCGGTCCGGTGCTCATGAAGTATGGATCGCAAGCGCAAAAAGATCGATTCCTCTCGCGCATTATTACGGTTGAAGATTGGTGGTGTCAGGGCTATTCAGAGCCTGGTTCGGGATCGGATCTGGCCTCCTTAAATACGCGCGCTGAGCGAGTGGGCGACCGCTACATTATTAATGGTCAGAAGACGTGGACGACACTTGCGCATCACGCAGATTGGATGTTCTGTTTGGCGCGTACGGACGCCACGGCCAAGGCGCAGCGCGGGATCTCGATGATTCTGATCGACATGAAGCAACCGGGTGTTGAAGTGCGCCCAATCAAAACGTTAGATGGTAGTGCTGAAGTCAACGAGGTGTGGCTAGAGAACGTGGAGGCACCGCTTGAGAATTTAATCGGCGAAGAAAACGCAGGTTGGACCTATGCGAAGTATTTGCTGGGACATGAGCGCAGCGGCATTGCCGGAATTGGACATTGTCACCGTGAGCTCGCGATTTTGAAATCTTTGGCTGAACGCATGATGGCCAGCGGTGAGTCGGTCAGCCTCAATCCTCGGGTACGCGACAGCATCAATCGTGTGGAAGCGCAGGTGCTTGCACTCGAGATGATGGTCTTGCGCGTGGCGGCCGATGAGACGACAGAGCCTGGCCCCAAGGCCTCCATACTAAAAATTCGTGGTTCTGAGCTGCAAATGGAGCTTGCAACGTTGCAAATGCAAGTGGCGGGTGCAGAGTCATGGCCCTACGACCCTGAATGGATGTTTGCGGAGTCTGCATTCCATGGCCCAGGCCCAGAGTATGCAGCTGCGGCAGCCGCTGCATATTTTGATATGCGCAAGACAGCGATTTATGGTGGAACCAATGAGGTTCAAAAAGGCATCATCGCTAAACAGATCATCGGGGTTTAGGACACATCATGGATTTTTCATATTCAGAAGAGCAGCGCATGTTGACCGACAGCCTAAGAAGGCTTGTCGCCGATGCGTGGACGCGCCCGAAACGCCGCGCGCGTCTTGGCGGACTCGACGCAGGAGCTTGGAGCAGTCTCGTCGAGCTGGGGGTGGGTGGACTCATGGTGCCGGAGGAGTTTGGTGGTTTTGGGGAGACGCCAGCCACCATGCTGGCCGTGCATCAAGAGTTAGGTCGTGGCTTGGTCAGTGAGCCAACGATTTCGAGCGCAGTCATGGCGGTGACCCTATTAGGCCACTGCAATAACGAGACGCTCAAAAAGCGTTGGCTATCCGCGCATGCCGAGGGTGACGCGGTGCTTGCGCTCGGATGGCAGGAGCAGGGCGAGCGTGATGCGCAACGTCCGCTTTGTACACGGGCAACAGCGATGGCTGACGGGTATACCTTGGACGGGCAAAAGATTTTGGTTTGGCACGGCGCAGCAGCGAATGGTGTGATTGTGTCGGCCTTGCTAGAGGGCGAGCCAGCCTTGTTCATGGTTGAACAGGGCGCAACGGGTTTGTCTGTTGAAGATTTCCCGACCTTTGATGGAGGACGTGCGGCGACGCTGCGCTTTGATCGCGTCTCTGTTGGCAAAGATCAGCTGATTGCCAAGGGTGAGCAGGCACAAGCGCTACTTGCACTGGCAATTGACTTTGGTATTACGGCGCTTTGCGCCCAAGCCTGTGGTGCGATGGCTGCCTTGACCGACAGTACGATTCAGTATTTAAAAACCAGAAAGCAGTTTGGCCAGCCTCTCGCCGCGTTTCAAGTGTTGCAGCATCGCTTGGGCGATATGTTGATTCAATCGGAGATGGGACTCTCCATGACGTATGCCGCGACTATCGGCTTGGCAGAGCAAGAGCCGGCCAAACGCGCGCGCCTGGTGTCGATGGCAAAGATCGAGGTCGCCGCGGCTGCGCGATTTGTAGGTGAGTCGGCGGTGCAGCTACATGGCGGGATGGGTGTGACCGATGAGATGGAAGTGGGCGACTTTTTTAAGCGCTTGACCTACGTTGATTTACTGCTGGGTGATACCAATTATCACTTACAGCGTTTGCAAGACTTAACGGTTTAAAGATCAAGGATGATGTATGTCTAGTACTGACCTAAGTGCATGGCTGGGTAAGCAGCAAACGGTTGTCGATCGGATGGATCCCGGGCATGTCGCGCGCATTGCTGTGACGTTAGGGGATCCTATCCCTGAGGTTGGGATGAAGATACCGCCGCTGTGGCATTGGGCTTTCTTCTTGGAAACGGTGCCAATTGCGCAAACCGGACTCGATGGCCACCCCGCGCGCGGAAGTTTCTTGCCACCTGCTGATAATCGTAATCGTATGTGGGCAGGCGGTCGAGTCAGCTTCAATGGTTCGCTAGAGGTCGGCATTGAGGCGCACAAAACCTCGACTGTCACGGCGATTCAGGAGAAAAAAGGACGTACGGGCTCCTTGTTATTTGTCACGGTTAAGCATGACATTGAGCAACGTGGAAAGCTCGTGGTGAGCGAAGAGCAAGATATTGTGTACCGTGAACCGAGTCCTCCAAAGTTGCAGGGCACAGAGCCCGCTCCGGCATCGCAATGGAGCGAGTTGATCGACCCCAGCCCAGTGCTGCTGTTTCGGTATTCGGCCGTGACGTTCAATAGTCATCGGATTCACTATGACCATCCTTATGTCACGCAGACCGAGGGGTATCCTGGTTTGGTGATTCATGGGCCACTGATCGCGACTATGATGTGTCGTGCTTTCGCGCATGCGCATCCAGACGCAGCCTTAAAACACCTTTCGTATCGGGGCTTGCGCCCACTGATCGCGCCTAAAGGTTTCTCTGTCGCAGGTTCTGTGACTGCACCAGGCGAAGCGAAGCTATGGGCCGAGCAAGACGCCACCTTGGCGCATCAAGCTGAATTGAGGTTTGAAGCATGAAGAATGTGAAGCCGCGCCCTTTAGATGGCGTCACGGTCGTGAGTCTTGAGCACGCCATTGCAGCGCCATTCTGTACGCGACAACTTGCTGATATGGGCGCGCGGGTGATCAAAGTTGAGCGCCCTGGCGTCGGAGACTTTGCGCGCAAGTACGACGAGCGTACGCATGGGATGGCTTCGCATTTTGTCTGGACCAACCGCTCGAAAGAGAGTCTGACGCTAGATTTGAAGCATGAGCAAGCGGGTCCTATCCTCGAGGAGCTGCTCGGGCAGGCAGATGTGCTCGTGCAAAACCTAGCCCCTGGCGCCGCCGCACGCATGGGGTTGTCGTTTGAGGCGTTGCATAAAAAATTTCCTCGCTTGATTGTCTGCGATATTTCTGGATATGGTGAGGGCGGCCCTTACGAAACAAAGAAGGCCTACGACTTACTCATTCAGAGTGAAAGTGGTTTTATATCGGTGACAGGCTCGCAAGATTCGCCTGCCAAGGCGGGTTGTTCGATTGCGGATATTGCTGCGGGCTCCTATGCGTATTCAAGTATTTTGAATGCGTTGCTATTGCGCCATCAGACCGGACTGGGAAGTCATCTGGATGTCTCGATGCTTGAGAGTATGGTCGAGTGGATGAGCTTCCCGCTGTATTACGCCATCGATGGGCAGGCACCGCCACCGCGTGCGGGCGCAGCGCATGCGACGATCTACCCTTACGGCCCATTCCCGGTGGGCGACGGTAGTAACGTCATGCTCGGTTTGCAGAATGAGCGCGAGTGGCAAGTGTTTTGTGACAAAGTGCTCGGCCAGCCTGACCTCGCAACCAATCCGCAGTACGACTCGAATCCTAAACGGGTTGCGAACCGCGAACATTTGCGTGGTCTGATTGTGGGTGCTTTTTCAAAAATGAGCATTGATGAAGTGGTGCAAGCGCTAGAAGACGCACAAATAGCGAACGCGCGGGTCAATGAAATGAAAGATGTATGGTCGCATCCTCAGCTTCAAGCGCGAGGGCGTTGGACGCAAGTGGAGAGTCCTGTGGGTGCGTTGCCAGCCTTGTTGCCTCCTGCGACCAGCAATCAGTTTGAGGCGCGTATGGATGCGATCCCTGCCATTGGCCAACATACGCTCGCGATCCTCAAGCAGCTCGGTGTGACCGATGAGGTCATTGCCACGCTACAAGCGGACAAGGCGATCTAATTTTCTGAGCGCAATAATTAGGGCATGAGCCAAAGGCCTTGATCCTTACACTTCGCCAGAAGTGTTTGGATGCTGCCTTGCGCTAACTGTAAATCGCCCGCAATGTCATACAAAGGCTTGAGCACAAACGCACGTTGATGCATGCGTGGATGCGGGATGATGAGCGTCGGACTATCAAGTTTTATGTCGTCGTACAGCAAGAGATCCAAGTCTAGTGTGCGTGGCGCGTTAATGTAAGGACGCTCGCGACCATGAAGTAATTCAATTTTTTGTAACACGGCCAGTAACTCTTGTGGACCGAGAGAGGTATCTAGGCTTGCGACCGTGTTGATGTAGTTGGGGCCACTTGAATCGATGGGTGCACTTGCGTAGAGTGGCGCCACCTTCAGGAGCGTGAGATCTGGTGTTGCAGCAAGCTCTCTCAAAGCCGTTCGTATAGCCTCGCGCGGATCCCCGAGATTTGCGCCTAGGCCGATATACGAGCGTATGGGCATCGTGAGGACATCACTCTGGCGCAGCGGGGTTGTCGGTGTGTTCGCCACTCGCTGTGGGGCTGCGGCGACGCCGACGACTTCGGCTGCGAGCTGCGGTCGTGCTGGTCTCTTTGGGTAGTCGGCTCAGTTCTTCGAGCAACTCGGCGCGAACTGCGTCATCAGCGTTTGCGAGGTCCATCCACCATTGCGCCAGCACACTATCAAATTGATGTGCGGCAGCTCGAAGTTGCAGAAAATCGACGGAAGCGCGAAACCGTGGCTGTTCAAACATTCGCCAAATCGACTTAGGTAAACGTTTCTCGAAGCGTGGCTGCATAAACCAGATTTCGCGCATGTCCGCGCTGAAACGTTTTTGAATCGCGAGCTTTTCTGTTTGCTCATCTAAGACTGAGTCTGCCGCATCCATGAGGGCTTGAATGCTTGGTGCACCCGCTTGAATACGTTTTTTCCAGCGAAGATCGACTTGATGCCATAACAGTGCTGCGAATAAAAAGCTTGGGCTAACGGTTTTTCCGCTGCGAATGCGATGATCAGTGCGCTCGAGTGCGAGTTCGATAAATTCTTCGCCACCAGGCTGTTCAAGTACGACGTCTAGCAGTGGCAAAATACCCTGATGCAAGCCGTCTTGCCGCAGTTGCTGTAGGCAGTCCATCGCATGGCCGCATGTCAACAGCTTAAGCATTTCGTCGAACAGGCGAGAGGCAGGGACGTTTTCAATGAGCTCGGCCATCGACTGCAGGGGCGCGCGCGTGTCTGGATGGATCGTGCCTTTTAATTTCACGGCAAAGCGCACGGCACGTAACATCCGCACGGGATCTTCGCGATAGCGTGTCCGAGGGTCGCCGATCATTTTGATCGAGCGTGCTTTTAGATCCTCGACGCCGTTGTGATAGTCGATGACCTCTTCTGTGGTGGGGTTGTAATACAGCGCATTGATTGTGAAGTCGCGCCTCGCCGCATCCTGCGCATGTGTTCCGAATTCATTGTCCCGCAGAATGCGCCCATGATCGTCGGTCGCTTGCGACTCGGAGGCTGGGGCTCGGAAGGTTGAGGTTTCGATGATCTCTTGACCGAAGACAACATGCACAAGTTGAAAGCGTCGACCAATAATGCGCGCACGGCGAAACAGAGGGCGAATTTGTTCGGGCGTCGCGTTTGTCGCGACATCGAAGTCTTTGGGTTCAAGGCCAACAATCAGGTCGCGTACGGCACCACCGACGATGTAGGCTTGAAACCCTTCATGTTGAAGGACCTCGCAGACTTTGATGGCGTGTCGAGAAACGTTGCGTCGGTCGATACCGTGTTTTGAACTCCCGATCCGGCGCATCGCCGGTGGCTGTTGGCCCAAGAGTTTGCCAACAAAGCGTTTGAGTGTATCGGTGATCATCAGGATTTTTTATCGGACAACTGAGTAAATAGATTTAACACAGGCCAAGTGCGCTCGTGGGCCACCGCTAACAATCCCGGACTCGGGTTGGTGGCGATCGGATGAGTGACGACTTCTAATAAAGGGAGGTCGTTGGATGAGTCGCTGTAAAAGTGCGAAGTTTCAAAGTCTTGGAGCGTTTTCCCTAGGCTAGCGAGCCAACTTTGCACGCGAATCACTTTTCCGTGTTTAAAACTTGGCATGCCCGCAATTTTTCCGGTGTAGCGTCCGGACTTGTATTCAGGTTCGGTTGCAATCAGGGTCGGGATGCCAAACGCCCGCGCAATCGGCGAGGTCACGAAGCTGTTCGTGGCCGTCACGACGGCGCACAGGTCGCCGGCGTGCAGGTGTTTTTCGACCAGAGCAATTGCTTGCGGTGTCATGGCGGGTCGAATGACCTGTTGCATGAATTCTTCGTGCCATGCCGCAAGCATGTGAGGCGGATGCGCAGCGAGCAGTCCAAGCATGAACTCGGCAGCTTGCTCGGCAGTAAGGTCCCCAGCGTTATAGCGATCCATGAGCTCTTGGTTGCGCCGCAAGGCTTGAACCCGATCTCCAGCACGACCAGTTTCGGCCATAAAGACGGCCCATTGGTAGTCGCTATCCAAGGGCAGTAGGGTATGGTCTAAATCGAAGAGTGCAAGTTTTGTAGAGGTCATGATTGCAGAAAGTCACGGTCAGCCAGCATCATGCGCACAAGGGGAACTGTAATCGTACGGTGCTTGGAGAGGGAGTATCGGTCTAGGGCATCGATTAAAGCGAAGAGCTGACGAATGTCGCGTGAATAATGTGTCAGCATCCAGTCCAATACCTCAGATGAAAGCGGTAGGCCTTGCTTCTTGGCATACGCTGCGAGGGCTTCGGATTTATCGTTGTCAGACAGCGGTTCGAGACGAAAAACAAGATCCCAGCCTAAACGGGTACGTAAGTCCTCGCGCAAAGACATCGATAGCGGTGCGCGGTCTCCGGTGACGATTAGGGCAAAAGCAGAGCTCGTGGAAGCCAACTCTCGCCATCGATTGTACAGGGCAAACACGGCAGCCTGTCGCGGTTCGTCCAGTTCTTGGATATCGTCCACGGCAATGACTTCAGCGACTTTCTCCAGAGTTGGATTCGTGGCCAAGGCCAGCATGGCGCTGGCCGAGGTGCCGGCGCCGAGTAAAAGGGTGGGCCGAGCACCGGCCGTTGCACGCAATAAATGGCTGCGCCCGGAGCCCGGAGGCCCCCATAAATACAGCGCACGCCCGCGTTCCAGGCCCGCCACGGCGGCCACGGCGGCTGCATTGCTACCAGGGACCGTCGCGGCAAGCGTCGGCCCCTGAGCGGGGATGATTTCCAGAAGTAACTGCCGACTCATCGACTCATCGTAAAATTGGTAAATATGATGCTTCAAACCCCACAATTGTCACACAACAGCGACGTTTCCCCATGACTCAACCACAAGCCCCTCTAACTTACCGTGACGCCGGCGTCGATATTGATGCAGGTGATGCCCTTGTTGATCGCATTAAACCGATGGCGGCTCGCACCATGCGCGAGGGGGTTTTGGCTGGAATCGGTGGATTTGGAGCCTTATTTGAGGTGCCCAAACGCTACAAAGAGCCTGTACTCGTGTCCGGCACCGATGGTGTGGGTACCAAGTTGAAACTAGCGTTTGATTGGCAACGGCATGACACGGTTGGTATCGATCTGGTCGCCATGAGTGTGAACGATATTTTGGTGCAGGGAGCTGAGCCACTGTTTTTTCTGGACTATTTTGCTTGCGGCAAGCTCTCGGTCGATGTGGCAGCACAAGTGGTGGGCGGTATTGCACGAGGGTGTGAGTTGTCGGGTTGTGCCCTGATTGGTGGAGAAACGGCTGAAATGCCAGGAATGTATCCGGATGGCGAATACGACTTGGCTGGTTTCGCGGTTGGCGCTGTAGAAAAATCAGCGCTGATTGATGGCAAGTCGATTCAGCCGGGCGATGTGGTGCTGGGGTTGGCGTCCAGTGGCGCGCATTCCAACGGCTATTCCTTATTGCGCAAGATTTTGCAGCGTGCTGGAGCAAAACCAGAACAGAATTTCTTTGGGCAACCACTCGCAGACGTGGTGATGGCGCCCACTCGCCTCTATGTGAAGCCGGTACTTGCCGTGTTGAAACAGTTTGGCGCCAAAGTAAAAGGCTTGGCGCACATCACGGGCGGTGGCTTGCTCGATAATGTGCCTCGTATCCTGCAACCAGGGTTGCAAGCGACGTTGCGGCGCGATACATGGCAAATGCCCAAACTATTTACTTGGTTGCAACAACAGGGGGGGGTTGCCGATACAGAGATGTATCGCGTCTTTAATTGTGGCGTTGGTATGGTCGTGGTTGTCAGCGCCGACGACGCGACAGCAATCAGTCAGGCCTTGGTTGCTCAAGGTGAGACCGTCTACGCTCTTGGTGTGATTCAAGGCTGTCAGGCAACCGACGCTCAGACCGTCGTGATCTAACATTACCGCGCGCGGACCTTACACTATTTGAGTAATGCGGCGACTTCCTGCACCACTACATCGACTGTGGTGGGTACACACGCTTGAATCGCTTTTCGTTCTGGCAGACTGCGCAGCCAGGTGAGCTGTCGCTTGGCGAGTTGTCGCGTCGCGGCGATCGCTTGTAGGCGTGCGGTCGGGAGATCGATTTCTCCCTCTAGCAGGCTCCAGAGTTGCCGATAGCCTACGCAGCGCACAGAAGGAAGATTGGTGTGCAAATCGCCGCGCGCGCGTAACGTTTGCACCTCTTGCAAAAGTCCGGCCTCAAGCATCTGATCAAAACGCATTGCAATGGTTTGATGCAGGACGCTTCTTTCCGCTGGTTCAAGGCTAAGCGTCAGTGTCTTCACGGGCGCGTCTCGCTGTGCCGGCGCATTGAGCAGCACCGACATCGGCGTACCCGTGATGTGCCAGATTTCTAGTGCGCGTTGAATGCGCTGACTGTCATTCTGTGACAGTCTCTTGGCGGTGTCTGGATCGATCTGCGCGAGCTCGGTATGCATCGCGGGCCAGCCGATCTTTGTGGCGCGCTGCTCAAGCTCGAGCCGAACATCGGGATCTGCGCTCGGTAAATCGTTGAGTCCCTCTCGGAGCGCTTTAAAGTAAAGCATCGTTCCGCCCGCGAGCAAGGGTATGTTGCCGCGCGCGCGGATTTCTTGAACGCAACGCAATGCATCACGACGAAAGGCCGCGGCCGAATACGCGTCGAGAGGATCTAAAATATCTAGTAGGTGATGCACCGTGTCGAGCTGCTCTGCGCGAGAAGGCTTTGCAGTGCCGATATCCATGCCACGATAAATGGTCGCTGAGTCGACGTTGATCACTTCGATCGGCCAGCGGCTAGCAATTGCGCGCGCGGCAGCGCTTTTCCCTGAGGCGGTAGGGCCCGCTAAACAGATCAATGTTGCTTCGGAGTCTTGGCTCATTGGCCGCGCAAAAAGAATTTATCTAGCTCTGAAACATTCCAGTGCACCCAGGTGGGGCGTCCATGGTTGCACTGATCAGCGCGTTCAGTTTGTTCCATTTGTCGAAGTAAGGCATTCATCTCTTCGATCGTGAGTTGACGATTGGCACGCACCGCGCCATGACAAGCCATTGTCGCAAGAAGAGTATTGCGTTGTTCGGTGAGCAGTCTGCTTGCCCCAACTTGTTCGAGGTCACGCAATACACCTCTGGCTAGCGCTTCGAGATCCCCACGCGCAAGCAGTGCCGGAACTGAGCGCAAGGTGAGGGCTTGCGGTCCGGAAGCGGCCATTTCAAATCCTAGTGCGGCGAGTTGCTCGTGGCATTCTTCAGCCAGTGCAACCTCTTTGTCTGTCACGCGAAATACAACAGGCACTAAGAGTGTTTGCTGTGGCATCGTTTGTGAGTCGAGTGCGTGCTTGAGTTGTTCGTAGACGACGCGTTCGTGCGCGGCGTGCATGTCAATGAGCGCGAGACCTGAGCTGGTCTGAGACAAGATATAGATGCCGTGCACCTGCGCCAGCGCACGCCCTAACGGCCAGGCGGGGGCGTCTTGGGCGGCGGGTTGATACAGCGCTTCCCAAGCGGGAAGTCCTCCGGAGATGCTTGTGGGTTCTCTGAGGTGTAGCGCGGATTGAGAGCCTTGTTGCCAAGTTGGGTTGTATGGCAAAGGAGTCGAGGAGAATGGCGCAGCAGAGCCGCGTGCTCCGTCACCACCCGAGAGCGGTGGCCATGGCTGGGTCGTTTGGCTGAGGCTGCCTGCTGGGCCGATTTGATGCGCGCCCGCCGTGCCGGATAGGGCTTGTGTCACGGCGTGTGATACGAAGCGATGCACAGCACCTGTGTCGCGAAAGCGCACTTCGTGTTTAGCTGGATGCACGTTCACATCTACAGCGCTTGGGTCGATTTGTAAAAATAAAACAAACGCGGGCTGGCGATCGCCGTGTAGTACGTCGGCGTAGGCACTGCGTATGGCGTGTGAGACGGTACGATCACGCACGTGGCGACCATTTACAAAGAGAAACTGACGATCCGCGCGTGCGCGTGCGGCAGCGGGACGCGTGATGACGCCGAGTAAAGATATTGGACCGCTTTGGGCATTGAGTTCGATGCCATGCTCATTGAATTCATCGCCCAATACATCACTAATGCGTTTGAGTGCAGAGGCGGGCAACCATTGACGGACGGCGCGATCGTTATGAAAGACACGAAAACTTACTTCCGGAAATGCGAGCGCAATCCGTTCGATCGCATCAATACAGTGACCGAACTCGGTTGGTTCTGCGCGAAGGAATTTGCGTCGTGCCGGTACGGCGTCAAATAGATACTTGACCTCTACGGTTGTGCCTTGTGCGCCAGCTGCGGCGACGGCTTTTGTGGTGCCGGGCTCCAAGCTCCAAGCGTGATCCGCATCGCGCGTGCGTGAAATAAGGGTGAGTTGAGAGACCGATGCAATGGAGGCCAGCGCTTCACCTCTAAAGCCCATCGAGTGCACCGATTCAAGCTCATCAAGCGAGGTGATCTTGCTTGTTGCATGTCGCGTCAGGGCAAGCGATAGTTCATCTGAAGGAATCCCCACGCCGTCATCAATCACCGCGATCCGTCTGATGCCACCTGCTTCTAGGCGAATTTCAACAGACTGTGCGCCAGCGTCGACTGCGTTCTCGACGAGTTCTTTGAGTACGGAGGCGGGTCGCTCAATGACCTCGCCGGCCGCGATTTGGCTAATCAGGAGGTCGGGGAGAGCGCAAATGGGACGGCGGTTTGACATGGCGGGCGCAACAAACATGAAGCGCCTATTTTAGAGCTATGTCGAGGCCCCTGCGGCTAAAAACTAACGCGAGGCGATCAAATGTGGGTTTGTGACAAAGAAGCGATTGATACCGCTATGTAGTGCCTGCGCAAATTTATCTTGAGAAACTTGATTGCGCAGGATGCGCTCTTCCTCGGGATTGCTGATAAAGGCAGTTTCGACCAAAACAGATGGCATGTCTGGGGCTTTGAGCACCGCAAAGCCAGCCGATTCAACTTGCGGTTTGTGCAAACGGTAGACGTTTTTGAGTTCGTCGAGCATTCGACTCGCTAGATTAGTGGAGTCTTTAATTTGAGCGGTGGTCGATAGGTCGAGTAAAACTTTTACAACGTTTTGATTTTGTACGTTGAGGTTTACCCCGCCAATCAGGTCCGCCGCATTTTCTTTTTGTGCGAGCCAGCTTGCAGATGTACTCGACGCGCCGCGGTCTGAGAGGACGTAGACGGAACTGCCTCCGGCAGTGGGACGAATGAAGGCGTCAGCGTGGATCGAAACAAATAGATCCGCTTTGACACGGCGAGCTTTCTCGACCCGAACATGTAGGGGAACGAAGTAATCGCCATCACGGGTCAAATAGGCGCGCATGCCAGGTGTCGCATCGATGCGTGCTTTCAATTTCTGTGCGATGGCGAGCACAACGTCTTTTTCGTATGTGCCGCCCTTGCCGATCGCACCAGGGTCTTCTCCCCCATGTCCCGGGTCCAATGCAATCGTGATGGTGCGCCCGCGTCGAGTATTTGGTTGTGGGGACACTTTAGCTTCAAGCGGGGGGGCGACGGAGCTTGGAATGACGGGCGGCGTCGCCATGCCATTGCCCTTGGGGTTGCGTCCAATGTCTTCAAGAATGCGTGCGAGAGGATCCTCTTCCATCTTCTGCGGATTCTTTTTAAGAAGCGCCGCCAGAGGGTCTTGCGCATTTTTTGGATACAGATCTAGAACGAGTCGGAACTTGTAATTACCGACAGGTTTAAGCGTAAAGACTTGTGGTGCGATCGCTTGTTTTAAATCGAACACAATACGCACGACATTGGAACGGTTCTGCGCAACACGTAGCGAGCGAATGTAGGGATCGTCAGGCCGCACTTTGCGCACGAGCTCGTTGAGTGCAGGGTTGACATCCATACCTTGAATATCAACCACCATGCGATGGGGATTTTCGAGTGTGAAATGTTCTGCGCGTAATTCGCTATCGAGCTCGAGCGTGACGCGTGTGTATTCTTCTGCGGGCCAAGTGCGCACGGCAAGTAATTGCGCGGCCATAGCAATGCGAGGAATAACTGGAAGCAATAAAAGAGTCGTGGCGGCGCCCAGGAGGCGACGTCGGCTTAGCGCTCGAGTGTCTGACGACTGATCGTCAGGAGAGGAGGCAAAGCGGTGATCCATGAAACCCCTTTTTCTGAATACGCACTAAGAGTGGCTATGCGGCCTAATCCGGCATAACTGAGCTCAATCAACAAATCTGGATCGCTCAATAAACTACCCGCGCGCTCTGGCCATTCAATCAAAATCAGCGCGTTGTTCTTAAAGAGATCGCGGAACCCAGCATCTAGCCAATCTGCGGTTTCGCTAAATCTATAAAAATCAAGATGATAGAAGTATAAGTTAGAAACTTCATAAGATTCAAGTAGTGCGTAACTTGGACTTTTAATTCTTCCGGAAATGTTGCACTGCCGCAAAAATGCACGAACTAGAGCAGTCTTACCTGCTCCTAAGTCACCTTTGAGATGAATGCGGCCACCTGCAGAGGGTCCTGGCAGTAATTTTCCTAGGGCATCTGGTTTCAGCGCCGCAGCAAGATGGGCGAGCGCTTGACCTAACCTATCGGTCGCGTGCTCGTCGGGAAGCTCAAGGGTGAGTGTGGGTTGAGTCATGCTGTCTTAGGAGATGAGCGATAGCCAGATGGGTAGCGTAAGTGCCGAAAACGGGGTGCCGATTGAAATCAGTAAGCTGACGGCGCGCGCGCAGGATAGGCCATGCAAGCCAGGATAGTACGATTCCGCATGCCACCACAGCCGCTGCTGCAAAGAAAAATTCTGCGGCAGTACTCATGGAAATCGGCATATAGACAATCGACTGGAAAAGCATAGCCGGAAATAATACGTAGTAAATCAGCTTCTCGAGGCTGACAAAAAATTCTCGCGAAAATTCAATTTTCCGCTTCAATAACCAGCTGAAAATGATGATTAGACAATCTGGCAGGACAAGCAATGCGGCGGACATGAAATAGGGTTGCTCTTGAGAGAGATGAATGGACTGAATGCTACTATTGTCTGGCAATGAGCGCACCCGAGTCCGCCGCAATTAGTGCTTTTATCGATGCCGTCTGGCTCGAAGACGGCCTCTCGACCAATACGCTTGCCGCGTATCGACGCGACTTAGCTGCTTTTGAGCAGTGGCTGCTTGCTGAACACGGACTAGATATCGATCTCGCGCGCGAGGGCGATCTGCAAGCCTGGTTCGCGGCCAAACATGCAGAAACAAAACCGAGCACTGCGAATAGACGGCTTGCAACGCTGCGACGCTATTACCTGTGGGCGTTGCGTCATCAGCGTGTGTCGGTCGACCCTTGTTTGCAGCTTACGTCAGCGCGACAGGCCTTGCGGATTCCTAAGACCTTGTCGGAAGCGCAGGTTGAGGCTTTATTAAAGCAGCCGCCGTTGCATACGCCGCGTGGCTTGCGCGATCGAGCAATGCTAGAGGTTCTTTACGCCACCGGCTTGCGGGTATCAGAGTTAGTCAGCCTAGCGGTCTTAGATGTGAGTCTGGGGGATGGCGTTGTGCGCGTCGTCCAAGGTAAGGGCGGTAAAGATCGTCTTGTACCCCTCGGTGCAGAGGCCGCGCACTGGATAACAACCTATTTAAAAGAAGCGCGCCCGTCCCTCATGGGGGCGCGGACAGCGGCCGCTTTGTTTGTGACGGCCCGAGCCGCTCCGATGACGCGTCAGTCGTTTTGGTTGTTGATTAAGAAATACGCGGTATTGGCGGGTATACATGCGCCTTTATCTCCCCATGTGTTGCGCCATGCGTTTGCCACGCATTTGCTCAATCACGGCGCGGATTTGCGGGTGGTGCAGATGTTGCTCGGGCATGCGGATATCTCGACGACGCAGATTTATACACACGTAGCCCGAGAGCGACTTAAATCGTTGCATGCGCAGCATCACCCGAGAGGCTGATCAGGGCGCTCCTTGTTAAACTAGGGCTTCGCCGCCGTAACTCAGTGGATAGAGTACCTTCCTCCTAAGAAGGGAGTCGGACGTTCGATTCGTCTCGGCGGCGCCATTTTTTCTTTTTGAGCTCATCACCATGACGCAACACGCAGACGAACGTAACCCTGGTTTGCTAGACAACCCGCTCGCTCTCCGAACGATCGTGTTGGGCACCTTGATTGTGTTGCTTGCAATGGGCATACGAGCCACGATTGGGTTGTTTGTCCAGCCGGTGGGGCTTGACCGAGGTTGGGAGCGCGAAGTTTTTTCGATGGCGTTCGCGTTACAGAATTTAGTGTGGGGGTTTGGCGCAATTGGCGCCGGCATGATGGCGGATCGTTTCGGTTCGGGCAGAACGATTGCAATGTGCGTGGTGTTCTATGCGGTGGGCTTACTAGGCACCCGTTTTTCTTCAACGGAGCTTGAATTCTATTTGAGTGCCGGGGTGTTAATTGGACTCGGTCAGGCAGGCACGACCTTTGCAGTGATTTTGCCCGTCATTGCGCGCACGGTTCCCTTGTCATCGCGTAGCACAGCGATGGGAATTGCAAGCGCAGGGGGATCATTAGGACAATTTCTGGTGGTACCGACCGGTCAACTATTGATCGACTCTTTAGATTGGACCGGCGCCTATCTCGTGCTTTCTATGGTGCTTGCAGCGACACTGCCTTTGGTGTGGTTTCTGCGAGGCAAGCCCGGAGCAAGCGCGGGTCCGCAACAGTCAATGTTTTCGGTAATCGGGCAGGCGTTAAAGCATCCGACCTTTCACTTTTTGTTTTGGGGCTATTTTGTTTGTGGTTTTCATACGGCCTTTATTACCTTGCATTTGCCGGCGTTTGTCGTGGACAACGGGTTGAACGCCAGTGCGGGTGCGTTTGCAATCGGCCTAATTGGCTTGTTTAACGTGTTTGGATCGTTTATGGCGGGTAAGCTCGGTGGGACACACAGCAAAAAGAATTTACTCGCTGGCTTGTATGCCCTGCGTGCGGTGGGTCTCATCTGGATTCTCGCGATGCCGACGTCTTCCTGGGTAGTCTATGTGTTTGCTGCGTGGATGGGCGTGTTCTGGCTCGGTACTGTCCCGCTGACGCTAGGATTGATCGGACAGATTTATGGTTTGCGTTTTGCTGCAACTTTGTCTGGTATGGTTTTCTTAGGACATCAACTTGGAAGCTTTACAGGCGTTTGGCTGGGTGGTCGGGTGCAGGCGGTGACGGGAAGTTATGATTTGGTGTGGTGGCTTGGGATTTTGTTGTCCTTAATGGCCGCGGCCTTATGCCTGCCTGTTCGTGAAACGCCTATTAATGCGCAACAACTCGCTAAAGTCGCTTAATCCTCTTGGGGTGTTATGCAAACACGTGTCAAGCAACGGTTGATGTGGATAGCGGGGGGCGCACTGCTCTGCGTTGTTCTTGTTATTGGTCTTGTCGGTTACACGACGCCGGGCATGCGTTTGAACTGGGAAAGTATTGTCGCGCTATGCGGTTTCTGATCCGCGTCTCATGCAGACCTTGACCCAATATCCTTTCGTGCATGCCTCGAACCTTGGCACGCATGCGGGCAAAGATGTTTCTGTTTTGACGGTAAACAACCGTTTGGCCCGAAGGGTGATTCAGTTACTGGCGCAGCAGCAGGCAGCGCGCGGGCAACTTGTTGCTGAAATGCCAGAGATCATGCCTTGGTCGGGGTGGGTGACGCATCAATTAGATCGTGCAGGCTTTGAGGAGTCTTTGCGAGCACACGCGCGACAGCTCGATGGATTTGAAGCGCAACTTCTGTGGGCGCAAGTCATTGAGCGGGTTGAGGGTGATGGTGCCTTGCTTGATGTCTATCAAACTGCGGCCATGGCCCTTGCGGCGGACCAGTTGATCGAAGAGTGGCAGATCAAGGTTTTGGATCACGAGCATACCGAAGAATATGATCGCTTTCTCCAATGGCGCGACGCCTACCGCGAGCGGTTACATGCACTGGATGCACTCGATACAAGTAGCGCTCTGACGCGTTTGATTCAATATATTGAGAACGGCTTGCCATTGCCGGCTCAGGTCATTCTTGCAGGCTTCACTGAGATATCGCCAAGAATCGGGATGTTGCTCGAGGTGCTGGTCGCACGTGGAGTCGTGGTTTCAACACTTGTCGAAGTGTTGGCGCAAGCATCCGAGGTCACGCGTGTTGAAGCGGCGACTGGTCAGGCGGAGTGGTTGGCGGCTGCGAACTGGGCGCGTTCGCAGCTCGATTATCGACCAGAGGGGCGTTTTGCAATCATTGCGGTCTCGCTGGATACGCAGGCACCCTTTGCGCGTCGGGTCCTTGAGCAGAGCTTGAGCGACACCAACGGTGTGAGCGTGCACGCCTTTAACGTGGCGGTTGCACGACCGTTGTCCGATTGGGCTGCATGTCGCGCCGCCCTCGCATGGCTGCGCACCTTCGTGCTCATGAAAGAGCAGCTCGGCGCATCCCCCGGAGATCTTGGTGCAGCGTTGTTGTCGGGATACTGTTCAGGACACAGCACCGAGCAGGGTGCGCGCGCGATGATCGATGCAGGTTGGCGTGAGTGGCAGGTGAGTCATGTTTCGCTCGCGTCATGGACTTCGGCAATTGAGCCCTTACATCAGTTATCGCCGGCATGGCAGCGCGCATGGCAGGATTGGCAAGTCCTACCCCGCAGCACTGCCTTGCATCGGTGGTCTGGGGTGTTTAGGGCGACGCTGGCTACGCTGGGTTTTCCCGGTCGCGGCGCGCAGAGTTCCGCGATGTATCAAGTCCTCGAAGCGTTCGACGCCTTGCTTGAGCGGTTTGAATCGTTGAGCGCACTTTTTCAACAGATACCGTCGTCCGAGGCCTTAAGCATTCTTGGTCGCTTAGCGCGAGCAACGATGTTTCAGCCGCAGCGTGATCCGACGGCGCGTCTCGATGTATTGGGTCTCCTTGAGGCAGAAGGGGGGCAGTGGGACGGTGTGTGGATGCTTGGTTTAACCGACGAGGTATTACCTGCCGCGACAAAACCTAATCCATTGATCCCGATGGCGGCACTGCGTCGCGCGCAGGCGCCTCGCGCAACACCCGAGCGCGAGAGCCAATGGGCGCAACAGATTTTTGCCAACCTGTGCAAGGTGGCGCCAGCGGTCACGGTAAGTGCTCCGCGTTTTGAGGGTGAGCGAGAGCTTCGTCCGTCACCGTTAATACAGGTTCTTGCCGCGGAGGGGGCGGCCACGGATCAGACGAGTGAGTCCCTGGCGCGCTGGCAGGCCACTGACCTAGAGTCATGGCGAGATGACCAAGCGCCACCCCTCGTAGCAGGTGAAAAGGTGCGAGGCGGAGTCGCCGTGTTGGAAACACAGGCTATCAATCCATTGTGGGCTTTTTTTCGCTATCGCTTAGGCCTGAAGGGTTTGCCTGCCTATGGCGAGCTTCCACAAATGGCCCTGCGCGGAAAATTCCTACATGGCGTGATGGAGCGAGTGTGGGAAGCATTGCGTGACCAAAGCGGTTTAAAGGTGGCGATTGAGACCTCTGCACTTTTGCCGCAACTTGAGAAAATTGTGAATGCGGTCGCGAGTCAGGAGCTCAACGCCTTCGATATTGCCTTGCGTGATTTGGAAGTCAGACGCGCAATGGAAGTTGTTCACGATTGGTTGCTCGTTGAGGCGGGTCGTGCGCCCTTCGTTGTGCAAGAAATTGAGCAAAAGCGTGAGCTCAATATCAAGGGCTTGCTGCTAGATGTTCGGCTGGATCGTCTAGACCATCTTGTCTCTGAAGATCAGGTTGACGGGATCAAGCATCTCGCAGTGATTGATTACAAAACTGGTCGGTCTTTGCCCACGGTGCTAAGTGATTGGCAAGGAGCGCGCCCCGTTAACCTGCAGGTGCCTGTCTATGCCGCCTTGCTTGGCGCCGGAAGCACGAACGACAGCGACGTACGGGATCGTATCGGCGCCCTCATGTTGGTGCGTTTACATGCCCGAGGATGCGCGGCGCTTGGGCTCGTTGAGCATGATGATCTCGGCTTGAGCGGATTAGAGACACTCGCCAAAGCAAAGTATCCCGATGCGGATTGGTCGTGCATGCTCTCGCGCCTGAGTGCCGTCATCGATATGCTGGCTCAAGAGTTTGTACGGGGGCACGCACTCAATCAGTCGTGGAAAGGAGCGGATCTCACGTTTTGCGACATATTGCCTTTGCTGCGGTATTACGATCAAGGTGAGGAAGACGCGCAGGGAGACAGCGATGACGAAGTCTGAGCGCAAGCCCTCAGACGCAGCGATCCGCCTCAGGGCCGTTGATTCGCGTCGTTCCTTTTTGGTGCAAGCACCTGCGGGCTCTGGAAAAACAGAATTATTGACCGATCGCATCCTCGCCTTGCTCGCAACCGTTAGACGACCCGAGGATATCGTTGCGATCACCTTCACTCGGAAGGCTGCCTCTGAGATGCATGATCGTGTGCTGAAAAAACTATCAGCCGCGATGGTGTTGGACTCCCCTCCCGACGTGGAGCATGATCGGCGCAGTTGGTTGCTTGCGCGGGCAGCACTCGAGCGCGACAAGGAGTTCGGTTGGAACTTGCTTGACTATCCTGCACGCTTGGCGATACGAACGATCGATTCGTTCTGTTCCGGCTTGGTTCGCAGCATGCCTTGGCTATCATCGATGGGTGGGGTGCCGGGTGTCGCGGAGGACCCAGAGGTGCACTATCAGGCCGCTGCCCGAGCAACCATCGCAATGGCGGGCCAAGAGCAAGGCGTTAGGCGGTTACTGGAGCACATGGATTTGGATGTGCAGGCAACCTGCGACGCGTTGGCCGGAATGCTTGCGCAGCGAGACCAATGGTTGTCTTTGCTCCAAGAGGGCGACGATCGTTTGCTCTTGGAAGAAAATTTTGAGCAAACCGTTACGCAACAACTTGAGCGATTGCTTGGCGCAATGCCAGCGGGATGGTCACAAGAGCTCGCACCTTTAGCTCGAATTGCCGCTGACAATTTAATGCAGGAGACGCCTGACCATCCCGTGTGCGCATTATTGGATTGGGAGGGAGAGCCTCTAGAGGCCACTGTCATCGAGCTCGGTCGTTGGCGAGGGTTGGCAGCGTTATTACTAACCGCGGGTAAAAAAACCGTGCGCGCGCAGATCAACGTGAGGATCGGTTTTCCTGCGAGTCCTGCTTTCGCGCCGGCAAAAAAAGCGTTTGCGCAGTGGCTAGACCGGTTCCGTGGTGAGCCAGCGCCAGAGTGGGTCGAACGCTTGGGCGAGATCAGCGATACGCCTCATCCTGAGTTCAGCGAAGAGCAATGGGCCATCTTGCAGGCGCAATTGCAATGCCTGCGTTTGGCTGCGGGCCAATTAACACTGCAATTCATGAGTGCGGGTGAGGTCGATTTCACCGAAATCGCCAGAAGAGCGGATCTCGCGTTGGGTCGGGTCGAGCAACCGAGTGAGTTGCTCCTTCGGCTCGACGCAAATATCCAACACTTATTAATCGACGAGTTTCAAGACACCAGTCAATCGCAAATTCAATTGATTGAGAAGATCACTGCAGGTTGGCAGCCTGACGATGGGCGAACGGTTTTCTTCGTTGGTGATCCGATGCAGTCTATCTATCGGTTCCGCAAAGCCAACGTGAGCTTGTTTCTACAGGTTCGTGATCACGGTTTACGCGCGTTTCGTGACGACAGCCTCCGCCCTGAATATCTGCAATTACGGGATAATTTCCGATCGCAAGCCGGCATCGTGGAATGGGTGAATCAGACCTTTAAGCCTATGTTCCCCGAATCAGATGACGCTGAAGTTGGTGCAATTTCCTACGCGAGTTCTGAGCCGTTTAAAGCGATCACTCAGGGCGATGCCGTACAGTTTCACCACGCATGGGTGGGCGCATCGCGTAGAACTGAACATATCGTTGTGGATTTAGTCCGTGAAGCACTCGCGGAATTTTCCAAAGCCGCCCATCCCGTTGCTGTTTTGGTGCGTGCTCGCTCACACCTTAAAGATGTCACACGTTTATTGGCGCAGGCGGGCATTGCTTGTCGGGCAGTTGATTTGGTACCGCTTAACAAGCGGCCCTACGTGATCGACCTCGTGCAAATTGTGCGGGCGGTGACGCACCCGGGCGACCGCGCGGCCTGGGTTTCTATCCTGAGATCTGCTTATTGCGGCTTATCTTTAAACAGCCTGCATGTGCTGTTTGCGCAAGATGCAAAACTGTCGATACCCCAGGTTCTGCATCGTGTGTTGCGCCTCCCGGCTGACGGGTCGCCGTGTCAGGCTGAGCAATCATTAGCGCCATCGGAATTTGAGCGTTTGCGGTCAGTTGCCCCTACCTTGCTCGAAGCGCTGGAGGAAGATGATGTCTTGCCTTTTGCTGCACGGATGCAACGACTTTGGCGGGATCTCGGTGGTCCTGCGCTGGCACAGTCTGCTGCAGATTTGCTGGATGCCGAAAGTTTATTTGCGTTGATTGAGCGTTTGGCGCCATACGGCGGACTCGATATCGGTGCGCTCGAAAAGCAGATCAAAAAACTATTTGCTTCGCCTGGAGCGGATGCGCAGGCAGTAGAAGTGATGACGATGCACAAGTGCAAAGGGTTGCAGTTTGAGTCAGTGATTTTGTACGGACTGCATCATGGATCGACGAGCGACAGGGTGCCGTTGGTCTACTTTGAACAGGTTGGTTCAAAACTCATGCTTGGTCCGATTAAGCCTCGCGCTCGAGAGGGGCATGATCCGA
>Ga0209550_10000058_pt1 | contig 80095 bp, 85 predicted proteins | sample LauGreSuBDMM15SN_2_FD_187567 | JGI IMG/M metagenome (GOLD analysis project Ga0209550, IMG submission 187567) | Freshwater lake microbial communities from Lake Michigan, USA - Su13.BD.MM15.SN (SPAdes) (version 5) | ecosystem: Environmental > Aquatic > Freshwater > Lake | place: Lake Michigan... | reverse complement strand
GCATACACTCTGACTTTGGCAGTCTTGGTTCCTTCAACAGTAGCGTTGGATAAAACCAATTGTAGTGTGGCGTTATCAATTCTGGAGAAGTTGCAAGTTCCACTTGGTTGATGTTCTTCAGGTCTCAAAGCAAAAGAGTAGACATTGATACCTTCATCAGGACATCTAGTGTGTGCTTGGTAAGGTTGAACCCAAGAAAAGTAAGATCCTTCACGTTCAGAGAAACGATCTTGTCCGTTTAATTGAAGCTTGGCAGTAACAACTGGGTTTTGTCCCCAACAATGCATATCCAATGAGGTTTCTGTAAGAACGAAAGTTCCTGCATCTGAAACAGATGATCCACTTCCTTCGCCCATAGTTGTGTTAACAACACCTTTTTCATTTATACTTCCCACAGTAGTGAAATTTGGTTCACTGGCAGGATTGTGAGGTCCGTGCCAGTATCCAGACCATGTATCAGGAATGTAAACATCATCTGCACCAGCATCTTGAAAAAGACCACGAGCATCAATGTATTTTCCAACTTCAGCAGGTCCACCGAAAGCATGGATAGCGTTAGGAAGGGCATCAATGGCATCAGTATAGTTGAAAGGTTGAGCTCCAAGAACCTTGAATAAAAGAGCATCACAGATAAGAGAAGAACAATAATCAACATTTTGATCAGGTTGAACAACCCAGATTAATTCTTTGACAGGGTGATTGAAATTCAATTTAATTTTGTTACTGGAAGATCCAACAGATTCATCACCAGTGAATTGAAGTTGAGTGATTAAGTATTCGTGAGGATTTTGAGCCATTCTACGACGTTCATCAGTATCTAAAAAGACATAATCAACATATAAAGAAGCAGCAACTAAAGATTGATTGTAAGCAATGGAAGCTGGAACAGGCTTTCCAGCAGCGTATTGATTAGCAGCATATCCAGTGGTAGTAACTGAAACAGCATTAGAATTGCAAGATAAACTAGTAACAGCCCATAGACATTCATCAATAGGACGAATATCTAAGTTGATTTTGACTTCGTGATATTGAAGAGCAATTAAAGGAAGGGCTAAACCAGGATTGGTACAGAACCAAAATTGAAGAGGAACATAAAGAGTTGTTTCAGGAAGAGCATTACGAGGAGCACAAACTTGACGAGGAGCACTAGAATCACAAGGACCATCAACGTCAGAGAAAGAAGGATCTGTGATAAAAGTTAATTGAGTTGTATTTCCAATCATTTTAAAATATCCACGTTGTTGTTCAGCAGTCATAGTAAGTTGATTCCAGATGTGCATCCAGTCACCATATTGACGATCAATTCTTTGACCTCCAATTTCAACTTCCACTTGAGCAATCAATTGTTCACCTGGAAAGTCTAACCAACGAGCATAAACACCAGAAGAAGAACCTGAAGTGTAACTTCCTGATCCCATTAGTTGATTAATTTCAGGAAGAGTAACTTGAAGATAGGTGCGGTAAGCAAGATCTCCGTTTCTACTAATAGTACATTGAACACGTCTTCCGAAATCTGCTTGACCATTGAATGTTTGTTCAATAGATTCAATAGCAAAGTTAGTGTATCTGCGATAGGTAACTTTCCAAAAAGTTATTTGAGGATTTCCAGTAAGATAAACATCTTGAGCTCCATAGGCCACGAGTTGCATTAGTCCACCACCCATATTTTTTATATATTGGCTAAAGAAAAAAAAAATAGATATTTTAATTTAATTAATATTTAAATAAATTAAAATACATCAATTCTATATTATTAAAAATATTATATTATTGTTTATTGTTTTTTTGAAAATTATTATTAACATTTAGGTTTAAGTTAGATGCAATAAATTCTTGCAAATAAGAATCTAACAATATTTCTGTTTTTCCTTCGTGTTTTTTAGTAAAAATATAAGAATTCTCATATTTTTTAACTGACCAACCATCATTAACAGCATTGTATAAAAATAACATTTTTTGAAATGTCAAATTATTTACTTCAATATTATTTTTATCAAAATAAATATTTTTTCCTTTTATTAAATTGTTTTCACTAGTTTCCATTGTATAAAATAAATATTAATAAATCAATTTATGAACAAATTTATGTTTTATTATATATTAAATATTAATTAGTAATTAAATAAATTAATGTATTTCTAAATAAAACAAATATGCCATCTTTTAAACCAAAATCTAATAAAAAAATTAAGATAAATAAAAAAACAACAACTACATTAGATGGTAAACATAAAGAATTTTTACATGACTTTTATAAAGATGATACGGATAAAATACCAAACTTGAAATTTGAAAAAGAAGAAATAGAAAAAAAATTAGATGATAATAATGTAGTATTAAATATTGAAGATAAAATGGATATGTTAGATCGTTTGACCGAAATAAATAAGAATATAAAATCAATGAAAAATAAAAAAAAAGAATATTTTTTAGAAAACTCAAAAATAATATTTGACTATTTTGAAAATAAAAAGAATATTGCTTCAGGTGTAAGTAATGTAAATGTAAATAATAATAAAAATAAAATAATACATTCGTTCTTTAAAATTAAAGATGAATCTAATAATACTTTAAATATTTCAAATAAAAATAATAATATTGTAAATCAGTATTTAACAAATATTGATGATAAATTTTTAGACATCAATTCTTTTGTGTATCAAACAGATATATGTCAATACTGTTTTAAAGGAGAATTAATACCATTAGAAGATGAGGGAATTTTAATATGCAATACATGTTTTAGAAATATACCTTATTTAATTGAAAATGAAAAACCTTCTTATAAAGAACCTCCAAAAGAAGTATGTTTTTATGCATATAAAAGAATTAATCATTTTAAAGAAATTTTGGCACAGTTTCAGGGAAAAGAAACTACACAAATACCTCCAATAGTAATAGAAAACATCAAACAACAAATTAAAAAAGAGAGAATTAATATAAATAATATTACAAATTTTAAAACAAAAGAAATATTGAAAAAATTAGGTTATAATAAGTATTATGAACATATACCATTCATTAAAGATAAACTAGGTATTAAACCGCCTATTATGTCTCCTGAATTAGAAGAAACATTGTGCAATTTATTTATTGAATTGCAATGTCCTTATTCAAAATTTTGTCCAGATGATAGAGTTAACTTTTTAAATTATTATTATACTGCTTATAAGTTGTGTGAATTGCTTGGAGAAACGCAATACTTAACACATTTTCCAATGTTAAAAGATAGAGAGAAACGCATTGAACAAGATAATATATGGAAAAAAATATGTCAAGAGTTAAATTGGGAATTTATACCAACTATTTAAAATAATGTAACACTTATGCGACATTTTCTTTAAATTAAATATTGTAATATTTAATTTAAATTTTATAATATATTGTGTTACTTTAATTTATTAATTAAAGACCACCAGGGAACCCAACTAGATTAGCACCTATACCAAAACCTGCACCAGATCTGGCAGTTACACCCATACTTGGAATATAAGTATCTAAAATACTAAATGTAGCAGCAGCTGTTAAAGCGATTAAAACAATTTCTTCAATATTTAATGATCTTTTTGGGATTGCGTAACATGCAACTGCAACCATAAAACCTTCTACTAAATACTTAATTATTCTTTTAACAAGTTCACCAATGTTTATCAGTCCGTTCATTTATATAAATAAAAAAGAAAAAAATATATAGTATAAAATATATATAATGCAAATATACACTTAAATATATTTTTTATTTATTATTAAAAACTATGAGTTATTCTAAAGAAGATAAAATTTCTTTTGAGAGAAAAACAACTAAAGATGGCAAAATTAATTCTAAATATATTGATTTATTGGATGAAGATAAATCTATTGCTGGACAAAATTTTGTTTGTGTTTCATTTATCTCTCCAGAAAAGATTTTGAAACAAAAAGAAATTTATTATTTTGAAGAATTCCTAAAGAAATGGGAATTAAATAAGTCTATGGAAAAATTCACGCAATTTTTAAATTTTTATTCTTACAAATATAAACTTGCATTTGAAGATGTTATGAAAGATTTTGAAGAATTTGTAACTGATCAAAAAGAGGAACTTATGCAAACAACATTAGAAGACGAATATAAAACATTTGCTGAAAAAAATGAAGATCTATTAGAGAAACAATTTAATATTAAATATAATTTTCAAACCTCTATTAGAGGTTTAAAAGTTCGTGGTTCTTATCCTTCTTTAGAAGAAGCAGAACTAAGATGTAAAATGTTACGTGAAATTGATCCAAATCATGATGTTTATGTTGGACCTGTAGGTATGTGGATGCCGTGGGAACCAGAAGCATATAAAACTGGAAGAGTAGAGTATATGGAAGAAGAATTAAATAAACTTATGCAAGAAAAGATGAAGAATGAAACAGTTGCAAAAAATGCTTTTGAACAAAGAGTGAAAGAAACCAAACAAAAAGCTATTGAAGAAAATATAAAAAATGCAGAAAAATCAGGAAATCGTTTAACGCAGACCATTGATGATGCAGGAAATTTGATCGGAGTCACAAATACAAATACACAAGAAAGAACATTAAAAGACATACATAGTATTTCATCTGCAGATATTCGTAAAGAATTATTTGATGGAGAAAATATAGTTATTGGAAAAACAGATAATGGACAAAGTGAATTGATTAGTGGTCCTTTTGCTAATAAAAAGTAATAATGATTTATCTTTCTATCTTTTTATCATATAAAATATAATAAATAAAAAATATACAAATAATTATGTTTTTTATTTATTCTTGTAAGAAGATTACTATAATACCTTAAATTATATCTTTATCATTATCAGTATAAAATAAAATACTTTTATATTTGATTTGATTTGATATTGTAATTATATATATACATTTTATCATCTTTTATTACAACATTTTCTTGGACAATATATTTTAGTTTCGTCTTCTTTAATGCAACAATATTTGCATACATTTCTTTCACAATTATTACATTTATACGAGAACCTTTCATATAATCTTTTACAAGTTTCACAATAATTATCTTTTTGTTGATTTTCTAATTGTTCTAATCTATATTGTATTCTTTTAAATTCTTCTAACAAAAATGTATATTGTCATTGTTCCATATTATAGAATTCTTAGAATAAAAAAATATTTTTATAACGTGTTTTTATGTTTATAGGAATACATTACCATTTACTTTTTCTAACATTTATTTTAGGTCCTTGACCTCTTTTTTTTACACTATTTGGATCATATTTTTCATCTTCTTCATCTGAATGAATATCCTTTGATAATTCCCAAAATTCTTTAGAACCTAATTTAAAGTCATTATGGTTATCTGCTTTATACCAAAAGACTTGTTCTTGTAATTTATTTGATTTTGCGTTATTATTTATAACTAAACATTCATAATTTTCTGTGCATTGATCCATAACTTGACAAAAAGATTCAAATGTTGGAAACATACCTGCATAATTTTCATAAATGCGTTTACGATTAGCAATATAAGGTTCACGAAGAATAAAAACATAATCTATATTTGTTCTTAAAGTAGGAGGTACACCAAGGGGATATTGCATAGTAATAATTAAAAATATTTTCCAATGTCTTCCATTCATAAAAAGTAATCTCATCATTTTATCACGAGCCCATGTATTATCATATAAACAATCATCTAAGATAATAAATGCTCTTGCATCAATAGTGCTTCTTTTATAAGCTTCTATTTCTTTTTTTACTTGTTTTAATACAGATTTTTGTCTTTTTAATATGTTTTCAATAATAGCAGTATTATATTCACTATGAATAAATAACTTTGGTATCATTTTACTATAAAATCCATTACCTTCTTCCGTACCTGATATAACAGTTCCAATTGGAACGTCTTGGTGATAATAAAGTAGATCACGAACTAAAAAACTTTTTCCTGTATCACGTCTACCAATTAAAACTACTACAGGTCCCTTTGCTTCATTTGGTTTGAAACTAATAGATTTCATATCAAATTTTTTTAACTCTAATGTCATTGTATTAACTTACTAAAATAAAATAATTTAACTGAGACAAAAATACGCAAAAGAGAGAAAATAGAAAAGATAAGTTAAAAATGAGTATAATTTATATTTTGTTTAGCTAATGATAATAAACTTAAATTATCAAAAACGAAAAAACAAAGATTTATTTGAATCTTTAGAACAAGAAGATAATTTATTTCTCTCTGATATACAAAATTATATACCTATTTATAATAGATTTTTTGCTTTGAATACGAGCAATTTTAATAATATAAATTTAAATCATAATTGGTATATTTCAAAATTAATTCAAAAAATAGACGAAAATAATTATGAATGTAATATTAAAAATATTGAAACAAATAAAATAAAACTAAAAAGCATTTTTTTTAAAATGGCTCCATTATTAGATCCTTATAAATATTTAGTTGGTAAATATAATCTGCATAATTCTTTATTTAAACTTCCATTATTAGAAAATGCTGATGAAACAATACATGAAAAAATGTTGGATATAAATAATAGTGCATACATTGATGGATTATTTATTTTTTTGACAGGAGAATTATTACATCAATATCGTTTTATACACGGAATAGAATATTATGGTTCTTTTTTATCTATAAAAAATAATTTTTTAATAAATGTGTCTGATGATTTAGAATATTTAGTGAAATCGCCTTTTTTTATTCAAAATAAAAATATTTTATTCAAAATAGATGACTATGAAATAGATAGTAATGATGAAAAATTGCCTCCAATTAATATTGATTATAAGTGTAATAAAACAATATCTATAAAATCTATCAATGAAAATGAATTTGAAGACATTTTTGAAGATTGTAAAGAAGAGGGAAATCAAGACGATAAACAAGAAGAGTGGAATGAACTTAAAGAATATAATATTAATTTAAATATTATAAATGACAGTAAAGCTAATAGTTTGAAAACAAATTCTACTTGTTCTTCAAGATCATCTTATACATCTAATAATTCTTTTTGTCAAGATAAGTATAATATTTTTGATGATTCCGATGATAATTTAGATATAAATAATGAAAATATTGAGATAAATAGTGAGGAAAATTTAAGTCAATGTGAAGATGATTATGAAACCATTAATACAGATATGTCTTCGGTTGAAGAAGAATGTATTAATGTTACTATACCAAAATTTCCTATTCAGCTTATATGTATGGAAAAATGTGAATATACATTAGATGAATTAATATCAAATAATGAGTTAACTACAGAAGAATGGTTTTCTATTCTTATGCAAATTATAATGATGTTAATTACTTACCAAAAAGTTTTTAATTTTACACACAATGATCTTCATACAAATAATGTTATGTTTAATAATACTGATAAAAAATACATTTATTATTGTTATAAAAAAACATACTATAAGGTTCCAACATTTGGAAGAATATTTAAAATTATTGATTTTGGAAGAAGCATATATAAAATAAAAGGACAAATATTTTGTAGTGATAGCTTTAACCAGAGTGGAGATGCAGTAACTCAATACAATACAGAGCCATATTTTAATATTAAAAAACCTAGACTAGAACCTAACTATAGTTTTGATTTATGTAGATTAGCTTGTTCTATTTTTGATTACATTATAGATGATTTAGATATATTGAAATCACCCTTAGAAACAACTCCAGTTATTAAAATAATTAATGAATGGTGTTTAGATGATAAAGGAAATAATGTTTTATATAAAAATAATGGAGATGAAAGATATCCTGATTTTAAGTTATATAAAATGATTGCAAGATGTGTTCATAATCATACTCCACAAGCCCAATTAGAAAGAAATGAATTTAAAAATTATATTATATTAGATAAAGACATTAAAAATAATGAAAAACAATTGAAAATTATAAACATTGATAACATACAATCATTTATTTAAAGATAATGTAATTATTAACTATTGAAAAATATTATGTTTGATAATATTTTTTTATTTATTTATTATAAGTAATGTCATATGGTTTTATAATATCTAGACACGTTAATTCTGTATTGACAAATAAATATTGGAATCAATGCGTAAAATGTATACGTAGATATTATCCAGATAAGTTAATTGTCATTATTGATGATAATAGTAATCCTGATTTTTTAAAAGCATTTTACGAATATAATAATGTTCAAATAATACAATCGGAATTTCCTGGTAGAGGAGAATTATTACCATATTATTATTTTTTTAAACATCATTTTTTTGATAATGCTTTAATTATTCATGATAGCGTTTTTATTCATAAAAAAATAAATTTTGAAAAAATAATGAAATTGCCTGTTGTTTCTTTATGGCATTTTAAGAAAGATAAAGAAAACATTTCAAATACTTATAGAATTGCTTCCATTTTACAAAATAAAGAATTGGTTCTAAATACATTATTAGGTAAAAATGTTTTACCCATTATTAAATCAACTGAATGGTATGGATGTTTTGGCGTTCAATCTTTTATTAGTCATCATTTTTTATTACAATTACAAAATAAATATAATATATTTAAAATGATTCATCTTGTTAAAACAAGACCAGATAGATGTAGTCTTGAGAGAATATTTGGTATTTTATTTTTTATAGAAACCAGAAATAATATATCAACCAAATCTTTATTAGGAACTATACAATCTTATTGTAATTGGGGATATTCGTATGACCAATATGTTCGTGATATTGAAAAAAATGGCAGAGCACCTTTAAATATTGTAAAGGTTTGGACAGGACGTTAAAAAAAATATTTAATAGAATATATAAATAAATATTATATTAAAAATTAAAAATCAGGATTATTAGTAAACGCAATAGTAGTTTCACTTCCTGATTTTATTATTGGTTGTATTTGTTCTAATATAAAATTACCTGTAATTACACTAAAATATACTAGTAATGTATCTCTTACTAAATATTTTAATGGTTTGCTTTCTTTTTCAATAAATCTCATTTCTATAAATTTTACAATAAAAAATACAATAGAAATTATGGTAGCAATCATAAATATATTTTCCATATAAAATACTAAAGCACATTCTTATTTTTATTTTGACGCATTTTACTTTTAATGCTTTTAATTAAGTATTTCAATATCGTCAATCAATAAATCAGGTAACAAATTTAATTCAGGATTATCAATCACATGAATATCTAATTTATTCAATTGTGCATCTTGATCATATATTTGTAGTTTTATATTATCATCATTATCTTCCGATTCAAGTTTTCTTTGAATAGCTCTCATATCACTTATTTCTTTCAGTCTACTTTCTGTTTTAGGAGCATTTACGATTTCTTCATTATTATCTATATCTCTGTAAACATCATTGTCATTAAATTTTATTCTGTTTTCTGGAGTTTTTTGAGAAATATTGGTGATATTTAAATCATCATTAACTGTTGTTTTAATTCCACTTTCTTCAATGACTTTTGCAATTTCTGCTTTTTCTACTTCCTCTTTTTCATTTGTTGTATCTTCAACAAATTCTTCTTTAATTTCTTCAGTTACATCTTCTTCTACTGTTTCGTCTAAATATGCTCTTAAAATAGATTCTACTGGAATGCTTTCTCTAACAGTATTCAAAATACATTCTTGTACAATTATTTCAATTTCTCTATAATTTTTCTGAGTATCCAAAGGACGAATATTTATTTCAAATAAATATACACATTTATATATTTTTCTTGCTACATGAATATATGCTTTATGAATAAAATCATCTAATTTTGGAATTGCAATGTCTATTTTTTTTTGTTTTTGTCCAACTCTCATAGATGTAAGTAATTTTAATTGAATAATATGTACACATGTTACTAATTCTTCTAAATATCCACATCCACTTTTATCACATATTCTTTTTCTCTCTTGTTCAATAATGGAAGTATTCCATTTGGGAATTCTTGAAATAAAATTTTGAAAAGTCATTAAATATTTATCCATTTCTCCATTTTCTTTACAAAGTTTAATTGCTTCTTCAAAAATAGATTTAAACCCTTCAATAATTAAAGGTGTTAATATTGTAATTAATCGTGCTCCCCATTCATTTTTACTTTCGTGAAGCGATGATACATTAAAGTCATCCATTTACATAAAAGAAATATTTTCTAAACTATAATCTAAACTTAAAAATAAAAAATTCATACAAAAAAGAATAATAATCTTTTCATTTCTAAATTCTTTACGTATTTTATTGAATGCAATAGAAAGTTCATATTTTTTTTCATCTGAATAATTTAAAAAATTATTATTATTTTCAATAATTGAAATAATATCTAATCCACTATAACCTTTTTCATATAAAGAACTAGACAACTCAATAATGTCTATATTTTGAATATTTTGTTTTGAAGACATTTTCAATAATTCTTTTTTTAAATTATCTATTCTACGAGTTTTTATATCTTTCATTTTAAAAGTATCGTTTAAATTATATTTATACAAATTTATAATTTCTCCTTTATAAAAAGGTTCAGATACATAAATTTCACAAAATCTTGATAAGATAGGTTTTAATAACTTATATTTATCTTCTACTATAATAAAAAAACGTGTATTATGGTTAAACAATTCAATACATCTACGCAACGCAGATTGTGCGTCCATTGTTAATTTATCTGCATTTAATAAAACAATACTTTTAAAATTATGTCCTCCATTAGAATTAATATGTGTTTTTGCAAAAAATTTTAATTCTTCTCTAATAAATTTAATTCCTTTTCCGTGTGCACAGTTTACATACATAACAAAAGACTTAATTTTTTCACGATCTGAATCGTATATTAAATTAATAAAATCATTTACAATACTTCTTTTTCCACTACCTGATGGTCCATGAAATATTATATTTGGTATTTTATGTATAAAAAAAAAATAATTTAATTTTTCTTTTATATTTTTATGAATATCTAATTTCATAATAATATAATATAATTGTTTTTATATATTAATATTACGCAATTTATACTGATGTATTTAAACTATGTGTATATGGGTTAGAACGAAAAGCGTTTAATAAATCAGGTTGTATTCTTTCACAACCAATGTTTTGGTTACTATATTGTGGAACATTGTTTATTTTTCCATAATTTTCAAGAGAAGGTGGCATTTTAATAACAGAAGATGCAGCATTTACACGATTATTTAAATGATTTTTATCATTTTTATTAATAGAAACATTCATTTGTTGATTAAACATTTGCATTCCACCTTGATTTGCACGATTATGTATCGTCTGTGATTTAATATCATTATTTGTTTGTTTATAAACAGCATTATAATCCATTGGTCCATAATTACTACTTGCAGCACCTAATGAACTACAACTAGTACTATCTCTCTGTGTAAAATCCATTGGTGTATAATTATTTATATAATTACCTTCTTTTTGACTATCAATGTTAAAAGTAGGTGAATAAATGGTAGTTTCTTTAATAGTTGTAGGTGTGACATCTTTTGGATTGATAACATAATTACTAGAAACACAAGGTTTCATATCTCCATAAATTCTAACATTAGAAATAGTTTCTTCTTTTCTGGATGGTTTTAAAATATCTAATAAAGGAGCAATAACCGCTCCTATAGCTCCACCAAATCCACTTCTTAATGTATCTGGTTGTTTAATACTAGCTCTATTATTTACATAATTTGTATGACTTTTCATATAATTATCCATATCAGTAGATGGACCACGACCCCTTGCGGAAGAATGAGGAACGTCTAAAGTAACAGTTTCATTACGTTTAGAGACTTCATAATTTTGATCTGCATAACCAGCTTGTTTATCATTAGATCCAGGTGTGCCTTTATAGTCTAATATATCGTTTGGTCTTTTAATAATTCCCATTTCTTGAATAGGTCTTAATGTTTCACCCTTTTCTAAACCAGTAGTTGTTAACCATCTATCTTGTGTATTAATAAAAAAAGTATCAGGTAAATTTTTTTCTACTCTTCCAATAAGACCAATATTTTTTACTTGTGAATAAGATGGACCTTCATGAGATTCTAAAGAATATTCTATTTTTGGATTTGTTTCTACTCTTAATTGATCTACAGTTTTAGGTAACCATTTATCTCTAGCTTGCATACCAGAATTGAAACCTCCAGTGCCTATACTTGAATAACCTTGATCTAATCCAGGACCAACCGTTTCTGTTAAAAATGGTTTTACATTATTATTTCTCATTCCAGGATTTACACGGGATTGATAAAAATCACTATGATTAGGCATTCCATATGCGTGTTGAATATTTTCTTGAGGTTTAAATAAAGGTGCTTGTTCTACTTTTCTATTTATTTGAGATCCATTTCCATTCATATTGTCTAAAATAGTTTCTGCCATATCCATATTGTAAGTATAACTTTTTGCTTTGCCTCCAACAAATGGAACCATATTATTATGTTTAAATTCTGTTGAATCTAAATAGTTTCCTGTAAGTGAATAAATGTTTGGAATATTATTATTCGTTTTTTCTCCATAAATATTTTTTTGTTCATATGCATTTTGATTAAAATATTTATCTGTTGCAACATTTGGATTTGGATAATTTTGTAATGCATCATCTACTAATTGTTTGTTATTAATAACTGGATAATTCTGAGGAGGAATGTTAATATTTGGTAAACTATTGTTTTGTTTTGATAATCCCATATTTGTATAATTTTCTCTATTTACATTATTTTTACTACTTTGATTATTGGTTTGATTTGAAATAACATACATTCCACCTAATGCTATTAAAGGTATGGCTATTTCCATTATATATAAAGTATTATATTTTTTTTAATTTTTAGCTATTACTCATAAATTATTAAATTGCAATTTATTTTCTCAACTTTACTTGCTAACCTTATAACAGGATTGACTGGTTGTACATAAATTATTATTTTTATTATTATTCATAGTTTCAACAGGCAATAAATAATGATTTTCATTACTTACACAAGGATATTTTGGAGTAAAATAATCTTTTTCTAAAATTCGTGTACTCAAATTATTTTGAAAAGGAATACATACATTTTCTTGTGGATTAAGTGGTAAATAATATAAATTACTTTGTTCTAACTCCCGAGCAGTCCATGCTGGCATAATTGCTCTAGATTGTTCTGTGTATAAATTATCGCATGTTGGGTATTCTATAGGTTCAGTTGTTACTGAAGGATTATTAATATTTGCTAAATAATCTCTATTATATTGTTTATTTGGTCCTATTCCAAACAATTCACTTTCTAATTGAATAGTATTTGTTCGTAAATTTGCTCCCCATTTTTGAATAATAATTTGCGGATCTGAAATATAACACGGTTTATCACCATTTCCAGGAACATTTAATATCCATCTTCCAGGATCTGTTGATTGTTGTAATTTTTTTTTTGTTCTAGATTCATCATAATTAAATCTGGTACAAGCCATAATTATATAATATAAAATGATTTTTTAATTACTTAAATATTTCTATATAACATTTAAATATGGAACTTATAATAAATGAAATTCCATTACCAACATTATGTTTAAATATGATTGTAAAAAATGAAAGTGGTATTATTCAACGTTTTTTAGAAAATGTGTTACCTATTATTGATTCTTATTGTATTTGTGATACAGGGTCTACAGACAATACAGTTGAAATTATTGAAAACTTTTTTTCACAAAAAAATATTCCTGGAAAAGTTATTAAAGAACCATTTCAAAATTTTGCATATAATCGTAATTTTGCTATAAATTCTTGTATGGGACTGTCTGATTTTATTCTTTTACTTGATGCAGATATGATGTTACAAATTAAAGACTTTGATAAAAACATATTAAGAATATATGATTCTTTTATTATTTTACAAGGAAATGATAATTTTTATTATCAAAATATGAGAATTATTAGAAATAATGGACTTTATAGATATATTGGTGTAACTCATGAATACATTTCAACACCTTCTAATAATAGTGTTTATAAAATAGAAAAAAGTAAACTTTTTATACTAGACATTGGAGATGGGGGATGTAAATCAGATAAATTTGAGAGAGATATTAAATTACTTGAAAATGGTATTAAAGATGAACCTCATTGTGAAAGATATCATTTTTATCTGGCAAATAGTTATTCAGATACAGGAAGATTAGAACAAGCAATAGAAATGTATTTAAAAAGAATAAATTTTGGTGGATGGGAACAAGAAGTCTGGTATAGTTATTATAAAATTGGGTTATGTTATAAAAATTTAAATAAAATAAAAGATGCAATTTATTACTGGATGGAAGGATATAACTATTTACCATATAGAATAGAAAATCTATATGAAATAATTAATCATTATAGGATTATAGGTAAATGTAAAATCGCAAAAATTTATTATGATATTGCAAAAGATATATTAAAAATGGATCTTAATAAAGATAATTATTTATTTTTACATAATGATATATATACATATAAAATATATTATGAATACAGTATTATTGCTGGTTATTTAGGTGTAAAAAATATAAATGATGAAATAGTTAATATTTTTAATAATAGTGATAATTCTTCTATTAAAAATAATTTATTCAGTAATATGAAATTTTATAAGGACATTTTAAAACCTATTTTAATATTAGATTTTGGATTTACAACAAATCAACAAATAGGTCCAGACATTGTAACATTTTATTCATCTTCTAGTTGTATTATTCCAAATAAGAGAGAAAATGCAGATGGATATATTATGAATATTAGATGTGTGAATTATAGAATAACTGAAAATGGTAGTTATTTAGATTGTGAAAAACATATTACTACTATTAATAAATACCTTGAGTTAAATAAATACTTTAAAATAATAAATGAAAAAATAATAGATGTGAATTATATAAATAGACGTTATATTGGAGTAGAAGATGTAAAAATATTTAATGATGTAAATAAAAATCAAATACTTTTTATAGGAACAGGATTTCACGAAAATAACAATATTGGTATTGTTTCAGGAAATTATGATATTCTAGAAAATAAATTGAACCCAAAAGAAATAAAATGTTCTTTTAATGATAACTACTGTGAAAAAAATTGGGTTTTTATGGAATACAATGGATCTACTCATATTGTATATAAATGGTTTCCTTTACAAATATGTAAAATAAATAATGAAACCAACAAATTAGATTTAATAACAGAAAAAACAAATATGCCAAAAATATTTGAACACGCAAGAGGCTCCACGTGTGGATTCAAATATAAGAATGAATTATGGTTTATTATACATATAGTTTCTTATGAAGATCCAAGAAATTATTATCATATGATGGTAGTTTTTGATAATCAAATGAATTTATTAAGATATTCTGCTCCTTTTAAATTTGAAGGAGAACCTATTGAATATTGTTTGGGGTTTATTGTAGAGGAAGAAAGAGTATTATTAAGTTATAGTGTTTGGGATAGAACAACTAAATTAGCTATATATAGTAAAGAAACAATTAATAATAAGTTAATTTATAAGAGCTAAATTAATAATTAGATAAAATAGTTAAATCGTGATTCCCATAATAATAACTAAATAATTCAGGATTATCTTTATAAATTAAATACCATATATTTACTTCCCAAATAATATTATTTTTTTCATTAATAACATTAATACACTTCTCTCTTGTTAAGTTTGCAAAATCTATTAATTTATCTTTATTTCCTCCAAAAATACCTCCGGAAAAGTACCAACATATGGTATTATAAACATTATAATTTTGTTCATTATTAGGATTCCAACATCCTGGAATACGCACATTATTGTATAATTTATTATTTAATGAATTTATTTCATTTTCAAAAAGAGATATATCTTTAATAACATGATAAATACTAAAATCTAACCATATAAATTGATCAGTTTTATAATAATTTAATAAAATAGCTTCTCTTACCCATTCTGTTTTATTACATTGCACAAATAAATAGTCAATAGTATCTTTGTTTGGATTATCTGTTTGAATATTAAAATTTGTAATTTTATCATAATATTTATAAAGATATAAATCACTTCGTTTTATAATAATAAATTTAGTATTTGGATATGATTCATCATTAAAATACTTATTATAAATTTCTTGTTCTATAAATATTATTTTGGGTAAATTAATATTGATTAATATCTTTGACCATTCAATGTATTTTTCTATTTTTTTATTATTATTTATATTTGATAAAAATGCAGATACAATCGTTATATTATACATTATAATTTGTATAATATAATATTATAATACATTTAATATATATTTTTTATATAATACTATATATCATTATCATTTATGAATTAGGTAATGGTGCCAAACATAATTTAATTTCTCCCAATGAAGCAACATTATATTTAACTACTAATGGTAAATCATTTTCTAGATAGACTTCAATTTGCGAACACAAATTAGTACATTTAATAAAATAACCTAGATTCTTTAATGAAAATTCTCCTTGAATAATTTTAGATGAATCTTGTTTTAAAACAAATCCCATACTTCCATCAGATTCTGCACGATGAATTTCTGCAGATGCAAATTGTCCTGAACATTTAAAAATCAATTCGTTACCAACGGATTTTATCTCTAGTTTATCTGAAATGCAAGACAAATCACGAATAATTTTTTGAAAATCTACAGAAGGTAAATTAATAATAGAAGAAAACTTCACGTCTGGATACTCAAGTTCTTCTGGTTCAGGTTCAATTAGTCTTAATTTTTGTGTTTTACATTGCTTAATCTCACCATTTTCAAATTTTAATGCTAAATGTGAAACGATACCATCCACATAATCACCATTTTCAATATAAATAGTTAGTGTATCGTCATTGTCTATAGAGTTGATTAATTTAAATAAATGAAACATATTGACACCGATAATAATAGTATCTTTTTTACACTCATAAAATTCAAAATTTTGAGCAGCTAAATATAAATGAGCCAGAATAGTATGAGATTTATCCATATTAATAATACGAATGCCATCTGGTTGAAAAGTTATATTTGTTTCTAAAAGTATATCTTTTAACGCAGTCATTAATGTTCTAAATGGTGCAATTTGTACTGTTTTAATTGTTAACACATTTCCACTTGTAGATGAATTATTATTAAAATTGGACATTATAATCTAAATTTAAAATAAATCTTTAAATCTGTATCTTTAAAAATAACATAAAGAAAAAATTATTTTAATATTTTAAAGAAAATAAATAATTATATTATTTATTTGGTATAAAAATAGAATGAAAACCAATAGAAATATTAAAAGGTATTAAAATAGAAATATGATCTTCATTTTCAATTCCTTGGATAGTTAAAAAATTATTTTTTCCATCATATGTAAAACATATAATATAAGGTTTTTCATTTATTTCAACAACAGAAGCCTCTCCATTAATATTTTTATGAAAATCTATTATTTTATACAATTTGAAGTCTTTTGTTACTATGATCTGTGCATTTTTAAAATTATTAGAGTTCATTAAGAGAGTATAATTTTTATAAATAACAGGAAAATCTAATGAAAAATTTTCAAAAATTTCATTTTTCAAAATAGTAACATTATATGAATGTTTATCAATAATTACTTTTCTAAATTTTCCATAATTTTTATCAGGACTATTAAAGTCAAAATCATCATATAAACAAGCTTCAAATTGAATAGTTTCTTTACTTTCTATAGTTTTACCATAATGAAATATAAATGTATTTGGAATATCTATTATTGTTTTATTTCCCTTAGTTTTATCTATAATAAATATTTTTGACTTTTCATTTTTATTTAATTTAAATGTAATATTTTTATGATAACGAATAAACAATGGACAATCAATAAATAAATAATGATTTTTTAATGAAATAAAATCGTGAATCATAGATGTATATATTTTTTTTATTTGAATTTTCTTTATTATTTGAAATGCTTTATTAAAAGTAATTATATTTAATATTGGAAAAATAGAAGAATAATCAATAGTTTCTAATATATTATTTTTTATTTTGGAATGTGCTAAGAAATGATTTAATGGTAATTTAAGTTTTCTCTCTGTATCTATTGTTTTATTTACAAAATTTAAATTTATTTTATAAGGTAAATCTCTTTCATTCAAGGCATATAACTGATTATTAAAATGTAAAAAAGCAGTATTTGCTAGACCAAAAATATTAGGAAGTAGATTTACAGAGTTAAATAATTCAAATAACAAAAAAGTAAAATGATTCATTGGTATTTCGCCATTTATTTCTTCATATTTTAATTTATCAGTGTTTACATATTTTCTTACAAAAGAAATAGTTCCATTTACTATAAATACTCCTTGAATAACTCCATTTTTATTAAATACATCAAATAAATTAGTTATCTTGTTTCCTTGAAAATCAGGTCCAATAAGTCCAAAAAATCCATTAATATCATTTAAAGTATTTTTTTTATAAAATGGAATATGATATGATATATTACATGATAACTCTTTTTTAGATATTAATAATTTATTACCAAACTTAAAATTAATAAAAGCTTTTATTTTTATCATATGAATAATACAAATTAAAAATAAGTAAACATTCATAAAGCTTTATTATATATAATCAATAAAACTTTATATATTATCTTTTACAAAAATATAAAAAAGATTGTAAAAGATATTAAATACTAATGTGTAAATCATATAATTATTATTTATGAGTTATCATTATAATAAATTAGAAGGTATGAAAAATAATGGGAATGAAGTATATTATAAAACGCCTATAAATGTAAACATTCATAAATCAACTATATTTAATGATAAATATATTTATTATTTTGAAACTGGTATTGAATACAAGCTGTTAGGAAAATATTTAGGTAAGGGAAAAATAAATATGGGAAACTATTGCAATGATATAGATTATGAAGCATATATTTTTGAAAATGAAAAGATTCTTTGTGACTATGATAAATCTATACATTGTTGTGGTGTTCCCGATACAGATGAAAATATGACACTTATAAAAGATATTACTTATAATGATTGTGAATTGTATTATAAAGAAAATTAAAATATTAAATTATTATTTTCTTTGGTCTTCTAGTATATTTATAGTTACTTTTTGCTTTTTTAGCTAAACGCAATGCTTTACTACTTGGTTTACATCCATTTTTAAGTATTTTATAATCAATCGCAGCAGCTTTTCCAGAAGTTATTGCACTAGCTAGTCGTGCTTTACCCCATGATTGAGCTGTTTGATTTGGTCTTGATCCTGAAGAATAATAAGCACCTTCACCTTTACGAATAATTTCAGAGAGAGCATTTATAGAACAACCAGTTTTTTCAGCAAGTTCTTTATTTGCATCTATTTTATCTACTTTATACATATTTTCAGCATTTAAAATATGTTTAGATTTTTTTGAATGATATGAATTCACTTTTTTTCTTGTTATATATTTATTCTCTTTATATGCTTTTCTAGATTTTAATAACATTTTAAATTGCTTCTTTTTATCTTTTAATGATAGTCTTTTTGGCAAATATTTCATATTTACTTTTATTTTATTTTTCTTTGTAGAAGTATTCATATATAATAAGTATTTAAAAACTTTTCATAAAGTGAAATAAATGACTAATTCTTTGGAAAAATCTATTCAAACTATTAACGAATTATATGAAAAATATAAAGATAATGCTTATATGTTACAACGTATTCATAATCATATTAATATTTTTCTTCCAAACAATTTAGAAAATGAATATAAAAATTATGAAAAACGTGTAGAGAGAAATAATTATTTATCTAATGAACAACAATTGTTTATTGATATTTTTTTAAGCAAAAATAAATATTATTATTTATCTAATAATAGTTCATTTTATGAATATAACGGAAAATCATATAATGTAATCAAAGAAGATGATATATTACATAATTTATTATCCAACATTTCAAAAGAAAGAGTCTTGTTAAGTTGGAAATATAAAACAAAAATCAATATCTTAAAATTGATTAAAGAGAGAAGTTTATATTCGTGTATTCCTGAAACTGATACAATTCAAAATGTATTAAATATGTTATATCCTTATATATTTACAAGTAAAAATTTTGCCAAATACTTTTTAACTGTTATTGGAGATAATATATTAAAAAAAAATTCTAATCTTATTTTTCTTGTAAGTCCAAAAATAAAAAAAATATTATCTGAGTTAGATAATATTATATACATTTCTATAGGTCAGACCAATGTAACAAATAATTTTATAACGAAGTATCACGAAAATCATTCTTATGATAATTCTAGATTAATTAAAATTAATGAAGATTGTTCAATAGATATATGGAAAGATGTATTAAATAAAATAGGGTTAGATTTAATATGTGTAGCTATACATTATTCTAAAAGGTATGAAAATTCGGATAAGTTTATAGAAACAAAAGCAGAAGATGAAATGAAAAATTATATATTATATTTAAAATTAAATACTTCATTAGAAATAATAGAAACATTTTGTAATCAATTTATTGTGCCAGTTGAAAATAACTGTAGTCTGAGTTGGAAAAATATTCATTTTATATGGAAACAATTTATTTCTAATTATTCCTTTCCAAATATGATTTATTCAAATACTTTAAAAAATATGATAAAAGAAAAATATGAATATAATGAAGAATTAGATTGTTTTAATAATGTTACAAGTAAATATTTGCCTATTATGAGTGATTTTATTCAATTTTGGGAAAAAACAATTACTATAAAATTATGCGACACTATTAGTGATTTTGACAGTGAATTTGAAATGGATGAAATATGTTCATTATTTAAAATATGGACAAAACAAAATTCAGATATATGTTTATCTAATGGAAATATTGGAGAACAAACTGTTTTAAAAATATTATTACACTTTTTTCCTAACACTGAAATTATAGAAGATAAGTATATTTTAAATATAACTTGTATTTTATGGGATAAAATAAAAGATATTGAAAATTCTTTTGTTTACATTAAATCAAAATTAAATGCTCAAGAAAATTATTCTGGATTAATTTCTTTTGATATTATTTATAATTTATATTGTAAATTTTGCAATACTAATTCAACATATAAATATATTGTAAGTAAGAAATATTTTGAAAAATATATAATATTTCGTCTACAAGACTATATTATTTATGATTCTTTTATTAATAATGAATGGTTACTTGTTTAACTTTTTTGTATAGTATATTAATTTATAATTTAAATATTGTTAGAATTAATCACTTTTACCATTATAATTATGAGGATTTAATGGAATATTGACATTTCCTCCTCTCATTTTCTTTGTACCCTTTCTTCCTTTTTTAGATCTACTATTTTTATTGGTTCCAATTTTAACAAAACCAAATTTACCTTTTACTGTTCCATAACCAGCTTTTACTAAACGTCTTTCTTTTTTTGCTGAGGCATGTTTTGATTTTGAAACAATTCGTCCATTTTTGTTTTGTAAAAGGTCATGTTTTTTTAGCCCTCCGCTTGTTTTGTAAGCTGTACTGTGCCAAACTTGAGCTCTGGTTCCAATTAAATCTTCAAATTTTTTTCCATTTACATTATATTTTCCATCATTGGTTTTAGTAAATCGTGTCATTATAAAATGAGTAGAGAAAAAATAAAAAAGATAATTTTAGTTTTAGTTTTAGTTTTAAAGAACGATTTTTAAGGAATGCATTTTCCAAAACGCATATTAAAATTTATTTTTTATAGCAGTTCCACTACCTCCTGATTGACCTGCCATTCTTCCTAAGTAATTTACTACTGGTGATTTTCCTAGATGTAAATTTCCAAAAGTGATTTTTCCTCCTAAATTATTTTGTAAAGTATTGGAAATTCTTGAAGAAATAGTTTTATTTACATTATTAGTAGATGTAGACATATTATTATATTCATCTTTAAAACAAACACAGTTAATACCTTCTTTGCTATTATATTTTAATAGTTTTTTAAAATTATCAGATTGACCAGGATAATTAGAATGCATAATAATACATTATATTAAAAATAAAATTGAAATAATTTAAACGAATATTGTTTAATGTAACTAATAAAGAGAAATGACAACTACTGAAATGACATTAGCTAGTAAATATCAACAAAAAACAGATAAAGAACATATTTTAGATAATCCAGATACTTATATTGGATCTATTGAAGAAATAGATTCTAATATTTGGATTTTAAATGAGGATGGAAGTAAAATTGTAGAAAGAAATATTTGTTATGTTCCAGGGTTGTTTAAATTATTTGATGAAGGCATTGTGAATTGTCGTGATCATGTTATTCGTATGCAACAAGCAGTAAATAATAAAGTAGAAAATATTATTCCAGTATCTTATATTGATATTTCTGTTCAAGAAGATGGTACTATTATCATGGTAAATGATGGTAATGGTATTGATGTTGCAGAACATCCAGAATATAAAATATGGATACCAGAATTAATCTTTGGTCATTTGAGAACTTCTACAAATTATGATAAAACAGAAAAAAAAATTGTAGGGGGTAAAAATGGGTTTGGATTCAAATTAGTATTAATATGGTCTACTTATGGATCTATAGAAACTGTAGATCACGTAAGAGGACTAAAGTATACTCAAGAATTTAAAAATAATTTAGATGAAATATGTAAACCACAAATTACAAAATGTAAAAGTAAACCATATACAAAGATTACATTCAAACCTGATTATAATAGGTTGAAATTAAATGGTTTATCTATAGATTTAATTGCTCTTTTAAAAAAACGTGTATATGATGTAGCTGCTATTACAGATAAATCATTAAAGGTGAAATACAATTCTCAATTAGTTCCTGTGAAAAATTTTCAACAATACATTGATTTATATATTGGATCAAAAGAAAATGCTCCAAGAGTTCATGAAGAAGATGGACAAAGATGGGAATATGCAGTTGCACTTTCTCCTAATCACGAATTTATGCAAGTATCTTTTGTAAATGGAATTCATACTTCTAAAGGTGGTAAACACGTAGAATATATTTTAAATCAAATTACTAGAAAATTAGTAGAATTTATTGAAAAAAAGAAAAAAGTAAAAGTAAATCCAAATAGTATTAAAGAACAAATTATTTTGTTTTTGAGATGTGACATTGAGAATCCTGCGTTTGATAGTCAAACTAAAGATTATATGAATACTCCTTCATCTAAATTTGGTTCTTCATGTACAGTTACTGACAAGTTTATTGAAAAAGTAGCAAAAATGGGAGTAATGGATGCAGCTTGTGCTATTACAGAAGTAAAGGAAAACAAAGAAGCAAAGAAAACAGATGGATCTAAAACAAAAAGTATTAGAGGAATTCCAAAATTAATTGATGCAAACTGGGCAGGAACAGAAAAATCAAGTGAATGTATCATTATCTTTTGTGAAGGAGATTCAGCAAAAGCTGGTATAGTTTCTGGATTGTCTAGTAATGATAGAAATACTATAGGTGTTTATCCAATGAAAGGAAAAATATTAAATGTAAGAGGTGAAGCTATAAAAAAAATATCAGAAAATAAAGAAATTGCAGAAATCAAAAAAATATTAGGATTAGAAACTGGTAAAGAATACAATAGTATAGAAGAAGTGTATAAGCGATTAAGATATGGAAAAGTACTTATTATGACAGATCAAGATTTAGATGGTCATCATATTAAAGGTTTATGCATTAATTTATTCCAAGATCAATGGACAACTTTATCTCGTTTGCCTGGATTTATTGGATTTATGAATACTCCTATTTTAAAAGCAAAAAAAGGAGGTCAAGAAGTAGTATTTTATAGTGATTATGAATATGAACAATGGAAAAAAGAAAATGATACAAAAGGATGGAATATCAAGTATTATAAAGGATTAGGTACAAGTACTGGAAAAGAATTTCGTGAATATTTTGAAAATAAAAAATTAGTAGGTTTTGAACATAACGGTGACGCTACTAATGATTGTATTGATATGATTTTCAATAAAAAAAGAGCAGACGATAGAAAAGAATGGTTGGGTAATTATAATCGTAATAGTTATTTAGATACAAAACAACCATTAGTAAAATATGAAGATTTTATGAATAATGAATTTATTCATTTCTCTAAATATGATTGTGATAGAAGTATTCCAAATTTAATGGATGGATTAAAAATAAGTTTGAGAAAAATCTTATATAGTTCATTTAAAAAGAATTTGAAAACAGAAATAAAAGTAGCACAATTTTCAGGTTATGTATCAGAACATTCAGGATATCATCACGGGGAAGCTAGTTTAAACGCAGCGATTGTTGGTATGGCTCAAAATTTTGTTGGGTCTAATAATATTAATTTATTATTGCCTAATGGACAATTTGGTACAAGATTGCAAGGTGGAAAAGATAGTGCATCAGAAAGATACATTTTCACAGCATTAAATAAAATAACTAGAATTATATTTCCTGAAAGCGATGATAATATTTTAACTTATTTGAATGATGATGGGTTAATTGTTGAACCCATTTATTATGCTCCTATTATTCCAATGGTATTAGTAAATGGCTCTAAAGGTATTGGTACTGGATTTAGTACAGATATTATGTGTTATAATCCTTTAGATATTATAAGCTATTTAAAAAATAAACTAAATAACGTATTACAAGATTTATCTTGTGTCAACGCATTTGTTCCGTATTATGAAGGATTTCAAGGAACAATTGAAAGAATATCAGATTCAAAGTTTTTAATAAAAGGTAAGTATGAAAAAATAGGACAAGATAAATTAAAGATTACAGAATTGCCTGTTGGACTTTGGACAGATGATTTTAAAGAACACTTAGAATCTTTAACTGAAAATGTTGATAAGAATGGAAAAAAAGTAGTTCCTATTGTTAAAGATTATGATGATATGTGTAAAGATACAAGTGTAGAATTTATTATTACTTTGAACAAAGGTAAATTAGAAGAATTAGAAAGTATGAGTTTTGACAATAACTGTAACGGCATTGAAAAGACTTTTAAATTATATACAACCAATACTACAACAAATATGCATTTGTTTGATTCAGAAGAAAAATTGAAAAAATATACAATGGTAGAAGAAATTATTGATGATTATTATGTTAAACGATTAGAGATGTATGAAAAAAGAAAAGAATATATAATAAATGCTTTGACAAAAGAGCTTATTATATTATCTAATAAAGCCAAATATATTGGTCAAATATTAGATGGGACAGTTGATTTAAGAAAGAAAAAAAGAGAAGAAGTTACTGTTATGTTAGAAACATTTCAGTATTATAAAATGCCAACAACTGGTGAAGATGGAGAATATAAATATTTGACAAAGATGCCAATGGATAGTGTTACAGAAGAAAATGTAGAGAAAATAAATAAAGAATATCAAGAAAAACAAATGGAATTAGATGAAGTAAAAAATACAACTATTGAAAATATGTGGTTAAAAGAATTAGATAAATTAATGACAGAATATATAAAATATAAAGAAGAAAGAGAAAGATTAATGTCTGGATTAGAAAAAGAAAAAGAAGTTATTAAAAAGAAAGTATTAAAGAAAATTGTTAAGTAAAATATTATTTAGTTACAAATGAATAAAAATTTAAATTAATATCATATACATTAATCCTTATAAATCATTAATGTTATTCTTTTTAAAATTTAAAAATAGTATTGTATTAATAATATAATTTTCTTTTTTTTGATATTTAATTCGGCATTTAAAGTAAACATTGTTTTAAGTAAAAAAGAAAAAATTGATTATATTTATAATGGAATATATAAATATAAATAAAAATAGAATAATGGGGTCTGCAAGTAGCATTATTAATAATGACATTTATATTTCATATGAAAAAAGTAATCAAAATATAGAAATTTTTAAAAATAATTTACAATGTTTGAATTATTCTATTTTAGATAGTTCTTTATTATTGAACAGAGACAATACTATTTCAATTCAAGAATTAAAATATCAAATGATGATACTATTGGAAAAAACACAATTTATATTTATTTGTATAAATCAAAATTTCTTTTCATCTTATACCCAAAATTTAGAATATAATGAAATTAAAAATTTTCAAAACAAACATAAAATTATTTATTTAATAATAGACAACTGCTTTACTCCTAATAATAATAATATTGTAAAAATGTTTATTGGTTCTGAAAAATGGTATCCTTTATATGATGATGAATCTATAAAAAGTTCTACAGATTCTATAAAAACTTTTATATCTTCTAATAAATAAATAAAATGAATAAATATAAATAATGAATAATAAAATATTTTTTTCTTATTTTTCATAACCATTAACTAGATTTTGGCGTGATAAGTTCAATAATCTTATAAATACTATCTATAAAAAAACCATTTAAAACCAACTTTTTAATTCAAGTTGTTTATCTGATGTACTTGACATTACTGGATGAGACATTGGAACTGCTAATGTGCTTACATCATACATATATTTTAAATAACCTTGAGCTTCGCCATATACTTGAGGTATACAATAGTTAAGCACTAATTTATTTAATTCTTTTATTTGTCCGTTTATGTTAGTAGGTTTGTTTGCAGAATGTTGTAAATAAATGCTACGCATAACAATTTTTAAAGAGTCACAATCCTGTCTTCCAATAACGTATTGTCCATTAGATCTTTCATAAACACCTGCGCGAATTGCATTTTGAATGATTTCCATGTTTTGTTTAGAGAAAAAAGCTAATGATAATTGTGTATTATCCCATTGTCCTTCCAATGGATTCCTAAAGGTTGTGCATTGATGTGCTGGTATCTTATCATATAATGCAAATAAGTTATTAGTATTAGTACTTTTAATATCTATACGTCCATTAGATTGTTTCATTTATATAATTGTCATAGAAAAATTAAATATATATTTATTTTATAAGATGCAAGCGTTTCAAAAAACAGTTCTAGGAATTGCAATTGTTATTCTTATTATAAGTTTAATAATTATTGGCATCATTTTAAGAAATGGAAAATATAGTCAGACATGGCCACCAGTTACACCAGACTGTCCAGATTATTGGGTTGACTTATCAGGATCTGGAGGTTTTTGCGTAAATGACAAAAATTTAGGCACATGCAAAACACCAATGAATTTTACAACTTCTCAATATACTGGATCTAATGGTGCTTGTGCAAAATATAATTGGGCTAATAATTGTAATATATCGTGGGATGGTATTACATATGGTGTAGATAATCCTTGTAATTCAACATCTACCAGTTAGATATTTAATATTTAAAAATATAAATATATTATCATATAAATATATTTATATATACAAATAAGATAGAAATGTACAATGATAACGTTTTAAAAGAAAAAGAAAAAAAACTATTAAATAATGTTATTAAATTACCAGACGTTTTGATTGATGTAATATATCATTACATACCATTAAACACAGTTGTTTTTTTTAATAAAGTAAATTATATTAAGCATCATTATATTATTAAACATTTTATTGCAAAAAATAGTTATGAAAGTTATATAAGAGATATTATTCGTAGAGATAATTGGTTTGTTTTTAAACAAATTTGGAGAGAAAAATGGGAACATTGGACAACATTAAAAAGATATGAATATAAAAATATTATTTTTTATAATTATATTTTTTTTTTAGTTGATTATTGTATTGAAAATGAATCAAATAATTGTAGAGAATATATTAATGATAAAATTAAAGAACTTGGATTGAGTAAAAATCTACATAAAAAGAATCACAATATAAATGTAAGATGGAGAACTTAAATGTAAATAAGTTATTAAATAGAGAAGAAAATGTTTTGAAAATTAAAGAAACTTTGTTAAATTATGAAACGAATAAAAATAATTTACTCTTTAAAAAAGGAATATACATATATGGTAATCCAGGGTCAGGGAAAACTACTTTTATTACAGAAATATTAAAAGAAATGAATTATGATATTATTAGATATGATGCAGGAGATATTCGTAATAAGTCTATTATAGATACAATTACAAAACATAATATGTCAGATAAAAATATTATGAGTTTATTTAATAAGAAAATTCAAAAAATTGCTATAATTATGGATGAAATAGATGGTATGAATAATGGGGATAAAGGAGGAATTAATACATTGATTAAATTAATTAGGCCTAAAAAAACAAAGAAGCAAAAATTAGAAGAAGTTTCTATGAATCCTATTATTTGTATTGGCAATTACCATATTGATAAAAAAATCAAAGAATTGATGAAGGTATGTGTAACTATAGAATTAAAATCACCAACTGTTCCTCAAGTATCTTTTATGTTAAAATCTTTGATGCCTAACATAGAAACAAAATTAGAAACAAATATGATACAATTTATTCAAGGAGACTTACGAAAATTAAATTGCATTTATTCTATTTATAATAATAATAAAAATATAATTAATATAGAATTAATTGAAAACATATTTCAACCTAAATGTTATAATGACGATACTAAAAAGATAACTCAAAAATTAATTAATAATCCTTTTACTTTGAATGATCATTTAACAATTATGAATGAAACAGATAGAACGATTGTAGGTCTTTTATGGCACGAAAATATTATTGATGTTTTAAATAAAATGAAAATGGAAGTAGCTATTCCTCATTATATGAATCAATTAGAAAATATGTGTTTTGCTGATTATGTAGATCGCATTACTTTTCAAAAACAAATCTGGCAGTTTAATGAAATGAGTTCTCTCATTAAAACATTTAGAAATAATAAAATTTATCACGATCAATTCAAAAAAAAAAATAAATTTAATCCATCTGAAGTAAGATTTACAAAAGTATTAACTAAATATTCTACAGAATATAATAATTCTTTGTTTATTCAAGATTTATGTCAACAATTGGCTATGGATAAAAAAGACATATTCAGTTTTTTTATTGACTTAAAAAATAAGTATTCTGAATCTGAATTAATGGAATTTATTGAAAATTATGAAATATCTAAATTAGACATTAATAGAATATATAGGTATTTGGAAAAATATACAAAAGAAAATACAAATGATGTTTTGGAAAATGAATCAGAAACAAATAGTTTAGATGATTCTTAAGTATCTAGTATCTATAGTTACCAATCTTTATATAATCCTCCTGCTGTAATGTTGTATGTATATATTGACGAGTTACTAAAAATATTATTATTTTTTATCATATCTATTTTAGAATGAATAGATATATTTTCATTTTGTAAATACTTTAAAATACTTTTTTTATGAAAATTTTGTTGAATTTTATATAACATTTGTGTATCTAGTGATTCTGATTCATTGAATAAATAATTAGACGCATTTACTTTATTATTCTTTTCCCATAGTTCTACATCCATAATAGGTTTAAACTGTGATACCTTAAAAGCATTTGATTTTTTAATAAAAACAAATTGAAAAGATCTAAATAAATGAATCATATTTAATAAAACTAAAACATACATATATAATTTAGTTTTATTATTACTACAGCCATATTTTTTATAATATATTTTCTATAAATAAAATAAATTTTTAATTTACTCGTTTTGTCTAATTAAAGAAATACGACGCTTTAATTGTTTTTCCTCCCATTTACTTCTAATAGAAGAATTTAAATTTATTTTTTGATGTTTTTCAAATTCATCTGGACTAATATAAAATAATTTAGTCCTTGATTTTCCATCTGGATTTCTTATTGTAAAAAATTCATCTTCATCTAATGATCCTACAATAGATTGGTATCTTTCTCCTGTTACAGCATCTCTAATAGGAGATCCAATATCTCCACTTGAATAATATTCAATTTTAAGTTTCTTTTTAATTCCATTTTCATTGATATATGACTTGTATATTTTATTATATCCTCTATCCATTTGTTTCATTTCATCTAATTGAATATTATTTTTTGATAGTGGTAGATTATCACAATCAAACTCTTCCATTGATTCATATTTATCGTAGTAAGACATCTAAAATAAAGTAACTATTATACTATATATTAGTATAATTCTTTAAATACATTTATTATATTATTTAATAGACTTTGGACTTATAAGTTTTACGATACATTTTTCTTTTCTTTTTATAAGTTTTCTTTTTTTTGTATTTTTTTTGACCTCCAACTTTATTATATTTAAATTTAAATATACTATTATCTGGTTTAGAAATCCCGTTTTGAATTAATTCTTTAAATTTATTTTTGTTAATATTTTTAAATAAAGATAAATAATCATTATTATTTGTATTTGTTTTTGTTATTATAATTTTACTTTTATCATTAATATTAGTTATCCCTTTTCTTTTATTTAAAACATTAACATTATTAATGGTACTTGTATTTAATAATACTTTTCCTCCATTCATAGGATAAGACAATGTTATCATATTAAATAATACATTTAGATTTTCAATATTAAAATTATTTAAAATAAGATTTATTTTATATTTGTTCATTTGAATCATTTTATTATATAATTCATCCATTTTTATAGCAAATGTATTTAATAAATCAATATTTATATTTTGATTTTTTATTATATGATTAATAATAATACATTTTGTAGGATCGTTATTATTACATTCATAATTTAAAATAAACTGAATTCTTTTCAAAAAATAAGAAATATTATCTTCATTTAATGATTTACATATTTGTATTTTTGAATCAATTTTTACAGTTCTTCCAAAATCAATAATTAATACTCTACCTCTATTATTATTTAAATCATTAAAATTAAATACACTTGTATCCATAAAATAAATATAATCTAAATTTACCATAACATTTCCTAGATGAAAATCTCTGTGTAAATAACCAATTTCATTTAATCTAGACAATTCAAATAAAACCATATTACGAATAATATACTTTCTCTCTTCAGAAACATTTTGATTTTTAAAAACATTTGAAATTGTATCATAACCTTCCATAAATTCCATTGCTATCATTGCAATGTCGTAATTAAAAATGTGTTGAATAATATTTTTTTTAAAACATTTATTTGTAGATTGTGAATCAAAATTATCTAATATATAATCTCTAAAAAACTCTTTAGTAGATACATCCATCGCATTTGGAGCAGAATATATGATTGCAGGACATATAGGTTCCAAAAAAGAATCTTTATTTTGTAAAGAATTGATAAATATATTATATTGTGTATCTACTTCCATTTGAATCTTATTTGAAGAAGTAATTTCTATATATCCATTATATATATCTATTCCACGTATTTTTGGATCAGTAATTCCTCCATCTTTCTCTCCAGATACAAAGATTTTAATCAAAATTCTTTCAACTGATTTATTAAATTCTCCTGAACGAATAGTATAATACGGGCTTTCAATATCAGGATCTTTATCTAATGTTGCTATTAAAGTTATACAAGAAATGCTGTGATAAGTTAATATTGAAAATGTTGAATTCGTAATAAAATAATTTAATGCAGTATCTTTATTAAAATCCTTTATTATACCAATACCTCCTCTCATAGTAATATATTATATATACTATATATAATATATTCATAACATAATATTACATTTTCATTATACTATTCTATTTTGATTCATTTCTTTTCTCTTCTATTTTTTGTTGAATGAGTTCTTTTATTTTTGTTTCAAGATAAAGCATTTTGCTTTTTAAGTTTGCATTTTCCATAGTTAATTGTTGAATAATAATATTTTGTTCATTAATTTTTTGTTCATGAACTACTGCATTTGATTGATTTGATTGTAATATTTGTTGCATTTGCTGCATTTGATACATTTGTTGCATTTGTAATTGATGTTGTTTTTGTTTTTCTTCCATATCTTTTTTTATTTCTGCCAATTGTTTAACAACGTCTGGTTTGTTTTCTACCTTTCCTGGATTATATTTTTCTAATAAATTATCAATATCTTGAGCATAGAATTTCTTCATTTCGGGATCTTTCATAAAGTCATCAATTGTTTTATCTGATACTTTCATAAACTTGTTTGGATTATCTAAAAGTGTTTTTTTATCAAAAGAATTATGAATGTGAGAGAAAACCAAAATTGTTTTTAACGGATCTAATTGAACAAATGGTATAGTATATTCTTTTAAAAAATGACGTTCTTCTGCGACTGCTGCATCATTCTTATAAGAGGTTTGTGTTAACAATTCTCTTTTAAAAGCAAACGTAGCAGCAGTTGCGTGATTTGGTCCATAAGGTCCAAATTGATACATTTGTTGAATATGTTTGAAAAATATATACATTTCACTAGATCCAGCACATAATGCTTGAGGATTATTTTTAAGTGTCTCTACTGCATGAGATATTCTTTCTGGAGGATAATAATCATCATCATCCATATAAACAATAATTTTTCCTAATGATTTTTCGTGAGCAATATTTCTTTTTTGTCCTAATGACATTTTGTAGTCATATTTAAAATATCTAACATACATCAACTGAGTTACTAAATCTTCTATTTTATCTGTACCATCATCAATAATAATCCATTCTATTCTATCCTTTGGGTATGTTTGATTTTCAATACATTTTATAATATGTTTATAAAATGGTCTTCTATTAAAAGTAGGAGTGCAAATACTTACGAATGGATATTTCTTATTTCTAGCTGCATTATTTTTACCCATATAAATTTATAAAATATAATTATTTATATTATAATCCTTAATTATATTATAATCTTTTATTATACTATCTATAATTATATATTTAATTATTTATTGTATTTTTTTAATTTTACCAAGCCCCCACCATTGTATTGTTTTTTTGTGAATATTTTTTCCCAAATCCATTGAATCCAAGTTCTATGTTTTTCTTTAACAATTTCTGGACATATCTTTTTTGCTACGATATATGAACATAAGTCGGATGTATTTGTTGGAATAACTTGTTTATATAATGGTATAGATATAATATCAAAATAAATTAATAACATTGCCAGTATTGCCATAGCTGTTCCTGGAAAATCTAAGTATTGTATAGCATTTTGTATAATAAAAAAGGAAATAATATACATGATAAAAGACATTTTATAGTTTGCTACATCTAAAAGTAATTTTGAAAAAGTGTATTCTTTTTTATTATCAGATACTGCTTTCAATGTAAGAGGCACAATCATACAAAATATTAAACTTACAAAACTAATAATAGGTGCTACTGTAAGATAAGCAACAAAAAACAGACAAATAATTAAAATAACAAGTATACAAGAAATGCAATAATACACAATGTCAAATAGAGTAACATCTTCCCAATCTGGTTTACCTCTTCCTGTATCATTATTATTTTTTTTAAATAACAATTTCAATTCACTAAACCATAAAAATATAAAATACAAATGATTTAATATTAATAAAAAAGGAATAATAAATATAAACATAGTAGGTCCTAAAACTAAAATAAAAGATTCAGAAAAAGTTTCATGAATAGTGTTTAAAATAAAATTTAAGAAATAAAAATCTGTATTTATTAACTTTATAACAATGGTAAGAAAATAGTTAAAAAAAGAAATCATATTAGATTTATTTTGTATTTTTACTAAATTATCAATAATGAAATTTTTACTATTATAGTTGTCATAAGGAAAATGTATTTTTTGCGATTCTATTTTTCCTTCATATTTTATAACATTTACATTAATATTAATTGCATCAATATTAGGTTTAGATTCACTATATGGTGCACAATTATAATCATTCGGTAAAATATTGGATTGTGCTACTTTACAAGAATAAAGAACACTTGTACCAAAAAATAGTACGATAATTAATAAAACAGTAGATTGTAATAAAGAAGAAATAAATGATTTTATATCAGATCCCGCATTATTTTCGCTTGATTTTTTATTATTAATATAATCTGTATCCGACATATTATTATAATGGAATAATATAAATTTTATATTTTGATATAATATATGTTAAAAAATTCAACTTATATTATTTTACTAGCCTTAATTAGTATATTTTTACTATTTATTGTTTTTCAATGGATAAATTACTTAGTAAAAAATAATTACATTATTAGTGAAAATTTTTCTAATTCTAATTCTAATTCAAAGAATTCTTTTAATGTAGATATTCCGTTAAATACAACTTATAGTTGTGCAAATATATGTGGACCAAATAATCGTTGTTCTATATCTGGAGATCAGTGTTCTACTGACAAAGATTGTGTCGGATGTAATTATAAAAATCAAGAAATTCCAATTATTCCAAATACTAATTTTGGATATCAAAATAATCTTGATTATTCTTCATTAACAAGTGACATTGGTACAAAAACACAATTATATGTTAAAAATAAATATTCTAAACCATTATCTTATTCAAATGGTGTAAATACATGGAGAAGTCGTTTTAATGTAGACACACAATATTATCATGAAAAATATATAGGTTATTATCCAGATGCACCAAATTATCCAAAACGTTATTCTTTATCAGGAGAATTTATAGATAATGGCCCACTTGCATCTAATAGTTATTTAAGTTAAAATAATCATTTATCATTTCATTGATATGATATATTAATATTATTTGTCTATTTAGTTGATATTTTTATACAAGACATATCCAGATATTAATGGAATGCTAATAGGATATGTAATTCCAGTAATCATTCCTAATCCTGAAAATCCAATAACATTGGTAAAATAATGAATTGGTTTACTATTACTATCACTGTCTAATGAAATATTAGAATTAATTCCTACAACGCATCCTAACATAGTACTCGGAATAAAAATAGTAGGCAATAATCCAAAATATAATTGTTTAAAGTTATGAGATATACACATTATTTATTTATTAGTTAAAATATATTTAAGTAAATATTTTATTAACTAACTAAAAAAGGTATATATTATATATGATTAGTCACGACGGAATTGTTCATTTATTTCACATTATTATTGTTGGATCCCTTTTTTTATATGTAGGCATTCGTCAAACAAAAATGCCATCTTTTTTATACCCATTCTTATTAGGTTTAGGAATCATCATTATTATTTATCATATTTATAAAGTATTTCAAAAAATAAAATCAGGTAAAAATCCATGGGTAAATTACATACATATTTTATTAGTTGGACCCTTGTTAATTTATATAGGTTATAATAATAAAACTACTTCAAGATTTTATTATGAATTATTATTAATGTTAGGGTTTGCAGCAATTGGTTATCACGGGTATTATATGGTAATAGGGAACAAGTAAAAGAATTAATTTACAAAAAATAAAAATGTGTAAGTTAATATTTTATATTATGTAGCATACATCAAAGCAGCATTACCTCCAACAAAAGTAACTATATTAACTCTTTCTTCAAATAATACCATATCAAAATTATATTCAAATATTCGCCATGTTGGTTTATTGATTCCTATAATATTACCAGAAGTTGGATCACAAACCGTTAAAGATTGTGCCAAGGGATCAGTAGTAGGAATAATTGTAGTAAATTCAAACTCAATTGCATGAAAACGACTCATATTAATTGCACCTGAAGGTTGTAAATCATATGGTGATGTATTCATACAAAAATTATAACAATATAAACCATCAGGGGCATTTCCAGAAGTACGTGTATATTTCTCCAAATAATTAAAAATACCTACTGGTTGCAAGTTTTCTCTATACTGACCATCTAAAAGTATTCCAAGAGATACTAATATATCTTTTTCATTTTGAATGTTATAATCTCCTGTAATCATCCAACCTGTTAATAACCCATTTACATTAACACCTGGTCCAATTGTAATCTCGGTACAAGTTTCATCTGGGTTCATGCGTTTAACTAAATAAGCACCTTCACTTAATGCTGGAGTTAAATCATTAGGTATATAATTATATGGCCAATTTGTGTAGTTAGACCATTCATTTCTTAAATTTACATCACTTCTTTGAAAAAAAAACATATAATTAGAAATCATACCAATAGATTCTAACTCTATTTTATTAGATCCTGTAATATTATAGTATTTTCTTTCATTCACTTGTTTTATTAAATATTTTTGTTCATTTAAAGCAAATAATCTAGATTCATCATTAGATAGAAAACAATAAGTACAATTTAAATGTATATCTGCATTCCATAAAGTTCTAGTATCTATATATGAATCTATTCCTAATTCAATGTCAGGCGGTGTTTGTAAAAAACGATAAAATTGCATATAATATAAATTAAAATTAGGCGATACATATGGATAGTTATTTGCTACATCTTGCACATCACGAATTTGAAATAATTCATTAATGCCGCGAAATGTAACATTTATATGTAATTCATTATACTGAAGAGCTACTAAAGGAAAAGCCATTTGACTTTTTAATGAAAACCATGAATTTAAAGGAATATATAATATTCTTCCTCTAATAGAAGGTTCTGCTCCTGCAAAACTATCTGTATAGTATGCATTTGGATAAGCATTTACACGTGTTCCTGAATTACCAGGATCTGTCAATTCACGAGTATTTCCAATCATTTTATCAAAAAGATCTTTTTTATCTTTATTAAAGTCACGTTGCACACAAGCTAATAAATAAGCACCAGAATATTCTTGTAATGTTTGATTGCCGCAAGTAATAGTAATTTTTTTTATCATTTGTGCACCAATATTTTCAATCCATTTAAATTCATAAGGAATCCAATTTCCAGAAAAATTAGATTCTTCCTCAGCAGGAGGAAATATAGGGCTCCAAATATTAGGTAATTCTACTGATAAATAGCAATCCATTAAAAGATCTGCATATCTTGGTATTTTAAAAACAAAATTTGATTCTTCTGTTAATCTTAATGTTTTTGCTCCTTCAAAGTCTACACGAAATTTTTGTAGTCCAAAATTTGTATATTTTGCATATACTGATTTAAAAAAAGTTTTGGAGGGATTACCATTTAATATAACATTTTGTTGTCCTTCTGAAACTAAATTCATTAATCCACCTGGCATAGTTTTCTAATATAATATATAAATAATATTTAATTGATTTACAAAAGATTAGATTATAAAATCATTTTATTTTGAATACTAAAAACAATAAAAATAATATATTATTATAATAACTAATAATATGGAAACAAAAATATCTAATTTAGTTGTATCTAATGTTAAGGAAAATTTTGTCTCTTATATAATATTAGTGTTAACTGCAGTAATTATTGTTATTTCTTTAATATACTATTATTATGTTAGAAACTTAGAAAATAGTGAATGTACATCGTTAACTGCATTATATGGAACATTAGATGGATACTTACATTCTTTAAATCCAAATGATTCTAATAATCAATATAATTTATTTGACTATTATATAAAAACCGCTTATAACTGTTGTAGTGGTGGAAGTTATACAAATGATTTTGTATCTGTTTGTATTTTAAAAAATATATTAAAGCAAGGAGTAAGAGCTTTAGATTTTGAAATATATTCTATAGATAATAATCCAGTTGTTGCAACATCCACAGTAGACAATTATTATGTAAAAGAAACTTACAATTCTGTTAAATTTTCAGATGTAATGTATACTATTGTAAATTATGCATTTTCAAATAGTACTGCGCCAAACCCAAGTGATCCAATTATTATTCATTTAAGAATAAAAAGTTATAACCAAGAAATGTATACTAATTTCGCAACTTTACTTGAATCATATAGTCAATATTTACTTGGTAAAGATTATAGTTATGAATCTTATGGTCATAATTTAGGAAAGATTCCATTAATGCAGTTAATGGGTAAAATTATTATTATAGTTGATCGCATTAATACCTCTTTTTTAGAAAATGAAAAGTTTTTAGAATTTATTAATTTAACTAGTAACTCTATTTTTATGCGTGCAATGTCTTATTATGATATTCAAAATTCTCCAGACATTACAGAACTTCAAGAATATAATAAAACATCAATGACTATTGCAATGCCAAATATTGAATCAAACCCGCAAAATGTAAATACTACTGTAGTAAGAGATGCTGGATGTCAATTTATTGCTATGCGTTATCAATATATAGATAGTTTTTTAGAAGATAACACTGCATTTTTTGATGAATCTGGATACGCATTTGTTTTAAAACCAGATAATTTAAGATATATACCAGTAGTAGTAAAAGATCCACCTCCACAAGATCCATCCTTAAACTATGCTACTAGAAATGTTGGTACAGACTATTACAATTTCAATATTTAATTTAATATGTAAAACAAAGATATAAAAATAAAAAGTTAAAAATATATTATTAACAGTAAATGAATGTTTATTATAGTTTACAAAAATCATTTATAAATAACTATAAAAATATACATTATCCATTAAACTATAATATAGAAACATATGGAAATACTGGTAATTCTAATGGTAATCAAAACCCAAGATCTAATAAAATGGTTTATTTTTTATTGGCAATTGGAATTTATTTTTCTATAAAAAGAAAATAATATATTTTTATTTGCATATTATAATAGATGAAAAATAAAAATATATGTGGTAAAAATATGAGTTTTAGTGATTGTGAATTAACTATATTAAGAATGCAAGTAGATAAAGCAAAAGATAAAATATCACGCAGAATTGTAAATACACCAGAAATCAAAGAAATGTTTGAAATAGTAGAAAATTTTATTAAAAAAAAAAATTTAATATGTTATGGTGGAATTAGTATTAATGCTTTTTTACCTAGTGAAGATAAAATATACAACCAAGATATAGATTTGCCTGATTATGATTTTTTTTCTCCAAACGCAATTGAAGATGCAAAAGAATTAGCAAACATTTATGCTAAAAATGGTAGTTCAGAAGTAGAAGCGAGAAGTGGACAACATAAAGGAACATATAAAGTATTTGTAAATTTTATAGGTGTAGCAGATATTACATATATTCCAAATGAACTTTTTAATGTTATAAAAAAAAACGCGGTTCGTATAAATGGTATTTTGTATACAGATCCTAATTTTTTAAAAATGTCTATGTACTTAGAATTAAGTCGTCCAAGTGGAGATACTACTAGATGGGAAAAAGTATTGAAAAGGCTTACTTTATTAAATAAATATTATCCTTTAGAAACAGATAAATGCGATGATATTGATTTTCAAAGAAAAATGATAGAAAATGAAGATAAGTCAGACATTATTTTTGATAATGTAAAAAATACTTTTATTAATCAAGGAGTTGTTTTTTTTGGTGGTTATGCATTAAGTGAATATAGTCAATATATGCCTGAAAAATTGCGTAAAAAAATAGAAAAATATGCAGATTTTGATGTATTGTCCAGAGATCCGAAAACTACTGCAGAAATTGTGAAAGAAAGATTAAAAGATATAGGCATTATTCATGTAAATATATTAAAAAGAGATCCAATAGGTGATGTTATTCCAATTCATTATGAAATAAAAGTTGGGAAAGATACTATTGCGTTTATTTATAAGCCAGTAGCTTGTCACAGTTATAATGTAATATTTCATAAAAATAAAAAAATTAAGATTGCATCTATAGATACTATGTTAAGTTTTTATCTAGCATTTTTATATTCAGATCGTCCTTATTATGATACAAGTCGCATTTTATGTATGTCTAAATTTTTATTTGACGTTCAGCAAAAAAATAGATTAAAACAAAAAGGTTTATTAAAAAGATTTAGTATAATTTGTTACGGTCATCAAGATTCAGTAGAAGAAATAAGAGCAGAAAAGGCGAAAAGATTCAAAGAATTGAAGGGTAAACAAGGCACAAAAGAATATGAAGAATGGTTTTTAAATTATAAACCTTTTACTCAATCAACTATAAATAATACTCACTTTAATAAAACAAAAAAAAATATAACAAAACATAATTCACAATCAAATTCATCAAAAAAGTATTCTAAAAATAAAACAATTAAGAAAAAATATTATATGTTATAATTTATATTTATTAAATGAATTTTTAATTTAAATTATTTTATTTTTTATTTTTTTACTTTTTAAAATAATAATTAATAATATATGAATAACTCTAATATTGATTCAAATTTAAAACTTTATAAAAATTTAATTATTCAACAACTATACATTAATAAAGTATTGGCAAAATATTTTATCAATTTATTAATCATTATAACTTCTTTGTTAAAACACATTGGAAAATGTAGTTTAAATAACGACTTTGATTGTATATTTAGTTATGTGTATAAATATCTTGTTATTATAATAAAGTTAGAAAGACAAAAAAATATTATTGTAATGCCTAGTAAACTAATAAATCAAAATATTGATTTAAAATCTAATTATCAAGCAATTAAATTAATTAGTGATGGGTTAAAAATGAAAAATATTAATATTATATTAGCAGGATTAGCAGATACATTAGGTTTTATAAGAGGAAATAGTAATTCTGCTTTATTATTATTTAATAATGATAAAGTATTCACAAAAATGCTTGGGAATATTTATTCAAAAATATTCAAAAAATCAAGTTATCTATTATCAAATATTTATAAACTATATTTATAAAAATGTAAATATAATCATTATTATTATTCTACACTAACTACTTTTGCCAAATTTTTTGGAATATCAGGATTAATATTTTGATTAACAGATAAATAGTAAGCAAGCAATTGTATTGCAGCAATTCCCATTAATGAAGAATACGTTTTATTTTTTAATATATTTACAATGCTACATTTATTTTTAATATTTACATTATCTTTTAGTTCACTAGTTATCAATAAAATAGGTGATTTTCTGGAATAAACTTCTTCAATACAATTTATTATTTTATTTGTATGAATGTCATCAAGATTAAAAATAATAACAGGGAAATCTTCATCTAATAGTGCAAAAGGTCCGTGTTTTAAAGAACTTGCTGAATAACCTTCAGAATGAATATAAGACAATTCTTTAATTTTTAAGGATCCTTCTTTAGCAATGTATTCATCGCTACCTTTTCCTAATAAAAACATATTTTTACAATTTTTGAATTGTAATGATATTTCTTTCATTACAGCATCTAATTTTTCTATATTATTTTTAAAATCATTAGATAGGTTATGTAAATCTAATATCATATTTTTTCTTTTTAGTTCATTAATATTTTTAATTTGTGCAAACCATATAGCTAATAAAGAAAGACATACTACTTGACTTGTAAATGCTTTAGTAGACGCAACTCCTACTTCTCTGCCAGCATTACAATAAATACCACAATCTACTTCTCTCGCGATTAATGAATCAACTACATTAATAATTCCTATTGTGAATAAATTATTAGATTTTACAATTTCTATACAGCGATGTAAATCTTTGGTTTCTCCTGATTGTGAAATAAACAAAACAGCCGTATTACCAAGTTTTGGAATATCATAAATATTAAATTCTGCACCATCAAATACTTGAACAGTATTAAAATTTCCAATATTTTTAAAGTAATACATACCATATAGACCTGCATAATAAGAAGTTCCACAACCTAAAATAATAATATTATCTATTTTTTTTAGTACATCCATATGTTCTTCTAAACCACCCAATTTTACATTAGCGTTACTTTGAATACGTCCGCCTCTATTAATTGCGTTTAATATAACATTTGGTTGTTCATAAATTTCTTTTATCGTCCAATGATTATATGGATATGGAGTAATGTCTTCATTAGTTACATTTACTTTATTTTTACAATAAACATGCGTTGTTTTTATATTTATTTTATTAAAAGAATTTTTGTCTATAACACAAATATCATCATTATTAAGCGTAATATAATTATTTACATTGTTACAAAATCCACTTTGTTCGGAAGTGATAATTACACAGTCTTCATTTTCTCCTACTAATAAAGGTGATCCGTTTCGTACACAATATAAAGTATTAGGACTATTCGTATGTATAATAATTATTCCATATGTACCTTGAAGTTTTTCTATAACATTTTCTATAGATTTAAATATATCAGATAACTCGTTATAATAATAAGAAATTAAGTTTACAATAACTTCAGTATCTGTTTGAGAATAAAAAGTATACCCTTTATTTATTAGAAATGATTTAAGTTCAGAATAATTTTCAATAATACCATTATGCACAATAGAAAATGTACCATCATTAGAAATATGTGGATGTGCATTTATATCATTTTTTGCTCCGTGTGTAGCCCATCTATTATGTCCTATACCTTGATAAATAATATCTTCTTCCAAAATAGATTCTTTATCTTCTTTATCTTGTAAATTTAAATTAATTAATTTTTGAATAGAAGTTTCTTCTTTCGTTGAAGCAAATTTATGCAATTTTAATAACTTATTTTTTAATACACAAAATCCAGAAGAATCATATCCTCTATTTTGCAATTGTGTAAGTCCATTAATAATGTTATTATAAATGGAAATTTTTTTATTACTTATTATTCCAAATATACCACACATATTTATAATATAAAACAATATATTATAAATTTATGTATTTTCAATATATATTATATACAATATTCTTGTATTAATAATACATATAATTCATAAATTATTTCACCTATCATTTTGTAAAGTTTATTAAATATACTATTATTATTTATAAAAGGAAAATATTCATTAAATAATACAAACAAGTATAAAACAAATAAAATTATTTTTTCTAATATTTTTCTAATAAAATTTCTTGTTTTTTTTATTATATTCCATTTATTTACGTAACTACACATAGATGTATCTCTTTGTTTTGTATAAAAACAATTTATATCTAACATTCCTGTTAATATACGATGACAATTAGACTTTTCATTTTTAATACTAAAAAGATCACTTATTTTATCATATCCATATAAATCTAAGTATAATATTTGTTTATTACATTTTTTTTTATCAAAAGAAAAAATATAAGGATTAAATCCATCTAAATATTTTTTTTTATAAAGTATATTTCCGTCAATAAAAATAGGTAAAAAACAAGATTTAATGATAGTATCAAAAATATCATCTATATTTTTAAATTTACTTTTCACAATTTTTTGTTGTGTTTTTAAATTATTATAACTAATAAATATTTTTTTATTAATTTTTTCACAAATATTTTCAGGAATTTTATTTTTCAATAAAATTTTCAATTTTTTAATGATATTTAAATTATATTTTTGTTTAAATTCACAAAGAATAATATTATATAACTCTTGAATATAATCTAATGCATCTATATAATATAAAAATGCTGCAATAGATCCTACACTACACGAAGAAATTCTATCTATTTTAATAAGTTTTCTATTTTCCATTTCTTTTAAAAAATAAAGAGCACCACATAAATAACTTCCATTAAATGCTCCTCCATCTAAAATAATATCCAATTCTATTGGATTATTTATGTTAATAATATTAGAAGGTAAATCATCAACTAATTTATTTACATATTTTTCTATCATTATACCTATCATTTATTTTTTTTTTAATCAAATAACCAATAAAAATAGACATCAAAAAGCATTGAATTGAATCATTATTTTATTTAATATATAATATGCTAATCCAAACATTCCACTAGTAAATATATAACCATTTAAATTCAAATTACCATCTTTTAAGAAAAGCATTGGAATATAATTAAATAAAAACTTTCTAAAAAAAGGAAGTTGAAACATAAAATACAATACAGCTAGTAAAAAAGGTGTTTGAACTTCATTATAGACATCATCTAAAGAATCTGAGTTTTTTTTGTTTTTATTATATTTATAAACAATATCTTCATTTTCTTGCATTTGTTGAATATAATCATTGTTTTTTTCTGGAGCAATATAATTTGGTTGAATATATGGATCTTGTGTTAAATTGTCTGTATTTCTGGGAATGTCTCTAGATGGTAATTGTGTAGCTCCAGTACTACTAGCTTGTTGTAAACCATTCACTATTTGATGAATAGTAGTTTGATCTAAAGAAGAAGAATTATTAGGTTGCGAAATATTTACAGGATTATGATTATAACTTTCTGTTACTTTTAATGATATATTATTTCCCCCAACAGATGGATCTGTTGGTAGCTCTAAAATACTAGTAGTATCTGTTAACGACATATAATTATTATAAAGATTGATTGATTATAATAATAACGAGTCATAATTAAAAACTAATTATTGATTGTATTGAACTATTTTTTTATTTGTATCACACTTTGCAGATACTTGTTCATATTTGTAACATTTATTATCATATTTATAAACTTTATCTTCAATTTCTTCCAAAGGCGGTGCCGAAAAAATAATACAGTTTTGACCTTTACAAACAGCTCTAAATAAAGTCGCTAATCCTAAACCTAATAATGCAGACATAATATATTTTCCATTTCGTGTATGAATAAACTTGGAAAGATTAATCATTATCTAATATAATATAATATTTCTTATTATTACTAAATTTGTAATGGTATTTTACTGATTTCACTTTCATTTGTTGGACATTGTGTTTCTATTGCTCTAAATTTAAAACAATTGTTAGCATTATCTTTAAATAATATTTTCTCTACATTTTCTGGACTAGGATATACATAAACTGTTTTTAAATCAGGACCTAATATATATACAAAAAATAACCCAATTGCTAAACTTATTAAAAATATTGGTAATGAAATATTATCAGTTATCATTTATTATATATAAATAATATATAGTTTCACAAAATATATATACATCATAAAAATAATTATTTATAAATATATTTAACACTTGTTATAAGTTAAAATAATTATAGTTTTTAGTTTTAGTTAATGTAAATATCTTCTTCGTTTTCATATATTTTATTTTCTTCTTTCACTTCTTCTTTGTTTTCCTCTAAAACAACTATTGATTTTTTAGATTTTTTTGTAATCGTTGGTTTTTTTGTTTTAACTTCATTACCTTGCCCAACAACAAAACGAACAATTCCTTGAGGCTCTACACCATAATCACCTTCTAACATTTGTATGGAATATTCTTTTTGTTGAAGAGTATAAATATTTTTATCTTCATCATAATCTATCATACGAATAGCATATTTTAATTTATTTAATTCTTCTAACTTAGGTATTAATTGATTTTTATAAATATCTACTACATCTAAAGTGTATTGTGTATTATTTGTTTTAATAAATTCTTGTATTGTTTTTTTAATATTATCAATAATAACAAAACATTCTGTTTGAAATGTTTTTATTTTTTCTTGTTTTTTATTATTATCAACAATATCATTATATAATGACATAGTAACTTCATAACTAGAATTAATTTCATTAATTTGCTCTTTTACTTTTTCAAATTTAGCTAACGCTTCTTCTGTAGTTAAATATCCAAATAATAAATCATTCTTTTCACGAATAACTTTATTTTTATTATCTCTAATATCTTCTTCATCCATTTTTAAAAAATCAGTAATTAAATAGACATTACCAACATTAATATTTATATCTAAATTGCAAGGACTTGTTTTATCCCCACACAATGCTATTAATTTTCTAGTATCTGCATCGGCATCGTGTTTTGATGCAAAAATAGTTCCTACTGCTCTATTACAACTTATACATTTACGTTTTAACTTACGAAACTCTGATCTTCTTTCTTTCAAACTAAGATTTGCATTATTTTTTAAATTATTTTTCTCTTTTGAAAGAGAATTTTCATATTCATTTTTTAATTTATAAAATTTATTTATAGCCTCATATAATTCTTCATTCATAATATAATAATACTTTATATATTTTTATTATGAAACTATTTGAAATTTAAAAATTCAAAGGTAAAGGTTCGTAATCATTTGAAAAATTAGGTAACCCAGTAATTATTTCTTGATGTGCTCGTTTTTTTTCTTCTTGAAGCATTTTTATTTTAGATAATATATATTGTTGTTTTTCTTTTGTTTTTTCTATTTTTTCTTGAGGAGTTAATTTGCCTTTATATTTATAAATTAAAATAGCTCCTAAAATCAGGATAAAAAATAAAAATAATGAAACATTAATTAATAAATTATTATATTTATTTTTGAAATCTCTACACTGTTTCAAAGTTTCATTTAAAAAATATTTTACACCAGGCTCAATTAAAACGGGTTTAGTAAAACTTTCTAAATTCATAATTAATTATTACTTTTATTATAGTAAATTAAATTATACATAATAAATATAATAAGTAATAAATGGTTTCTTCTTTTGTAAATTTAATTGTATTCTTAGTAATAACTATATTTTATTATTTTATTTTAAAACCTACATTGACTTTATTTATACTGGATAACAATATAGAATATGCAAAATTTACAAGAAAAACATATAGCAATCTTTGTGTTTATTTTGCAGGACTTGTAATGGTACAATTTGCACTAAATACTTATGCATTAAGAGATAGATGTAGTGTTTCAGTAACTCAAATATTAGGGTTATCTGCATTAGTAACATTTATACCTTGGATTCTTATTTATGGTGCAATGATTGGAATTTTAATAGCATATCCTGCATTTAAAGGTGCTTTTGCAGATGTAATTGGTTATTTTTATGTCTCAGAAAGTGCAAATAAATTATTATCAGAAATACTTATTGATTCTGATATAAGTAAATCAATTGATAAAGCTACTATTGGAGATGATTTACAGAAAGAAGCTTTTCAAGATGCAGCAGACGCAATTATTAAAATTTGTGGAAATATGTCTATATTAATTAACCAAATAGTACCTTCTAATTTTAATCACTATTGGGAAATATTAAAACCATTAATGAAAGAAAAATATGCAAACAATGAAGATAAAAAACAACAATTACTTGACTTGGTTGTTTCTAGAGATAATGTAGGAGAAGCTATGTGGTTTATTTATACCGGAATATTTTTAATATCTGTTATACAATATAAAATAGCTACTACTAATTGTCCAGCTACTCCTGGACAAATGAAAGCAAATTATCAATCATTTTTAGATCAAGAAGCAAAAAATCAAGCATCTCAACAAAATGCACAATCTGCGACGTATAATATTACAACCTAAAACATATGTATTCTAGAATAAGTTAAGTAATATAATACCATTAAATAACAAATAATTCCTAAAACAATAGATAATAACCATATTGGTAGTATAGTTTTATTTTTATATCCAATTCCAAAATGACGTATACTACCATCTCTATTATATAGAAAACTTGGTTTATATAACTGAATCATTGTAAAAAGAAATACAAATAAAATAATGGCAACTAATGTTATATTTTGCCTAATAAAATTTTTATACATATATAAATATAAACAATTTTTTTATATTTATAAATCATTCTCTAAAAATACAATAATTATTTTCAATTTCACAATAAAATTAATTATAATCTTCATAATCATCTACTTCTTCTCCGTCATTATTACCATCCATATAATCTTCTGTAAATGCACTTATATTATATTCTTCTCTCTCTATTTCCATATCTCTATCTTGTTGTTCCAAATAATCATCTAAATAATTATCTATATTATTATCAGTAACATCTTGATTTGTTCTTCTTATTATTCTTTCTGTAGCCAAAATTTTATCCATAACTTCACGTTCTTCATCATAATTATCTTTATCATAAGAAACTAAACCTTTTTGAAGTCCTTTGCTCCAAACGCCTAATTTATTTATTTTAAGAACAGTATCTACGTCTCTTTGTTCATCTGTTAATTCTTTTAAACGATCGGTAAAGGTATCTTTTTCTAATTCTTTTAATTTAAAAACTCTATCCATTATTTCTTCATAAGAAGTATCTATATTTTCTTTATCATTTTGCATAATTTGAATAAAAGTAAGTAATAAAGCAGCTACGTGTTGTTTTAATTCTTTTTTATCTCCAATAAACAATTGTGAAATGTTTTCTTCTGTTTCATTTTCATATACTTTATTACTTTCTCTCTTCAACATATTTTCATCATTGGATAATTGGATGTATTTTACTAATGAAAACAATAAATAATGTTCAAATAAAAGTCTACTTGTTCTTTCATTAAAAACAGATTGAATTTCTTTATCTTTATAATGAATAGAACTAAAACAAGGCGTTTCTTTTGTCAATAGTAAAACATTTTTACAATCATTTTGAATATTAACAAATATATTAAAGAGAGAAACATTTTGATAAAACGGTTTTAATTTTGCATAATAGTTGGAAATAACCTTTTTAATATCTGTTTTGTGAATTTGTGAGAGACCCCAATAATTTGGAATTAAAGTATCTTGATAGTCAACATTGTTACTTATAATATTTGGAAAAATATATAAAAAATTATGAATAAAAGATTTGTAAAAGTTAATTTCATTATATAAAGAATCATTTGATATTGAATGTGGATCCTCTTTTTTTTCCTTTTTTTCCTTTTTATCATGTTTAATGTTATCATTTTCTTCAGTATTACTTGCTTTCCATATACTAAAAGAATTCATAAATCTTTCCATATTATTAATTATTCTTTTATTAGTATTTATTGCATTTCTTTTAATAAAATCAATAATTTCAGTTTTAAATGTATTATTTTTTGTAATAATGTAATTATTTAAATCTCTTGTTTCTTTTACATCTCCGGTTACAGCAATATCAAATGTATCTAATGCATTTTCCATTAATAATTTTAATTTTGGTGTAATAATGTCACTAGAATTTGGAATATTTACATTTACACTATTTAAAATGTCTCTTAGTTTTTGTAAAGTAGTTACTTCATTATTATAATATGAAATATCCATAATATTTTGTCTATTTACAATTTGTAAAAGGCGTAAAAATTGTTCATTATTATAAATTCTTCCATCTTTTTTCAATTCTCTTATATTTTCAATTAAAGATTTTTTCATAGAAAAATATTCGGGTTTATTACTACATAAAGGTAACAAATCTTCACTAATAGGTACAAGTGTTTTAAATTTACAATATGAAATAAAAGCCAAGTAAATAGTTTCTTCAGAAAATTCATTAGAAATAATTGGATATACATTTTTTGTATTTATTTTACTAGAAAAGAGAGAAGCTTTGGTAATATTATTAATATCTAATAAAATATTATTTAGTTCTTTAACAATAGTATTGAATGATGAAATTTCATTATCTTCTTTTATAAAATATTGAATTGCAGAATAAATACTATTTTCTACACAACAAGCATTTTCTAAAAATGGCTCATTAGCACTATTTGTTAATATTAATTTTTTATTATGAATAATTTTTTGTATTTTTTCTTGAATGGCTAATGAAAAGAATAAAATTTTAGACTCTACTATTAATATTTTATCTCTCTGATTTTTATATCCGTGTTTAACATCATTTAATAATGCGTGTTTAAATTCAGAAGAAATATTTACTAAATTTTTTATTTTATAAGGAAATAAAGGAGGTAAAAAATGCGACCACGCTTTAAGATCGTGTTCCAAAGGAATGTCTTCTTCTGGATTTGTTAATAAATATTCTATTTTTTTATCTATTTTTGTTTTAACCTCAGGAATATTATACAAAAATTTATCAATATAACCCTTCATTTTTAAAGCAATAGTAGCTTCATTTGTTCTTGATAAAACATTCCATGGTTCTGTAACACTACGTATTTTGTATGCAACACAAGAAAGATAATTTACACTAGATAAGTCTCCATTTCCTTCAAATGGATAACCATTAAAAGATCTTACACATCCAGGAAATGTTTTTCTAGTTTTTATAGAAGGTATATTGGTTTGAATACCTATCAATATTAATCCCATCGTAAAATAAAGCAAACTGGTATTATAAAAATCCTTATAAGAACTAATATTTTTACCTTTATTTGCCATTTCTTTCACAGTATTTGTATAATCTTTTTCACTTGGAATGCTAGTTCTTAATATATTTATCACATTATTAATTATAAATTCTCTTTGATCTTCTAAATGAATTCCCATAGAAGAAGAAAAAGTTGTAATTATATTAGAAATAACTTGTACTTGTGGTGAATCATATTTTATAGTTATTTTACTATTTTTTTCATTATTTACTGTAGAAGCTGATATAATTGCATCTCCTGCATCTTGTTCCATTATTTCTCTACTAGTAACTTTAAAACCATCATCATATCCTTCGTCTGTATTAAAATCTATGCTTTTAATTTTATAACCACTATTTTTATCTACCCAAGCGTTACCGTCGTCACTTATAGCTCCTACTTCTTGAATAATAATATCTATAGTTTCGTTATAACTAGAAGGATTCATAATAAAAGCAGATGCTAATTGATAAATAAAAGTTGGTAAGAGTTTAATATTTGTTTTTTTACAATATAACCAATACTTAGATTCATCTTCACCCAGTGGTCCTATTCCATTTATAAAATCTCTCGTAAACTCCATTTTAAAACGAATTATGTCTTGTTGTTTCTTAATAAAGTCACTTTCACTTAATATTAAGTCTCTTATTTTTTCATAAGGAGATGTAATTATTTCTTTCATATTATCTGTTTCTGTTTTAGATCCGATAGAATATTGTTGATTATTGTATTTAAATAAATTATTAAAATAAATTTCTTTTAATTTATCAGCAATTGAATCATAATATTCTAATTTTTTTTTCAATTCTTCTTCAAAAAATTGTTTATTTTTTAAATAAGTATTATCAAAGTCAACTAATAGTTCATTTAAATTATTTTGTTTTAGATTAGAAATACTTTCACATTTATCAAATAATTTGGTATTAATATTAACACATTTTTCTTGAATATTACATAATAATTCATTAGTATTTGCAATAACATTATCATCAATAGAATCGTCCGTTTCCCATTTATTATGTTTTCTTACATAATAATTCATTTTATTTTTAGAAGTATTGTAAACAATTGCATATTGACCATCTATTACTTTTTTAATACCAGATAGCAAGGTGTCTGCCAAATATTCAGCATCTTCCTCTTTTTTTAAATTAAATGTTTTTTTCAATTTTTCTATTAAAAATAATAAAAAATCTTCTGGTGTCATCTGATTGATTTCTTTTTGATAATTATCTATTACGTTATAAGGTGTTTCATCAAATTTTTTATCAAAATATATAGTATCATTTTCATTATCTAATTCTAAATCTTGAATTGTTTCATATTGTTTTGCAATAACAAAATTATTACACGATCCTTCATTATTTTCACCTAAATTTATATTTTTATTCTTTTCTAATATAGGAATTAAATTATCAGGGAATAAAAATGAAATATTTTCAACAGAAAAAGAATAATGATAAATATTTCCATAGTCAAAATCAATTAATTTATTAAGCAATTCAGAAGATGAATATTTATTATCTATATTATGAATGTCATATTTTTCTAAAATGTCTTTGGTATTTTTTAAAATACTTATAAAAGAATTTTCTTTTAAAGAAAGTGATTTATTTTTATTTAAACTGGCAAAAACTCTACCATTTTCTACATATTTTTTATTGTATTCTGATATTTTCTTATCTAAATAAAAAGTAATATGTTTATATTGCGTATAGGTTAAATCACTACCATATATTAAAAAAGGTTCCATAAAAGAAAGAACTTCAGTAATAGACAGTTTTCCAACTATATGTTTTTTTATTAAATTAAATAACATTTTTGTTTTTGGAATAATAGTATTAATAAATTCTTTATATAATTCAACTTTACTATAACGTCTAGAAACTTCTTCTGGTAAGTCCAATATATAATGTTTGACATTCGTAATAAATTTAGATTCATTTAATGTTAAATCTTTTTCTTCTTCTTTAGATTCTTCTTTAAACTCTTGATCTTCTTTATGAAAATTATCAATAATAATATTACTAATATTTGTATTTTTTTTCAATAATTTCCAATAATTCAAAAAAACATTATTTAAATTTGCACGATCTAGTATAGAAGTACCTGGTAAATTAATACGACTAAAACGTATTACAGGTTCAGGTAACATTAAAAAAGATTTTATAGACATTATATCTGGTGATGTTAATTGAATTCTTTGTGCAATTAATTTACTTCCAGATAAGTTCTGTGCTTGCAATTTTGCAAGACCTATATTATATCTTTGTACAACAAATCTTTTAGATTTTATAGCATAATTGCTAGTAACAGAAGAATAAAAATTATCTAAGTTATCTAAAATAACATCTAAATCAGTATTTACTTCTTTATCAATAATAATATCATTTGTATTTTCAGGATCTGTATTATTAAAAGGAGTAAAATATCCATTTAAATCATTAAATAATTGCGTATATTTATTTTGTTCAATGTTGCTTTCATTAGAATTATATTTTTGTATAACTACTTTTATATTTTCCATATCATCGTTTAAGTCAATGTTTTCAATATGATTAGATTCATTTTCATCTACATTAACATTATATAACTTTATGTTATTTTTCACTACAGGCAAAACCCAGTATAGTAGTTGTTTAAACTCTAAAAAATATTTACTAAATGGTTTCCAATCTGCTTCATGTACAATAAAACTATTTATATTTCCATTTTCATCATAAGAAGAAAATATGCTACGTAGTTGTTTAAATCTTTCAATCATAATATGAATGCTATTAAGTACTTTATTTGTTCTTTGAATACTTGGTATAGTAGATAATAATTCATCTAAAAGATCATTAGTTTGTGTTTCAATACTATATCGTTGTTTTGCTGCATCTACTTCTACATATTGAACAATGGGACCATACACTTCATTTCCAAAACTTATTTGATCTGCTTTTAAAACAAATTCCCTTATTTGATCTTTTACTGTTTTTAAAGGAATAATTATTTCTTCTTCTTGTGTATTTTTATATTCATTTCTCTCTTCATGTTCATTTTCTAGATTTATTATTTCTTCATTTATTTCATACTCTGAATTTGCATCTTTATCTTGATTTATTATTTCATTTTCATTTTCTTGTTCATTATTTTTTTCAATAAAAGGTTTATTTCGTATTTCAATGCTTTCAATAGGTAAATCTTCAGGCAATCCTTTATACTCAAAATTAATATAAAATACTTCATTAGATGGATAAACCTTTATTTCAATCAAATCCTCTTCTAAATTTGTTATTTGACCTGTTATAATAGTAGGCACATCTCCTCCAAAGTAAAGATTTATCCAAATATTTGTAATAAGACCATTCTGTTTTGCATATCCTTTTAAATCGCTTCTACTTAATAAATATATTTCTGATACATTCTTATCTCCTAATGTACCATTTTCATTAATCCGAATAGTTAAATTATTCAAATTTTCAGTGTTAATTAATTTCATTTTACTTTTATCAATGTAATCAATAATATATGTATTGTTTTCATCAGCCTCCTCTTTATTTATTATTTTTATTATATCACCTAATTCTAATTCTATTATATCTTTATTATTTTCGCTCATTATATTGTTTCTATATTTAAGATAGAAATTTTTAAACTTAAATAATATTTTTTAAATTTATCATTAATAGTGAAGAAAAATAATATATAATTGGTATAAAGATAATTACTATATAATATACAATATGTATTTCAACTATTATTATCATTTATCAAATGTACCAGGATTTATTGATTTATTAAATAATAATTTAATTGAAAAGGATAAGGGTGAAAAAAAAAATACAAAAATACTAAATAAAATAATGTGTAAAAATCAATCTTATTGCATAATAAAATATGATAAAGAAATATTATCTAATGATTTAATTAAAATATACGGGGTATGTAGATCTATCGTAGTAAATAGTAAAAATAGAATATTATCTTTTGCACCACCTAAATCAATACCTAGTGATGAATTTATTAAAACAAATCATTTAGATACTACAAATGTAAATAAATTAATTGCAGAAGAGTTTATAGAAGGTACTATGATTAATGTGTTTTGGGATCCGGATGTTGGAATTAATGGATGTTGGGAAATGGCAACAAAAAATGAAGTTGGTGCTAATACTTGTTTTTTTAAAAATTATAAAGACAATAAAACATTTCGTACAATGTTTTTAGAAGCTGCAATAGAAAATAATTTAATATTAGACTTATTAGATAAGAATTATAGTTATAGTTTTGTTCTTCAACATCCTTTTAATAGAATTGTGGTTCCATTTTTAAAACCTCAATTATATTTAATAGCTATTTACAGAAAATTTTATTGGATAGATAGATTAAATAATGACAAAATGTCAATTCAGATATTTCCAATAGAAATTTCACAAGTTGCAAAATATGGATTATTAAACACAACTATTAAATTTCCAACAAAATATGAGTTTACAAGCTATTCTGATTTAATAAAAGAATATGCTTCTATGAATACTCCTTATTATATAGTAGGAGTAGTTATACATAATACTGAAACAGGTGAACGTTGTAAAATTAGAAATCCTGTATATGAACAAGTAAAACAATTAAGAGGTAACCAACCAAAAATACAATTTCAATATATATCTTTAAGAACTCAAGGTAAAGTCTCTGAGTTTTTAAATTTTTATCCTGAGTATAAAAAAGATTTTTCTTTTTTTCGCGACACAGTGCATTTATTTACTAATACTCTTTATGCAAATTATAAAGAATGTTTTATAAAAAAAGAAAAAAAATTATCAGACTATTCTTGTGAATATAAAAATCATATGTACGAAATTCATAAACATTACTTAAAGACGAAACAATTTATAACGAATACATTTGTAATAAATTATATTAATAAACTAGAACCACAACAACTAATGTTTTCATTAAATTATCAAATGAGAAAGAAAAATATAGACACTATATATTCTGATCATAATTCGTATATTTGAAAATAATAAAATATTATATTTGTTGATTAATTGTCAGTTGTCCAACTTAATTTAATATTGGTAATGTTTATTTTATTTAATTTATTATTATCACAATACTCCGTAACGTCAATTTCAGAATCTATAAAAATATTTTCTAATAATTTTTTTATTGTATCTGTATTTCCTGGAAAATTATTTACAAAACTTGTTTCAAATATAGTTTTACCTGATAAATTATATTTTAACACTTGTAATGTTATATTTTCCACTTGCATTTGAATAAATTGTTGTCTTTGTATTTCTTTTTCTTCAAGATATAATTTATGCAATTTTTCTTTGGTATAAGACATATTATTTATCATTATATTTAATGTAAAATTTTAAATACATTTTATTAAATAATAAAAATTAAATTACTTCGTGTTTGTTTAAGTATAAATTTATGCAATGTTTACTTGAAGTTCCTAACTTGAGGTTGAAGTTCCTAACTTGAACTTGATGTTGAAGTTCCTTTATTGAATTTGAACTTCTTAACTTGATGTTGAAGTTCCTTTATTGAACTTGAAGTTCCTATCTTAAATTTATTATTTTATTTTTTAACTTAAAATAATAAAATTGAAATACTTTTTTTAAATAATTTCAACAATAATATATAACCCTATATAGTGAACAACTATCTTTTAAATATAATATAATGAGTATCCCATTTGTTAGAGCAACTCAACGAGTTTGTAAATACTGTAAAGGTACAGGTCACAATCAAAATAACTGCCAACACATGAATGATAAAATTCTTTTATTAACACAACAAATTAATGAAATAGTTGTTAGCGGTAACAATGAAGATGAAAAAATGTCTAGTTTGTTTAGATATACTACATATCAAGAGATATGTCTATGGATGAATAGTATTAGAGGATTAAAAGATTATGTCCGTTTATTAGTAACAAGTGGAAGTATTACTGAAGTACAATCTAAAATGCGATATAAACGCGATAGAATATACGTACTAAAGTTGTTATACTGGTACTCAAGTACTGCTTATAAAAATAAACAAGGATCCCAAAAAAAACTCAATATTGTCGCTAAAACTTTTGATCAAATAACAGATTTATCTGAGTTTGAATGTCCAATTTGCGTTGATTACAAACCAGCTAAAGAGAAAACGGTATCCAATTGTAATCATGTTGTATGTAAATCTTGTATGGACAGTTATCTAAATCACCAACTATGTAATTTTAATTTCCCAAAACCTAAGTGTTCCCTTTGTCGTACCGACATTACTACTATCACTTTTGCCAATACCGAATATATTGAAGAATTAACAAACAAATATTTTACACCAATAATTATAGTATAGAAAATAGCCATTTTGTAACAGATTTAATTAAATTTAAAATAATAAGGTTGCCTTTGAACCTTTTTTTACGTCTTTGCAACGTTTACACCTTTTTACATTTCAAATGCCCAATATATAAATCTATTTTATAAATGATTATATTCTTTACATTTCTCTATAATTGTTTCTATCAAAGTTTGTTCGTCTGAAAAATCAGATAAATTTATTGCAAAACTATGATTATCTGTATCTACAGAGTAGATTTCTTCATCTTGTGATGAACTGTCTATTGTGAAGTAAATTTTGCCAATAAACAATACATAGTTTTTATCTTTACTATTCTTTTCGATGCATTCTGTTATTTTCACAAACGATTTACCATCCATTTGAAGTTGTTTTTTTGAAAACATTGGTTTACTTTTCGTAACCACGTTAGCAATATCCTTCCATTGCAAGAAATTGTATTTCTTAGCAAATTCTGCAATAATAATCTCTAGACGATTAATATTAATCATGCTTTAATTGCATTTATTTACATTTTATTATTTAATATGTTTTAATATATACATTTTAATGTCGCAAAAATAGGCGTTTTAAATGATAAAATGTGTAAAACACCTATAAAAACATTTTTAATTATAACACGACAATTCATTGTGATTATCAGATAAATTTTTAGTTACATTACCTTTTCTATTATCACTTGTCCATTGAATGTCAGAAATATAATTTTTATTTATGTTATATTCAAATATATGAAATTCAAGACTAATTCCAATATGATAACTACTATCAAGAAAATAATAATATCCTTTCTCAATCAATTGATCAAAATTGACTTTATCAAAAACAAATATCCCTTGATATATAATTGTATTTGTAAAAAATTCCAATAATTTAATTATATTTTCATAATTTAAAAAATCATCATTTTGATATTGAATACTAAATTTAGGTCCTTTATAATGATGAAATGAAAAAAATGAAATATATTTCATTTTAATAGATGGATTTGGATTTTTAATCAATATTTTATAGTAAGAAGAATTTTTTTCTGTATTAAAAAAAGAATCAATACTAAATGGTTTAAAATTATCAGAACAAAATGTATAGTTTGTATTTAACCATTCACATAAATTTTTATTTTCATTGTAATATGAATTATTAAGATAACTTCTATTACAATATTTATTATATAATAAAATTTCATTAAATTGTGTATGATTATGATTATTCATATTTGTGTATTTATTTATATGAATATATTTAATATTTTAATTAATAATAAAATTAGAATTAGAAACTTCCTTTTCCATATTTTTATTGTTATTTTCTACTATAATTAGTTTATGCTCATCATCGTTTTTTTCTTTAAAAATATTTAAATTAATATCACTATATATATGTTTTAAAAAGCCATTCACTGTTAAAATACGATGCATTTTATTTTTTATTTCTTTTTTATATTTACTTGTAGTCTCTGTTACTTTTTCTTTTGCTAAGTAAAATTCTAAATAAAAATCATCTAATAATTTTTGTAAACGTTCTAATAGTATTGGATTTGGATTAAATACAAATGCACAAATAAGTAAGCAAAACATATAAAATCTTCTGAATGCAAAATGTATCATAATATTTGTTGAAATAAATATAAATTATATTTTTATTTCAATTTTTTATAACGGATTTTTTTTATAAATTTATTAAATAAAACATTTAATATTGTAATTAAATTACTGAATTAAATATATATATATTTATATATTATATGGTATTCTTAATTTTTGACACTAATATGGGATTATGTAATCAATTTTATGATATAATTTCTGGAATAAATTTTTGTTTAATACATAATATATTTTTTACCTTTAGAAATTGTGTTTTTAGAAGTGACGATTTAGTTACTTGGCAAGAAGAACCGTTTGAAAAATTATTTGATTTAATGTTTTTAAATGAATGTAAATTATATGTTAATTACTACAATATCAAAGATAAATTAACTTGTGACAATTGTTTCAATCTTAATGATAATTTATTAGCATATGTAACGTTTAATAATAATAATATATTAGACCAGTTAATAAATTTAAATAAAGAATATATAGTATTAAAACAATTTTGGTCATTATATAACTTTCAACAAATTATAGATAATACAATAAAATGTCATATACGACCGTCTAAAGAAATTATGGAAAAATATATTGAAATAAAAAATACAATTATAAAAGATGAACCATACAATTATATCCATTATAGGTATGAAAAAGATTTTACAGATTATTTTAAAATTGAAGTAGATACTTTAGACAAAACAATAGAAAATATAAAATTTAAAAATAGTAACTTAAAAATATATATAGCAACTAGTAACATTAAAAGTTTATTAAAATTAAATGATTCTAAATATATAAATTTAATATATAAAAATGATGATGTATTAATGGATTTAAATTTTGAACAAAGAGCATTTATTGATTATATGTTCGGATTAAACTCAGAAGAATGTTATGGTCACGCAGCATCTTCTTTTTCTCATATGCTTAACGATATAAAAAAAACTAATAATTATTATGGCTAAAAATATTTTAATTTTATTATATCATATTATTATACTAAATTCTAATTAATTTTTATATTTATTTATTTCTTTTTTTATTTTTTGATATACTTTTACAAGTTCATTGACACATACTTTGATATTTTGTTTTACTCCAGATTTATCTATTGGATCTCTATAAGCAACACGAACAGTACTATAAGTATCGTGAGGATGTAGTTTCTTGAAACCACAATATGTAAGTGTTTTAATCCCTTCAAAGAATTGACAATAAAAAGCATATTCTATTATTTTACCAATAGTATAGTCTTCATTTTCAAGAATAATATCAAAACAATTAGACATTGTATTGTCTGATATTTTGATTTCTAATTCATCCGTGTCTGACAATTTATCTATATTATTTATTTTTTCAATTAAAATATCACAAGCTTTATCAATGAGTTCAAAATTACTATATATTCCAATAGATTCTAAAATAAAATCAAAACTATCTTTTTTAATTATTCTTAATCCATCTAATAATTTCCAATTAGTAGCTTCAAAATCTATATCTTCTTTTTTTAATCCTTCATCTTTCCATTGTTGAAGTTTTTTTTTTAAAACAGAATCCATTTCAATTTCATCAGGTGTACAACCATAAGAACAAGTAGAAACTACATTAAACATACCATCTTCTTTTGCTGAAGAAATAGATAATTCACAAGTCATTTCAAATTTTTCTCCAGGAATTTCATCTGAAATTTTAGGTCTTAGTCTTACAAAATCAATATAATAACCAGTATAGTCGTTTGGAGGAAATATTTTTTTTGTATCTTTTTCTGAAAGATATTCATTAGTAAGTGTATTTTTTATTTTAAAATGTTCAGTAGTAACATATATAATACTATCTGTATTATTTTCAACTTTCACTTCTACTAGATAATTTTTTATAGGAATCTCTAAATCATTAATATGAATAGGAATACAACTTAATCGTTGTTTTAATATTTCATTGTTTAAACGACAAGTATTTACAGTAATATTAGCTTTATTTTCTTCATATGGTGCGGTTTTAAAAACAACAATTGGTATATCAGAAATAATAGTTCTTCTTAATGCATTTGCTAAACTTACATTTACTCCACTTAAAGTAAATGTGGACAAATCTTTTTTAGAAGTATCTTCAACGTGAGGGTTCATTGTATAAATTATGTTAATATGTTATGTTTAATATCTATTATTTTAATTCAATTTTTTTACTAAAAATATATTTAATAATAAATAAGTTAAAACTAAAAATCCATTAACTTTCAATAGTATATCATGAGTTCCATATTATATTATAGTAATTTTTGTAATCATTCTAAAAACTTATTACAAACCTTTTCTAAAAGCAATTTAGCAAAAGATGTTCATTTTATTTGTATTGATAAAAGAAGAACTCATAATAATAAAACATTTATTATTTTGGAAAGTGGTCAAGAAATAATTTTACCTGAAAATGTCAATCGTGTTCCTGCTTTGTTATTATTAAATAATAATTATCAAGTTTTGTATGGTGAATCTATATTGCAATATTTTAAACCAAAACAAGAAGTAATGATAAAACAAGCTACACAAAATCATATGGAACCTATGGCTTTTTCCTTTAATGGATCTAGCATTTCATCAGATCAATATAGTTTTTTAGATATGGATTCTGATTCTCTCTCTACCAAAGGAAATGGAGGAATGCGACAAATGCATAATTATGTTGATTTAAATTATGTAGATAAAATAAATACACCGGCAGATGAACAAGAATATAAAGGTTCTAATAAGTTATCTGCAGATTTAACAGTAGAACAATTACAACAACAAAGAGAACAAGAATACCAAGGTTTACAACAAAAAAGAATATAAAATAGAATATTAGAAATAGAATATAAAAATAAGATATTTATTATAGTAATATGTCTAATCAAGGTATTTTGTCTGCATTTAATGATCATTTTATGGAATTTATTAATGACATTCAAAGCGTTTTTCCATTAGATCACGATATATTAACTGCTAAAAATTCTTTTACATTAGTAAGAAAAACAAATCCAAAATTATTAATAAAAATATGGAATGTTTATATTGTAGATAAATATATTACCGAAATTGAAGCAGGGAACATTGATTTTTTTTTAAATAAAGATTATTCTGATGATTTATCTAAAACAGAAAACTCTGGAAAAATAATGGAGTCTATTAATAGATTAAGAACGCCTATAAAAAATATGGAAAAAGTAGATCAAGACAAAACAATGAAATACATTCAAAATTTATCAAAATTATCCAAAATGTATCAATAATAATATATTAATTAAAAGTTTGATTTAAAAATAAATATTTATATCAAACATATAAATGAATCCGATTCCAGAAGAGTTTAAAAAAGTTCTCAAAGATTTAATTGAAGACTTAACTGTTACCTTTCCAGAATACACACCCTTAATAAATAAATGGTGGAATTCACCAGAAAAATTTGTACATATTATAAATGATGAAGAGAGAATAAATGCATTTAACAAATCGGAAGAAAATAATGTAAAATTTATTTTTAACTTTTGTTTAAAAAAACTCCCTCCAAGATTTTTTGACATTTTATATCAAAATGAAGATATGTTTAAAGAAGAATCTGAAGTAGAAACAGAATTTCTTCCTTTTTTACATTTCAAAAACTTATGGCAATGTGACATATCCGATAAAACGCGTGAAACTATTTGGAAATATTTACAATTAATGCTTTTTTCAGTAGTAGGTTCTTTAGAAAATCGTGAAGCTTTTGGAGATACTGCAAAATTATTTGAATCTATTAACGAAGATGATTTTAAAACAAAATTAGAAGAAACACTTGGACAAATGAAAGATTTATTTGAAAATAGTGAAAATACATCTTCTTCTGGATTAGATCCAAATATACCTGATGCTGAAAAATTACACGATCATATTACAGGTATGTTAGATGGAAAACTAGGTAAATTGGCAAAAGAAATTGCGGAAGAGACTGCATCAGAAATGAATATGGATATGGACAACGCAAGTTCTATGAATGATGTTTTTAATAAACTTTTAAAAAATCCAACAAAATTAATGGGATTAGTAAAAAATGTTGGAGAGAAACTAGAATCCAAAATTAAATCAGGTGAAATAAAAGAAAGTGAAATTATGACAGAAGCTAGTGAAATGATGAGTAAAATGAAAAATATGCCAGGAATGGAAAATATTGAAGCTATGTTATCTAAAATGGGAATACCAGGACTTGGTAAAAATATGAAAGTAGATATGAATGCTATGGAAGCACAATTAAAAAAGAATACAAAACTGGCAGAAATGAAAGAACGTATTAAAAAGAAAGCTGCAAATAAAAAAAACGAACAGGAAAATAATGCGGTTTTATCAGATTCAAATGTAAATAATCATCCAAGTTTAACAGATGAACAACTTATTTCTATGTTTAATGAACCAGAAAAAGACAATAAAGATAAGAAAAAGAAAAAGAAAACCAAGAAATAAATATTTTATCAAGTATTTATATGAGTGAAAATAAAAAAATAATTGTGTTTGATACTGAAACAACTGGTTTTAGTCCAACTAAAAATGAAATTGTACAACTAAGTTATATTTTATATGATACTCAATCACAGAGTGTACTTTATGCAACTAAACCAGGAGATGATATTGTTAATATTAATGGTAAAATACCAAAACAAACAACGGATGTCCACGGTATAACCAAAGATATGACTTTAAACAAACGTCCTATTAAAGATCATATTGACGAATTTATTTATTATTGCAATCAAGCAAATCAATTTGTTGGTCATAATGTTAGTTTTGATATAAAAATGATTATAGGACAAATTAATAAAATAATTCAATCATATCCAGAAGAAGAAGAGAGATATAAAGAATTTTTAAATAAGTTTCAATTGATTGGAAACAATTTACCTGATGCTGCTTACTGTACTATGGAAGAATCTAAAAGTATTTGTGCTGAAATTATTGGTACAAATAGAATAAGAAAACGAAAATTAATGGAGGTTCACCAATTATTATTCAATCAAGATGTAGGTGGTAAGTTACATAATGCTTTAGTAGATATCGCGGTTACATTAAGAGTATTTTTAAAACTAACATTAAATATAGATATTTGTAAAACTATGAGTGATTTTAATACAAATGTTGCAAATGTTACAAATAATTATGATATATGTAGTTTAGTCAATCCTATAAATTCAAATCAACAAGTTAAACAAATTGAATATACAGGTGATTTAATTACTAGTCTTTCTACTTTAAATACAAATGATGGTTTTGAAGAAGAAAAAGTAATGGTACAATCTGTTGTAAAAAAAATGGCAAAAAAAATAGTTTCAGATGTGCAAAAACAAGCAATGAATAATTATTTAAATAAAATTTCACCAGAAAATTTAAATTTATGTACATCTATTAGTATTTGTAGAACTATTTTAAAATCAGGAAATAGAAAAGGACAACAATGTGGTAGACCTGTCACAGACAATGAATTTTGTGGTTATCATACGCCTAAAACTAATAAAATTCAACCTAATCCCACTATTTTGGATTCTGAATTAAATATAAATTATGAACCAACAATAAAAAATAAACCTTTACAAGAATCTAGATATAATGGTATAACTAATTTATTTAGTGGAACTAAAAAAAATACTGTTGTTCCACTTGGAGGGAAAAGAAAGAAAAATAAAAGTGTAAAAAGAAAACGAATAATAAAAAGAAAATCACGTATACATAACAAATATTAACTTATTATCTTCTTTATTCATTATTCATTTTTCATTTTTTACATATAAATATTTACTTAAAGAAATTAAATATTTACAATCTAGTTGATTATATTTAATTCAATAAAATTAATTCATCTTATATATATAATATGACAAACAATACTTTTTGGTCTAATGATCCAACTATTTTATTTCAAAAAGAATATATATTTGAACTTTGGCCTACACCTAGTATGAATTATGAACAAAAATTAAATGCAATTACTAGATTGATTATAATAATCACTATTTTAGGATATATATTAACGTTTTCTATTAGAATACTAATGGTAGGAATGTTCACTATTCTAGCGATTTTTTTATTATTTCAATTTCGTAAATCAAAAATAACTAATAATAATTTAAAAGAAGGGTTCAGTCTTAATAATGATGAAAACTATATAAATCAAGTAAAATATTATAATAAAAGTATTACTAATCCAGTTACATTAGAAACTGTTTTAAAAACACAATTTAAAGAAGGAAATAAAAAAAATCCTTTTAGTAATCCATTATTGACTGAAATATTAGATGATCCTGATAGAAATGCTGCACCTCCAGCATTTAATCCTGAAGTTGATGCAGATATTCGCAAAAATGTAAAAAAATCAGTTCAATATATGAATCCTGAAATAAAAAATTCTAATAAACAATTGTTTAGTGATTTAGCAGATAATTTTGATTTAGATCAATCCAATCGTGCTTTTTATTCTATGCCAAATACTCGTGTTGTCAACGATCAAGGAGCATTTTCACAATACTTATATGGCGGAATGATATCTGCAAAAGATGGAAATGCTCAAGCATTGATTCAAGACAATCCAAGATATAATTTATATTAATTTTTAATTAAATTTTAACTAAGTATTGAATATCTAATATGATTATTAACATTATTTTAGTAAAAAATAATGTATAATATATATAAAATGGCAAATGTTTCCAGTTATACTTTTGATAATATGGCAAGAATTGGTAATGATAGTTGTGCTATAGATCAAAATACTATTCAAAATATTGGTTATTGCAACTATATGTTAGAAAATTATTTTAGTAAAGACTGTTCTATGAAAAAACCAATTGATTTGGCAACTACACAACCAGGTATTTTTTATAATGGTGGACATAATGTTGGTGCTGGAGGATGTAATATTGATCAAAACTCCAATTTATTGATTGGAACTATTCAAACACATCCTAAATGTCGTATTGATTTATTTCAAAGACCGTTTGCAACGGTTCCTTATTTAGGAAGAGGATCAACTAATCCTGTTATGGAATCGCAAATTCAACAAGGTGAAACGAATGTGAATAAAAGAACTGTTAATAATTTAAGTGAAAAAAGTTATATGAAATATCATCACACACCTCTATTATCAAGTGTAAAAGATAAAATGACTAATCCGGCATATTGTGTAGAAGGGGTTGCTTCTGAAGGATGGATTAGAGGAGGAGTTCCATCACGTGAATTGACTAGAGATGGTGATTATTTTAACTAGAATAATCAATATGTATAAATATAAATAATTTATATCTATTTAAAAGTATTTAATATTAAAAGTATTTTATAATTTATATTATGTATAATGCAAAATATAAATGTACTTATCATATTTTAAAAAATGAAAAAATAGAAGAAGACGTTGAAATGAATGAGTATGATATTTCCGATTTAGCATACAAATATGATTTTTTACAAATATTTGATCTTGAAGACTTTGATAATGAAGTCATTAATAAATGTGTATATGAAATTTATGAAATATGCATTCAACATAAAGAGTTAAAAAAATGTATGACACATTTAAATAATAACGAGTTAAGCATAGGATTTATGACTATGTTTTCTTATGATTATTTATTTTTACTTCACCCTTGTTTATCTGAATTAATAGAAAATAATGAAATTTCAGAAATCTCTATAAATGCTTTAAAAAATGCTATTTTATTATAAAAAGATAAAAATATTATATAATTAAAATAATATATAATTAAAATATTATAAAACTATAATAGAATGGCATCAACCCGTAATAAAAATACTCCTGGTGACTATTGTTTACAACAAAAACAATATAATCATTATAGTAATTATACTACTTATAAAAATTCTCAATACGGTGAAGCTTATAAAACTAATTTAGCAGGAAATGGATTAAATCCCGGTCAAATACCTGCAAATAAAATGTCTTATAATGCACCAGATATTGAGTCTTTTTTATTTGGTATTAACTCTACTAATCTAGTAAAACCCGCACCTACTTTTGTTCCAGAACTTTCCAAAATAGATTCTTTTAATATTTATGAAAAAGAGCCTGTATTTATACCTGAACCTCTTGTTGTTGAAAAAAAACAAAGACCATTCCCTACTGGATAAAAAATATTTTTATTTTTTATTTTTTTAAATTTTATTAATTACATTCACTGCTTATTTCTTGAGGTTGATCATCATCACCCTCTTCTTCTTCACATTCTTCATCTTCAGACATATAATAAGAATAATAACTATTACATAATAAACTTTCATCAATATCATCTACTTTTTCTATACTTTCTTTTTTTATATAATGTTCTAATTCAATAACAGAGTATACTTTTGAAATAGAATAATTTATTTTAAATCCATTTTTATATTTTTCTACTGAAATAATACTATAATTAATAATTGTTTTATTTACTGGGTATAAATGACATTCTTCAATGTCATTTGTAATTTTATAAATGGAATCTGAATCTTTTGGTATATCTTTTTTAGCATTATTAAATGCTATCTTTTTCGCATACTCAACATCTTCAGTAAATGTAATTACTTTAAAATTTTGTTCCTTACGATAATTATTATATTCAACTACTGCAAACATTTCTTTTTTAATACCATCATTTATAACTTATTTTTGAAATCAATTTTTTATATTTACACCTTTTTATATTTCAAACGCCCAAATTACTTAGATATATATAAATAAATAATGTATATGCCATTTATTACTTTTATTTATAAAGTTGGAAAAAATTATAAAACATATTATGGTAAATATTGTTTAGATTATATTTCAGATGACCACGAAGGGTTAGATAATGAAGTGAAATATATATTAATAAAAGGATTAAATGAGTATAGAAAAAAAAATAATATTCAAAAATTAAAGACAAAAATTAGTATAGGTATATTATCTTTTTCATCAAACAACATCATTCCGACTTATTCAACTGATAATGAAATAAAATGTTTTGATTTTTATTGTAATTATGATAATAAAATATATATTAATGGAAAATTAATATAATAATGGGCGTTTGAAATGTAAAAAGGTCTAAAAGATTTATTTATATAATGTTCAATTATTGTAAATAGTTTTTTATAATTTTTATTTAGAATATATATATAAATATTAATATGTCATTTACACAAAATATATGTATATGTAAATAATATACTATATTATATTATTTACACAATTTAATAAGTTTTTGAAATATTATAAAAAATAAAAATTTACAAAGTATAACCATCAGTTTATTATTATTAATTTAATTAATATTCAGGAGTATGTTTTTTAAATAAACAACCTTGTGGAATAATATTTTTAACTTCATTTGTAATAATTGCAGGATTCTGATTAGCACAATTCATCATCCAAATTTTTATAATACAGAAATTTTTTTTAGGGGAAATGGTAATTCCGGTTACATTGGCAACAAATGATGGATTTGCACTCATAGTATCACCTAATAATACATAAGTAATCTCTTTCCATGTCTCATATACATTCTTATTTGTAATTTTATAGGAAAAACAACCACCATTACGATTTTTAGGATCTTCCCATGTTGGTTTAATACCTTCACGCATCAAAAATAACATGCAATTTTTAACTAAAATATCTGGTAAGGTTTCTGTTATTGCAATTGCTTCTTCTACTGTGGTAATAGTATAAATATTTTTATAACTATTAATACTCCAATCAGTATCGTGGGGTAAATGAGCCCAAAGAGTCCATTTATCTGACAAAGAATGGTGCAAATCGTCCAATTTATTTGTTAATAAAGTATTTGTTGCCATTGTAGTTTGCGGAGTTACCATTATATATTATTAGAATCAATTTTTTTTAAATTGTTTTATTATATTTGAATAAAGTTGTCATCTATAAAATTATTGGATACGTCAACCTGAATATATATTTCTTTATTGTCTTCATTAATTTCTTCCTCTTTTTTTTTATCTATTAAAATGCTAGAAAAATCATTTTCGCCTATTACTAATATATCTGAACATGAATAAAAAGAAATATTAATATTATTATCAATTAGTTTCATAGTATAATTTAAAATTTCATCATTGGAATAATTATCTACTCTATCCTTATAATATTTTCTTAAAAAATAAAGTATAAATTCTTTATCAATTCTATTGTTTACAATGTAATAATTATAGTTTTCATTCTTAAATTTGATTTGAATTGCTTCTTTATTTCCAATATTCAATTCAACTAATAAAAATGAAATATTAGAAGCTGTATATTCTAATACGTTTACATTATTTGTAAAAATAATTTTATCTAACTTATTTGAGTAAATCATAAAATCATATTCTGTTTTTTTTAATTCTACATTTATATTTGTATTTAAAATAACTTCTCCATCTTTCACTACTTCTATATTATCTTTAATAATATGTTTTCCAAAAAAAAGTTTATTAAAGTAAAGATAACTAGATATCAATGTTTTTACATAACTATTTTTAAGTAATGATATATAATTTTTTTCTAAAAAATATTTTGATTTTATTGCAATTAGTTGACAACTACTATAAAAACAAATACATTTATCAAGGGTATAAAATACAATCATTCCATATTCTTCTGGATAATTTACACGATAATATTCATAACCAATTATAAAAGACGCACCTAGTAAAAAAGACGTTAAATGCATAATATATAAAATAATATAAATAAATATTTATATTATTTATTTTTATTATATTTTACAAGAAATGATTATGATTTATAAGCAGGACTACTTGATAACCAATAATTTAATAAACTATTATTATTTACACTACTATTCATCGTAACTACTGATATTTCGTTACTTGTATCATTTGGAATAACTATATATGGATATTGATAATGTATTTGATTCATAAGGGAATAATTTGGATAATAAATAATAATATTTCCATAATCATCTGTTGATACTTTATTGTTTTTACATGTGTAGTTAAATGTTCCAGTTGTTTCATTTAAACCAAAAAAATAGAGCAATAAAGATACAATTAATGTCATAAAAATAAATGGAATAAATACAATAATCCACGAAATAACTCCTAAACCGCGTGCACATAAAATATTTAATAATATACTAATCATTACCATTACTATTATTTTCATAGATGCAGTATTGTAATGACCTTTCATTGTATCTAAAATAATTTGTGTAATAGAAAATATAATATATATAATTGCTGGTGTACACAATACTAATTCCATTTACATTAACTTAATAAAAAAAAGGATCAGAGTCTTTAAAATAACCAAGTTTTTTACCAGGATCACCGTTTTTATCTACTTCATATATTATTCCAATATTTTCATCATTTGTATAATAATTAACACCATCAATTTCAATTTCAAAAACATCCTCTTCATCTTCTTCTTCCTCTTTGATTTCTAACTCTTTTTTATTTTCTATTTTTAATGATGAAGTTTCCTCTTCTTCTTCTTCTTCTTCTTCCTCCTCTTCTTCTTCTTCTTCTTCTTCTTCTTCTTCTTCTTCTTCTTCTTCTTCTTCAGATACTAATAAATCTTCTTTTTTATTTTCTAATTTTACTATTTTTGTATCATTTTTCTTTTCTTCTTCCTCTTCTTCTTCCTCATCAGTATCTTCTTCTTCCTTTAAAGAATTCTCTTCAATAGTTAATGTAATATTTTCTTTTTCAGAATGAATGATTTTTTTGTTTGATTCATCAAGTTTTTCTACTACTATTAAATCTTCTTTTTTTTCTTTTATAAATTCTATTTGTCTCTCTTGTTTTTCAATCATTGAGTATTTAATAAATTTTTCAATAACTTGTATTAAACTAAATAATTGTTGTTGATAAATGCACATTTCATCCATTTTTTTAACAAAAGGATCCATTTCTTTTTTTATGATTTCTTTAACAGAATTTATTTGTTCTTCATTATTATTATTATTTGAACTTACATAATCACTCATTTTTGCTTCATTTATCATACGTTTTACAACAGGTATATTTAATACAGCATTATGCGTTTCTTCATATAAATTATATTTATCCATATATTCGTGTAAAATAGTATCAATTCCTTTTGATACAACTTCATTAATTTCATTTAATAATATTTTAGTATGACTATTCATAGTTAATATAATATATTACTATTCGTTTAATATGATTTAAAATATAATTTATCTAATTCATATATGGATATAGAAGATAAAATAAAAATTATCATTAGACAAACAAATTATTCTGAAAAAGAAGCTAATGAAAAACTAGTATTTCATAATATTGATCATATTAAGGTAATAAAAGAATATTTAGGAGTACCAGATAAAAAACAAGAAAAAAAATCATTAAATCAAGAAATTTACAAAGAAATAAGAATCAAATTAGATGAATCTACAAGAGAATATAATAAAAGTCAAGAAAAAACACTCTAATAATAAAATATAAAATACAAAAGGTGTAAATATAAAGAATGTAAACAAACAATATAAAATTATATTTATCTTAATAATAGTTTAGTTTTAAGTATCATATCATACAAAATGTACAATAATATTTTTATACAAATATATTCAGATATTCATTTAGAGTTATTAGATAAATTACCTGATATTAAACCACTTACTAAATATTTATTTTTAGCAGGTGACATTTCAAATATAAAAGATCCAAAATTTATACCATTCTTAAATTTTTGTAGTAAAAATTGGGAAAAAACATATTATATTCCTGGTAATTGTGAATATTATTCTGAAAATCAAAACTTCAATGAGTTAGAATTTAATTATAAATATTTATTTGAAACAAAATATAAAAATGTTTTTTATTTAAATGATAATTTTATTTCATTAAACGAAGATATTAATATATACGGAACTACATTATGGACGAAAAGTCCTTTATCATATTATCAAGATACTCGTAACTTTTATGAAATAAAAGATTATAATAATATACATTATTGGTGTTCAGAGAGAAAGCAAAATTATCTGATTAATCCAAATTTTATTAATAATATCTCCAATAAACAATTTTGTTTGTTAAATAATTACTTGAATACAAATAATAAAAAAACTATCATTATTACACATTTTCCACCGATTAATAAAAATACAACGCATATAAGTTTAGAAAATAAATCAAAATGTATAAAAGATTATTACTCTTGGGAAAATGTGTTTAATAATATATCAAATAAAGATAACATATTAACATGGATTAGCGGACATACACATTTATCTTATGACTTTATTCATAATGATACTAATATAAGATTAATTTCTAATCAACTTGGTTATATAAGCGACTGTAGTAATTCTAAATTCAAAGAAAATGGATTATATTCAATAAGTTATTGAAATTATATATACGAACAATACAACGAGTTTCATATAAATGTCTAGTAAATAATATATAAATAATTAAAAATTATATATTATTTTATTATTATTGTAAACCAAATTTCTCACATAAAATATTATTTTTATTTTGTTGATTTTGATTTTTTTTTTGTAATTTTTTCTTTATTTGATATGTATTAGAAGGTATTATTTTACTATTGATAATAAAATCATTATTATCTTCGTGAAGTTCTGGAAGAATTCTTGTTAAAGGTTTATCAACTACTAAAAATAATCTCTCATTTCTTAAAAGAGATCTATATTCTTGAATAGTTAAATTGCCATAATATTTATCTAACATATAAAATGGATTAGGTGCAGGTTTAATGTTTTTATCATAATCATATATTTTATTATAAATATGATTAATTAAATAATATCTCTCAAATCTAGTTGAACTATCAATATTTTCTTTCATTAAATGTGCTACTGCACACTCTGGACTACAAAAACAACCATATACATGATAAGATTCTTTAATGTAAAATTTTGGAATATATATTGGTGGGTTGTCAAAAGAATGATGACACCAAAAACAATCGGATTTTTTATCAGTTACATTATTCAAATGTAAGTTATTCTGAAGTTGTTTTAACTTTTTCCAAACTTCTTTATTTTTATTATATTTGTTATCATCAAAACAATCATTTTCATTATCATTATATTCTATTTCTTCTTCTTTATTATAATATTTATTATTTAGTTCACTAAAAGACATTTTATCATTAAACTGTAAATTATCAGAATCATTTTGATTATCATTTATAATTTCATAGGAAAGAATATCATTCTTATTATTTGAAAAGTGAAAAGATTCTATTTTTTCATCTATAATAGAATTATATTCTAAATCTTTCATATAGCATTTCAAGTGCAAAATAATATTAGGTTTTGATTCTATATTATTATTATTAATAGAAGATAAATTTTGTATTATTTTTCCACCCTTAGGTTTACGTCCTCTTTTTTTTATAATAAGTTTTTGATCTACAGGGTCGTTTTCTTCAACATTATTCTCATTTATTTCATTATTTTTATTAAAATCAATATTATTATCATTTAAATTTAACTGATTATTATTTGCATCACTATTATTAAGATTATTTTCTTCAGTTATATTATTAATCGTATTTTTAGATTTCCTTCCTCTTTTTTTTGGTTGATTTGGTATTAATTCCATAAACTTATATATATATTTAATTTATATCATTTTAATATATATATTAATAAATAAAATAAAAAAATAACTATTAATTGAGTTAAAATAGTATTAAAAACTATTATTAAATAATATATTAATGAACTTAAATAATTCTGTACCATGGATGGAAAAATATAGACCTGTTCAATTTGATGATATAGTATTAGATCCTATCAATAAAAAAATACTTAAAAATATTATTGAAACATCTTATTTTCCGAATTTATTATTTTATGGTCCTCCCGGAACTGGAAAAACAACTACAATTATTAACTTAATACAATCTTATCAAGAAAAATTAAATATTAAAAACAAAGAATTAGTCATCCATTTAAATGCATCAGATGAAAGAGGAATTGATATTATTCGTAATCAAATAAATTTATTTGTAAATTCAAAACCATTATTTCACAAGGGTATGAAATTTGTTATACTAGACGAAGTAGATTATATGACAAAAAATGCTCAACAAGCATTAAAATATTTATTACAAAATTATTCTTTTAATGTTCGTTTTTGTCTTATTTGTAATTATATTAGTCGTATAGATGAAGGATTACAAAATGAATTTACAAGATTACGATTTAATCAACTTCCAAAATTAGATATTATTGACTTTTTGGATAATATATCCAAATCAGAAAAATTAAACTTGAATGTTTATTCACTTCAATCTATACAACAAATCTATAATTCTGATATAAGAAGTATGATAAATTTTATGCAAACGAATCAAGACATTCTAAATGAAGTATCTATTAGTATTATTGGGATTGATGTTTGGATAGATCTTACAAATAAAATAATAAATAATAGTAATTTAAATATAAAAGGTTATAAAGAAATATATAAATTTATACATTCTATAAGTTGTAAATATAACATTGATAAAAAAAATATTATCAAAAGTTATATTATTTATTTAATCAAAAATAAAAAATGTCAAATGACAAAAGACTTTTTTTATTTTTTAGAAAATATTATGCATTTTCAAGACTGTAATAACTCAAATTATATTAACTATACTATTTTACGTCTTTCTAAATTTATTTTTCATAATTAGATATTCTCTCCAATAATTTTTCAATAAACTCATTTGGAGGTGAACTTTTTGATGGATCAAAACAAAATTGTTTCAAACTTAAACTATATTCATTATTTTTAAATTTCTGGATGTGTAACAATTTTTTCTCTGAATCTTCTTTAAATGTATTTACTAAATCATAATTACATTTTACAATTGGTGTTTCATTTTTTTTTATTGATTTTTTAATAATTTCTTGTTTTATTTCATTCATAATATCTTTATATATAATTACATTATATTATTTATTATAAAATTGATTTAAAAAACATATAAAGATAATTTGTTAATAAATAATAATGCATGTTGTAGACGAAGAATGGACACATTTTATATCATCTAGTTATGATGATGATAGTGATGTTGAAAATTATAATTCAAATAAAGACATTTTACAAGAAGAATCAGAATCTTACGCTTCAAAATTAAATGATAATTCTATTCCAAAACCTACAGACATTTACATTTCCACTAAAACAAAAATAACTTATTTAAATGTAAAGTTTGATTTAAAAGATGTATTTTGGAAATTAAAAATAATTCAGTATTACGAACCTAAAAATGGTATAATTAAAAAACAAATAAAATTTAATTCTAATACAGAAGAAGAATTAAATTACATTAATGAAAAACTTAGAGGAGAACCATACTTTGATCAATATGTTATTACAAGTATTAATAATCCTACTGGAAGAATTAAATTTAAAGATATAAGAAAAATCACAATTGGCATTTCAAAAAAAGACATTATGAGTTATAAAATTAAACAAAAAAGTGCATTTTATAATTGTTTTGTTATGATTATTCGTTTAAAAGTTGAAAATATGTTTAAAGAATTTCACGTGAAAGTATTTAACACAGGAAAATTAGAAATTCCAGGAGTTCAAAGCGAAAATACTTATCAACAACTTTTAAAACTAGTTATTGATATTTTACAACCATTCTTTGAAGAAACATTGTATTTTGATAATGGTACTACAGTCTTAATTAATTCTAATTTTAATTGTGGGTTTTATATTAATAGAGAAATTCTACACGACATATTAAAATATAAATATAATATTCAATCTATATTTGATTCTTGTTCTTATCCTGGTATTCAGTGTAAATTTTATTATAATAATGATACAATTATACAATCAGGATCACAAATTTCCGAAGAAAATGCAAAAATATATAAAAATGTACAAGTTGTATCATTTATGATATTTCGCACAGGTAGCGTTCTTATAGTAGGAACGTGTGATGAAAATATATTAATGCAAATATATTCATTTATTAAAGATTTACTTGTTAATGAATATTCTGAAATTCACCAAAAAAATATTGTTTCCTCCTCTGCGATTAATAAAGAAAAAAAACATAAACTTCGTAAAAAAAATATTATTGTTTCTATATAAATATAAATTCATTAAATAATTACAATGTTATTAATTTTATGAATTCTTTTGCACTATGACTGTGTATTTGCTGCAAAGTATTATAATCTTTATCTATTTTTTTTAGAAATAACTTATTTTTATTTATTTTTTTTAAAAATAATTCAATTATCTCTATATATTTTTCCAATTCTATTTCCATTAAATTTAAATGATAAATAAAAGAGTATATATCTTTTAAATCTTCCACCTTTAGAGGCAAATCAATTAATTCAATTAATAAACCACATATTTTTTCATATTTTAAAATAGAAGTATTCGTAATTTCTTTATTTTTTACAAATGAATCATCCTCAATAATATACATTATTAATATTTTTACTATTTTAATATATTGATTAAAAAAATCTAGTTTTGTTGTAGTATTCAAATCTGATGTGTAATTTTTTTTATATTCATTATTAATTTCATATATTGTTTTTTTATAAACATATAAGGTTGCATCTCTAGAGTTTAACTTTAAAAATTTATTTTCATCTTCCGATATTTGTTCAACAAATTCAACATAAAAATAAAATGACTTTTGACCGTGATAATAAGTCATATCTAAATTATTTGTATAATAAAGAATTATACTAAACACGTGTGTTATTGTTTCCAAACCTCTTGTAAATATAAATTTGAAATAATGTATATTTTTTATAGAAATAGATATATTTTCTAAAATGTATTTATAATATTCATTTACTAATAAATTATATCTCTCTATTACTTCTTTTTCTGTGTAAATTGCATTTTTTTTAAAATTATTTATATCATACAATGAATATAAATTATTCATATTTGGTTTCATTATATTAATATGTTATATATTATTTAAAAATTATTAAATACTTTTTAAAAGTATTTAAAGACTAAAAAATCCTAATATTATAAATGTCTGAAAAACCTGTGGTTGCTGAGTCAAACTATAGACTACCTAGTGAAATTACATTAAAACATTCTGCAAAATTAAGTATTGTAGAAGATAAACCAATTATGCTTGATTATTGGACAGTATCTTTAGATAAAAAGGCATTAATAGGTGTCAGGGATTCAGGAGAAAAATTATTAGTAAAAAGTGAAGAAGAATATACCAGTCCTATTTCCAAGTTTTATAAAAGTGCATCCGAGTATATTATTATTACTGAAAACTCTATTTATTTAGTATGTTCAGAAATACCTACCAAAAAAATATCTTAATCTATTATATAAATGACTAGTGGAGGAGGAGGACAATTTTGGTATTTTCCTTATGGATTTTTATATAAAAAGAAATCAACTGTTGGGGGAAGAAAAATATTTAACTGTTGTCCAATACCAGAAAAAATATTTAATAAATATACACCAGGATCTGGTATTGGATCTACTAATGCTTCAGTAAGAAGAGCTAAATTAAGACTTGCAACCTCTTGTGATTACAAGTGTTAAAAGATTCTAAATAATATACACCAAAAACAATAAAAATAGATTTTTACGTTTTTATTGTTGAAGTTGAACTTTCTATGTTGAAGTTTATACAACCTATAATAATTTTTTTATTGAAGTCTTAATAAAAAAATTGAAATACTTTTTTAAATCATTGTTGTTGATATTATATCATATTAAAGTAATTATTTATACTTTCTAAAATGAATGCTATTCAAGCTCCAAATAGAAGAAGACTTTGTAGTCATTGTCGTATGGAAGACCACGATATCAGAGATTGTAATGAAGCTTTCACAAATGGTATTCAAATTCACAGAACTGTTCTTGAAATTATCCGTACTAATATGCACGGATTAATTGATGACATAGATAATCTTATTATGATATATTTAAATAGTCTTGTCTTATCAAAAGTAAGATTACTTTTACAAGTTCATAATGATATTTATAGATTTGCTTGTCGTTTGTATAATAATCGTATAATTACTATGAGACAATCTAAAATGCATACAAAAATGGATCTATTAATAGTACTTGTTTATTATTATCGTCCAAACTATATTCCAGAACCTTTAACTCCACCACCATCATTACCAAGAAAATTTCAAATACATATTAACGTATCTAATGCTTCTAAAGATAAAGATTTCCAATGCCCGGTTTGTTTAGATGAAATAAACAATAGTCAATGTTTAACTACAAACTGTAATCACGATGTATGTTATGGTTGTTTTGATGCTTACCTTTCTTCTTTAACTCAAAATAAATCACCATCATGTTGTTTATGTAGAACAAATATCACTTCTATCCAATGTAATAATTTAGAATCTAGTAATAACCTAAAAAATAAACATTTGAATTAATAAAAAATTAAATATAGATTTTTAACTTGTAAACTTAATTAAATATATTTTTTTACTCAATATATTCAATGGATAAAAAACAAATGTATGAAGTTTCAAGTATGTTATATAGACTTCCTTTACCTTCTAATGTTATCACAAATATTTTACTTTATGATAATAGATTTGCTTTTGTAAATGGTGAATTTATTATTATTCAAAAAATAGACAAAAAAGATAAAAGATATAGTATTTTAATTAAAAAAAGACCTCTAATTTTTATAAGTAAAGATAGATATTATGGTTTCAGTACTATTAACAAATATTTTCATAATACTATTACTATTTATACCAACATTGTTGATAAATGCGTATTTGAACAGTATAAATATATACACGAATCTATTAAAATGGCCAATTTTATGTAGGGTAATATAAACTATATATCAAAATATATATTAAATGAATATAAATATTTTAAATTAATATTATTATTAATGGACTTATATCATTTTTTTATAGATAGTATAAAAATGACTATTTTTAATAAAATAAAAACGAATAACTTATTTTTAAATACTATTCTCTCAACTATCTCTTTATCATTGTTTACTTATATAACAAAATATTTTTATGACAATAATAATAAATCAATAAACATTTACGATATTTTTAATATGAATTATATCAAATCTTTTTTTTTTAGAAAAAATAGTATGATTCTTGAAGGGAAAAAAAGTGTTATTACTTGTAGTTATAACTTATCATCTCATGTATCTTCTTTATATACAGAGAGATTCAAAGCTGTATGGAATTATATTATTGTAAATATGAAAGATAATCCAAGTATTTATCAAATTAAAGAACAAGTGTATAATAATATTACCAATACTTCTAATAAATACTTATCTGATATTTTTTTCGTATCTCAAAAAAAAGAATTTATATTAGATAAAGAAAAAAAAATTTATATTATTAGTAAATTTGACTATGATGAAGATGGTAACAGTAAAGATAATACTGGAAATCGTAATAGTACTATAAAAACAGATAAAATTATTATTGAAATATTTTCTTATCATATAGATACACATCAACTAACTGAATTCATAGAAGATATTACTATAAAGTATTTATGTTCTATTCAAAATGAGAGAAAATATAAAAAGTTCATTTATACTTTAATTAAATCTAATTATGAAGATAGTCGTTTAGAATGTTGGAATGAATTTTGTTTTGATACTAGTAGATCTTTTCAAAATTTATTTTTTCCTAATAAAGATATGATTCTTAACAAAATTAATTTTTTTAGTGAAAATAAAAAATGGTATTATGATAAAGGTATCCCTTATACATTAGGTATTGGATTATACGGACCACCTGGTACTGGGAAAACCTCTTTTATTAAAGCACTTGCGAAAAAATTAGATTTACATATTATTATTCTCTCTTTTAAAATTATCAAAACTAGAAAACAATTAAATGAATTTTATTTTGAACAAACCTATAATTCAGATAATATGAAAAATAGTATTACTTTTGATAAAAAACTAATCGTATTTGAAGATGTAGATTGTATTGGTGATATTGTATTAGATCGCAGTAAAAAAGAAACAAACAATTCCAATAATGACAAACATATTTCTAATGAATTAAATATTACTAATAACCTACTTAACCAAATTATTGACAATCAAAATAAAGAGCTTGGAGAGAAAAAAGAAATAATTACTGTAATGAAAAATAATAATAGCGAAGATCCTATTACATTAGATGATATTTTAAATTTATGGGATGGCATACGTGAAACACCCGGTAGAGTTCTTGTTATTAGTTCTAATCATTATAATAAATTAGACCCTGCTTTAATTAGACCAGGAAGAATTGATTTGGATATTTGTTTAGATTATGTAAATCACGATACTATTTCTCAAATGTATCAACATTTATTTGAAAAACCAATTAATACCTTGAAATTAAATTCTATCAAAGAAAAATGTCTTACTCCTGCTGATATTGTCAATACATTTATTAGTTCTATCAGTGAAAATATAGAAAAAGAAAAACAAGAAGATATTTTTATTCAATTATTATTGGATAAATGCAATAAAAATAATAAATAATTTTATTTTACGTTATTTTATTTTTTTTACATTATATAAATATATTGTAAAAAATAAAAAAGCCCTCAACGAGAATTGAACTCGTGACCTTCACATTACAAGTGTGATGCTCTACCGCTAAGCTATGAAGGCATTAAATGAATCTTATTATAAAGATTAAATATAATCATTAATAAGTATTTAAATTATTTTATATGTAAATATATTATTTTATTTTGTAAAACTAAAAATATTACAATATTGTTTTTAATTGATTCATTTGTAATTCTGTTAACTTTTCAGGAAAATCCACTAAAAAATTAATAATTAAATTTCCATTATTATGTCCTTCTCTCGCAAGACCCATATTAGGAATTATTTTTTTATAATTTGGTGGAATAATGTTACCACTATTATTGTTTATCGTATAACTTTTTCCATTAATATATTTTAAATCAAATACAAAACCACATAGTGCTTCTTTTAAAGATATTGTTTTATTTACTAACAAATCTAATCCTCTTCTTTCAAAATCTGTATTATTTTCTACTTTAATAAACAATTTTATATCTCCTTTTACATGTTCGTTTACTACATTTCCCTTATCTCTCAATATAACAATTTCATTATCATCTATTCCTTTCGGAATATTAATATATAATGTTTCTTTTTCTATTACCTTTATTCCATTTTCTATAATCCATCTTTCAATGTCTATTGATATAGTTGCACCTATTAACACTTGTTCTATTGTAACTGATATAGTTTGTATAATAGGAGTAGGTTTTTGTAATCCACCAAATCCACCTACACCGACTGGTACACCATTTCTAAATACATGAATGTTTGCACCAGGTGGAAAACCACCCATTGTTGCCATTCTATGTATACCACCTAAACCTCCCATTCCTCCTCCCATTCCTCC